>Ga0255119_1000254_pt1 | contig 16076 bp, 10 predicted proteins | sample Law_Atlam_RepC_8_2_FD_188578 | JGI IMG/M metagenome (GOLD analysis project Ga0255119, IMG submission 188578) | Freshwater microbial communities from St. Lawrence River, New York, United States - Law_Atlam_RepC_8h | ecosystem: Environmental > Aquatic > Freshwater > River | place: USA: New York... | reverse complement strand
TAGGGCTTGGGCGACCCGCCCGCCCCCGCCGCCCATGTCCACGGAAACGCACCGCCACTTCATCCAGCAGATCGTCGACGCCGACCTCGCCGCCGGCAAGCACACCGCGATCGCCACGCGCTTCCCCCCGGAGCCCAACGGCTACCTGCACATCGGCCACGCGAAGTCGATCTGCCTCAACTTCGGCCTGGCCCTCGAGTTCAAGGGCCGCTGCCACCTGCGCATGGACGACACCAACCCCGCCAAGGAGGAGGTGGAGTACGTCGACTCGATCAAGGAGGATGTCCGCTGGCTGGGCTTCGACTGGGGCCAGCACTACTACCAGGCGTCGGACTACTTCGACCGCATGCACGCCGACGCGATCCGGCTGATCGAGCTGGGCAAGGCCTACGTGTGCTTCCTGTCCCAGGAGGAGATCCGCGCCCACCACGGCGACGAGAAGACCGCGGGCAAGCCGAGCCCGACGCGCGACGCCTCGGTCGCCGCCAACCTGGCGGCGTTCGCCCAGATGACCCGCGGCGAGTTCGACGAGGGCAAGGCCGTGCTGCGCGCCAAGATCGACATGGCGTCGCCGAACATGCACCTGCGAGACCCGGTCATCTACCGCATCCGCAAGACCTCCCACCACAACACCGGCGACAAGTGGTGCGTCTACCCGATGTACGACTACGCGCACCCGCTCGAGGACGCCTACGAGGGCATCACGCACTCCATCTGCACGCTCGAGTTCGAGGTGCACCGCCCCTTCTACGACTGGCTCCTGCGCACGCTCGATACCCCGGCCAAGCCCCAGCAGATCGAATTCGCCCGCCTCAACCTCACCTACACGGTGATGTCCAAGCGCCGCCTCCTCGAGCTCGTGCAGGAGAAGCGCGTGGCCGGCTGGGACGACCCCCGCATGCCCACCATCTCCGGCATGCGCCGCCGCGGCTACACCCCCGCCGCCGTCCGCCGCTTCTGCGAGACCGTCGGCATCACCAAGCATAACTCGCTGTCCGACGTCGCCCTGCTCGAGCACGCCGTCCGCGACGACCTCAACAAGACCTCGTCCCGCTTCATGGCGGTGCTCGACCCGGTGAAGCTGGTCATCGAGAACTACCCCGAAGGCCAGGTCGAGGAGCTCGAGGCGATCAACAACCCCGAGGACCCCGCCGCCGGCACCCGCAAGGTCCCCTTCTCCAAGACCCTGCTCATCGAGCGGGCCGATTTCATGGAGATCCCGGAGAAGAAGTACTTCCGCCTGACCCCCGGCCAGGAGGTCCGCCTGCGCTGGGGCTACTTCGTCACCTGCACCGGTTGCAAGAAGGACGCCGCCGGCAACGTCACCGAGGTCACCTGCACCTACGACCCGGCCACCCGCGGCGGCGACGCCCCGGACGGCCGCAAGGTCAAGGGCACGATCCACTGGGTCTCCGCCGCGCACGCCGGCGACGTCGAGGTGCGCCTCTACGACCGCCTGTTCTCGCACGAGGACCTCAACCACATCCCCGAAGGCGTCGACTGGCGCACGCTCCTCAACCCTGGCTCGCTCTCCGTGATCCGCGGCAAGATCGAGCCCGCCCTCCTCGCGCTCGCGCCCGCCACCCGCGTCCAGTTCGAGCGCACCGGCTACTTCTGCGTCGACGCCAAGGACTCGCAACCCGGCAAGCCCGTCTTCAACCGCACCGTCACGCTCAAGGACTCCTGGGCGAAGGTCGCGGCGAAGTAATGGGCAGGGACAGCACCGCGTGCTGCCCTAGCGTCCGGAGGTAGGGACGAGCGTCCCTGCTCGTCAGCGTTCGCATCAGCTAAGTCACGCCTACCGATCCGGCATTCCTTGCCCACGGGCCCACTGGCCAGCAAACCAGCCATTACGGCCTCCTCCAACGCCTTTGGAGGCCTCGCTTTCTTCGCCCTTGACCCACCCCCTCCCCTGCCTTTGATGCACCTTCTAGCTGGTCAACAAGGAGAGGTGGCAGAGTGGTCGATTGCGCAGCATTGGAAATGCTGTGTACCGCAAGGTACCGAGGGTTCGAATCCCTCCCTCTCCGCCAGCTGGAACTAAGGCGATACCCATGAACGGGTTATCGGCACCGACCGCGGCCCTGGATTCCAGGACTCTGACAAAAACTCTGACAGGCCTGACGACAATGCCCTGTCGGCTGAACTACCATTTCCAGTGATCCGGCAAAGGACGAGGGACGAAGTCAGCTAGGGCAGCACGCGGTACTGCCCCTACCTGCGCGCGTAGCGCGCGACCGGAGGCAACAGGCACGCCCTTGCCCACGCGCTCCAAGCGATCCCCTTCTCTGCCTGAGTGGCGGCTCTTTTCGTTGGCTGCGTGCCGTTGAGCGATAAAATCCCCCTCAGGTTGGTCGGCATGGCTTGAAGGAAAGGCTCTCGGGCTGATCCTGAGCAGCCCGCTTGCCGAATTGACGCGGTCTTAGGGGTTATATTTAAAGGTGCATGCCCCTGACCACCAGCCCCTGGATTATGGCCGTCCTGCTTGCGGGCTTGCTGGCCCTGTCGCCGGCATCGGGGCACGCGGGGGTGACTCCCGAAGGTGCGAAGGCCTTAGAGGGCAGCCCGCCCAAATCGGATCAGGTCGAGAAGCCCGCACAGGCCGCTTATCCGCGGCCGTTTTCTCGGCCTAGTTCGATGGGGAAAGAATACGACACCTGGCGAGATGCGACCGGCCCGGACATCGGCGAGACTGCCGTGGATATCAGGCGCTTGCCGTCGCGCGTCGACAACTCCACCCGCCCGCAGTTTCCTCCCATTTACAAACAGAAAGGCGGAGCCTGTGGTCAGTTCACGTCGATTGCCTCGATCTTCACGTACGAAATGAACGTCCTGAACGGCACTGCGGCCAGCACCGAGGCCACGCAATTCCCCGCAGATTTCTCCTGGAACATGTGTAACGCGGCCAATAGTGCGCAAGGCTCGGAAGCGTACCATGGTTGGGAAACGGCCAAGCATATCGGCATCCCCACCGTCAAAACCTACGGCCGCGTGGAGGGAGACAAAGCCCAGATCGGCTTGTGGGCGAAGGGTTACCCCATCTGGCGCGAGGCCATGGAGTATCGCGTCGCCGGCTATCGCTACACCCCGACCGCCACCGTCGCCGAGATCAACGAAGCCCGCGGTTGGCTCTTCGACCGCAACCAACCCAAAGCCGGCAAAGCATCTATCGGCGGATTGCTGGCGCTGGACGGACGCATGGGCGAGCTCAAAAAGGTCACGCGGACGATCCCCGAAGGGGATTATCTGGCGGGCGAAGACGTATGGATCTATTGGGGGCCGAGCGGTTACGGGCACGGCATCACTTGTGTGGGCTACGATGACCAGGTCGGGTTCGACGTGAACGGTGACGGAAAAATAACCAATGATATCGATATCAACGGCGATGGTAAAGTCACCCTCGCGGACCAAGAGCGCGGGGCTTTCATCGTGGTCAACTCATGGGGGAAAACCTGGTCGAAGGATGGTAAAATTTACCTGCTCTACAGCGCCATGGTCGATCCCACTTGGGAACGCGGAAACTACCTGGGACGGATCGAAGTTTCCCGGCACATTCCCCGCTGCACCTTGAAGCTTAAGCTCGCCTGCAACAAGCGCTCCGACCTGCGGGTGACCATCGGCATCGCCGGCGACAAAGACGCCACGAAACCCGAACATGAACTCGCTCCCCAACCCCTCAACGGCTGGCCGCTCTTCGGCAAACCAAAGAATAACGTCGGCGAAGTCCCCCTCGCCGGACCGGGCGACGAAAGCCCGCTCGAAGTCGGCATAGATCTCACGCCCTTGCTCAGCAAGTTAGGCGCGAAGTCCGCTGGGGAAGGCCGTCTCTTCCTCAGCTTCAGCTGCGCGGAAAAAAGTGCCGCTACCGGCGTGCTCCAAGCGTGTGCCATTCGCTATTACGATGACAAAGGCTCCTTCATCCGCGAGTCCGTCGTACAAGTTCAAGAGGGTGACTTTGGGCAAAACACCCTCAAGCTCTCAACGATTCTCCCCCTCTAACGCGGGCCCAAAGGGGTCAGGCCGTTAGTGGCCAAGGGTGTTACTTCAGAAGCCGGTTTCGGCCGTTTTAAGTAACAGGGTCGGGCACGAACGGCCTGCCCCCTTCTGAGGCCGGCCTTTGGTAGGGCTGACCGTCCCGGTCGGCCGTGTTCGGGTAGGGCTGACCGTCCCGGTCGGCCGTGTATCGATTGGGTCGGCCGCGGACCAGCAGGGACGCTGGTCCCTACCTCATTGCAGCGAGGGCAGCTCGCGGTGCTGCCCCTACCCGTGCGCGGAGCGTGCGACTTGAGGCAACAGGTGCGTGCTGGCCAACCATTCAACCGATCAACGGATCAACCTGCATCGACCTCGGGTAGGTCCGACCGTACCAGTCGGCCAGCTAAGCAACCCATCAGGACTCCGCACTCTGTACTCCGTACTCTGTCCCCCGCCTCCCCCTCCCCTCCCTCACTTCGCCTTCTCGAAGGGCTTCTCGATCGGTACGATGACCGGGGCGATGACGGACTTCCAGACGGCATAGCCGGCCGGGACCATATGGATGTCGCCTGGCTTGAAGAGCTCCTCCTTCGGCTTGCCATCGGCGCCGAGGAGCGGGGTGGTCGTGTCGATGAACTTCATCCAGGGCTGCGTGGCGCACTCGGTGCGGAGCAGCTCATTGAGCTGCTTGAGCTCGTCGAACTTATCGAAGCGCTTGCCGGGACTGGGTACGATGCCGAGCACGTAGAGACGAGCCTCAGGTAGCCCAGCATGCAGCTTGCGGTGGATTTTCTGGAAACTCGCGAGCACGGCCTCCGGTTTGGCTCCGGCGTTGATGTCGTTACTACCCTCGTAAAGAATCACGGCTCGGGGTTTGAAGGCGATTGCGAGGTTGTCGATGAAGTACTCCTCGGCCTGCGTCATGCGACTGCCACCGATGCCGTAGTTATGAACCGTGAGGGGGGCGAGATCCCCCTTCACCTCTTCCCACAACTGCATATGCGAGCTACCGATGCAGATGACGGCGCCGGGCGCCGGCGGGTCCTTCCGTGCAGCGGCGAGAGTCTTCTGATAGAGAGCGAGGACCTTCGAGGAGGAGGATTTGTCCGTCAGCACCTCGTCCGCGGCGAGGGCACCGACGACCGAAAGGCCAAGGGCAAACAGGGCACGGTAAAGCTTGGCGGTCACTTCGCCTCCTTCGCCTTTTTACCCTTCTTCTTTTCTTCCTTGTTGCCACTGCGACCAGAACCGTCGCCGGCTTCATCCTTGAAACCGGTGGCGGGACTGAGGCCGGCCAACGCGGCGGCAAGACGCTCGCGGGCCGCCAAGGCGGCCGGATCCTTGGTGTCGGCGGCGACGGCAACCTCCTTGAAGGGCGCGTCCTTCATATCATAAAGGGCACCCGATTGGTCGAGCTTCCAGCCGGCCTCGCGGACATAGAAGTTATTGCTGAGTTGGCAATAGGCCCAGGTGCGGGGCGAGGTCGTCTCGCCCTTGAACTGGGAAACGAGGCTGCGCCCATCGATCACGCGGCCAGCCGGCAGCGATGCGCCCGCAAGCTCTGCAAACGTCGGCAAAAGGTCGCTGGCGTCGGCGACGTTGGCGTTGACCTTCCCCGCCGGAGTCACCCCGGGCCAGGTGGCGAAGAACGGCACGAGACCGCCGCCTTCTTTCATCGAGCCCTTCTCGCCCTCGATTCGGCGGCCGCCGATGGTCGCGTCGGGGGCGTTCGGCTTGGCGCTCCCGTTATCGCCCATGAAGACGATGAGGGTGTTCTCGCGCAACTTGAGGCGGTCGAGCTCGGCCATCAGTTTACCGACCAGCTTATCCATGTAGCCAATGTTGTCCGCATAATGACGCTTCCGCCGGGCGTCATCGGTCTCGCCTTTCGGCGCGGGCACGCTATCCGGCGTCGGCAGGATCTCGCCGTGCACGTGCGACATCGAGTAATAGAGGAAGAATGGCCCAGGGCGATGAGCCTCCAGCCAGGCCGTCGCGTCCTTGTGCAGCAGGTCCGGGATATACTCGTCGTCCTTCACCTTGATGGTCTTGCCGTCGATGACATAGCTATCGGGATCCCCGCGCACCTGCCCGCCCTCGGACATCGGCTTGGCGACCTTGCTGTTCCAATACATGCCGCTACCCTTGAAATGGAAGTCATGGTCGAAACCCCATTCGGCCGGATCACCCGAAGGGGAAAGCTGGCCCCACTTGCCGATCATGGCCGTGACGTAACCCGCCTGCTTGAGCACCGTGGGGATCATCCGTTCGGCCTTCTCGCCCGTGCGGAGGATCGTCTTGCAAGCATCCTGGCTGACGGCGCCGGTGCGGAAGGCGTAGCGGCCGGTCAGAATCAAAGCCCGCGAAGGGCCGCAAAGCGGGACGGTGTAGAAACGGGTAAAACGCACGCCAGCCTTGGCCAACGCATCGATGTTCGGCGTCTTGTAGCGGTCGGATCCATTGCAGCCCAGCTCGGCGAAGCCCAGGTCGTCGGCCAAGATGAAGATGATGTTCGGCTTCGCGGCTGGCGTCGCTGGCGCGGCACCGCATGCGGCGCCGAGACCGAGTAAGGCGAAGACTAAGAGGAGGTGGCGGGCTTTCATAAAAGGGTGGCTTGGGGATAAAGGCGAGCTTCGGGGATTCAACCCCTCAAATCTCCGAAAAATGCGGAGAATATAACCGCCTAAGCAATAACCGCTCGCCTCCCCTCAGGCCCAGGGCCCAAATGACCCCATGACCTGTCCGGCCAACCCTGCCGACCGCCACCCCCTTGCCCGTCGACTCTTCGTTCTGGTATTACTGGGGCTTGCCGTCTCGGCTCCCGCCGAAGTGACCCTGCCCGGCATCGCTCAGGCCAAGCTCGAGCCCGCCGCCAAAGGCCGTCTGTTACTCGAGGAACTGAACTGCGTGGCCTGCCACCGCTCAACCGACGAGGCCAAGGTTGCCTCAAAGCAGGCGCCACGGCTCGCCGACGTGGCGGACCGCGTGAACCCCCACTTCCTCGCGGCGTTCATCCGCGACCCGCACGCGACGAAACCAGGCACGACGATGCCGGCCCCGTTGGCGGGACTCGCCGAGGCCGAGCGGACCAGCGCGGCCGCGGAGCTCGCCCAGTTCCTGCTTTCCACGAAAACTTCGCGCTTCGCCCCAGAAGCACCGGACGCCGTCGCCGCCGCCCAAGGCGAGAAACTGTTCCACGCTCGCGGGTGCGCGGCCTGCCATTCGCCGCGCGACGCCCAAGGCCGCGAGACATTGGCCGAGCGCTCGGTGCCGCTCGGGGCGCTCGAAGGGAAATACAGCCTCCGCAGCCTAGTCGACTTCCTCCGCCAACCCCACCAGAGCCGCCCTTCACTGCGCATGCCCGACCTCCGTCTGCCCGCTCGGGAACTGGAGTGCATCGCCCACTACCTGCTGCGCGACACGGTGGTGCCGGGTCACCTCAACTTCACGATGTACCGTGGCCAGGTCTGGGAAGGGATCGGCCATGAGGCGGTCGAGCCGGAGCGCGCCGGGCTGACGGCGGACTTCGCGCTGGCGGGCCTCGGACGCGTCCACCACCACATGGCGGTACGCTTCGAAGGCTGGCTCAACGTCCCGGCCGCGGGCGAGCATACGTTCTTCCTCAAGGCCAACGGGGCCACCCTGACGATAGACGGCCGGGAAGTCGTCGCGCTGACGCCGAAGGACCGCCGCGGACCGCAGGCGGCCGAAGGCAAGGCCACGCTGGCCGCCGGCTGGCGTAAACTGCGCCTAGACTATTACCACACCGGCCGGGAGCCTTCCCTGGCATTCGAGCTCGCCGGCCCGGGTTTCCCGCGCGGCCCCATCCCGGCGTCGATGCTCTCCATCTCCGATCGTCCCATCGCGCCCTTCCAAGCGCCGAGTCCGGATGCGGCGCTGGCGGCCCGTGGTCGCGATCGCTTCGCCCAGCTGGGCTGCGCCTCCTGCCACGACGACCTGGGCGTGAAATCCCCCGAGGCGACCCCGCTCGCCAAACTGAATCCGGAGCAAGGCTGCCTAGCCGTTGCCTCCGGCCGAGGCATGCGCTACGACCTCTCCGCGGAGCAACGCGGCTGGATCGGGGCGGCCTTGCGCGCCACGCCCGCGCCGACCGCCTCGCCCGCGGCGACCCTCCATGGTGAGCTCGCCCGCCTCAACTGCCTCGCCTGCCACGAGCGCCGTGGCCTCGGCGGGATCCCGCCGGAACGCAACGCGCTCTTCAGCGGCACCGCACCGGCCCTCGGCGACCAAGGCCGCCTGCCGCCGCCCCTCTCGGACGTCGGCGCCAAGCTGACGCCGGCCGGATTGGAGGCCGCGTTGCTCCAAGGCCACCGCCAGCGTCCGTATGTCGACGCGGCGATGCCGCAGTACGGCGAGGCGAACGTGCGGCGCCTGATCGCGCTCTTCGCCGCAGTGGATCACCTCGAGACGGTGAAGCTGCCGCCCCTCGCCAACCTGCAGGAGTCCCGCAACGCCGGCTACGAGATGGTCGGCGAGAAAGGCTTCAGCTGCATCGCGTGCCATGATTTCAACGGGCAGAAGTCCGCGGGGGCCGGGGCGCTCGACCTCGTGAACCTGACCCAGCGGATCCAGAAGAACTGGTTCCACCTCTACATGCGCGCCCCGCAACGCTTCCACCCGGGCATCATCATGCCGAGCTACTGGCCCGGCGGACAATCGCTCCGGCCCGACGTGCTCGGCGGCGACACCGACCAGCAGATCGAGGCGCTCTGGAGCTACCTCGAGACCGGCAAACAGGCCCGGAACCCCATCGGCCTCTCCCGCCAGTCCAAGGAGCTGCGCGTGACGGACGTCGCCGAGATCGCCCGCGGCCGCAGCAGCATCGGTTACCGCGGCCTCGCCGTGGGCTACCCGGGCCGCGTCAGCCTAGCCTTCGACACCGAAGAGATGGCGCTCCGCCAGCTGTGGAAGGGCGAATTCGTCAACGTGGAGCTGGGCTCCTTCCAACCGCGGGCCTTGGACACGATGGCGTCACTCCCCGCGGGCGTCCCCTTCCATCGCCTGAAGTCGCTGGACGACAACTGGCCGGCGAAGGGCAAGACCACCTTCGGCTTCCCGCAGAACCTCGGCTACCAGTTCCGCGGCTACGACCTGGACGCGGCGCGGCGCCCGACCTTCCACTACGAGTACGGCGAGGTGAAGGTGGCCGACCGTTTCGAAGACCGGGTCGACGACGCGGGTGCGGCCTACTTCCGCCGGACCATCCAGCTCACGGCGCCCGCCGGCACGGCCCCCTTCCACTTCCGCGTCGCGGCCGGCACGAAGGTCACGGCCACCGGTCCGCAGGCCTACGCGACCGACAAATTACGGGTCCGGCTCATCGCATCGCCCGCGGCGGTCCTGCGCGAGGGCGAGGTATTGATCCCGCTCACCCTCCCCGCCGGCACCACCACCCTGACCCTCGACTACCAATGGTAACGCGCCGACTCTACCTGGCCCTGACGGCCTTCGTCCTGACGCCGGGACTCCCCGCCGAGGATCTCGGCGCGATGTGGGGCACCGCCGCCGCCGAGGCGAAATACTACCCGGTGGCGGAGATCCCGATCCCGTCCACCGTGCCGATGCGGCCGGGTGGCCTCGAGGTGTTACCGGATGGCCGGCTCGCCGTCGGCACGCGCCGCGGCGATATCTATTTCGTGACCGGAGCGCTCGCGACGCCCCCGAAGCCGCAGTTCCAGCTCTTCGCCACGGGGCAGGACGAGATCTTCTCCCTCGCCTGGCGCGACGGCGCGATGATCGCCACCTCCTTTGGCGAGGTGACGCGGATCCGTGACCTCGACGGCGACGGCGTGGCCGATCGCTACGAGACGCTCTCGAACAACTGGGGCTACGCCGAAGGGCATGAGTTCGCCTTCGCGTCCAAGCCGGACCCGGAGGGCAACGTGTGGGTCGCCCTCGGCCTGAGCGGGTCCTACGAATCGCACAACCTCTTCCGCGGGTGGGCGGTGAAGGTCACGCCCGATGGGCGGATGATCCCGATGTGCAGCGGCCTACGCAGCCCCGGCGGCGTCGCCGCCAATGCCCAGGGCGCGATGTTCGTCATCGAGAGCCAAGGCCCGTGGAACGGCAGTTGCTCGCTCAAGCACCTCAAGCCCGGCGGTTTCCTCGGACACCCCGCGAGCTACAACTGGTACCCCTACACGATCGACCTCAAGGCGCCGGTGAAGCCGAACAGCCAGTCACGCCTGCACCTGGAGCGCGCGCGCGTCCCCGAGCTCGTCCCGCCGGCGGTGCGGTTCCCTTACATCAAGATGGGTCGCTCGATTTCCGGCTTCCGGCTCGACGACACCGGCGGCAAGTTCGGCCCGTTCGCCGGGCAATTCTTCCTCGGCGACTACACGCTGAGCATCATCCTGCGGGCCACGACCGAGCAGGTGAACGGCGTCTGGCAGGGCGCGTGCTACCCCTTCCGCGAAGGGCTCGCCACCGGCCTGATGAACGTGCAGTTCGCGCCCCAGGGGCAGCTCATCATCGGCGGTTTCACGACCAACACGCAATGGCCCGTGCGCGGGACCGCACCCTTCGCGCTCCAGCGCATCGACTGGAGCGGGCTCACGCCGTTCGAGGTCAAGGAGATCAACATCCGACCCGACGGCTTCCTCGTGACCTTCACGCTGCCGGTCGACCCCGCGGTCGCGGCCGATCCGGCGAACTACGCGGTCTCGACCTACACCCACGTCTACCAGGCCGGCTACGGCAGCCCCGAGGTCGACCAGACCGAGCCGCGCGTACTCAAGGCGGAGCCCTCCGCCGACGGCCTCTCCGTGCGCCTGACGCTGGCCAAAATCGAGGTCGGGCATATCCACGACTTCGACTTCGCCAAGGTGCGCGGGCGCGATGGCGCGCCGCTCCTGCACACGAAGGCCTACTACACGGTCAACGAGATCCCCGCCAAGTAACCCCCTACCATGCTCCCGCGCTTCCTCGCCCTCCTCTCCGGCGTCATCCTCACGGCCTGCGCCCACCCGGTGCCGGAGAACCCGCAGTGGCTCACCTACGCCGGCGGCGAGGGCCCAGGCAAGGGCAAGCACATCGTGCTGATCGCGGCCGACCAGGAATACCGGAGCGAGCAGTCGATGCCGATGTTGGCCAAGATCCTCAGTAAGCACCACGGCTTCGACTGCACGGTGCTCTTCGCGGTGAACGAGCAGGGACTGGTCGACCCGACGATGCCGGTGTACCCCGAGAAAGGGAAGGAGAAGGAGTTCAAGACGCACCACATCCCCGGTCTCGAGCACCTCGCCGCCGCCGACCAGGTCATCTTCTTCTGCCGGCTGCTGACGCTGCCGATGGCCGAGCGCGAGCAGATCGTGAAATACGTCGACTCCGGCAAGCCGTTCATCGCGCTGCGCACGTCGAACCACGGCTTCCACGGAGCCTTGCCCTACAAGCTCGCCGGCAAGCAGGTGAACTGGGGCGAAGAGGTGCTGGGCGGCAGTTTCCGCGGGCACCATGGCCGCTACCACGCCGACTCGACCCGGGGGATCTTCGTCGAGGCCCAGAAGGACCACCCGATCCTCCGCGGGGTGACCGATGTCTGGGGCAACTCCGACGTTTACCGCACCTACAAGGAAGGCGGCAGCCTGCCGGCCGGTTGCACCGCGCTCGTCTGGGGACAGCCGCTGATGGGCCGCAAACCCGACGACGCCCCGAACCCGAAGCTGGAGGCGTTGCCGGTCGCCTGGTTCAAGGCCTGGCGCACGAGCACGGGCCGCGAGGCGCGCGTCTTCCAGTGTACGATGGGCAGCGGCGACGACTTCCGGAGCGCCGGCCTGCGCCGGCTGGTGATCAACGCGGCCTACTGGGGAATGGAGATGGAGCCGGCGATTTCGCCGACCCGCTCAGTCGAAACCGTCGGCCCCTACGACCCGCTCGCGACTGGCTTCGACTACCGGCGCCTCGGCATCACGCCCAAACCCGTCTCGGCCTACCGCTGAGCCGGCGGCGGCCGACCCGGGCTTGCACGCCCGGCCCACCGGCCCATAGTGGGCCGGTCATGGCGCCTCCGAACCCGCTCGAACTACTCAAGCAAGCCCTCGCCACCGCGGCCAAGGGCGATGTGGCCGCGACGAAGGCCGTCTTCGACAAGGCGATGAAGGCCGCCGAGTTCGGCGACGGCGGCACGCTCGACCATGTGATGCACGCCTACGCGACCTACCTGCGCTCGCAGCGGGAGTTCCCGAAGGCGCTTCAGCTGCAGCGGATGCGGCTGGACATGCGCCGCCTCGCGGGGCGCGACCGCCCCGGCCTGATCGTCGACGCCCTGCTGGACCTCGCCATCACCTTGCGCGGCGCCGGCGAGAACCTCGAGGCCGAGGCGCTGCTGCACGAGGCCATCGGCCTGGCTGAATCCTCGCCGATGCCGTCGGCCCTGCTGGCCAACGCGCTCATCTACCTGAGCATGCACCACCAGGAGCGCCAGGACTTCGCCAAGGAACTCCCCCTGCTCGAACGTGCGGTGAAGGCGCGCGAGGCGGACGCGGACTGCCCGCCCGCCGAACTCGCCCTGACCCGCGACCAAGCCGCGAAGGCCTGCCTGCGCACCAAGGATTTCGCCCGGGCCCGGGCCCTGCTGGCGCTGGCCCTGCCGGTGCTCGACGCCGTGCCGCAGCTCGCCGGCGACCCCAACATCCCGCAAGGCTGGTTGGCCTTGGCCACGCTCTGTGCCGAGCAGGGCGACCTGCCCGCAGCCTCCCGGCATGCGCGCCAGGCCTTCGAGCGCGCCCGCACGCTGGCCGGTAAACTGCCGCAGGCGCCCCAGGAATTCCACACGTTCGTCCTGCAGACGGCGCACCAGGCCGCGACCTATGCCGCGATGGAGCGCCGTCCCGAGGACGCCGCCCAGCTGACTTGGGAAGCCCATGAATACGCCAAGGCGAACTTCGCGGGCAACCCGCTGCCCGCCCTGGAGACCCTGCAGATCCACCTTAACTTCATCATCGGCGCCGGCGAGTTCGCCAAGGCCGAGCCGCTGATGCGCCAAGTGGTGGCGGGCAAGATGATGCTGCTCGGCGAGGACCACCTCGATCTCAGCGCACCGCTCAACAACCTCGGCTACGTGCTGATGAACCTCGGCAAGGACGCCGAGGCCGAGAATTGCTTCCGCAAATCGTGGGCCGCGTGCATGCGCGCCCCGGCCACCGAACATAACGGCCACGCCCTAAAGAACCTCGGCCTGCTCTACCAGAAACAAGGGAAGGCCGCCGAGGCCGCCGCCGAGTTCAAGGCCGCCCTCGCCGTGCTCGAGCCGCAGCTCGGCGCGGAGCATCCTGTGGTGAAGATGGTGCGGGAAGGCGCCGGCGCCTAGCGGCAAGGGGGCAAGTTGGCACGCTGGCACGGGGGCAAGGGAAGAGACAGATTTAGGGCCAGGGTCAGTAGACCGGGTCAGGGTCAGGAAGTTTAGTCGTTCCTAACGCCTGGCCCTAGCCCTGGCCCTGGCGCCTAATGCATCCCTGCCTCCAGGTAGGGCTGACCGTCCTGGTCGGCCTTGTATCTACCTGGTCTGCGGCGGACCAGCAGGGACGCTGTTCCCTACCTGAGATGCAAGACACGTTGGCACGGGGGCAAGGGAAGAGACAGATTTAGGGCCAGGGTCAGTAAGTTTAGTCGTTCCTAACGCCTGGCCCTAGCCCTGGCCCTGGCGCCTGATGCATCCCTGCCTCCAGGTAGGGCTGACCGTCCCGGTCGGCCGTGTATCGACCGGGTCTGCGGCGGACCAGCCGGGACGCTGTTCCCTACCTGCGCGAATGGGGTTCGCGGGCGGTTGGGGGGTGGCGGTTGGCGGTTAGGGTCGGCTAGTTCGGCACGATGCGCCCTGCCCGCTAGGGGCTTGAAAGGGCTTATCCCCCAACCAGCCTCCGTCACGAAATTCGCCACCGCCATGCTCTCGCGTCTGCTCACCCTCGCCCTGCTCGTCACCGCGCCGTTGGTCTCGGCGGAGACCCTCGACCTCACCAACGCCAAGAGCAACGCCGCGGCGACGGTCCTGGTCGCGCGGTTCTTCGAAAGCCTCGGCTTGGACGTGAACAATAAAGATGAGGTGCAGTTCGGTCTCCGTTTCGGCGGTTACGGTCTCGTGCTTACCCCCATCGTCAGCGCCGAGAACGGCGGTAAGCTCAACGCCTACATCAACTATACCAGCAACAACCCCGCCAACCTGGAAAACCCCAAGCTCCTGAGCCTGGTCAACGAGATCAACCTGAAGTACAACTACGTGTCGGCCTACGTCGACCAGGACGGCGACCTCTGCTTCCGGTACGTCCTGGTCTTCGACAAGCAGCTCGAGCCGAAACTCGTCCAACGCTGGCTCAAGCAGATCGAGGTGCAGACCAACGCCATCCGCGCGGAATACGGGGCGAAACTGAAGCCCTTCCTCGCGAAGAAGGAGAAGTGAGGGCGGCGGGCAAGGCGCGGCATGGTTACCGCTTAGGCAGGGACCCGCGTCCCGGTCGTCCGCCGACATTGGCTCGGCATGAGGTCAGGCACATCATCGCTACGCGAGATGAAGCCAGACCCCATGCCTGCGCTGCGGCCGACCGAGGACGGTCAGCCCTACCTGATGCATTTCCTATCCCCTGCCCTTTTTCCGCTTCGCCCTAAAACAGCCCTTCGCATGCTCATCGTAAACGCCGACGGCTTGGAGCATGGCGTGGATGATGGTGGGGCCGACGAATTTCAGGCCGCGCTTCTTGAGTTCCTTGGAGATGGCGATGGCTTCCGGCGAGACGCGTGGCGGACCGCCGCGGCGCACGACGGGCCGCCCATCGACGAAGGACCAGAGCCAGCGCGCGAAGCTCCCGTGCTCCGCGGCGATCGCGAGGAAAGCGCGGGCATTGGGAACGACGGAGGTAAGTTTGCCGCGATGGCGGATGAGCCCGGGATCCTTCATCCAGAGGTCGACCTTCGCCGGCGCAAAACGTGCGACCTTGCGCGGGTCGAAGCCGGCGAAGACTTGGCGGTAGCGCTCGCGCTTGCGGAGCACCGTGATCCACGCCAGGCCGGCCTGCGCCCCCTCGAGGGTCAACTGCTCGAACAACTGGCGGTCGTCGCGCACGGGCACGCCCCACTCGTCGTCATGGTACGCCACGTAGAGCGGGTCGTCCCCGCACCAGGTGCATCGACGACGGGCCTTGGCCACGTCAGCCCTTGGTCGACAGCCCGCGCAGCCAGGTGATCCAGCCGGCCGGTAGGCCGCGGGCCAGGGCGCCGCGCACGATCTTGTCGTGGTAGGTCTTGGAAGGCAGGTGCGGCCCGGTCGGATCCACCACGCGGAAGGCCTGGCAATCGAGCGGGCAATCTTCGACGCCCGCTTCGTGTACCGTGACCTTGATGCGCTTGTAGGCGGCACCCTCGGCTTCGGCGAGGCGCTGCCAGTCGTCCGCCGTCAACTCGTAGACCGCGCCCCAGACGCCGCTCGCACCGTCGTCATCGATGATGTCAGCCGAACCACCGCCCCAGGTCGTGCTCGGGTGCGTGAAGGCCATGCGGTGCTTCGGCAGGAAAGCCTTGCCGCGGTACTGCGACCCCGGACAGCGCCGCTCCATCTGGGAGGCGTCGAGGTTGGAACCGTAGGCGAAGTAGAACCGACTCATGGAAAGAAGTAGTTTGGTCGGCGCCCCCGGGAAAAGCAAGGGGATGGGCGCGAGGAGGCAAGAGACAGAGATGCAGATGAGTTAGGCGCCAGGGCCAGGGCTAGGAAATGCAGCGGCCTGCGTAACCCTCCAGGCCGCCGGCATGGGGTCTGGCTTCGCCTCGCGCAGCGATGGCGTGCCTGACCTCGTGCCAAGGCCCGACCGCAGACGAGCAGGGACGCTCGTCCCTACCTAGAGACAGCGGTGCAACAGGCGCCAGAGGTAGGGCTAGGGGCAGGCGTTAGGATTGAATCCAAGTTCCTGACCCTGTCCCGGTCTACTGACCCTGGCCCTAAATCTACATCCTCCCTTGCCCACGTGCCAGCCTGCCAGTTTGCCCCCTTCTCTTTCGAGGAACCTTCCCCCTCAAAAGCACTCCTATACGGTGGACAAGAGGACGGGGCTGGCTCAAATCGAGCAAGCCCCACCCCCGGGTCCTCCCCTTTTACC
>Ga0255119_1000244_pt1 | contig 16496 bp, 18 predicted proteins | sample Law_Atlam_RepC_8_2_FD_188578 | JGI IMG/M metagenome (GOLD analysis project Ga0255119, IMG submission 188578) | Freshwater microbial communities from St. Lawrence River, New York, United States - Law_Atlam_RepC_8h | ecosystem: Environmental > Aquatic > Freshwater > River | place: USA: New York... | reverse complement strand
CTGCCTGTGCCAGCCACCCACTGCCAACTCAAATGATTGCTGGCCAAGTCGCCATCCAACAAGTGTCCATACATCCAGTCAGCGCCAGCGCGCCAATGCACCTTGCGCAGGTGCACCATGTAACTGGCCAGCCACATGCGTGCGTGATTGTGTAAATAGCCAGTGGCATATAAAGTTTTTACAGCCATGTCGATGGCGGCTACACCTGTGCTGGCATGAAGAATGTCAACTGGAATTTCGTCTGCATAGGCTTCGTCGGGCAGCACGCCTTCATGAAGTGACTTAAAGATACCGTTGCCTCTGTGCTGCCAAACATGCCGAAAATATTCACGCCAACCTAGTTCAAATACAAACTTGTCTTGAGTCCTAACCGAATGATGCAAGCGCACACCTTCTAAGACTTCTGGCAAGCTGATAAATCCGTGAGTGATATAGGGTGAAAGTTGGGTGACTGCACCATTCAGTGCATTTCTGCTTCGAGAATATTCTGCAGGATTAACAGTTGCAATGCGAGCACGCGCTTCTTCAAGTGTGGGAGGGAAAAGGGTCATATCAGCTGAATGATTTTGAACGAGGGATCAAACAATTGAGTAGCTTGAAAGGTACCTCAGGAACTTGGGTTTTGAGATAAGTCCGAATCAAAGGTGCCGCCATCCAAGGCTTGGTATAACCGCTCCAAATACCCCGCGGCACAATTTTCTGTTCATTGCTGATTTTTTGAAGGGTGACGACAGCGGGCAGCAAGGCTTCAAACTCTACTTCGGCCAAGGTCCATTCTCCAAGTGTCCACATGCTTGCTATTTGCGCAGATTGGGATTGCGGTGGGCTATAAGATTGAATTGCGATTTGGACAGCTTGAAAGCTTTCTTGGCCAGCTTGCGGTTGTGACACGCCATCACAATTTTGAGTGTATGCCAGCCATTGATTTTGTATTTTCCCCAGCACATCAATTTCAATGCCATCTACGACCATCAAATGGCTGTGGTCGGCAGATTTGAAACTGATGTGAGAAGCGATGACGCCTATCAGGACGATTGCTAACAGCGGTAAGGCTACTTTCTTTTTCATCTTTAGGTCATTGTGGATGTGCATTGCTGCTCAACGTTCCCTCGCAGTCACCTGAAGATTTGCGAGAACCTGCTGTACCGCTATGGGTACCTGCCGGCTAACGCTTATTAGCGTGGGCCAGTAGTGCTCGAGGCGAGTCGTTCTGCCAGCCAAACCTTGATCACAGACTGTCTGGTCACTCCCAGTTTGCTGGCTTCGCGGTCTAAAGATTCGACCATCCAAACGGGAAAGTCGACATTGACCCGCTTGGGTGCTTGTTGAATACGTTTGGCTTTTTTTAAATCCAACTCAGATGTGACGTCAGCGCCTTCATCAAATGTTTGATCAAATTTTTTAGCTTTCATAAAGCGCAACCTCCTCTTTTCGTGAACGTCTGACTGAAATTAATCTAATGTTCGAGTCTCTGTAAGTTACTACGGCTGACCAGTGTTGATGATCGATGATTCCGATCAGCAAATATCGATGTTCGTCTTCAATTTTTGCCGGAATTTCTAACAGCATGGGATCGTTCCAAAGAGCTTGTGCCTCTTCAAAATCAATACCGTGTTTAAGACTGTTTGAGTGGCTCTTGCTTGAATCAAATTCAAAGCTAGGCATGTTCATAAAATATACCTTAATTATTACTAAATGACCATATATCTTGAGTATTTAATGGAAAACAAGACAAATTTAGAGGCATGATTCACTTTATTGAACCGTGTCCGATGATTGGTTCAAAATCACCCCTATGCCAAATTACAAACTCCAAGTTGAAGTCATTCCCCAGTATCTGCCTGAGCAGTCTGATCCTGCCAGCGATCTGTACACATTTGCCTACAGCATCACCATTACCAACAAAGGTAATGTTGCTGCGCAAGTCATCTCTAGGTCTTGGAGCGTGAACGACGCCAATGGCCTGCACGAGAAAATCAAAGGCTTGGGTGTGGTGGGGTACCAACCCCTGCTTCAACCCGGTGAAAAATTTCAATACACCAGTGGTACTCGCTTAAGAACACCTACAGGCACCATGCATGGCAGTTATTTTTGCGTGGCCGAAGATGGTGAGAAATTTGATGCTGACATTCCAATGTTTGTGTTGGATGCACTCAGCAACGAATCTGGCAAACGCAATCTGCATTGAGATCACCGCGCAGATGGATGGCTTTTCATTGAGCCATTAAATAGCTCAAGATGGCTTTCTGTACGGTCAGTAAATCGATTTTTTGTTCGTAGCCCATAAACCCCTTGTAGTGCACTGGATCAAAATCAATTTCACGGCCAATGGAAAAAGGGGGGGTGGGCAGCAGCTTCGGATTGCCCATGGCTTCTAAGTGATGTGAACTCATTGACCACGATGCTTGGTCAAAACCATCTGGCCAGGCATCAGTAATGACCACATCCGTTTGCTCATCAATGCTTTCACTGAAACGAACATGCGGCATATTTTCATGAAATTTTGCATCGCACAGGTGAACCAATTCAAAACCCAGAACACCTGCCAGTTCATGCCAAGACTTGAACACGTTGGTCGTTGGGCCCCAAAGTGTGACTTTGACAGTAGAAAGTGGGCCGATTGTTTTTTCTATCGAGTACGCATCGGTCAGTACTTCGCAGGGATGACCTAGGGATGTCATGGCATTCACAACAGGCCTGCGTGAGGCGTTGGCAAACTCAGTCAAGCGTTCGTGATTTGAATCGCGAATGACGTAGATGTCATAAAACGGATCGAGGTAGCCCGCTAAGTCTGCAACTCTTTCGTGGGTCTTAAGGAGATTAGGAAGCTCTACAAAGCTGAGGTTTAACTCGCGAAAGGCTTGAATGAAGCTTGTGCGAGTTCGGATGCCATTGCCTTCGAACGACCACGCGACATTGCCCTTGGATGGAGCACTTGGCTTCGATGCCAAGCGCCACATAGACCGAATGTCGCTGGCGCTTAAGTCGTTAATCCGAATCAGTTTCATAGGCGAGGGCAAAATTACATATTAAGGCAACTTAATTTTCTAAAACCCGCTCAATGATCACTGGGTCGTTCTCAGGGCGAATGACGCGCACACCGTGTTTGCTCAATATTTCAACATAGACTGAAGCAGCACCTTCTTTGGCTAGCGCGCCCAAGCTTTCAACCACAGCGCTTACTTTGACCACTTCGGCGGTTTCTTCCGTTAAACCCACCCTGCAATCAAAATCCCAGAAGTCAACTTCTTTGGGGACTGCACGATTGCGTTCGCGTTTGAAATACTTGCGAATCTCGTGTTTGACCGCTTCCAAGATGCGTTCAGGGTTTTTGCCTTCAATTTGAAGGGGAAAGTTCTTTTTCATCGGTAGATCCTAATAGGGCAAGCGCCCATTCGGGACGTTGATGTAATACGTAATTATCGCTTAGCAAGTGTATGACTAGGTAAAGCGTTGACCTAAGGCTTTCAAACGCCTGCCCCAAGCCTCGCGAGTTAATTCAATGCTGTCATAGAAACTCGGAATGATCAGAAGCGTGAGAATGGTAGAAGTAATGGTGCCGCCAATGATGGCCGTGGCCATGGGCCTGTAAAACTCACTGCCTTCGCCAATGCCAATGGCCACTGGCAGCATGCCGGCAATCAAGGCAAAGGTGGTCATGATGATGGGGCGCAAGCGCTTGCGCCCTGCAGCCATGAGAGCCTCTTCGCGGTCCATCCCTTCGGCTTCTGAGCTGCGTGCTGCATCCAGCAGCAAAATGGCATTTTTAGCCACCAAGCCCATGAGCATGATGACGCCAATGAGGCTCATTAGATTCAATGTGCCTCCTGTTAAGAGCAAAGCCAACACGACGCCAATGAGCGACAGGGGCAAAGAAAACATGACCGCCAATGGTGCGGTGAATGAATTGAATTGCATCACCAAAATGAAGTACATCAGGCCAATGCCCGAAACCAGTGCGATGCCCATTTCGGCAAACACTTCTTTTTGATCCTTGGAAGCGCCATCTAGCTCAATGCCGTAGCCCTCTGGAAAATTGATGTTCTTGGCAATCTTCAGGGCATCTGCAGTGACTTCACCCGAAGAGCGACCTTGTACATTGGCAGAGACGCCAATGGTTCGCTTGCCATCAGAGTGCTCAATTTTGGAGGGTGCTTTGCCCATCGAGACTTTGGCAATTTGGGCCAAAGGCACAACTGTGTTCATGCCACTGACCGTAATGGGCAGACGTTCAATGTTGGTGGCACTCATGCGGTCTTCTGGACTTAAGCGAACAGCTACATCGCGAGATTCACCTGTAGGATCGACCCAGTCTCCTACCTCTATGCCCGCAAATGCAACGCGCAATGCATTGGCTGTGTCAGTGACTGAAATGCCCAAAGAATTGGCCAAGCCGCGGTCCAATTCAATTTGCAATTCGTTCTGTGGGTCTTGTTGTGACAAGCCCACGTCAACAGCCCCAGGCACTTGCCTGAGTTGCGCCATGAAGTCGCTGGTGATGGCCAACAGTTTGCGCGAGTCGGTGCCGCTGAATCGAATTTGCACGGGCTTTGATGCACCGTTAGACAAGTCGTCAAGGACGGTGTACTCGGCGCCCACCAATTGGGCGGTTCGTTTGCGCAGTTCAATGGCAATGTCTTGTGCTGTGCGTTTGCGATCGGTGCTTTTGCCAATATCAACATAAATACGGCCGCCACCTGGGTTCACATAACTATTGGTCGCCTTGGTTTCGGGCAAGCTGCGGGCCATGACGGCAGCGGCTTCTAACTTCAGGCGTGAATAGTCTAGATTGCTACTGGCAGGCGTTCGAACATCGATGGCCAAAGTTTTACCATCTGATTTCGGTAAGAAACTAGAGCCGCCAAACTGATATTGCAAAAAGATGGCAGCAAAGAAGCTGACAACTGCAAACGCAATCATCCAACGTCGATGGTGCAATGCCCACGCAATGACATTGCCATAGCGGTCTGCCTGATGGTCGAACCAGGCATTGAATTGCTGGAGTTTCAGGCTGATGCCTTTTTTAGGCTTAAGGTGTTCTCCAGGCGGGTCACCCCAGTAGGCAGACAGCATAGGGTCGAGAGTGAATGAAATTAGCAAGCTCACCAAAACCGACGCAACCACAGTGATGCCGAAGGGTCGGAACCATTCGCCAGAGACCCCTGGCATGAAGCCTACAGGAATGAACACCGCCACAATGGAGAACGTGGTGCCTGCCACAGCCATGCCAATTTCAGAGGTGCCTTCCAATGCTGCTGTTCGTCTGTCTGAGCCTCGCTCCATGTGCCTGACGATGTTTTCTCGAACCACAATGGCATCGTCAATGAGCACGCCAATGGCCAAAGACAAGCCCAGCAAACTCATAAAGTTTAGAGTAAAGCCGCACAACCAAACGGCTATAAAAGCAGTAATCACAGAGGTAGGCAAAGACAGCGCTGTAATGAGCGTGGATCGCCAGGAATTCAAAAACACATAGACTACAAAAATTGTGAGGCCTGCACCAAAGATCAGTGCCTCCACCACATTGTTCAAGCTGTTTCGCGCTTCAACACCACCGTCTTGTGTGATTTCAAGTTGTGTACCTGCAGGTAGAGTTTTGCTGACTTCTGCTACCAGCGCACGTATGTCATTGGCAACACTCACAGTTGAAGCGTTGCGCGAACGTGTGATCGCCAATCCGACGTTGGGTTTGCCGTTTCGCACACTCATGGTGGCAAGATCGGCAAAGCCATCGGATACGGTGGCCACCTGTCCCAATCGAATGAGGTCGTTACCGCTTCGCTTGATGACGATTTGGTTGAACTCAGCAGGTGTTTCAATGCGGCCAAGCAAGCGAATGCTTTGATCTTCCAGTGCACCCCGAATTTTGCCCACTGGCGCAGCCGCATTTTGAGTTCTGAGCGCGCTCACCACCTCGGTGACTGAAAGGTTCACTTCGCGAAGTTTTTGCGAGTGCAGCAACACACTTAACTCTCGTTTGAGTGCGCCGTTGACATTGACTTGCGCCACTCCTGAAATACCGCGAAACTGATCGGCAAGTTGATCTTCGGCGATGCGTGATATCTCTGCATGACTTTGACTTGAAGAAGACAACGCCAATTGCATGATGGGCTGTGAGCCGGGGTCAATTCGAAGAATGACAGGCTCGCGAATTTCGGTGGGGAGCTTGTAGCGAACCTTGCCAATGGCGTTGCGGACTTCATCGGTGGCTTCCACCATGTTCTTCTTGAATTCGAAGAACACCTGAATGTTGGCGTTGCCCTCGTTGGCTGTACCGCGTAAATCTTTGATGCCATTGACCGATTGCATGGCCTTTTCAACACGGTTAAGCACTTCACGTTCAACCGTGTCAGGCGATGCACCGGGGTAATTGATATCGATCACCAACAATGGCAAATCGACATCGGGAATTTGATTGACTTTGAGTTTCTTCAATGCCAACAGCCCCATGGCCATGAGCATGATCAAAATGACGATGGTGACAATCGGCTTCTTAACGCTGAAATTAGACAGAAACATGTTTTATTGACCTACCTTGGCAGCAGTGTCTGCACGCATCGTAAAGGGCTGTCCGTCTTTCAAAGAACTGCTTGTGTTGCGCAATATTTTTTCGCCAGCCACCAAGCCTGAATTCACCACCCATTCTCCAAGGCGTGTGTCGCGGTCTCCCAGTTGAACATTGCGTTTCACAATTTTGTTGCCATCCAATACCCATGCAAATACTTTGTCGCCTTCTCTGCGCAGACTGCTTTCAGAAATCATCACAGCAGATTTGGAAGAGGTTTCAATCACACCTTCGGCAAACAAGCCCGCCACCGGAGGGCGATCTTTGCCGTTGATCTCCACAATGACAGACACTTGGCGCGTAATGGGATTGGCTGCGCCGTCAATGCGCTTGATGGTGCCGCTGCTGCCCAATTGATCGCCCGTTTGTGCCACGCCATTGATACGGAAATTAACCCGCTGACCCACCTTCAAGCTGCTCATTTGATCGGCAGAGACTTGGCCTTCAAATCGCATGCTGCTGGGGTCAATGACTTGTATCAGTTCTTTCCCAATTTGGGCGGTGTCGCCAGCCGAAGCCTTGCGGGCACTCACAACACCCTGAAACGGTGCTCGAACTTCTGTTCGATCAAGCTGCTGCTTGGCGGCAGCCACGCGCGCCTTGCTGGCCACAAATTCACTCTGGGCACTGTTTCGTTTAATTTCAGATTCTTCCAATCCTTGCATGGACACCATGCCCTGAGCTTGAAGAGATTTGATTCGCTGATATTGGCGTTCTGCACCATCAAAGGATTGCGCAGCAGCACGCATCGATTCTTCAGCAGAATTCAGGTTGTCGCGCAAAACCGAGTTGTCTAAGCTAACGAGTAAATCGCCTTTTCGGACAAGCTCACCATTTTCTTTGTGTACTTTAATCACCACAGCAGCAACCTCGGCCCGCAGGTCGGCACGAATTTGAGGTTGGAGGGAGCCTGAAATGACAGGACCGGTACCGTGCTTCGAAGTGCCTAACTGCAAAACGTCTTCATTGCCCAAGCTGATTGAGACAGCATCCAGCTTTTTGTCAGTGTCTGATTCTGGTTTTTTGCAGGCGACCAAAGTACCGCTAAGGCCAAGGCAAAGTGCAACAGAAAAAAGAGTGGAATAAGCAAACGGAAAACGATCCAAACTAGGGGAACGCGACATGGGAACTCCAACTGCTAAAAAAGTAAGCGTATTACATCATGAGATGTCAATGGCTGATATTTAAAGGCTTGTTCGGAGAGACCAAATTTCGGGGAAAAGAACTACATCAAGCATCTTGCGCAAGTAGCTAACGCCGCCAGTACCTCCCGTACCTCTTTTAAAGCCAATAACCCGCTCAACGGTGGTCACGTGCCTGAAGCGCCAGAGTCTAAAAGCGTCTTCCAGATCGGCCAATTCTTCGCCCAATTGATACAAATCCCAGTGCTGTTTGTGATTTCTATAAACCACTAACCAAGCCTCTTCTACTTGAGCGTTGGCCGTATAGGACTGCCGCCAGTCACGCTCTAGGTAATCTGACGGAATTGCCAAGCCTTTTCGAGCAAGCAATTTTAGGCTCGCGTCATAAAGTGACGGCGCTACGTAGGCGCTTTCCACAATGGCATGCAAATCAGGTCGATGCGTGTGGGGCAGTAGCATGGCGGCATTTTTATTGCCCATTGCAAATTCAATGCATCGGTATTGCCAGCTTTGAAAACCGCTTGATTGGGCCAGGTAAGGTCTGATGGCACTGTATTCGGGGGGTGTCATGGTAGCCAAAACATCCCACGCATGAACAAGTTGCGACATGATCTGCGATACACGTGCCAACATTTTGAAAGCATCGGGCAATTCATCTAGGTCAATGTGTCGAATCGCGGCACTTAACTCATGAAGCATGAGTTTCATCCACAACTCGCTGGTTTGGTGTTGCACGATAAACAACATTTCATTGTGATCTGGCGACAGTGGCTTCTGCGCATTCAAGATGTCATCCAGGTGCAAATAATCGCTATAGCTCATTGATTGGCTGAAGTCGAGCGTGCCCTCGCTGGCATTTGGACTAAAAGGGCATCCGGACATGGTGGGCTTTCAAAGAACTAAGTGACGGTATTCTTGTGTGAAAACCGCGGCTGTTGCCACTCGCCGCTGTCCATCACTTCTTTCAAGTGCTGCACGGCATGCCAGACGTCGACAAATCTTGTGTACAAAGGCGTCAGGCCAAATCGCAAAATATCGGGTTGGCTTTTGCCATCGCCCGCACGAAAATCACCGATCACATTTCGCGCAATCATGGCCTGCACAATGGCGTAGGCACCCTCGCTGCGAGTCAGGCTGATTTGTGAGCCGCGTAAATCATCTTCAAGTGGCGTGGCAATGTCAAAACCATCTCCCGCCAGTTGGGTCTGGACCAAATGCATGAACAGACCTGTGAGTGCCAGTGACTTTCTTCTCAGTGCTTGCATGCCCCCCAGTTTTTCTGCTTCTAAAAATGCATCTAGGGCAGTGTCGAGTGCGGTCAAACTGAGAATCGGTTGTGTACCGCATTGGTATCGTGTAATGCCCGAGGCTGGCTTGTAGTCGGGTGTGAATTCAAACGGTGCTGCGTGTCCCCACCAGCCGCTCAGAGGTTGCCAGTAGCGATCGGTGTGCTTGGGGTGGACCCAAACAAAGGCAGGGGCACCAGGGCCGCCATTCAGGTATTTGTAGCCGCAACCCACCGCAAAGTCTGCTTGCGAATCGTTTAAATCAACAGGCACAGCACCAGCGCTGTGTGCCAAATCCCATACGGTTAAGGCACCCACGCTGTGCGCTAAAGCTGTCATGGCTTTCATATTGAACATGGCGCCCGTGCGGTAGTTCACGTGCGTCAACATCAACACAGCAACGTCTGCTTGCAAAGCAGATTGCAGCGCTTGAGCCTCGACCAATTTCAAGGTGAAACCCCGTTCTTTGCACAAAGCTTCTGCAATGTATAGGTCGGTGGGGAAATTGGTGCGCTCACTCAGAATGACTTTTTTCTCAGGGTGATCTGCTTGTGCAATGGACAGCGCAGCACTTAGCACTTTGTACAAATTGATAGAAGTGCTATCAGCGGCTATCACCTCGTCATCTTTTGCGCCAATGAGCCTTGCAATTTTGTTGCCCACTTGAACTGGCATTTGAAACCAGCCTGCAGAGTTCCAACTTTTGATGAGGTCTTGTCCCCACTCTTGCGCCACTGTCGCTGCGACTCGAGCGGGCGTGGCTTTGGGCAATACGCCAAGGGAGTTCCCGTCAAGGTAAATCATGCTTTCAGGCACCTGAAATAAATCACGGAGCGAGCGCAAAGGATCCTCTTGGTCTAGGGCCTGACATTCAGCGAGTGTGTTGGCAGTATTTGTCTTAGTCATAAAGCTTTTTCAGAGTTCTCTCAAAATGGCGCGCACAGGGCTGGCATCTGCGCTCATGAGTTTGAGGGGCAGGGCAATCAGTTCGTAATCGCCTTCTTCAATGTGGTCGAGTTGCAGATTTTCTAGCACGCGCATGCTGCGCTGTCTGATGATCTGGTGACTGTCCAATGTTTTGCTGTCGGCAGGGTCAATGCTGGCACTGTCGATGCCAACCAACTTCACGCCCAAATCTGCCAAAGCAGTCAAGGTTTGGGGCGCAAACGCTTTGAGTTGTGAATCAAATTCTTGTTCGGGAAACTTGGCATAGGTTCTCACCAAAATGCGTTCTGGCAGATGTTGGAGTTTGTGCTTTAAATCTTGCACCGTAATGAGTGGGCCAGCCCGCATGGCATGAATCACCCGACATGGGCCAATGAAGGTTTGCAAATCAACTTGGCCAATGGCAACCCCAAAGGGGTCATAGTGCAAAGGCGCATCGGCGTGCGATCCCACATGGGGGGACAGCGTGATAGCGCTCACATTCACTGGGCATTGCGGCGAAATCTCGGCGGTCCAGTTCAGTTGAAAGGACGTGTCTCCTGGAAAGACCGGGCTGTTAGCGTCAATGGGTGGGGAAATATCCCAAATTTTTTTCATCAGGCGCAAAGATAGCGCGCTCAGGAATTTGTGGTGTCGGTTATATCCAACACATGTCGAATATAGGCAAAGAACCAGGTTGAAGGCACTTCGTCGTAAACTTACACGCATGATTTTGACCCCCGATTCTTGGCAAGCCATTCAACTCACATTCGAGTTAGCCACGCTGACCACGCTGTTGCTGCTGGTCTTGGCCACGCCTTTGGCTTGGTGGCTGTCGCAAACGCAATCTGCTTGGCGCGCGCCCATTCATGCAATGGTCACTTTGCCCTTGGTCTTGCCACCCTCCGTGTTGGGGTTTTATTTGCTCATTGTGATGGGGCCGCAAGGGCCTCTGGGTCAATTCACTCAGTCGATGGGTTGGGGCGTGTTGTCTTTCACATTCACAGGTTTGCTGATTGGTTCTATCCTTTTCTCTTTGCCGTTTGCGGTGCAACCGCTTCAACACGCTTTTGACGCCATTGGATCAAGGCCAATGGAAGTGGCGGCTACATTGCGGGCCAGTCCCTTAGATGCCTTCTTTTCGGTGGCTTTGCCACTTGCCAAACCTGGCATGGTCACAGCGGCCATTTTGAGTTTTGCGCATACCGTGGGTGAGTTTGGGGTGGTGCTCATGATAGGCGGCAATATTCCTGGCCAAACTCGCGTGGTGTCGACAGAGATTTATGGGCATGTGGAAGCCATGGAATATGCACAAGCGCATCTGCTTGCCGCTGGCATGTTGGTGTTTTCTTTTGTGGTGCTGTTGGCCTTGGCCTTGATGAATCGGCGTCAAAGGCAGGTGATGTAAAGATGATTCACCTGCAAATCAACATTGCACGTTCAGCGTTTCTGTTGAACCTAGACATTCAATTGCCTGAGCAAGGCATCACTGCCATTTTTGGTCCTTCCGGTTCTGGTAAAACGACTTTGTTGCGCGCGGTAGCCGGGTTAGAAAAAAATCCCAAAGGCCGCATTCAAATTGGTACAAACATTTGGCAAGACACCAAGCAAGGAATTTATTTACCTACTTGGCAGCGTCCTTTGGGTTATGTGTTTCAAGAATCAAGCTTGTTGCCACATCTCAGTGTTGCAGAGAATTTGAACTTTGGATTGAAGCGTGTCTTGAAGTCTGAAAACAGTGCGCCGACAGCAGCGAACAAAGCTTTGCAAGCATCCATTGAACTCTTGGGCATTGGCGGCTTGTTGCAACGCATGCCAGATGAATTGTCCGGCGGTGAACGTCAGCGCGTGGCCATCGCCAGAGCCATTGCCATGCAGCCGCATTTGCTTTTAATGGACGAGCCCTTGGCATCTTTGGATGCAGCGCGCCGTCAGGAAATCTTTCCGTGGCTTGCCAGGTTGCGTGATGAGTTGAAGATGCCCATGTTGTATGTCACTCACTCTGCTGAAGAGGTGACTCGCCTTGCCGATCACTTGGTGGTGTTGGACCAAGGACATGTCAAAGCACAAGGTTCTGTGAGCGCGGTCCTGACACAGGTCGTAAACCCGGTGGTTGTGGGCGAAGATGCTGGCGCGCTGATTGCGGGTTGCATAGGTGCGGTAGATGCGCAGTGGCATTTATCACGCGTCGATTTTGACGGCGGTTGTATTTGGATGCGCGATGCTGGACTGCCTGTTGGCAAAGCGGTGCGTATTCGCATCTTGGCGCGTGATGTGAGTTTGGCTATATCAGAGCCAACAAACACGAGCATTCAAAACCAACTGCGAGGAAGCATTCAAAGCATCACCCCAGATGCACATCCCTCTCAAGTGATGGTGGTTTTAAAATGCGGCGCAGATGAGGTGCTGGCCCGAGTCACCAAGCGAGCAGTCGATGAACTAAGCTTGCAGGTAGGCCAGTCTGTGTGGGCGCAAGTGAAGTCTGTGGCTTTGGTGGCTTGATCTATGTGACTAAGCTGCCTCGAACCAATTTTCAAGCTTCAGTTTTGGCACACGCGAAAACTCTTTTAAGTTGTTTGTCACCAGCGTTCCGTCAATGCTGAGAGCTTGAGCGGCAATCAATGTGTCCATTGGGCCGATCGTCAGACCCTTTTTTTCCAATGAAGCTCTGAGATCTGCATAAAACCAAAGACACTGAACGTCGAATGGAAGAACCTGCAGCGGTGCCAGAAACATGTCCAGCGCTTTCCGATTTTTAATCGATCCTGATTTTGAAACGCCGTATGCCAACTCGGAGGCGGCAATGCTACTAATGCCAACCTCGCCTGCTTTATAACTTCTGAAACGTTCCAGTACCTCTGGTGGCCTGTTGTTGATGATGTAGATACAAGTGTTCGTATCTAGCAAGATCACGGCAAAACCTCAGGTCGAATTTGGTGATCTGGTTGTTGTCGCTCAATCTTGAATCCTGGCTCAAATGCGTTCAAAGCAGCTTCAAGCATGTGCCAAGGATTTTCGATAGGCATCAATAAAACGCCATCACCCACACGTTTGATGACGACCTCTTTGCCGTTAAATCGGTACTCCTTGGGAAGCCTTACAGCCTGACTGCGACCTGTTTGAAAAATCTTAGCGGTGTCCATGTTGGCTCCTATTGGGATACTGAATTTTGATATATACCATTGGTATGCATCATATGCTAGTTCGCTAGAAATGGGTCACACAATTTGCTACAAGGTTTTTATATGCTATTTGAATATAAACAAACAACAAATGATTCGTTTGAGTTTTGAAGGATGGGTTTCACAATCGCGTCCTTACTCAATTGAGACGCATCATGAACAACATCAAATCCATCGCCGCAGCCGCTTTGCTGGCCGTTTCTGGCCTCAACGTTTCCGCCCAAACATTGCTGAACGCCTCCTACGACGTGGCCCGCGAGTTTTACAAAGAATACAACTCCGCCTTTGTGGCCAACTACAAAAAGACCACTGGCAAAGACCTCAAGATTGACCAAGCGCATGGCGGCTCTAGTGCTCAAGCTCGCGCCGTCAACGACGGTCTCGATGCCGACGTAGTCACCATGAACACCACCACCGACATCGAGTTCTTGGCCAGCAAAGGCATCGTGGCAGCCGATTGGACCAAACGCTATCCACACAGCGCATCGCCCACCAGCTCCACCATACTGTTCCTCACCCGCAATGGCAATCCCAAAAACATCAAAGACTGGGACGACCTCATCAAGCCTGGCATTCAAGTCATTGTGGTCAACCCCAAAACAGGTGGCAATGGCCGCATGGCCTATTTGGCCGCTTGGGGCTATGTACGCAAAAAAGGCGGCACTGAAGCCGATGCTGCAGCCTTTGTGGCCAAGCTCTACAAAAACGTGCCTGTATTGGCCAAGGGCGGTCGTGATGCCACCACCATCTTCTTGCAACGCAACATTGGTGATGTGCTGGTTACTTTTGAATCGGAAGTGATTTCTGTAGACAACGAGTTTGGTGCCGGCAAAGTAGATGCCATCCATCCTTCCATCAGCATCGTGGCCGAAAACCCCGTGGCAGTTGTGGAACGCACAGTCAACAAAAAAGGCACTGGCGATTTGGCCAAGGCCTATTTGAACTACCTTTACTCTGATGAAGCACAAGAGATTGCCGCCAAGCACGCCTTACGCCCTAGCAACCCTTCGATCTTGAAAAAATACAGCAAGACCTTCAAGCCTTTGCAGTTGTTCACTGTGAATGAAGTGTTCGGCTCTTTCGCTGAAGCGCAAAAAGTGCACTTCAACGACGGTGGCAATTTCGACAAGCTGTACACCGTCAAGTAATTCATGCTGTCTAGTTCCGCAGCGGCGGCTCCTGCCAAGCGCAGGGCGCCCGCCCGGGTATTGCCCGGTTTCAAGATCACCTTGGGGTACACCTTGATGTACCTCTGCCTGATTGTGCTCATTCCATTGTCGGCGCTGGTGTTCAAAACATTCACGCTCACATGGGATCAGTTTTGGGATGCTGTCACAGGACCACGTGTCATGGCGTCCTATCGCCTTACCTTTGGCGCATCTTTGATTGCTGCTTTGGTCAATGTGGTGTTTGGCTTGCTGGTAGCCTGGGTGTTAGTGCGTTATCAGTTCTTTGGCAAAAAAATTGTTGATGCTTTGGTGGATTTGCCTTTTGCATTGCCCACCGCGGTGGCTGGTATTTCTTTAACGGCATTGTTGGCCGGCAACGGTTGGGTGGGGCAGTACCTAGAGCCTATGGGCGTTCAATTGGCCTTTAATGCCAACGGCATTGTGATTGCGCTCATCTTCATAGGCTTGCCCTTTGTAGTTCGTACCGTACAGCCAGTGCTGGAAGACGCTGAAAAAGAATTGGAAGAAGCGGCCACTTGTTTGGGCGCTTCGCGTTGGCAAACTTTTACGCGCGTTATTTTTCCTTCTATTGCCCCAGCCTTGCTTACAGGCTTTGCCATGGCCTTTGCGCGGGCCATTGGAGAATACGGATCTGTCATTTTCATTGCGGGCAACATGCCCATGATTTCTGAAATCACACCGCTCATCATCATTGGCAAGTTAGAGCAATACGACTACGCGGGTGCTACTGCAGTGGCCACTGTCATGTTGGTCATCTCCTTCATCTTGCTCTTGGTCATCAATGGCTTGCAAACTTGGCAGCGCCGTCATTCAGGAGCGCCTGTATGAGCACGCCCATTATTCGCCGAGCAGAAGCAGGCACCACTGAAGCGCCATGGGTCCGCTATACGCTCATCGGTATTTCGCTCGTCTTCTTATTTTTATTCTTGGTCTTGCCTCTGGCTGCAGTTTTTGCAGAAGCATTGCGCAAAGGCTTAGACGCTTATTGGGATGCGCTTAAAGAACCCGATGCATGGTCAGCCATTCGACTCACACTCATCACGGCGCTCATTGCCGTACCCCTCAATTTGGTATTTGGTGTATCTGCCGCATGGTGCATTGCCAAATACGAATTCAAAGGTAAATCGGTGCTGACCACTTTGGTGGACTTGCCGTTCTCGGTATCACCTGTGGTGGCTGGCTTGGTGTATGTGTTGATGTTTGGCGCCCAAGGCTGGTTTGGTCCTTGGCTGCAAGAGCATGACCTGAAAGTGATCTTTGCAGTGCCAGGCATTGTGTTGGCCACCATCTTTGTCACATTTCCCTTCATTGCACGCGAACTCATTCCCCTCATGCAAGCACAGGGCAACGAGGAAGAGCAGGCCGCCATTGTGTTGGGTGCTACAGGCTGGCAAACATTTTGGTATGTCACGCTGCCCAACATCAAGTGGGGTTTGATTTACGGTGTGATTTTGTGTAACGCGCGCGCCATGGGTGAGTTTGGTGCGGTGTCGGTGGTGTCTGGTCATATTCGCGGGCAGACCAATACCATGCCTTTGCACGTTGAAATTTTGTACAACGAATACCAATCGGTGGCTGCCTTTGCTGTGGCGTCTTTGTTGGCCTTGCTGGCGCTGGTTACCTTGGTGATCAAGTCTGTGGCCGAGTGGCGCCACGAACACGAGATGAAAGCCATTGGCCAATTATCACCAGAAAATACCCAGACAGCTTCTGCAACACTGTCAGTGAAAGCCGCACCATGAGCATCGAAATTAGAAATGTCCACAAACAGTTTGGCAATTTTCACGCACTGCGTGATGTGAGTCTTGACATTGACTCCGGCGAGTTAGTGGCCTTGCTCGGCCCATCAGGCTGTGGCAAAACCACCTTGCTGCGCATCATTGCGGGTTTAGAAACAGCCGACACCGGCACCATTGCCTTCAGTGGTGAGGACACCACGCACGTGCATGTGCGCGAGCGCCAAGTGGGTTTTGTGTTTCAACACTACGCCTTGTTTCGCCATATGACGGTGTTTGAGAACGTCGCATTTGGCCTGCGAATGAAGCCACGAAATCAGCGTCCAACAGATTCAGTCATCCAACAAAAAGTGCACGACCTGTTGAATTTGGTACAACTCGATTGGCTGGCCGATCGCTACCCTTCACAACTCTCTGGTGGACAGCGTCAGCGCATTGCATTGGCGCGTGCCTTGGCGGTAGAACCTAAAG
>Ga0255119_1000232_pt1 | contig 17111 bp, 11 predicted proteins | sample Law_Atlam_RepC_8_2_FD_188578 | JGI IMG/M metagenome (GOLD analysis project Ga0255119, IMG submission 188578) | Freshwater microbial communities from St. Lawrence River, New York, United States - Law_Atlam_RepC_8h | ecosystem: Environmental > Aquatic > Freshwater > River | place: USA: New York... | reverse complement strand
CCCTACCTCGAGACAAAGCTAGGAAAGCACGTGGTGCTGTCCCTACCTAGGGGCAATACGCGGCGAAGCCGCCGCACAACCCCTTGTCAATTTGTCCCCTAGGTTGGCACGCAGTGCCAACCCTACCTCGAGACAGGGGCATATCCGAAAACGTTTGAGAGTCCTCGGGGACTGCCACAATCCGAACGCATGGAACACCCCATCCAACGTCGCGACTTCGTAACCACCATGGCCCTCGGCGGACTCGCCCTGGCCGCCGCCCCGAGCATCCTGAGCGCCCAAGGGGCCATGCCTGCTAAGGTTAAGGTCGCCCTCATCGGGTGCGGTGGTCGTGGTACCGGTGCCCTGATTCAGTTCATCGCGGCCTGTAAGATCCTTGGCGTTGAAGCGGAGGTCGTCGCGCTGGCCGATTCTTTCGAGGATCGGATTCAGAAGATCAACCAGACCTACAAGCTGCCCGCGACCAAACTCTTCGTGGGTTACGACGCCTACCAGAAGGTGATGGCCACGGATTGCGCGTTCGTGCTCATGGCCACGCCACCCGCGTTCCGTCCGGTGCATTTCGCCGCCGCGGTCGAAGCGGGTAAGCATTGCTTCGTCGAGAAGCCCGTCGCCGTCGACCCGGTCGGTGCCCGTGCCATCATCGCCACCGGCGAGAAGGCCAAAGCCAAGGGCTTGGCCGTCGTCGCCGGGACGCAGCGTCGTCACGATGCCTCATACTTGAAGAACAAGGCCCTCATCGAGGCTGGCGCCATCGGCGCCATCCGTGGTGGGGTCGTCCAGTGGAACGGCACCGTGCCCTGGGTGCGTCGTCGCGCCGCCGCCGACACGGATGGCGTCTACATGAACCGCAATTGGGTGAACTTCGCGGAACTCTCCGGCGACCACATCGTCGAGCAGCACATCCATAACGTCGACGTCGCCATCTGGTTCCTGGGCCGTCCGCCCGTCAGCGCCTTGGGCTTCGGCGGTCGCGCCCGTCGCGACTCCGGTAACATGTTCGACTTCTTCAGCGTCGATTTCGATTTCGGTGATGCCGTCCATATCCACAGCCAGTGCCGCCAGATCACCGATACCGCTGGCCGGGTCGGCGAATTCTTCACCGGCGCCGAAGGTTCGTGCTACGGCAGCGGCAAGGTCTTCACCAAAAAGGACGTCAAGGTGGCTGACATCAAACTCGATACCGGTGACGCCATGGTGCAGGAACACGTCGACCTGATCCGCAGCGCCTATAACGGCCAGCCCCTCAATGACGCCCGTCAGATCGCCGAGTCCAACCTCGCCGTCATCATGGGCCGCATGTCCGCCTACACCGGCGAAGTCATCCGTTTCGCCGACCTGCTGACCAACGACAAGTCGCCGCATTACAACTCCCAGTTCGCCATCGGCCCGAAGGATTTCGAAGCCGGTAACGTCAAGCTCCCGCCCGAAGTCGCGCCCATTCCCGGGAAGGCGTGAGGTAGGGACAGCACGCCGTGCTGTCCTACCTATAGGGGATAGGGGATGGGGGAGGGAGAGGCATTGTTCGCGGGAGAGCGAACGGGTAGGGGCGCGACTGCTAGGTTGGCACGCAGTGCCAACCCTACCTAGAGGCAATGCGCGGCGAAGCCGCCGCACAACCCCTTGTCACCGTGTCCCCTTGTCACCGTGTCCCCTTGTCAACTTGTCCCCTTGGGCAGCACGCGTTGCTGCCCCTACCAATAGATACAGGCGAGGCAGCTAGGTTGGCACGCAGTGCCAACCCTACCTCATCGCAACCCACAACCCGACTAAGTCAGAATGGCTTTAACTACCTTCGCCGGGACGACGCCGACGAGTTTCTGGTCGAGGCCTTGGTACTTGAAGAGGAGTTTGTCGTGGTCGATGCCGAAGCGGTTGAAGATCGTCGCGTGGAGGTCGCGCACGTGCACGGGGTCCTTCACCACGTTGTACGAGAATTCATCCGTTTCACCGAGGGTCATCCCGCCCTTGACGCCGGCACCGGCCATCCAGATGCAGAAATTGCGCGGGTGGTGGTCGCGGCCGTAGTTGGTCTTCGTCAACGTGCCTTGCGAGTAGACGGTGCGGCCGAATTCGCCGCCCCAAACGACGAGGGTATCGTCGAGCATGCCACGGCGCTTGAGGTCCTGGATGAGCGCCCAGGCGGCCTGGTCGATGTCCTTGCACTGCGCCTTGATGTCATTCGGCAGGTTGCCGTGCTGGTCCCAGCCGCGGTGGAAGATCTGCACGAAGCGCACGCCGCGTTCGACGAGCCGGCGGGCCGTGAGGCAGCTGTTGGCGAAGGTCCCGCGATCGCGGGAGTCCGGGCCGTACAGGTCAAAAGTCTCCTTGGATTCTTTGGAGAGGTCCGCGAGTTCCGGGACCGAGGCCTGCATGCGGAAGGCCATCTCGTATTGCTTGAGGCGGGTGGCGGTCTCAGGGTCGCCCACCTGCTGGTAGGTCAACTCGTTGAGCTCGTTCAGGCCGTCGAGCATCTTGCGGCGCGTCTCGCGGCTGACGCCGTCGGGGTCGCGCAGGTAGAGCACGGGGTCGCCGGCGGAGCGGAAGGTGACGCCCGAATATTGCGTCGGCAGGAAGCCCGCCGACCAGAGGCGCGCCGAGATGGCCTGCACGTTGGAGCCTGGGTTGGAGTGGCGGGCGTGGAGGACGACGAACGTGGGCAGGTCCTCGTTCATGCTGCCGAGGCCGTAGGAGAGCCAGGAACCAAGGGAGGCCTTCCCCGGCACCATGTTGCCGGTGTATGACAACATGTTGGCGGGCTCATGGTTGATCGCCTCCGTGTTCATCGTCTTGATGACGCAGATATCGTCGGCCATCTTGGCCGTGTACGGGAGTAGGTCGGAGATCCAGGTGCCGCCTTGGCCGTACTGCTTGAAGCCGAAGACCGAGGGAGCGACCGGGAACCGGGCCTGCCCCGAGGTCATCCCGGTGATCCGCTGGCCATTGCGGATGGACGCAGGGAGGTCTTCGTTGAAGCGCTTCGCGAGCTCGGGCTTCGGATCGAACATCTCGAACTGCGAGGGGGCCCCGATCATCGAGAGGTAGATGCAACGCTTCGCCTTGGCGGGGAAGTGCTGGGCGCCGGGCAGGCCGGCGGCCTGAGCCTGGCTGGCGAGGGACTTGCCAAGGAGCGAACCGAGGGCGATGCCGCCCAGGCCCATGGCGTTCTGGCGGAAGAACTGCCGACGGTTGAGGCGGAAGTTATGTTCGACGGCGTCGAAGGGATGCATGGCGGGATTATTTGTTGAGGGTTTCGTCGCGGTTGAACATCTGCGAACAGACGAGCGTCCATGCCGCCACCTCGTTGGGCGGCAGCTTGGGGTCGGCGGGTTTTTCGCCGGACTTCAGCAGCTTGGCGGCCTCCGCAGGCTTGGCTGCGTAGTCCGCGCGGAAGGCCGCGAGGGACTTGGCGAAGATCTGGTGTTCCTTGGCGGTGGCCGGACGGCAAAGCAGGAGCAGGCTCAACTGGTCGATGCGGGCCGCGTCCGTGGGTTGTTCCTTGAGGAGTCGCTCGGCGAGGACGCGGGAGGCCTCGATGAACTGGACGTCGTTCATGAGGTTCAACGACTGCAGCGGGCTGTTGGAGCGCTCGCGGCGGGTGCAGAACACCTCGCGCGAGGTCGCGTCGAAATTGAGCATCATCGGGTGCGGGGCCGAGCGCTTGAGGAAGGTGTACATCGAGCGGCGGTAGAGCCCGTCGCCCTTGTCGGCCTTGTAGAAGCGCGTGTTGCTCTGCGTCATCGCCACATCGCTCCAGATGTTCTCCGGTTGGTAAGGACGGGCCGAGGGGCCGCCGACCTTCTTCACGAGCAGGCCCGCGGTGGAGAGCGCGAGGTCACGCACGATCTCCGCGTCGACGCGGTAGCGTGGGCCACGCGAGAGCAGGCGGTTCTTCGGGTCCTTCTCGAGCTTCTCGGGGGTCGTCACGCCCGACTGGCGGTACGTCTCCGAAAGCACGATGGCCCGGACCATGGCGCGTTGGTCCCACTTCTGGGCGACGAACTCGGTGGCCAGCCAGTCGAGCAACTCGGGGTGCGAGGGTTTGTCGCCCATGATGCCGACATTCTCCGTGGTCTCGGAGAGACCCGTGCCCATGAACTGATACCAAAGACGGTTCATCGTGACGCGGGCCGTCATCGGGTTGCGGCCATCGACGAGCCAACGGGCGAGGTCGAGGCGGTTCGCGGACTTACCTTCGACCTTCAAGGGCGGCAGCACGCGAGGCGTTCCGGCCGGGACGGTCTCGGCCGGTTGCGTGTACTCGCCGCGGATCAGGAGCTTGGCGGTGGCCGGCGTGGCGTTCTCCTTCATGATGAGCGTCATGGCGCCGCGGTTCTTGATGGCGTCGATCTCGGCCGTCGTGGACTTGATCTTGGCGAGGACGGACTGGTCGGACTTGTCGATGCGCTTGTCGTAGTAGCCGCGGAGCAGGGCGATCGTGGCGGCCGGAGCCTTGGCGCCTTCCTTGCCTAGCGCGGAACGCAGGGCGGGGACCTTACCTAGGGTCGCGACATCGGCCGTCTCGACCGAAGCGGGAATGATGTTGGCGGAGACCAGGACGATGTCCGTGGCGCCGGCCTTGCTGCGCGTGCCGTAGCGGAAGGGCGTCTTCGTGCGGATGCTGGCGTTGGGCGGGAGGGTGTTGTTGTCGACGAGGTTTGCCTGCAGGTCGCCGTCGATGTAGAACTTCACGCCCTCGGCCTTGCCGGAGCCATCGTACGTCACGATGACTTCGACTTCCTTGTTCAGGGGGATGACGCCGGCGGAGCGCACCTTGAGCGCCTGTCCGGACCAGTTTTGGATGATGTGCATGGCGGGGTTGCCATTTTCGATCCAGAAATCCCATCCGCGGTAGCCATTGGCTTCATCCATCCGGCCGAGCACGGCGCCGTTGACCGTCTTGGTCATCTTGAGGCGCACTTGGACGGCCCAAGCCTGGTTCTTTTCGAAGTCACCGAGGTCGGCATGTTCAAAGGCCGAGGAGCCATCGAGCACGAAGCCCCCTTGGCGCTTGTTGTAAGCGGCCTTGCCGATGACCTTGGACTTGAGGGCCGGGCCCGTCGGGGCCTTGACCGTGAGCGGCGTGGCGGCATCGAACGACCAGCCCGCCGGAAGGTCCTTGCCGACGATGTCGGAGGGGTTGGCTTTCAGTCGCCAGGCGGCGAATTCCCTGTCCGCCTTGGCTTTGCGGGCGGCGTCTTCGGCCTTGAGGTTAGCCAGCGCGGCCTCCAATCCGGCCAACTTGGGGCGATCTTCGGGTTGAGGCACCAGCATGGACGGCGGGTGGTTGGCGTTGTTGCCGTCGAGCGCCGACATCGAGGTGTTCCGGAAGAACGCGGCCATCGCGTAGAACTCCTTTTGGCTGATCGGATCGAACTTGTGGTCATGGCAGGCCGCGCAACCGCTCGTCAGGCCCAGCCACACGGCGCCCAGGGTCTCCACTTGGTCCTTGGCGTAGTTCGTCATGACCTCTTCGGCGATGGCGCCGCCTTCACCGGTCGTCGGTAGGCATCGGTTGTAGCCGGTCGCGACGATCTGTTCGATGGTGGGGTTGGGCAGGAGGTCGCCGCCGATTTGTTCGATCGTGAAGCGGTCGAACGGCATGTTGGTCTTGAAGGCGTCGATGACCCAATCGCGGTAAGGGTAGATGTTGCGGATGTTGTCGATGTGGATGCCGTGCGTGTCGGCGTAACGGACCGCATCCAGCCAGTGGCGGGCCATCTGTTCGGCATGTTCATCCGTCTTCAGCAGTCGTTCCACCGCTTTGGCGTAGGCATCGGGCGAGTTATCCGCCAAGTAGGCGCGCAACTCTTCCGGGGTGGGCGGTAGGCCGGTGAGATCGAGGTTAAGTCGGCGGAAGAGGCGCTCCTTGGCTTCCGGACCATTGGGCTTGAGGCCGTTCTGGGTGAGGCTGGCGATGATGAAGGCGTCGATGGGCGACTTGGCCCAGCCCGTCTTGTCGGTCGGCGGGACTGGCCGCTGCGGTGGCAGGAAGGCCCAGTGCTCCTCGTACTTCGCGCCTTCGTTGACCCAGCGGCGCAGGAGCTCGATTTCGGCGGGCTTCAGTTGCTTGTGGGATTCCGGCGGCGGCATCACCTCGTCGGGGTCCTTGTTCAGGATGCGCTGAATCAAGGGTGACTTGTCGGCGGCGCCCTTGAGGATGACCACGTCGCCGCTCTTCGCGGGTTGGAAGGCGAATTCGGGGCGATCGAGACGCAGCTTGGCTTTGCGCGAGCCGGCGTCGGGTCCGTGGCAGTGGTAGCAATACTCGGAGAGGATGGGTTGGATGTCGCGGTTGAACGAGACGCCATCAGCGGCCACCGCGGCGAGCGGGGCCAGCACGAGCAAGGAAAGTCGGGACGACATGGTCAAGGGGTGAGACCAACCTAAGTGCCTGGGGGTTCCTTGCAACTATCCTAAATAAAAAACCCCTCAAACGAGGGGTTTTGCAGGAGGTAGCAGGAGAATTACTTTACAGGGGAATAATCCGTCGGCACGAGGAACTCGGACTTCACGCCATCCTTGATGGTTAGGGAGCCGCCGGCCTTCTTTTCGGAGGCTTCCTTGGCGGCGACCCAGGCCGGGTCGGTGCGGAAGGCGCCGAAGCTGGCCTGGGCGGCGTCCGCGGACTTGTGGGCCAGGAGGTAGATCAAGGTATTGCCGGCGACGAGGGGGGACTTGGCGCCTTTTTGTTCGGCGGCGAGGTTCCAGTAGCAGACGTTCGTCATGCCGTGCTTCTCGAAGAGCTTGACCGTGTGCTCGCGGAAGCGGCCGTTGAGGGCGTCGAGGCGGCCGGCTTCGGTCGTGTAGGTGCGGAGCTCGAAGACGCCTTGGCCGTAGGTCTTGGCTTGGGCGAGGTAGGAGTAGTCGGTCGCGGTGAGGAAGGCGGACTCGATCTTGGTGATCAGCTTGCCGTTGGCTTCGGAGGCCTTGGCGGCCGCCTTCCAATCCGGGTCGGCTTGGAAGGCCTTCCACGAAGCGTCGCGGGCGGCGCGGTTCGGGTAGGCGAGGAAGTAGACCAGCTTGTTTTCGGTGTTCTTCGTCGGGACGAAGTAGCCGAGGTTGGTCATGCCATGCTTGACGAAGAGCTTCAGCGTATGGTCGCGGAAGCGGGCGTTCAGCCCATCGAGTTTGCCCTCGGCGGCGTAGTAGACGCGCATCTCGAAGAGACGCGTGTCGGGTTCGGCGGCGATCGCGGTGGTCGCGAACAGGCCGAACGTGAGGAGGGAGAGGAGGGTTTTCATGGGAAGGTTACTTCTGGAGGAATTGGTCGACGTTCTCGCGGGTCACGACCTGGAAGGGGATCATGACTTCCTTTTCGTAAGGTTGCTTGGCGGCCATGAGGATCGCGGTGTCGATGGCGCCGCGGCCTTGGCCGGCGGCATCCTGGAAGACGGTCGCGTCGAGGCGGCCGGCCTTGACGGCGTCCAAGGCCTGCGCGATGGCGTCCACGCCGATGACGTAGACGTCCTTCTTCAGGCCGGCGCGTTCGAGGGCGAGGAGGGCGCCCATGGCCATTTCATCGTTGTGCGCGAAGATCGCCTGGAACTTGCCCTTATGGGCTTGCAGCCAGTTTTCGGTCAGGGCCAACGCCTTGGCGCGGTCCCAGGAAGCCGTCTGGTGGTCAAGCAGCTTGAGGCCCGGGTATTTGGCCAGGACCTTGCGGGCGCCGGCGTCACGATGGATTTGCGCGGACTGCCCCATGATGCCGTGGATCATCAGCACGTTGCCTTGGCCCTTGAGCTGCTTCGCGATGGCTTCCATGGCCAGGATGCCCGCCTGCTCGTCGTCCGAACCGACGTAGCAATCGGGCGCGGCTTTGGTCAGGGAGTTGACGTTCACGACGGGAATCTTGGCCGCGCGGGCGCGGTCGATGGCCGGCGAGCTCGCCTCGACTTCGCATGGGTTGAGGATGATCACGTCGACCTTCTGCGAGATGAAGTTCTCGGTCTGGCTGATCTGCTTCTGGGCGTCGGCTTGGGCGTCGACGAAGACGAGCTTCACCCCACGCTCTTTCGCGCGGGCTTGGACGGCGTCGCCGAGGCGGGCGGTGTACTCGGCCGACTGGTCGCGGGAGGAATAGCCGACAAGCCATTCGCCCGGTTTACGGGCCTCGGCTTTTTTGCAGCCGACGATGAGGCCCGTGGCGAGGAGGGCGCAGGCGAGGCCGAAGGTGCCGGCGGCGGTGCGTGGGGTAAGGCGCATGCCTCCCTTTTTAGGAACGGGCCTGACGTCGGTCGAGCCAAACCGCTCCGACGATGATGACGCCCTTGATCACGGCTTGGTAGTAGGACGAGACGCTGAGGAGGTCTAAGCCGTTGTTGATGACCCCGATCAGCAGAACGCCCAAGACCGTGCCCAAGACGCTGCCGACCCCGCCAGAGAGGCTGGTCCCCCCGATGACCACGGCGGCGATGGCATCGAGCTCGTAAGCCTGGCCGGCGTTGGGTTGGCCGGTGGTGATCCGGGCGGCCAGGACGACCCCCGCCAGGCCGGTGAGGAGCCCGCAGAGGCCGTAGGCGAAGAGTTTGACCTGGGGGACCGAGACGCCGGCGGCACGGGCGGCCAGTTCGTTGCCGCCGACCGCGTAGAGGTGTCGGCCGAGCCGGAAGCGGCCAAGGAACAGCCACGACAAGCCTGCGACCAGCGCAAAGCAGAGCAACGGAATCGGGAGCGGACCGAGGTCACCCGAGAGGTTCGTGAGGGCGGGAGACATGTCGGCCACGGGCTTGCCGCCGCTAATGATCAAGGCCAACCCCCGAGCCACGGTCATCATCCCCAGCGTCACGATGAAAGGTGCGATGCCGCCACGGGTGACCAGCACGCCATTCAGCAGACCGCAGAGCACGCCGGTGAGTAGCCCCATGCCGATGGGGACGAAGAGCGGATGGTCGCCCGGATGGGCGAAGAGCGCGCAGACGACGCCGCTGAGGGCGACGACGGAGCCCAGGGAGAGGTCGACGCCACCAGTGAGCAGCACGAAAGTCACGCCGACGGCAAGGATGCCGTTGATGGAAATCTGGCGGGCGACGTTGGTGAGGTTCGAGGCGGTCGCAAAACTATCGGTCAGCACGGACAGCAGTCCGGCGATGACGAACAGCACCGCGACGATGCCGAGGCGGTGCAGGAGGTTGCGGTCGAGGGTGGGGGGCGTGAGGGCGGTCATCGGGGCATGGCGTGGCGGAGGATTTCCTCCTGGTTGGTCTGGCGTGGGTCGAGTTCGGCGGCGAGTTCGCCTTGTCGCAGGACAAGGATACGGTGGGTCAGCGAAAGGATTTCGGGGAGTTCGGATGAAACCAAGAGCACGGCCGTGCCTTGGGCGGAGAGCCGTCCGATGAGCGCGTAGATCTCCGCCTTGGCGCCGATGTCGATGCCGCGCGTGGGCTCATCGAGGATCAGGATCGCCGGTCGGTTGAGGAGGGCGCGGGCGAGCAGGACCTTTTGTTGGTTGCCGCCGCTCAGCTCACGGATGGCTTGATGGGGGCTGCTGGCTTTGATGGCGAAATCCGTCGTCGCGGCCTGCGTGGCGCTGCGTTCGGCGGCGGCGTCGATGATCGGGCCGCGGCTGAACGAAGGGAGCGCGGCGAGGGTCAGGTTATGCTCCACGCTCAGCGCGGGGATGATGCCCAAACCTTTCCGGTCTTCGGTGACCATGCCGATGCCGGCCGCGATGGCGTCGGCGGGGCAGGTGACGTGGGTCGGGGTACCCCGGAGGCAGATTTCGCCGGAAGTTGCGGGCGCGAGCCCGCCGATGGCGCTGACCACTTCGGTGCGGCCGGCGCCCATGAGCCCGGCGAGTCCGAGCACTTCGCCACGGCGCAGCGTGAAGGAGATTTGCCGGAAGGCGGGCGCGCGGGTCAGGGCGCGGACTTCGAGGATGACTTCGCCGGGCATGGTGGTCACCGGCGGGAAGATCTGCGTGAGCTCGCGTCCGACCATGTGGGCGATGAGGGAGTCGGGCGAAAACTCGATCGCCGCCTTGGTGCCGACCCATTTGCCGTCGCGGAGCACGGAGATGCGGTCGGCCACACGGAAGACCTCATCCATCTTGTGCGTCGTGTAGACCACGGCGACGCCGCGTTGGCGGAGCGTCGTGATGGCCTTGAACAACGCGGCGACCTCGTGGTCGGAGAGGGCCGCCGTCGGTTCGTCCATCAGGATGACGTCGGCTTGGCGGGCCAAAGCCTTGGCGATTTCGACCACCTGCATCTGCGCCACGGACAAGCGCCGCATCGGCTGGTGGGTGTCGAGGTCCGTGTTCAGTTCCTTCAGCCAGGATCGGGCTTGGCGATGCAGTTCGGCGCGGTCGACCCAGCCGAGCGCGTTGACCGGCTCCATGCCGAGCAGGAGGTTCTCCGCGACATTGAGGTCAGGGATGGGCATCAACTCCTGGTGGACCATCGCGATGCCTTGGGAGAGCGCGTCGTCGGGGGAATCGAAGCGCACCGGCTGGCCGCGCCATTCGATGGTGCCGCCGTCCGGCGGATAGAGCCCCGCCAACATCTTCATCAACGTCGATTTCCCGGCCCCATTTTCGCCCATGAGCGCGTGCACCTCGCCGGGGTGGAAATCGATGGTGGCCTCCTGCAGAACGGACAGACCGCCGAAGGTCTTGGTCAGTTGGCAGGCGCGGAGCATGGGGCTTTACTTCGCCAACTGGGCGCCGGGTGGGATGTCGCCGGCCACTTCCTTGGGCCAAGCCGTCAGCGGGCGGATCTCAAGGCGGCGATAGTCGCATTCGGCGGCTTCGGACTGGATCTGTAATTTGCCGGCCTTGAGCGGGATATCCTGCTCCGAGCCCTTTTCGCGGTAGCGCGAATTGAGGATGACGTTCACGGTGCGGCCGTTCAGGCGGAACACCGCGTTGCCGTTCAGCGAGTAGACCTCGAGGACGTTCCATTCGCCCGAAGGCTTTTCTTGGTAATCGGTCCCGTGCCAGACGCGGTTCTTCATCGTGCGCACCGGGGCTTTCGGATCGTAGACCACGGTCTTGCCTTCGTCGCGGGCGGGGACGTCGATGATCGCGCCGGCGATGGGCCACCAATCCCCCGTGTCGCCTTCCTGCACTTGGTATTCCTGGCTGCGCATCCAGTTCTTGCCGCCGGCGCCATGTTCGCCGATGCAGTGGAAGAGGATGCCGTTGTCGCGCACCGCGTTGAGGCGTGGTTCCCACTTCTTCGTGCCCCAACGCTGTTGCGTGCGGAGGTGGAAGTTGTCGAAGGACTTGAGGGACGTCAGGCCACCGAAGACCTGGCCCGTGATATGGAGGACAGGTTCGCCGTCGACGAGCTTCGCCGTGTAGACGCCGAGCGGGTCGCGGTTGAGGCCGAGCACGGGGTCTTCCTTGGGCGTGGCGCCACGGGTGTAGCCCGGCACCTCATAGGCGCGATGCGGCACGCCGAGCCACTTCTCCCATTGCGATAATTTCTCGTCGAGCAACGGGGTGAACGCCGGCTCGGCGGCGAAACCGGTGGCGGCAAGGCCGCAGAGCAGGAGCAAGGCGCGCATCGTGGCTAGTTTTAGCGGACGTCGCGCCAGAGCCACTTGAGGGCTTCCGGCATGAGCATGCCGCCATGGCGGCCGTCGTGCGAGCCTTCGCCCATCACGAACTGATAGTCGTAGCCCTTGGCCTTCCACGCATCGGCCATCTTCTGGTTCGCTTCCGGCCAGGAACCGAACTGGTTATTGAGGTCATTGGTGCCGTCCTGGGAGAAGATGCGGATGTCCTTCTTCGGGCTATCCATGATCATTTGGGGGAACTGGTTGCCGCCGCGGATATTGGTGAAGCTGCCGATGGTCGTGAATACCTTACTAAAGGCATCGGGACGTTGCCAAGCGGCGTTGAAGGCGCAGATGCCGCCCGACGAAGCCCCGGCGATGGCGCGACGCTTGGGGTCCTTGGAGATCTTGTAGCCCTTGGACTCGACGAGCGGGAACATCTCCTCGAGGAGGAACGTCACGTACTTGTCGGTGACGCTGTCGTACTCGAAGGAGCGGTTCGACTTACCGAGCGGCTTGCCGTCCTTGCCTTTGCCCGTGGGGTTGTTCTTGTCGGGCGCGAAACCGGGATTGATGAAGAGCGCGATCGTCACGGGCATCTTGCCTTCCGCGATCAAGTTGTCGAAGACCGTCGCGACGCGCCAGTTGCCCTTGGGTCCGATGTAGCCCATGCCGTCTTGGAAGACCATGAGGCAGGCCTCTTTCTTGCCGTCGTATTGTTGGGGGACGTAAATGGCCCAGTCGCGGCTGAACCCAGGGAAGGTCTTGGAGTCCTCGAGTCGGAATTTCGTCACGGTGCCTTTGGGGACGTTGGCCTTCTCTTGGGAGTCGGGTCCGAGGACGTACTGTGCGTTCCAGTCCTTGACGGGCGCGGCCTTGGCGTTCGCCTTAGGCGCGGCGGTCTGGGCGGTGGTCACGGCGGCCAGCCCGGCGAGGAAGCAGGGTAGGAGGATGCGAAGGGAACTCATGGGGGTCTGGTCAATGAAGCAAAGCCCTCAAGGGTGACAAGCCCAAGTGCCTTACTTCATCGGCTCTTGGCCGATTTTTCGCAGGTGCCAGACTTCCGGGAACCGCCAGTGGGTGAGGCCCATGACCCCGAAGGTCGCCAAGCCCCCGAAGACCACCGAATTCACCGTCCCCAGGAGCCGGGCGGCCAAGCCCGACTCGGCCATGCCTAATTCATTGGAGCAACCGATGAAGACGGCCGTCACCGCGGAGACTCGGCCCATCATTTCGGGCGGGACGGTCGTTTGCAGGATGGTTTGGCGGATGATGACGTTCACCGCATCCGCTGCGCCTGAGATGAGCAGGAACAGGAACGAAAAAATGAAGGCTGCCTGGAGGCCGAGCCCGAGCGCGCTCGCGAGCGGGATCGAAAGCCCGAAGCCGATGATGCAGAGACCGAAGACCGCGAAGGAAGCATAGAGCGCGGGGCCGGCCCGCTCCAAGGGCGGCCGAATGAGCAGGTAAATCGACATGACGACCGCGCCCATCGAAGTCGCGGCGCGGAGAAGACCAAAACCTAACTCGTTCACCCCGAGCATCTGCGCAAAGATCGGCAGCAGCGCGACGGCACCACCGAGGAGCACCGCAAATAAATCCATGGTGAACGCGCCGAGCATGACGCGATGGCTGCACATGAAGCGAATTCCGGCGGAGAGGCTTTGGAGGATGGGCTCGGGCGTGCGCGACTGCAGGAGCTGCGTCGGCTTCAGCAGGCAGGTGGCCACGAGTGAGCCGACAAAGCAGAACAACATCAGGCCGTAAGTCAGCGGCTCGCCGCCCAGCCAGAGCAGCAGGCCCGCGAGCCCCGGGCCGATGACGCAGGCCAGTTCGAAGAGCGTGTTGCGCCAGCGGACGCCGCTCGGGATGAGTTCGCGCGGGAGGAGTTCGGCGATCATCGCCTGACGGGCGGTGGTGAGGAAACTACGGGCGAGACCGCCCAGCATGACCACCGCGTAAAGACAGGTGAGCTGCACCCAGGTCTCCAAGGCCGTGAGACTCTGGGTGAAGAGACCCACCCCCAAAATGGTCATCGCGGCAATGGCCCAGAGGGCGATGCGGCGGCGGTTGTGGGTGTCGGCGACATGGCCGGCAAAAAGGACGGCACCGACGAAGGGGATGACTTCAGCCAGGCCAATCGCGCCCAAAGCTAAGGCCGCATTGGCCGTGTCGTTTTGAGTCAGACGAAATACCTGCCACGCCACCGCGACGCCTTGAATCTGGATGCCCAAGGTCCCGAGCACGATCGCGCCGAGATACAGGCGGAAGGAGCCGTGCTGAACGGCGGAAGCCTGGGGCGCGGTGGACATCGCGCCGAGGTATGGCGACGGGTCGGCCGCTAGGCAATCACGGCTTTGACCACGTGGCCGGCGACGTCGGTCAGGCGGTAGTAGCGCCCTTGGAACTTGAAGGTCTGTCGCTCATGGTCGACGCCGAGCAGGTGCTGCATCGTGGCGTGGAGGTCGTGCACGTGGACCGGGTCCTTGACGATGTTATAGCCGAACTCATCGGTCTGGCCGTAAACTTGGCCGCCTTTGACGCCGCCGCCGGCCATCCAAAGGCTGAAGCAGCGGGGGTGATGGTCGCGGCCATAGTTGTCCTTCGTGATCTTACCTTGGCTGTAGGCGGTGCGACCGAACTCCCCCCCGGAGATGACGAGCGTATCCTCGAGCAGGCCGCGTTGCTTCAGGTCTTTGATCAGCGCCGCCGAGGCTTGGTCGGTCTGCCTGCACTGCCGGGTGATCCCTCCCGGTAGGCCGCCGTGTTGGTCCCAGCCTTGGTGGAAGAGTTGGACGAACCGCACGCCTTTCTCGATCAGGCGGCGCGCCTGCAGGCAGTTGGCGGCGAAGGATCCGGGGGTCTTCACGCTCTCGCCGTACATCGCGAGGGTCGCGGGCGATTCCTTCGAAAGGTCGGCGACTTCGGGCACGCTCGTCTGCATGCGGTAGGCCATTTCGGCTTGGGCCAGGCGGGCGTCGACTTCGGGGTCGAGCTCCCTCGCGCGTTGGTCGGCGTTGAGCTTGCCGAGCGTATCGAGCATGCTGCGCCGGGCGTGCGGAGAAACGCCTTCCGGATTCGTCAGGTAAAGGACGGGCTCCTTGCCGGCCTTGAACTGGACGCCTTGGTGTTCGGACGGTAGGAAGCCGGAGCCCCAGAGGCGGGAGTAGAGCGGCTGGTCCTTGGTCGCATCCTGCGAGACCATGACGATGAAAGCCGGCAGATTCTCGTTCATGCTACCCAGGCCGTAGGAAGCCCAAGCGCCCATGGAGGGGCGTCCCGCGACCTGATTGCCCGAGCAGAAGAACGTGATGGCCGGGTCGTGGTTGATCGCCTCCGTGTGCATCGAGCGGATGACGCAGAGGTCGTCGGCGACTTCGCCGGTGTGCGTCAGGAGGTCGCTGTATTCGACGCCGGACTTGCCGTATTTCTTGAAGTTGGTGAACGCGCCGGCGAGCGGGAGCGAGGCTTGATAGCCGCTCATGCCCGTCAGGCGTTGCCCTTGACGAACCGAATCGGGAAGCGGCTGAAGGTTGCGTTCACGCAGCAAGGGCTTGGGGTCGAGGGTTTCGAACTGCGAAGGGCCGCCGGCCTGGAAGAGGTAGATGACGCGCTTGGCCTTGGCCGGGAAGTGCGTGCCGCTGGGCAAGGGGGCCGCGTGGGCCTCGCCGAGGATGCCACGCATCGCGAGCGCCCCCAAACCGAGGGCGGAGGCGCCGAGGAAGTGTCGGCGCGTGTGTTGCATGAGACCGTCGTAGCTGGGCAGGGGATGGCTCATGGGATCAGCGGGAGGTGACGGCGGCGTCGCTCGCCAAAATGGTGGAACAGACGAGGGTGAGCGCGGCCAAGGCCGGGTCGCTCGACAGGGTGGCCGGTTTGGTCGGGGCGACGACGCGCTTGCCCTTGGCCTTGGGGTCGGGCTTGGCTTCAGGAACGGCCGGTGGGGCCGGAGCGACTTGCGGAGCCTGCGCTTTTTGCTGGGCGTAAAGTTCCGTCAGGGCGTTGAGTTCCGTCGGGCGCGGCGAGCGGGTGCAGATATGGCGGAACGCCAAGGTGATTTGCGCCTGGGGGTCCGTGGCTTCCTGGCTGACGCGCAAGGCGATCTGGCTGGCGGACTCCACGAAGCCCGGGTTGTTCAGCAGCACCAACGCCTGCAGCGGTGTGTTGGTGTTGAGGCGCTTGGGCTGGCAGACCTCGCGGGAGCCGGCATCGAAGATCAGCATGTTGTCCGGCGGAGCGGTGCGCTTGCGGTAGGTGTAGACGCTCCGGCGGTGCGCGCTTTCCTGCACGCTGGCGCCGCCGACTTTTTCGACGAGTTTGCCGGAGGCCAAGAGGGCTTGGTCGCGGACCATCTCGGCCGTCAGGCGCAGGATGGGGCCGCGCGCGAGCCACTTATTGGACGGGTCTTTTTCACGGGCCGCGGCCGTGGGCGTCGACGCTTGTTGGAACGTGGCGCTCAGCACCAGTCGACGGAGCAGCGCCTTCTGGTCCCAGCCGCTGCGCACGAAGTCCACGGCCAGCGTATCGAGCATTTCCGGGTGCGTCGGTTGGTCGCCTTGCAGTCCGAAGTTCTCGCTCGAGGCGACGAGGCCGTTGCCGAACAAATGGGCCCAGAGGCGGTTGACCGCGACGCGGGCGGTCAACGGATTGCGCGGGTCGGTCAGCCAGCGGGCGAGGCCGAGGCGATTGCGCGGCTGCTTTTCGTCCCACGGGAAGACGCTCGTGGGCACGCCCGGCTCGCACGGCTTGGTGAGGTCGGGCTTATCGTACTCCCCGCGGGTCAAGACGTAGGCCTTGGGCGCCAGGGCGGAGTGCTCCATCGTGAAGAAGGCGGGCGCGGATTCCTGGTGCGCGGCAAGCTCGCGCCGGGCCTGTTGCAGCGCTTTGTTCGCCGCTTGGTGGACCGCATCCGAACGCGCCCGGAGGTGCGCTTGTCGATCCGCCATGGGCAAGGCCGTCGGGTCGAGGCCATGCAGGCTGGCGACTTCGACGGCGGTGAGGGCGTGGTGCCACAGCTGGACTTCGTCGAGCGAACCGTTGCGGAAACCGGCATCGCGTGACCGCGAACCGATTTCCAGGGCGTTGTCGCGCGGCTTGGCGTTGAGGGTGTCCCGCACGACGGTGGTGGCGAGGGCGCGGCCATCGAGGTAGAGACGCAGGCCTTCGGCCTTGGAGGAACCATCGTAGGTCGCCGTCAGGCGGTGCCAGGCGTTCAGCGGCAATTCGGCGGTGGTGACGATGGACGCCGCGCTGTTGGGCCAAAGGTGGATCATGCTCCAACGCAGCTTGCCGTCGGCGTAAAGCAGTTCCACGCCGGTCGCATCACCGTCACCCGTGTAGAAGCCGGTGGAATGCAGGATCGTGGCGCGGGCGTTTTTCTCCCCGAAGCGGATGAAAGCGGAAAAAGTGAAAGGCTCGAAGCGGCCCAGCCGGCGGAAGTCCGGAAGGATGAAACCGGCATCGCCGTCGAACTTGACCCCTTGACCCTTCACCCCGGGGACCAGTTGCAGGTCTTCGGGTGAACTCCGCCGCTCGAACTTCGCAGGCTTGCCGTCCGCGATGGCGTTATCGGCACCCGTCTTGGTGAGGCCGTCCAACGGCAGGTGGACGGT
>Ga0255119_1000208_pt1 | contig 18255 bp, 19 predicted proteins | sample Law_Atlam_RepC_8_2_FD_188578 | JGI IMG/M metagenome (GOLD analysis project Ga0255119, IMG submission 188578) | Freshwater microbial communities from St. Lawrence River, New York, United States - Law_Atlam_RepC_8h | ecosystem: Environmental > Aquatic > Freshwater > River | place: USA: New York... | reverse complement strand
AAGACTCCGCATAATCGCCTGCTTATGGCGATCGCCCAGGGTTTCGGCCATCCCATGAAGACCTTCGGTAACCCCAGCCTCTGCGAGGAAGGGCCGTTGAAGTTGGGGTGAGGGGGCGGAGTACAGAGTACGGATTACGGAGTACGGATTACGGAGTACGGATTACGGAGTACGGATTACGGAGTACGGATTTCAGAGTGCAGAGTGCAGAGCACTGAGCGCTGAGTGCGGATTTAGGAGCATCAAGATGGGGCTTCCGCTCCGTATTCTATACTCTGAAATCCGTAATCTGTACTCCGTCCTCCATCCTTAAAGGGTCCCCCACCTGTGCCGGTTCCGATTGGAGCTCCACTTATTCCTGGATTTAGGTGGGCGGTACGTTGCCACGGCTCGGACGAGGCCGGTCGGGTCGCACCTCCCGTATATTATGTTCGTAGGGAAGGGAGGCTGCCGCGGGTGTCGAACACTGCAGGGGATGATTAAATTAGCACCATTGCCCGTGAAAAGCAAGTCGCTGGGTAAATCGGGGTAGATTTCAAGTCGTCGGCAGGGTAGGAAATACCCATGCGACACCCCCGCTTCCTGCTCGTCGCCCTGACTTTTGCCGGCGCTCTCCTGGCCCGCGAGACGCAACCCCTGCCGCCCGGCGTTCCCGCCGATTACGTGGGCCATCTTGCGCCAGAGCCAAAGGGCTTGTTGCTCAAGCCGGGCGATCGTTACGCGATCTGTGGTGACTCCATCACCGAGCAGAAGATGTACAGCCGCTTGCTCGAGGCGTACCTCGCCGCCGCGCGCCCCGACCTCCAGGTGGAATGCCGCCAGTACGGTTGGAGCGGCGAGACCGCCGGCGGATTCTTCGGGCGCATGAAGAATGACGTCCTCCGCTTCCAGCCGACTATCGCCTCCACCTGCTACGGCATGAACGACTTCCGCTACGTGCCTTTCGAGAAATCGATCGGCGAGGACTATCGCAAGAACCAGACCAAGGTCGTGCAGGCCTTCAAGGCCGCCGGCGCCCGCGTCGTGCTCGGTTCTTCTGGCACCATCCATTCCGTCCCGCCGTGGGTGAAGTCAGCCCGCGGCACCTGGGAGACGCTCAACCTCGCTCTTCTACAGTTCCGCAACATCAACATCGAGGTGGCCGAGGCTGAACAGGTGGCCTTCGCGGATGTCTACTGGCCGATGCTCGCCAAGGGCTACGCGACGCGTGCGAAGTATGGCGATAGCTTCAAACTCGAAGGCGGCGATGGCGTCCACCCTGGCTGGTCGGGGCACGTCATCATGGCCGCCGCCTACCTCAAGGCCCTCGGGCTCGATGGCAATCTCGGCATGGTCGAGGTCGATCTCGCCGCCCGGACGGCCCAGGGCTCCGCGGGTCAACGTGTCGTCCCGGGGCAGGGCGGCGCCCTCACGCTGATCAGCGATCGAATCCCCTGTGTCTTCGAGGCCGGGGATGTGGCCAAGGACGGCACGATCGCCGCCGGTCTGGCGTTGGCCGACTTCCATCAGCGCTTCAACCGTCTGACGCTGAAGGTGAAGGGTGCCCACACCGCCCAGCTCAAGGTGACGTGGGGCGGTCAGGCGAAGGTCTTCGATCGCGCCGTCTTGGAGGCGGGGGTGAACCTCGCCTCCGAGTTCCCCCAAGGCCCACTCAAGCCGGCCTTCGACAAGATCTGGAAGGCCGTCGGCGAGAAGCAGGCCTTCGAGACCCGGCAAATCAAGACGCTCTTCCGCAGCCCCGAGGCCAAGAAGGATATGGAAGCCATCGTGAAGTCCTCCGAACTCGAGCACGTCAAGCTGGTCGCCGCGCTCAAGGCGGCCTACGCACCGGCCGAGACCTCCTTGGCGATCGAGGAAGTCCGCTAAGCCGCGGGGTCCGGAAAGGAAACGGGCCGCACTCGCGTGCGGCCCGGGCTATGGCTAGCCAACAACGATTGATTATTCGGCCGTGACGTTCTCGGCGACGCCGACGCCGAGGGTCATGCCGCCGACGACCTGGACCTTCTCCATGATGGTCTTCTGGATTTCCTCCAGGACCTTCGGGTTCTTGATGAGGTAGTCCTTGGCGGCTTCGCGGCCCTGGCCGATGAGCTGGCCGTTATAGGCGATCCAGGCGCCCTTCTTCTCGAGGATCTTGTGTTCGATGCCGAGGTCGAGGACGGAGCCGGAGCGGGAGATGCCTTCGGTGTACATGATGTCGAACTCGCACTCCGTGAAGGGAGGGGCGACCTTGTTCTTCACGACCTTCACCTTGGTGCGGTTGCCGATGACCTTGCCGGAAGGCTCCTTGATCTGGCCGATACGACGGATGTCGATACGGACGGAGGAGAAGAACTTCAGGGCGCGGCCACCGGGGGTGGTCTCGGGGCTGCCGAACATCACGCCGATCTTCTCGCGGATCTGATTCGTGAAGATACAGATGCAATTCGTGCGGCTGATGGCGGCCGTGAGGCGGCGCATGGCCTGACTCATCATGCGGGCCTGGACGCCGACGGTCGCGTCGCCCATCTGGCCGTCGAGCTCCTGCTTGGAGACGAGGGCGGCGACGGAGTCGATGACGACCACATCGACCGCGCCGGAGCGGATGAGGGTTTCGACGATATTGAGGGCGTCTTCGCCGGATTCGGGCTGGGAGACCAGGAGGTTGTCGAGGTCGACGCCGACCACCTTGGAGTAGCGAGGGTCGAGGGCGTGTTCGACGTCGACGAAGACGGCGTTACCGCCCTGGCGCTGGATCTCGGCGATGATGGAGAGACAGAGCGTCGTCTTACCGGAGGATTCCGGGCCGAAGATCTCGACGATACGGCCGCGGGGGAGGCCGCCGACGCCCAAGGCAAGGTCGATGGCGACCGAGCCAGTGGAGACGGACGAGACCTGCATCTTGGTCGCGTCTCCCATGCGCATCAGGGTGCCGTCGCCATACTGCTTGTTGATGGCGGAGAGAGCCAGATCGAGGGTCTTCTTCTCGGCTGCCTGGTTGGCAGATTTTTCCTTAGCGGTGGGTTCGGATTTGGCGGACATAACGTTGGGTATGCGGAATGGAATTTGCCGGGCACGGCGAACGTGGCAAGCAAAATGAACAAATGTTCACTACTTCTTTCCACCCCCTTCTGGCCGGGGGTTAGAAGCTAAACAAATCCCCCAGCCAGTCCCAGAAACCGGGCTCTTCCTTGGGTTTTACGCTGATCTTGGGGGCTTGCTTCAGCGCTGGCAGGCGGGCTTGGGCGGCCGCCTGGGCCTGGAGTTTGGCCAGGCCTTCCCGCATCAGGGTGGCGGCCAAGTCATCCCGCAGGCGCTGGGAGGCCTTACCGCCAAGGGGGCTGCGGCAACCGAGCACGACCGCGATGACCCGCTGGGGTCCGGCCTTGGCCGTGGTCATGATCGAGGCCTGGGCGCTCGAGGTGTAGCCGGTTTTCAGCCCATCGCAGCCGGGGAACGAGGCCAGCAGATGGTTGTGGTTCAGCATCTCCATGGGCTTGAGCGGGCGGTGGAGGACGTGACGTTTGGCCGAGGTGAAGCGCAGGGCTTCGGGCATGCCGCAGAGTACGACGCCTAGCCGGGCCAGGTCGCGGGCGGTCGAGCTGTCATGCGGACCACGGCCTTCGGTCAGCCCATTGGGCGAGACAAAGCGGGTGCGCGTCATGCCGAGTTCGGCCGCCCGGCGGTTCATGCGGGCGACGAAGGCCGCCGTGCTGCCGGCCCGGTCGACGGCCAAGGCCACCGCGACGTCATTGGCGGATTGGAGCATCAGCGCGTAGAGCATGTCTTCCACCGTGAACGTCTCGCCGACGGCCAGCCAGACCTGCGAGCCCCCGGTGGCCGCGGCTTCCTTGGTGACGCCCACGCGGCTGCGCAGCGTCGTCCGCCCGTCGCGGATGTCCTCGAGGACGAGCAGGAAGGTCATCAGCTTCGTCACGCTCGCCGGGTCCGCCGGGAAGTCCGCCAGTTTCTGTGACAGCACGGCGCCGGTCGCGGCGTCGACGCAGATCTGCCCCGCCACGGTCATCCCTTGGGTCGAGTAGCGCGTCTGGGCGGCCGTCTCCGCGGTGAGCGCGGCGCAGAGGAGGAGGGCGGTGGCGACGAAGCGCACGGGCGATTGGTTGACGGACGAGACGGCGGAGCAAGTCCGATTTGCAACGGCTCGGCGAAACGTCACGTTGCCGTCATGCGTCTCTACCTGCTCCGCCATGCCGAAGCCGTCCCCGGGACGCCGGACGCCTCGCGCGACCTCACGCCCCATGGGCAGCGCCAGGTCGCCTTGCTGGCCCCAGGCGTCGGCGCCGCGGCTTTGGCGGAAGTCGAGGCGATCGAGCACAGCCCCCTCGTGCGCGCGGTCCGGACGGCGCAGCTGCTGCGGCTGGCGACCCGCTCCGTGCTGCCCCTGAAGGTGCTCGCGGGCCTGGAGCCGGAGGACGATCCGCGGAAGACCGCCGCCCAGCTCGCCAAGTCGCGCCGCAGCCGGCTGCTCGTCGGCCATAATCCGCACCTCGCCGAACTGGCCGCGCTCCTGCTCGGCCTGGCCGATGGCGGCGAGGCGGTCCGTTTCCGTAAGGCCGGGCTGATGGCGTTGGAGCGGCGGAGCAAGCCGGACCGCGCGCGCCCGTTCGGGGCCTGGAGCCTGCTGTGGATGGTGCCGCCGGACCTCGCGAAATGACACGCCTCGTCCTTGACTGAACTCGCCGTCGAACCGACTCTCACCGCGTGTCTGAACGTCGTCGACATCGCCTGATCTGGACCGCGGTGGCCTGCGCCCACGCGATGGCCCTCGGCGCCGTCTGGGTCGGCGGACTGCGCGGCGTCGGCGAGCCGGCCACGGAAGGCGGCCATATCCTCGTGACCTTGCTGCCGGAGCCGGTCGCCTTGCCTGGCGAGGCTAAGGAAGGCGCGGCCCTCGGCGCCGGGCTCATCTTGCCCGTGACGCCCGTCTTCGTCCCGGTGACGCCCGCCGCTCTTCCGCCGGCGACCGCCCCGGTGGCGGCTTCGCCCGCTGTCGTGGCTCCTGTCGCCGCCGAACCTAGGGGCGTGTCCGTCGCCCCGCCCGCGCCCGTCGCGGAAGTCTTCGTACCGCCGGCCTTCCGCGCGCGGCAGGAGCCCGCTTATCCTGAGCGGGCGCGTCGCGCCGGCGTCGCCGGCGTCGTCGGTGTCCGCATCCTGCTCGCCGCGGACGGCTCCGTCCGGCAGGTCGAGCTCACCACCAGCTCCGGCAGCCGCCTGCTTGATGAGGCCGCGCTGGAGGCCGCCCGGGCTTCGACCTTCGAGCCCGCCACGCGTAATCGCGCGCCGGTCGCCTCCGAAGCCGTCGCCAGTTATCGCTTCGAACTGCGCTGAGTCATCGCGTAGCGGGGACGCGACGCTCCGCGGCGCGTCTTAGTCGATTTCGACGAAGCGCGAATCCGACCCGGTGAGCAAGGCGCCGAGGCGCCCCCAGTCACCATCCCGGAGGCTGCGGTCCATGATCAGCGTCGTGTCGGCGAGCGTGCCGCCGGGAGCGCATCGCACGGACCACAGCGGGCGGCTGCTGGTCGGAAGCATCGCGAAACGGATGTCGCCGACGAGGATCGCGCCGTCGGCCTGGTCATAGGTGTTCCAGCCGCCGGTGAACCGGGAGAAGTCGGCGATCAGGTGCGCGCCTTCGGAGAAGGGCGGGGGATTGCCGGCGGACGTCGGTGACCAGGCCGCGCGGGTCTCGCCGACCACGAGACGGGTCGGTGTGAACGGCAGGTTGCGCACCGCCGCCACATGCCAGCGACCTTGGTGCAGCCAGACCGCGCGCCAGACGACGAGGTTGGAGACCGTCGGCTTCACCGCGAGGCGCTCCGGCGTGACGGACTGGGCCGCCAGCCAGGCCCGCAGGCTGCGTTCGGCGCGGGCCTGCTGCGTCAGGCCGAGCGCGGCGTAGGCGCCGAACCACAGCAGCGCGTAAGCCGCCAGCCGCGGCGAGTGCCGGCGCCAGGCGAGCACGGCGAACGTCAGCACGGGCAGGGTGACCGCGAGGTCGATGATCGGGAGGCAATCCCAGGAGTAACGCGCCTCCGTGAACGGCCAGAGCAGCATCGTGCCGTAGCTCGTGCAGCCGTCGCAGAGCAGGTGCGTGAGCGCGCCGGCGAGGGCGGGCAGGAACAGTTCGCGCCAGCCGACGTTATGGCGGCGATGGAAGAAGAGGGTCGTGAGCCACGCGGCCGCCAGCGCGAGCACCGGCATGAACACGAAGCTGTGCGTGAAGTGACGGTGCCAGCGGAAGGCGACGAGCGGGTCGTCGGCGGCCCGGATGAACACGTCGAGGTCCGGCGCCTCGGACGCGAGCAGGGCGGCCACGGCGGCGGCGGAGACCGAGCCGCCGCGGCGATGGACGGCGACCCCGGCGGCGATGCCCAGGGCGGCGTGCGTGAGGTTGTCCATGTCCCGAACTTACGGGACTCGGTGCGGGAAGGAAGACGGACTTTCATTTTTCGGACGCGTCCGGGCAATAGGCTGGAACTCGCGGGGTTATTCCCCGTCTAATCTTGCACCCCCATGAGACTGCTCTTCTCCGCCTTGGCGCTCTGCGCCGCCGTGCTCGGTCGCGCCGCCGACCAGGATTACCCGCTCGCCGACGCGCAGGAAGTCCGCGCCCGCGGCGGCCTGCCGAACTTCTTCCTGAAGGCCCAGACGACCGGCGCCGAAGTGAAGATCGGTTACCTCGGCGGTTCGATCACCGCGCAGAACGGCTGGCGGGTGCAGACCCTCGCCCATTTCAAGAAGGCCTACCCGCAGTCGACCTTCACCGAGATCAACGCGGCCATCGGCGGCACCGGTTCGGACCTCGGCGTCTTCCGGGTCCAGCAGGACGTGCTTTCCAAGGGCCCCGATCTCCTCTTCGTCGAGTTCGCCGTCAACGACGGCGGCACCGACCCGCGGCGCATCATCCGCTGCATGGAAGGCATCGTGCGCCAGACCTGGAAGGCCAATCCCAAGACCGACATCTGCTTCGTCTATACCCTGACCGAGGCGCTTTCCCCCGCCATGCTCGAGGGCAAGCTGCAGCGCTCCGCGAGCGCGATGGAGAAGGTCGCCGACCATTACGGCATCCCGACGATCACGCTCGGCATGGAGGTCGCGCGACTGGCCAAGGCCGGTCAGCTCCTCTGGAAGGCGCCGTTGCCGCAGACCGCCGCCGACAAGGCCGCGCTCGGCGACAAGTTCGTCTTCGCGCGGGACGGCGTCCACCCGCATGATTCCACCGGCCAGGTGCTTTATACGCAGGCCATCGTCCGTTCGCTGCCGGCCCTCGCCATCGCGAACGCCACGCCGACCGCGCACGTGAGCAACCTCGCCCTCGATCCGGCGAACTTCGAGCGCGCGACGCTCGTCCCGATCACCGCCGCCAAGCTCTCCGCGGGGCTGACGCCGGTCGACATGAAGACCGACGCCTTCGCCAAGGGCTGGGCGAACCGTCTGCCGGCGATGGTCAAGCTGACCCAGCCCGGCCAGAGCCTCGAATTCAAATTCAAGGGCACGCACTGCGCCGTGTACGACCTGCTCGGCCCGGCCGGCGGCAAGGTCGCCGTCACGCTCGATGGCGGCAAACCTTTCGTCGTCCAGCGCATCGACGCTTACTCCACCTATAATCGCCTGGGCACCCTCACCGTCGGCACCGACCTCCCCGAGGGCGTGCACACCGTCCGGCTCGAGCTGCTGGCCGACCCGATCGACAAGGCCGCCGTCCTGGCGAAGAACAAGAACCAGATCGATAAGCCCGAACGCTTCGCCCCCCTGCATTTCTTCCCGGGCGCGCTGCTGATCCTCGGCGAACTCGTCCCTTGATAGGCCTCGTCCCCACGCCCAGCCTTGACCGCCCCCTGACCCCCTCTGAAACTCCGCTCCTCCCCCAATCACCCACACACCCATGCGTTTCGGCCTCAATACGTTCCTCTACGCCTCTCCGTTCACCAACGAGAGCGTGCACCTGTTCAAGAAGCTCAAGAACTGGGGCTTCCACACCGTCGAGATCCCGATCGAGGATCCTTCGCATACCGACCCGAAGTTCCTGAAGGCCGCCGCCGCGAGCGCCGGCATCGCCATCGGCTCCATCTGCGCCTGCATGGGCCCCGGCCGCGACCTGCGCGGTTCCGCCAAGGACCAGGCCGCCGGCCGCAAGTACATCATGGCGTTGATCGACCAGGCCGCCATCGCCGGCTGCCCGCGCATCATCGGTCCGCTCTATTCCGTCGTCGGCCTCATCGGCGCGCATGACGACAAGGCCAAGGCCAAGCACTTCAAGCTCGTCGTCAAGAACCTCAAGGTCATCGGCAAGTACGCGCAGAAGAAGGGCGTCGAGCTCGACATCGAGCCCCTGAACCGCTTCGAGACCGACTTCCTCAACACCTGCGACCAGGGCCTGCGCCTCGTCAAGGCGATCAACCTCCCGAACGTGAAGCTCCACCTCGATACGTTCCACATGAACATCGAGGAGAAGAACCAGGCCGCCGCCATCCTCAAGGCCGGCAAGCACCTCGGCCACTTCCATGCCTGCGGCACCGATCGCGGCACCCCCGGCGGCGACTCCCTCGACTGGAAGCCCATCGTCGCCGCGCTCAAGAAGATCGGCTACAAGCAGGACGTCGTCATCGAGTCCTTCACCACCGACGTCAAGGTGATCGCCCGCGCGGCCGCCATCTGGCGCGCCATGGAGCCGCACCGCGACGACATCGCCGTCAAGGGCCTGAAGAACCTGAACCGTTTCTTCGGCAAGCAGAAGTAAGCCGCCCGCGCCTCCTCTCATGAAGCTGCTCACCCCCTTCCTCGCGCTCGCCGCGCTCTGCGCGTCGGTCTCCGCCGAGGACAAGAACCTCTTCAACGGCAAGGACCTCACGGGCTGGAAAGGCCTGGATTTCTGGTCCGTCGAAGACGGCGTCATCACCGGCCGCACGACCAAGGAGAAGCCCACCAAGGGCAACACCTTCCTCGTATGGGAAGGCGAAGTCGCCGACTTCGAGCTCACGTTCCAGTACAAGATCGTCGGCGGCAACTCCGGCGTCCAGTACCGCAGCAAGCTCGTCGACGCGAAGGGCTTCGTGATCTCCGGCTACCAGGGCGACTTCGAAGCGGGCAAGACCTACTCCGGCATCCTCTATGAGGAGAGGGGCCGCGGCATCCTCGCCAAACGTGGCGAGAAGGTCGTGATCAAGGAAGGCGCCGACGCCAAGAAGCCGAAGATCGAAATCACCGGTTCGCTCGGCAAGACCGAAGAGATCCAGGCCAAGATCAAGGCCGGCGACTGGAACGAATACCGCGTCGTCGCCAAGGGCGGCCACCTGCAGCACTTCATCAACGGCGTCCAGACCGTCGACGTCACCGACGAGACCGCCGTCGGCGCCAAGCAGGGCCTGCTCGCCCTCCAGCTCCACGCCGGCCCGCCCATGGTGGTCCAGTTCAAGGACCTCGTCCTCAAGGAAATCAAATAACCACTCATGAAGAAATCCCTCCTCGGTCTCCTCCTGCTCTCGGCCGCGTTCGTCTCGGCCGCGGACAAGAAGAACGTCCTCCTCATCGCCGGTCGTCCGAGCCATGGCCCCGGCGAGCACGAGCATAACGCCGGCATCCAGCTCCTCGCCGCCGGCCTGAAGCAGTCCGCCGCCGAACTCGTCAACGTCGACGTCGCCCTCAACGGCGAATGGCCGTCCGACGAGCGCGTCGCCAAGGCGGACACGATCGTGATCTACTCCGACGGCGGCGGCGGACACCCGGCCCTCCCGCACCTCGACCAGCTCGCCAAGAAGATGGCGGCCGGCACCGGCTTCGTCTGTCTCCACTACGCCGTCGAGCCCGCCTACGAGCGCGCCGGCTGGCTGAGCGTCGACGGCAAGCCCGTGAGCCCGCCCCCTGCCGGTCGTTCCTCCAAGGGCAAGGGCGCCCTCGAGTTCAAGGACTGGCTCGGCGGTTACTTCGAGCAGCACTGGTCCGTGAACCCGCACTGGACCGCCGACTTCAAGGTCATCCCCGATCACCCGGCCAGCCGCGGCGTGAAGCCGTTCGGCTCCAACGACGAGTGGTATTTCAACATGCGCTTCCGTGACGGCATGGAAGGCGTCACCCCGCTCCTGTCCGCGCTCGCTCCCGCCGAGACCATGAGTCGCGCCGAAGGCCCGCACTCCGGCAACCCCGACGTCAAGAAGCTCGTCCTCGAAGACAAGAAGCCCGCGGTCGTCGCCTGGGCCGTCGAGCGTAAGGACGGCGGTCGTGGCTTCGGTTTCACCGGCGGACACTATCACGCCGGCTGGTCGAACGACAGCCAGCGCACCCTCGTCCTCAATGCGATCGTCTGGACCGCCAAGGCCGAAGTCCCCGCCGCCGGCGTCGTCTCCAAGTTCTCCGAAGAAGAACTCAAGGCGAACCTCGACAAGAAGACCCCGCGCAAGGCTCCGAAGAAGAAGTAAGCGACCCGTCGGTCGCCCGCATCAGGCCGGAGGTTCGCCTCCGGCCTTTTTCGTGCCCGGAAAAGACGCCGGCCGTTTGACCCGGCAGGCCGGCCCGCAACCTTACGCCCATGTCCAAGCACATCGCGATCATCGGCGGAACTTCCGGCATCGGCCGCGCGACCGTCGCGCAGCTCCAGTCCGACGGCCATACGGTCCACGCCGCCTGCCGTTCGCCCGAGAAGCTCGCCGACCTCGGGATCGGCGCGCAGCCGTTCGACGCCGCCGCGCCCGGACCGCTCGTCTGGCCCGAGCGCCTCGACGGCTTCGTGTATTTCCCCGGCTCCATCTCGCTCAAGCCGTTCCACCGTCTCACGGCGGAAGATTTCCAGCGCGACCTCCAGGTGAATCTCTTCGGCGCCATCGCCGCGCTGCAGTCGGCGCTCCCCGCGCTCAAGGCCTCGGGCAATGCGTCCGTCGTGCTCTTCTCCACCGTCGCCGTCGCGCAGGGCATGCCCATGCACGCGAGCATCGCCGCCGCCAAGGGGGCCGTCGAAGCGCTCGCCCGGAGCCTCGCCGCCGAATGGGCGCCGGCCATCCGCGTGAACGTCATCGCGCCGTCGCTCACCGACACGCCGCTCGCCGGCGCGTTGCTCAACTCCGACCTCAAGAAGGAAGCCGCCGGCAAGCGTCACCCGCTCCAGCAGGTCGGTCGCTCCGAAGACCTGGCCGCGCTCGTCGCGCACCTTCTCTCCGGGCACGCGCGCTTCATGACCGGCCAGGTGTTGCACGTGGACGGCGGCCTGTCGGCGGTGCGCACGTTCTGACGCGGGCACAAAAAACCCGGGCGCCTCGCGGGCCCGGGTTTCGGGAGAGCCTGCGCTTCGCTTAGATCAGCATCAGCGCCGGTTCTTCGAGGAGCTGCTTGAGCGCCTGGAGGAACTGCGCGCCGTTGGCGCCGTCGACCACGCGGTGGTCGCCGGAGAGGCCGATCACCATGCGGTGGCCGATGACCAGGCGGTCCTGGGCGTCGACGACGGGCTTCTTGATGGTCGCGCCGACGGAGAGGATCGCGGCGTTGGGCACGTTGATGATGCCGAAGAAACCGGTGACGCCGTACATGCCGAGGTTGGTGACCGTGAAGGTCGAGCCCGACATCTCGTTCGGCGTGAGCTTCTTCGAGCGGGCCTTGCCGATGAGGGACTTCGCCTCGACGGCGATATCCTTCAGCGTCTTGGCGTGCGCGTCGCGGATGACCGGGGTGACCAGGCCGTCTTCGAGGGCGACGCCGAAGGAGAGGTGCACCGCGCCGTGGGTGCGGATGCTCGTGCCGGCCCAGGAGGCGTTGACCGCGGGGACGCGGCGGAGGGCTTCGGCGGAGGCCTTCAGGATGAAGTCGTTGACCGAGAGCTTGATCGCGTCGGCGCCGGTCTCGGCGAGGCGCTTGTTCAGCGATTCGCGCATCGCCATGAGCGGCGCGGCGTCCACTTCGACTTCGAGATAGAAGTGCGGGACGGTGATCTTGGACTCCAGGAGCCGGCGGGCGATCGTCTGGCGCATGCCGCCCACGGGGACGTCGGCGTCAGGCTGGATGCCCTTGCCGTCGGCGGGCGGAGCGACCGCGACGTTGAGCGGACCGGAAGGAGCGGCGGCGGCCGGAGCCGAAGCGGCGGCGGCGACATCGCGGCCGACGACGCGGCCACCGGGGCCGGAGCCGGCGAGGGCGGCGACGTTGAGCGCGGCCTTTTCCGCCATGCGTTTCGCGTACGGGGAAGCCTTGGTGCGGGAGCCGTCGGACTGCGGAGCGACGGAGCCGGAAGAAGCAGGCGCGGCGGGGATGCAGCTCACGTCGGTCTTCTCGGGGATCGCCGGGACGGCGGTCGCGGGAGCCTTAGGGGCCGGAGCGGCGGAAGGTTCAGGGGCGGCCTCGCCCTTCTTGCCGATGGCGCAGATGGGAGCGCCGACGGGCAGCTGCTGGCCGGCCGGGGCGTAGATCTTGAGGACCGTACCCGGCACCGTGCAGGAAAGCTCCATCGTCGCCTTGTCGGTCTCGACTTCGGCCAGGATGTCGCCGAAGGCCACCACTTGGCCTTCCTTGATGTTCCATTTCACCAAAGTCCCCACCGACATCGTGTCGGAGAGCTTCGGCATATCGATAATTTCAGCCATCGGAGTTGAAGGGTAAGGGGTGCGGGGGTCAGGCGAGGACCTTGAGGGCTTCGCGGACGACGCGGTTCACGTCGGGGAGCTGCTGGTCTTCCATGCGCTTGCAGTAGATCTGCGGGGCGTCGATGGAGGACACGCGGTGGATCGGGGCGTCGAGTTCGTCGAACGCGCGCGACTGGATGAGGTAGGCCACCTGGGCGTCGACGCCGCAGAAGGGCTTGTTTTCTTCGACGAGCAGGGCGCGGTGCGTCTTGCGGACGGAGGCGAGGATGGTCTCCTCGTCGAGCGGGCGGATCGAGCGGAGGTCGACGACCTCGACGCTGACGCCGTGTTCCTGTTCGAGGATCTCGGCGGCCTTGAGGCTCGTGATCACGGCGCGGCCGTGGGCCACGATCGTGAGGTCGGTGCCCGTGCGCTTCACGTCGGCCAGGCCGAGCGGCACGATGTAGTCTTCGTCGGGCACTTCGCCCTTATCGTTATAAAGGATGGTGTTCTCCATCACGTAGACCGGGTCGTTGTCGCGGATGGCCGCCTTGAGCAGGCCCTTGGCGTCGTACGGGGTGGCCGGGCAGACGACCTTGATGCCGGGGTGCGAGGCGAGGATGGCCTCGGGCGTGTGGGAGTGGGTGGCGCCGACGTTGGTGCCGCCGTTGGCCGGACCGCGGATGACGATCGGGCAGTTGATGAGGCCGCCGGACATGTAGCGGATGTTGCCGGCGTTGTTCACGATCTGGTCGAACGCGACGTACGAGAAGGACCAGAACATCAGTTCCATCACCGGGCGGATGCCGAGCATCGAAGCGCCGATGCCGAGGCCGATGAAGCCCGCTTCGGAGATCGGGGTGTCGACGATGCGTTTCGGTCCGAACTCCTTGAGGAGGCCCTCGGTCACCTTGTAGGCGCCGTTGAACTGGGCGACTTCTTCGCCCATGATGACGACCTTGTCGTCGCGCTTGAGTTCTTCGCGCATCGCGGCGCGGAGCGCTTCGCGGTAGGAAATGACGGCCATGACGGTAAGTGCGAAGAGGGATTATTCGAAGATGATGGTGCCGCGGCTGGTCGTATCCGGCCCGCGGTTGTCTTCTTCCCAGTAGATGTGCTTGGTGATGTCGGCGACGGTGGGGTCCGGCGACTCGTCGGCGAAGACGGCGGCCTTGTCGGCTTCGGCCATCGCGGCGTCGTTGATCTTCTGGGAAAGCTCGGGGGTGAGGACCTTCTCGCGCAGGAGCTCCTGCTCGAAGGCGAGGACCGGGTCCTTCTTCTCGCGGTATTCCTTGATCTCTTCCTTGTCGCGGTAGGTCTTGTCCGGGTCGGCCATCGAGTGGCCGAAGTAACGGTAGGTGAAGATCTCGAGGACCGTCGGCTTGGATTCTTCGTGGGCGCGCTTGAGGGCGATCGCGGTCTTGGCGCGGACTTCGTAGACGTCGTGGCCGTTGATGACGTCCCAAGCCATGCCGTAGCCTTCGGCGCGCTTCGCGAGGCAGCCCGGGTGGGCGGTGGAGCGCTCCTGGGAGGTGCCCATGGAGTAGCCGTTGTTCTCGACGACGAAGATCATCGGCAGGTCCCAGAGGGCCGCCAGGTTGTAGGCTTCATGGACCGCGCCTTGGTTGACGGCGCCGTCGCCCATGTAAGCGAGGCAGCTGCCCTTGAGGCCCATGTATTTCACGGCGTAGGCGAGGCCGGTGCCGAGCGGAGCCTGGCCGCCGACGATGCCGTGGCCGCCCCAGTAGTTCTTGTCGGGGGCGAAATAATGCATCGAGCCGCCTTTGCCCTGGGAGCAACCGGTGACGCGGCCGGTCAGTTCGGCCATGCACTCGTTCATGCCCATGCCGACCATCAGGCCGTGGCCGTGGTCGCGGTAGCCGGTGATGATGTGGTCGTGCTTGCCCAGGAGGGAGATCGTCCCGGCGGCGACGGCCTCCTGGCCGACGTAGAGGTGGAGGAAGCCGCCGATCTTACCCTGCTGGTAGATGCGGATGCAGCGCTGCTCGAAATGGCGGATACGGGCCATTTTCGTGTAAAGGGCGATTTTCTCGGCCTTAGACATGGAGGCGTTGACCGGATCCTTGGCATACTCAGAAGGGCCGGCGGGGCGCTTCAGGGATTCGGGGTGGGTAAGGACAGCGGGCTTGGCCACGGTAGTTCGTTTGGCTCGATTGGAGGGGTCTGGCGAGGAAGGTCAAGCGTCCCCTCCCTTCGGCTCAATTTGCCTTGACCCGACTTGCAGGGGGCCTCCCCTTTGCCCTATCCTTTGAGTCCTCTCTTAGGCTCCCCCTTTATCTATGGAAGAAACCCACGAGGCTTCGGCCCGCGAATTCACCGTCCAAAACCGCATGGGGATCCACACCCGTCCGGCCGCCCAGATCGTCCGGCTGGCCAACCGCTACCCGGACTGCGAAATCACCGTCTCTAAAGACGATGAGTCGGTGAACGGCAAAAGCATCATGGGCCTCATGATGCTGGCGGCCGGGCAGGGCTCGAAGCTGCGTTTTTCGGTCCGCGGCAAGGATACCGCCGCCCTCTTGGGCGAGATGGAAGCCCTTTTTGCCCGTAAGTTCGACGAATCCTAAGTCCCCATGAACGCGCTCCTCGCCTCCCTTCTGTTGCTCGCCGTCGGCGAGCCCGTGCCCCCGCCCCCAGTGCCGGATGCCGAGGTGGTGCGCTATTTGAATTCAGCCGAGTTGGCGGAATGGCACAACTCCATGCGTATCAATGCTTTAGGAGAAGGGCGTATCAAGGCAGGACAGAGCATTCTTACGACCAACGCTGCCGCCGTGGCTAGTGGCCCGAAGATCGGCAGTCTTTCCGAGACCCCCGAGCAGATCAAGGTTCGCGCCCAGAAGATTATCGATGAGGGCACCGCGCAGGTGCGCCAGGTCGCCCCCTCCTTGGCCCGTTTGCGCCTGGCCGCCGCCCAGCGGGTCGCCGAGAAGACCAAGCCGGTCGAATACGCCGCGGAACTCGCCGGCACCGCTCCGGCCGTCGCCCTCGACGCCGCCGTCGGCCGTCTGCACAAGCAGGCTGTCGATCTCGGTTACACTTCCGCTCACCTCATCGGCTCTTTGCGCGTGAGCTCCGCCGGACTGGAACGCCCCGCCGATCTTACCGCCGAACTGCGCGCCGCTTGGTCGCGTCGGACCGGCGCCGCCTTGGCGGTCGTACCGGAAGAGGGTTACGCCTACGTACCCGCTGTCGCTCCCGCCGCGCCTGCCCTTTCCAAAGGACTCAAGCCGGCCAGCGCGCCCAAGCAGTTCGCCGTGCTGTGGGCCGAGCAGTACGCCCTGACCGCCGACGGTTCGCAGGCGTTGCTCTTCCTGCGTCTCGCCGACGCCCATTCTTTCCAGCTCGTCGCTTCCGAGGTCGTCTTCGTCGACCTGCGCGCCGCGACCACGCCGGCCGTCTGCGCCTTCGTCCTCCGCGACGAACGCAGTTTCGTCCCGCGCCTCACGTTGGGCGGCACTCCGTGGGTCTTCGGTTTCGAACGTGACAGCCAGCCCATCGGTTCGGCCCTGCTCGCGCATCTCTGCCTGGCGCAGACCAAGCTTTCCGTCGCGGCCGACGCCTATGTGGCGATCGTCGCCGGCGGTGGTCCGGCCGGCGGCGTCGTGGGCGCCAAGTGGCGCGCGATCGTGGCCGAAGCGCCCGCCGGAGCCTTGGCTTTCCAGGTGGAAGGCGTGCCCGTCGGAGGCACCGCGGTGCCGGTCGGTCTCCTCACCGTCCGCGTCGGCGCGCCCGTCGCGAAGTGATCAGGCCTGCTTGCGCGCCGCCTTCATCTCGGCGGTCGTCACGCGCTTGAGCTTCTTCACCTTCGCCGCCGTGAGCAGCTGGTGCGCACGCGTCATCCGGTCGATGAAGAGCACGCCTTGGCAATGGTCATGCTCGTGCTGCACGCAGCGCGCGAGCAGGCCGGCGCATTCGAGGACATGCGGGGCGCCGTCGACGTCGCGGTAGCGCACGATCGCGCGCTCCACGCGCTCGACGTCGCCGGTGACGCCGGGGAAAGAGAGGCAGCCTTCGGTGTAGGTGTCGGGCTCGCCCGGGGGCACGGTGACGGTCGCGTTGGCGAGCAGCATCGGCATGATGTCCGCCGGCTGGCGTTCTTTGCCGTCGAGCACCGGCGCGAAATCCTCGTCATGCACGTCCATCACGAAAAGCTGCAGCGAGAGGCCGACCTGCGGCGCGGCCAGGCCGATGCCTTTGGCGGCTTTCATCGCGCGCAGCATCGCGTCGCCGAGGGTGCGCAGCGGCGGGCCGAACTCGCGCACGGGTTCGCCCACCGCCCGGAGGACCGGGTCGCCATACGGGCGGATGGTGAATTCGGCCATGCTTGCTGGTTACCTTTTCGCGCGGGCGGGGAAAGCGAAAACGCTCACTTGTCGGCGCCGTAGTCGCCTTTTTCGCAACGGCGGACGAACGTCTCGGCGCGTTTGCGGAGGCCGTTCCATTTCGCGCGCAGGGCCTGCGTCTCGTCGGGCGTCACGCGCCGGTCGGCGATCGCGTCGGCCACGTCGGCGATGAGCAGGCCGAACTCGCGGACGAGCGTATTGGCGGCCTGGTCGAGGGCGCCGGCGGCGGGCTCCGTCTCGACCGGCGTGAACTGACCGCCGGCCTTCTCCGCCAGCCAGTCGAGGATGCGCGTGTCGCCGGTGAGCACGATCAGCTGGGCGGTGCGGTGGAGCGGATTCGGCTGGCCGCTGCCTTGGTCCGCCGGCTCGCGCCATTTATAGAGCATGGAAGGCGAGACCCCGAGGGACTTCGCGACCTGTCCGTGGACCTGCGCCTGATCGCCCGGCCGGTCTTCGCCGGCCTTGCGCAAAGCGTCCTCGAGCACGTGGTGGGCTTCTTTGACCCGGCTTCGGCGGGGGGCGGCGGGTTTCTTAGGCATGCGGCAGGATAGGGCGGCCGGACGCCGTTCGGCAAGCGAGACACGGGGCCTTATAACCGCGCCGCGGCTTTGTAGCCGGTGCGTTCGGAAAAGATTGGAAAGGCCGCCGGCCCGGGGCATCTTGGCGTCATGAACGCAGCCGAAGTCTCCTTGCTCCTGCCCATCAGCCTGCTGGTGGCCGGCTTAGTCCTGATCGCCGCCGAGTTCTTCCTGCCGACCGTGTTCCTCGGTTTCGTCGGCGCGGCCGTCTCGTTCGTCGGCATCTACCTTTCCGCCGAAGCCGGAGCCCTCACCTGCGGCCTCTTCTGCCTGGCCTTCGTCGTGGTCCTCGCGCTGGAGTTCTTCGCCTTTCGCCGGATCTTGCCGCAGACCGGCATCGGACGCGCGATGATCAACGTCAGCAGCAACGACGGCGCCGCCGTCCCCGCCGCCGCGGGTTACGCCGTGTACGTCGGCAAGACCGGCAAGGCCGTCACCGTGCTCGCGCCCTCCGGCACCGCCGAGGTCGACGGCGCCCTGCTCGAGGCCTTCTCGCTCGACGGTTTCGTCGAACGCGGCGCTTCGGTCGTCGTCGTCGAAGCCGGCGCCGGCCGCGTCACCGTGCGTCGCTCCCGCTGAACCCTTTTCCCCGCTTATCACCATGGATATCCCTAACGTCGTCATCTGGGTCGCCGCCGGCGCCCTGCTCCTGCTCGTCCTCTTCCTGCTCACCTTCCTGGCCGTCTGGGTCCGCGCGCGCCTCGCCGGCGCCGAAGTCGGCATCTTCGACCTCGTAGGCATGCGCCTGCGCGGCGTGCCTTACAGCGTGAT
>Ga0255119_1000164_pt1 | contig 19919 bp, 22 predicted proteins | sample Law_Atlam_RepC_8_2_FD_188578 | JGI IMG/M metagenome (GOLD analysis project Ga0255119, IMG submission 188578) | Freshwater microbial communities from St. Lawrence River, New York, United States - Law_Atlam_RepC_8h | ecosystem: Environmental > Aquatic > Freshwater > River | place: USA: New York... | reverse complement strand
CCGAGGAGCCGACCGCCCGCCCGGTCAAGATGCCGCTCGAGATCCTCTTCGAGGACGCCCACCTCATCGCCATCAACAAGCCGGCCGGACTGCTCACCCACCCGGTGCAGGGCTCGGACGAAGTCTCCGTCGTGCACGGCCTGCTGCATTACACCAAGGGCAGGCTCGCGCCCGCCGGCGGCGCGCCGCGCCCCGGCGTCGTCCACCGCCTCGACCGCGAGACCTCCGGCGTCATCGTGCTCGCGAAGACCGACAAGGCCTACCACGCGCTCGTCGCGCAGTTCGCCAAGCGGACCGCGCAGAAGGAATACTTGGCGCTGGTCGACAAGGCCCCGCGCCTGCTCTCCGGGCTGGTCGAGGCCAAGATCGACCGCCACCGCACCGTGCGCGTCCGCATGGCCGTCCGCGACGATGGCCGCGACGCCGTCACCGAATGGCGCGTCGAGGAGAAGTACGGCCCGCAGGCCGCGCTCGTCCGCGCCTTCCCGCACACCGGTCGCACGCACCAGATCCGCGTCCACCTCGCCCACCTCGGCCACCCGATCCTGGGCGACCGCACCTACGGCAAGTTCGACATCCCGGCCTTCACGGGCTGGCCGATGCCGCGCGTGATGCTGCACGCGCACCGCCTGACCCTGACGCACCCGCAGACCGGCAAGCCGCTGACCATCACCGTCGAGCCACCGGCCGACTTCCTGGAGCTCAAGCAGTGGCTGACGGCCAAGTACGGCCGCAAGACCTTCCTGCTGCCGGGCTAAGCCGGCTCAGAAGCCCTTCTCGCCCGGCTGCGGCACCCTCTTCGGCGGGCTCCACGCGGCCGGCTGGGTCGTCGCCGCCGTCAAGGGATCCTGATCCCCGCCGGCGCGCAGGCCGACCTCCAGACGGGCGAGCAGTTCCTTGACCCGGGCGGCCTGGTCCGGCTCGGCAGACAGATCCTTGGTCTCGAAGGGGTCGGCCTGCAGGTCGAAGAGCTGCGTCCGGTCCACCTGCGGGTAGCGGATCAGCTTCCAACGCCCGTCGGAGAACGCCTTCTGGATTCGCTTGTAACCGAAGACCAGTTCCGTCCTTGCCGGCCGGGCCGGATCCGCCAGCACCGCGGTGAACTCCTGACCCTCGCTGGTCTTCGGCGCCCCCACCCCGCACAGTTTGCCCAAGGTCGGCAGCACATCGAACGTGTAGCACAACGCCGGCGTGCGCCGGCCCGCGGGCACGCCCGGTCCGGCGATGATGAGCGGCACCCGGAGGCTGTGCTCATAGAGGTTCTGTTTCCCGATCAGGCCGTGGGAACCGCGGGCCACGCCGGAGTCCGCCGCGAAGACCACGTAAGTGTTCCGGCCCGCCGGCGATGCGTCCAAGGCATCCAGCACCCGGCCAACCTGCGCGTCGAGGTAGCTGATATAACGATAATAATCGGCCAGCATCGCCCGGATGGCCTCGGGCCGCCGCGGCCAGGGCAGCAACTGCTCGTCGCGGATGACCATCTCGCCGTTGTTGAACGGGTGCTGACCGAGGAAGTTCGGCGGCAACGGGATCGCGGCCGGGTCATATTTCAAGGGGAAGCCCTCGGGGACGATGTGCGGGTCATGGGGACCGTCGAAGGCGAGGTACGCGAAGAACGGCGTGGCGGCGTCGCGCTCGCGCAGGAAGGTCAGCACCTCATCCGTCGCCTCCTCGCACAGATGCTTCGGGCAGGAGCGGTCGGGGCTGAGTTTACCGGTGGGCAGCAGGTCGTTGATCTTCGCCTTGAGCGGGTTGGTCATGCCGCCGACGAAGAGCGAGCGGGCCTGCTGGAACGACTTCCCGACTGAGCCCGGACCGTTGTGCCACTTGCCCGCCATGAAGGTCGTGTAACCGGCCGTCCCGAAAGCGTGCGGCCAGGTCTCATCGCGGGAGAGCTTCTCGTCGATCCGCGGCAACGGCCGGGCGGACAGCAGCATCGCGCGGGAGGGTACGCAGGTGGCGCCATTGTTGCCGCCCATCATGTAGGCGCGCTCGAAGGCGACCCCACGCGCCACTAGCCGATCGAGGTTCGGCGTCTTGATGGCCGGATTACCGAGCGCCGCGATGGTGTCGGCGCGTTGGTCGTCGGCGAAGATGAAGAGGACGTTGGGGCGCTCCGCCGCGGCGAGCGCGGACGCACTCACGGCGAGCAGGGCGCAAACGAGACTCCGAGGGGCACGGAAGAGGTCCATGCCCCTTGATAAGGGGGGAAACCGCCTATTCCAAGCCTCGTTCAAGCCTCGTCGCCGGAACGGCCATGGTGGCCGTCCTGCTTACGATGCTGGGGCTCGTCCGGCTCCACATGCACCAGCACCGAGATCACCTCGGGGTGGAGGCGGAGGATATCGGCCTTCACCTGCCCCGCGATGGCATGCCCCTCGGCCACGGTGGCGGTCTCGGGGACCTGCAGGTGGAAATCAACCTCGAAGCGGTCGCCCAGCCGACGTGCGCGGAAGGCGTGGAAGCCCTTGGCGCCGGGCACGGCCAGGATGTGCTCGCTGAGGTCGTGGAGCACATGCGCGGCCGGGGCGGTATCGATGAGATCTTCGCACGAGACCTTGAAGAGTTTCAAGCCCTCGGCCCCGAGCCAGCCGGCCAGCACCAGACCGACGACCTTGTCGAGGGCGCGCCACTCCGGATGGAGATGGGCGACCACCACGGCGATCAACGCGAGCAACGAGGCGATGGCGTCGGCCCGGTGGTCCGCGGCGTTGGCCAGCAGCAGGCGCGAACCGAGGCGCTCGGCCTGACGACGGGCGTACTGGTAGAAACCCTCCTTAAGGATCAGCGCGAAGCCCGCGACCCAGGCGGCCGCGATACCGGGCTGGGCGAGTTCGCCGCCCACCATCAAGGAACGTACCGAGGTCCAGGCGAGGCCGACGCAGAACGCGATGACCAGGGCCGAGATGAACATCGTCGCGAGGGTGGAGACGCGGTGATGACCATAAGGGTGGTCGGCGTCCTTGGGTAGGTGCGCGAAACGCAGCCCGATGATCGCAGCGATGTCGCTCGCGATATCGACCAACGAATGGATCCCATCGGCCAGCAGGGCCTGAGAGGAGGCGAGGAAGCCGACGGACAATTTGGCCACCGCCAGCAAGACGTTAACCCCGAGGCTCCAGGCCACGGTGAGTCCGCCTTCGCGCTGGAGCCGGGTGGTCATCGGGTGGAGTTGGCCTTGATCTGCTCGACCTCGTGCCGCCAGTCGATGTGCCGCAACGCCGCCGATTCCACGGCGTCCGCGGTCTTGGGCAGGCCGGCGAGGAGATCAGCCAACGCGAACGCGACCTCACCCTTGAGGCTGCGCGGGTCGACGGAGACGCTCAGGCCACCGGAGGGCTCCGCCTGTGGCTGCACGGAGGCCGGTAGGGCGCTGGACGGGAGGGTCCGGCCGGGCTTGAGTCGGACATCGCCGCGGTCGGCGTAGAAGAAGTCGACGGCGGCGACGGCGGCGGTCTCGGCCGGCTCCACACCGGGGGCGTACTCCTCGATGATCAGAATCGCATACTGCGGCATCACCCGACCTTCGGCGTCGAAGCGGTTGCGGCCGCCGGTGACCAGCTCGCGCCGCACGCCGCCGTTCGGGAGTTTGGCGCGACGCTCCCCGAGGACGTAATGCCCGAAGAAGGACTTCCCCTGGACCGCGTAGTCGTAATACATGCCCGGCAGGCTCAGCGCGTCGGCCACGCGCTTACGCTCGTCGCGCTGCGGGTTGCCGCGAGAGTTGAAAGCCATGAGGAGGGCCACCCCAAGGGCAGCCCCGACCAGGAAAAGGATGAACCGCTCGCGCTGTCCCATGCGAGTAGTCCAGCCGAGGAAACGGCGGGGGGCAAGGACAAGCCTCCGGGAGCGCCGATTGGCGTTGGAAAGCGAGGCGCTTATCGCCAGAACTTACGCATGCTGCAGGCCACTGTCGAGACCCGCGTCCGCTTCGCCGAGACCGACGCCATGGGCGTGACTTACCATGGCAACTACCTCCCTTGGTTCGAGATGGCGCGCGTCGCCCTGCTCGACCTGCTCGGGACGCCCTACCGGAAACTCGAGCAGGAAGGCTACCTGCTGCCGGTGCTCGAGACCGGCCTGACCTACCACCGCCCTTCCCGCTTCGACGACCGCGTCCGCATCACCGTGACGCTAGCCGAGAAGCCCAAGGCGCGGCTCCGCCTGACCTACCGGGTCGAGCGCGACGGCGAGCTGCTCGTCGAAGGCTTCACCATCCACGCCTTCGTCTCCCGCGAGTTCAAGGCCATCCGCCCGCCGGAGGCCGTCGAGGCCGCCTTCCGCCAAGCCTTCGGCGCCTGATTCCATGAAGATCGCCGCCGCCCCACTCGGACCTTTTGAAACCAACGCCTACCTCGTCGTCGCCGAGAACGGCAAGGATTGCTGCGTCATCGACGCCCCCAAGGACGCCGGCCCTTTGTTGCTCGCGGAAATCAAGATGCAAGGCCTCAACCTGACGCACCTGCTGATCACCCACGGCCACTGGGACCACATGTGCGACGGCCATCACTTCGCCGCCGCCGGCGCCCAGGTCATCGCGCACCAGGCCGACCAACAACTCATCGAGAATATCGAAGCCTACCGCACCCGCTACCAGTCGATGATCCCGTCGCTGTCCGACGACGACTTCCGCTCGGTGAAGGTCGACCGCTGGGTGGACGACGGCGACGTCGTGGAAGCCTGCGGCCATCGCTTCGAGATCCGCCACGTGCCGGGCCACTGCCCCGGCAGCATCCTCTTCTATGCCGCCGACCAGAAGGTCGCCTTCACGGGGGATGCGATTTTCAAGGGCTCGGTCGGCCGCACCGACCTCCCGAACGGCGACTGGAACCAGCTACTCAACTCGATCCGTACCCGTATCTATACCCTGCCGGACGACGTCATCCTGCTGCCGGGACATGGCGGACAGACGAGCGTGGGCGTTGAGAAGAAGACCAACCCATACGCCAAGCCCTGAGCACCCCTTGGCCCCGACTCCCTGCCCATACCTACCTTCCTGCGGCCGGACGCTGTCCTGGCGCGACCTGGCGGCATGGCGGGATGATCAGGGGCCTGAGCTCTACCTGACCTGCCTAGAGTACGGCCAACAACTCTGGCTCGATAGGCTGCCGGCCCGAGCCCTGTTGGCCGTCGACCGGGCCCTTTATTGCGACGTGCCCGAAGGCGACGCCGCGCTGACCAAATATGCCATGCCTTACCGGGCGATCGGCTGGATGGCGCGGCAGCCCAGCGAACAATTCACCGGCAACGCCCGCGTGCATTACCAGCACCTCGCCGACCGCGTGCGCGGCGAGCGGGCGGAGCTCAAGAAGTGGCGGGCCTGGGCCGCCTGGGCCGTCACGCGATACGTCCGACCCGATCTGGCCGGCGACCCCAAGCATGCGGTGACCGAACCCACGCACGCGGAGATCGAAGCCGGCCTGCGGACCTACGGACTCATCAGCGAAATCGCCGAATGGCGCCAGGCGCTCACCGACTAAAACCACTCTTCCATTTCGATATGACCCACCACTCTGACCATTCCCTCCGCATCGTCGTAGACGCGACCGACCTGTACGCAGGACAAGCGGGGGAACGTCCGCTGGAACAGCGTGTCGCCCCGGCCGAGAGCCGGATCACCCTCCGCTCGCTGAAGGCCGGCGAGACCCTGAAGCACGACGGTGCCAAACTCTTGGAGATACTCGTCGTGCGCGGGCTGCTGAACCTGAACGGCGAAGCCCTCGGTCCCGCTTCCTACGTACGCCTCTCGCCAGGCGTGTCCGTCACGTTCACCACAACAGAGGCCAGCATGGTCTACCTGAACGAACGCACCCCGACGGAGCCAGAAAAGGATTCCTATGCCTTACACGGAGACCAACTGGACTGGCGGCAAGGCATGGTCCCCGGGCTCAAGGTCACCTCCTTGCACCAAGGCCTGACCAAGCACACCGCCTTGGTGCGCTGGGCGCCCGAGACGCGTTTCAATCCACACACCCACGTCGGCGGCGAAGAAATCTTCGTCCTCGAAGGCGTCTTCCGCGATGAGCACGGCAGCTATCCAGCCGGCACGTGGATCCGCAGCCCGCACCTGAGCAACCACCGTCCGTTCACGGGGCCGGAAGGCGCGACCATCCTCGTCAAGGTCGGCCACCTCGACGTGGCCTGAAACCACGCCGCCCGGTGCCCGGCTACTTGGAGAAATCCAGGATCTCGGCCTCGAGCGTGACCTCCTGACCGCCCGCGCCCAGCTTGGCGGTCTGCCCCTTGGGCAACGTCAGGCGCGTCTCGCTACGCCGGACGGAGGGCCCGGTGGCCGGCGCCTCCTCGATCACCGCCTGATGCAGGACGAGCTCACGCGACTCCCCCAGCCGGGTAAGGGTGAGCGCCTGGCGTTTCTCGTCGTACGCCCGGAGCGTCCACCCGTCGACCTTGCGACCCAGCGGGAGCCACTTGCGGGCCCCGGTGGCATCCTCGATCGAGAAAAGTTTGTCGGCCGGCAGGACGCCATGGAAGAGGGGGATGCCACCTTTGGCCTTGGCGAGGGCGGCGGGACGCGCCGCGGCGGGCGTCGGCGAGGGCTGCGCCGTCGGCGGCTCACGCGTCTCGGTGACGACGTCCAAGGTGAGGGTGCCGTCGGCGTTGACCTTGGGCAAGACCGACAGGAGTACTCCCTCCTCGGCATTGCCGACGGTGATGGTGGCCCGCTTACCGTCGACCGTGATGACGGAGGGCATGGCGAGCACCTCCGGCTTACCGTCCTTGTCGGTCCGCGTGAAGGTGGCCTTGACCCTGAGATGGGTCGGGACCGGGGCTTCCTGCGCACAGGCCCAGGTGACGCACGCGAAGGCGAGGAGCTGGCCGAAAGGGCGGAGAAGCATACCTAGGAGGATGAGGGTCGCCCGACTGAGGGCAAGCCGAAGGCCCGGGCTTACTTGGTCGTCACCGCCGGCAGCTTGGTGACCTCCACGGATAGCGTGATGGTGGTGCCGTTGGCGCTGCCGATGACGAAGTTCTGACCGGGCTGGACGGTGACGGTGCTAACGACGTCATTAGCCCCGGCCTCCACGACGGACTTGTAGAGCGTCAGTTCGCGCAGGGATTTCTCCTTCGCGATGGTCAGCACCTGGTGCTTGGCATCGTAAGCCTCGAGGGTCCAGCCGGCAAAGGTCTGGCCGACCTTCATCCAGCGGCGATGACCGGCGTCATCCGCGAGCGAGAACAAGCCTTCGGAGGGCAACACGGAATGGAACACCGGCACGCCATTACCGCCGGCGCTACGCTCCCGTCCCGAGCGGGAGCGACGCTCGCGCTCCTTCTCGGACATGGCCTGCAGCTGGGCCTGGGCGAACGCGGCCTTATCCTGGGCGGAGGTCGGCAAGGACGCATGTAGGTTGATGCTGACCTCGCCGGTCGGGAGTAAGGTGGGGGTAAAGGAGAACTCCAGCTGGGTCGGCGGCATCGGCGGCTGGCCGGTCAGAGGCGGCTTGGCCGGACCAGTAATGGAAGCCTTTCCCTCGGCGCCGGAGAGCACGGTCAGCGAGGGGATAGTGAGGACATCACCGGGCTTGCCGTCCGGTCCGGGCGGAGCAGCGACCGTCGCCTTGAGTTTGATCTGTGCGGGGGGCGCCGCGGGTGCGGCCGCCGGGGCCGCGTCCTGGGCCCAGGCCCAGACGGACACATGGACAAGGCAGGCAAGGGTAAGCTTACGCATGGGCGGGGATGCCTAGTTAACCCCTGAAACCCGCCCGAGTTCCAAGCGGCCGCGGAGCGACCTCAGAGGCGCTTGAAGACCAGCGAGGCGTTGTGGCCGCCAAAACCGAGGTTGTTCGAAATCGCTACGTTGACCGTGCGCTTCTTGGCCACATTGGGAGTGTAGTCCAGGTCGCAATCAGGGTCCGGATTCTCGTAATTGATCGTCGGCGGGATGACGCCGTGGTGAATCGCGAGACAGCAGACGGCCGCCTCCACGCCGCCGGCGGCGCCAAGGAGGTGGCCCGTCATCGACTTGGTCGAGGAAATGGAAATCTGGCGGGCGGCCTCACCGAAGGTTCGCTTGATCGCGAGGGTCTCGCAGCGGTCGTTAATCGGGGTCGAGGTACCGTGGGCGTTGATGTAACTCACTTCGGACTTCTCCACGCCGGCTTCGGCGAGGGCGCGGTTAAGGCAGAGAGCAAGCCCCTTCCCTTCCTGGTCCTGGCCGGTGATGTGGTAGGCGTCGCAGGTAGCGCCATAGCCGACGAGCTCGCAATAGATGCGGGCGCCGCGGGCCTGGGCGTGTTCGAGGGACTCGATCACAAGGACACCCGCGCCTTCACCCATGACGAAACCATCGCGGAGCTTGTCAAACGGGCGAGATGCCTTTTCGGGCGTGTCGTTGAAATCGGTCGACATGGCCTTCATGTTGCAGAAACCAGCGTAACTCAGGCGGGTAATGCAGGCTTCCGAACCGCCAGACAGCATGATGTCAGCGTGGCCGTCGCGGATGTGACGCAGCGCCTCGCCGAGGGCGTGGGAGCCGGAAGCGCACGCGGAGACGACGCCGAAATTGACGGACTTGGCCTGGAACTCGATGGCCACGACGCCGGAGGCGATGTTGGCGATGAGCGAAGGGATCGTGAAGGGAGAGACGCGCGACGGACCGCGCTCGATGAGAATGCGGGCCTGGTTCTCGATGGTCTCCATGCCGCCGATGCCGGAACCGATAATCACGCCGAAGCGTTCAGAATCGACCTTGGTGACGTCCAGTTTGGCGTCATTGACGGCCATCCGGGAGGCGGCGACGGCGTACTGCGTGTAGCGGTCGTTGCGCTTGGCCTCCTTCGGGTCCATGAACTTGCCCGGATCGAAGTCACGCACCTCGGCGCCGACCTTGGACGGGAAATCCGTCGGGTCGAAGCGCGTGATGCGGGCGATACCAGAACGGCCCTTGGTCAGACCGTCCCAGAAAGCCTCGGTATCATGGCCAAGCGCCGACAGGCAACCGATGCCGGTGACGACGACGCGACGGGTCGGATGGGCGAAGCTCACGGGTCGGGCCCCGGGGGACCCGGGAAGGTTACTTGGTGGCGTTGGCCTTGATGTACTCGACGGCGTCGCCGACGGTCTTCATCGAGGCGGCCTTGTCTTCCGGGATGGAGGCGATGCCGAACTCGTCCTCGAAAGCCATGATCATCTCCACCAGGTCAAGGGAGTCGGCCTTGAGGTCGGTCTGGAAGCCGGCCGCGGGGGTGAGCTGCTCGAGGTTGACCCCAAGCTGCTTGACGATGATGTCCTTGACGCGCTGTTCGATATTTTCGGGCATAAGAAAGGGTTTGGGTTGGTTTCTGGGTGTCAGATAGCCATGCCACCGTCAACCGAAAAGACCTGCCCGGTGATGTACCCACCTTCCTCGGAAGCGAGGAAATCCACCATGGCGGCGATATCGTTGACCGAGCCAAAACGGCCCAGGGGGATGACCCCGAGGATCTTCTGTTTAATCTCCTCCGAGAGCTCCCCCGTCATATCAGTCGTGATGAAGCCAGGAGCCACCGCGTTGGCGGTGATGCTCCGGCCGGCCAGTTCGCGAGCGAGGGTCATGGTCAGGCCATGGAGACCAGCCTTGGCGGCGGCATAGTTGGCCTGGCCGGCGTTCCCCTGGACCCCAGTGACCGAGGAGATGCTGATGATGCGACCCCAGCGCTTCTTGGTCATCGGACGCACGAGACCCTTGGTCCAATAGAAGGCCGAGGAGAGGTTGGTAGAGATGACATCGCTCCAGTCCTGCTCAGACATGGCCATGACCAGTTTGTCGCGGGTGATACCGGCGTTGTTGACGAGGATCTCGACGGCGCCGAACTCGGTGACGATTTGCTCGCAGGCCTTCGCGACCGCGGCGGCGTCGGAGACGTCGACTTGGTAGGCCTTGGCTTTCTGCCCCTTGGCCACGATGTCGTTGGCGACCACGACGCAGGTGTCCGACTTGGAGACGCAAAGCACGGTGTGCCCGTGGGCGGCGAGTCGTTCCGCGATGGCCTTGCCGATACCGCGACCGGCACCGGTGACGAGGGCGACGCGAGGAGAGTGCGTGAGATGCATCGGAGTGGATTTGTGGGTGGAAATCCGCCAGGTGGCAAGTGGCGAAAACGCCGCCCCACCCCGCCCCGGCTCAGTAGACGTCGCGCTGGTAGCGGCCGTCCTTCTTGAGCTGCTTGACCCACTCCCCGGCGGCCTCGGGCGTCATCCCGCCCTGCTCGGCCACCACGGCGTGCAGCGCGGCGTCGACGTCCTTGGCCATGCGCTTGGCGTCGCCGCAGACATAGAAATAGGCGCCCTGCTGGAGCCACTTCCAGAGCTCGGTCGCCTGCTCGCGCATGCGGTCCTGCACGTAGACCTTGGCGGTCTGATCGCGCGAGAAGGCAGTGTCGAGCCGCGTCAGCGCGCCCGACGCGAGGTAGGCCGCCCACTCTTCGGCGTAGAGGAAATCATACTCTTTGCGCTGGTCGCCGAAGAAGAGCCAGTTCGGACCCTTCGCGCCGCGGGTCGCGCGATCCATGACGAAGCTGCGGAACGGGGCGACGCCAGTGCCGGGGCCGACCATGATGATGGGAACGTTGTCGTCGGCCGGCAGGCCGAAGTGGGACTCGGCGACGAAGATAGGCAGGTCGGGCTGCTCCATCCGGGCGCGGTCGGCGAGGTAGCTCGAGCAGACGCCTTCGCGGGGGCGGGCGTTGGTCTCGTAGCGGACGACCGCGACGGTGAGGTGGATCTCATCGGGGTAACGCGACGGGGCTGAGGAGATTGAGTAAAGGCGCGGCATCAGTTTCCGCTGCAGTTCGACGACTTCCTGGGCGGAGGGACGGGCGGACGGGAACTCCTCGAAGAGGTCGACGAACTCGCGCTGCTCGAGCCAGGCCTTCTTCTTCTCCGGGTCGGCCTCGGCGAGACGGGCAGCCAAGGCTTCCTTCTGGTCCGTCGCGAGCGCGCGGTCGTGGAGCAGCTGCACGAACTTGTAGGTCGGGCCGTTCAGCGCGACGCGCTTCGCCCACGCCTCGCGGAGCGCGATCGGCGCGGGGTCCTTGGGGAGGGTGACGGCTTCGTCGCCCGTGAAGCCGGCGGCCTGCAGCAAAGCAGCGACGGCCGCGGGGTTGTTCGTCGGGAAGACACCCAGGGAATCGCCGCACTGATAAGTCAGACCGCTACCGGCGAGGGACACCGAGAAATGCTGGGTGTCTTTCTGGCTGGCGGGCGAGCTCAGGCGACGACGGTCGATTAGGCGGGCGGGGAAAGGGTTGTTCTTGTCGTAAGCCACGGCGGGAGGAATGACCGCAGGATGAGCACCCCACGGCGTTGGCAACCCTCTTTTGACCGCGGGCTACTTCCAGACCTTGACCCAGTCCACCTCGACATCATCGGGCAACTTGCCCGGGACGAGGTTCTTGCGCTCGGAATCGCCGACCCAGTTGCCCAGGTAGACGTGCATGGGCTCTTGGACCTCGGGCTTATCGAGTTTATGGATCAGCTTGCCGTTGAAGTACCATCCATAGGCCTTCTCGGTCCAGGCGAAGCCGTAGGTGTTGAAGCCCTTGGAGGTCTGGTTGGGCCGGAGCACCAGGTCCGTCTTGACGGGCTTGAGTTCGCGGAGCCCCTTGTTGTCGGCAATCCGGGCCCAAGGTACCAGCCGGTCCTCGCCGAAGCACTCGAAGAGTAGCGAGGCGACCGGCGGCTCGGTGGTCAGCTTATTGCGTACCAGGAAGGCGCCATGATGCCCACGCTGGGCGTTGAAACGGATCGAAGCCTCGAAGTAGCCGAAGGTCTGGGTGAACTTGCCCCGCGTGCTGATCGCAGTGCCCTGCCAACCATCGGGCCGATCGATGAGGGTCAGCAGGAGCTTGCCGCCCTTCAGCGACGCCGCTTGGGCGTTGCCCTCCATGACCCATTTGGCGGTGTCCAACGCGGCGCCGTCGAACTCGTCGGAGAACGCGAGCTTCAGCTTGGCGGTGGGGTCGGCCGCGACGACCGCGAGCGGGAGGAGCCAGCAGAGAAGACGACGCATGGCACGGTCACTTCCAGACCTTGACCCAGTCGACCTGCAAAGGCTCCGGACCGTTCGTCGGGTTCATAAAATCCTTCACCTTACCGCCTTCGGCCGTGTGGTGGCAAAATTCGACGTACATCGGGGTGGTCGGGGTGGTCTTCAGCTCGAGGCGATGGACTTTTTTCCCGTCGACGTACCACTCGAAGTACTTCGAAGTCCAATGGACGCCGTAGGTATGGAACTTCTTATAGGAGGCACCGCCATCGAAATCGATCCCGTGCTTGACCGGTTTGAGCATGCGGAGCCCGGTATTGTCGGCCACCTGCGCGCCGGGGACGATGCGGTCATCACCCCAACCATCGAAGAAGAGCCGGGCGGAGGGCGGTTCGTCGAGGCTGGCATTGCGCACCTCGAAACGCCCGGTACGACCGTTGGTCTGGAGCATGCGGACCGAGGCCTCGAAGTAGCCGCTGAGCTGGGTGAACTTGCGGGCCGAGTTCAGGGTGCTGCTGATCCAGAGGCCGGGCTCCTTGCCGGGCAGGAGATTCAGGTTGGCCTTGCCGTCCTTGATCGTGACGGAGTTGTGAACGTTCCACTTGGTCGCATCGATCTCGGGGGTGTTAAACTCATCCGACCAGGCGAGCTTCATCTGGGAGTTGGGCGCGGCCGAGGCGGCGAGCGGCAGCAGGGGCAGGAGGGCGAGGAGACGAAGGCGTCGCATGGGGGTGAGTCCATTCGAACCCAAATCCGACGGCTGGCAAGCGGGATGAACCCGACGGGCGGCCTCAGGCCCCGAAAATCTCGTCGATTTCCTTGCGGCTCAGGGGGCGGCAATCGCCAAGCGGCATTTTCCGGAGGACCAGTCCCCCGATCTGGAAGCGGCACAGGACCTTCACATGGAAACCGAAGATCTCGAGCAGTCGCCGGATCTCGCGCTTGCGCCCCTGGTCGAGGTGGATCTCCAGGCGGGTCGGGTCTTCCGGGTGGCGAATGACTTTCTTGAAGCGCAGCATCTCCCCTTCCTCGACGGCGCCCTTCAGAAGGCGGGGCGTCAGGGTCGGGTCGTAGTCGCGGTTCAAGGTGATCTCGTAGCGCTTGATGATGCCGCCCGAGGGGTGCATCACCTTGTTCGCGAGCGCGCCGTCGTTGGTCAGCAGGAGCAGCCCTTCGGAATCCTTGTCGAGCCGGCCTACGCAGAAAAGGCGCAGCGGACGGTACTCCGGCGGCACCATGTCGAACACGGTCTGACCGCCATGGGAGTCGTCATTGGTGCAGAGAAAACCGCGCGGCTTGTTCATCATCAGCACGACGGTCCGGGCGAGCGGCTTGATGTGTTGCCCCCGGCACTTGACCACGTCGACGGCGGGATCGACCGGCTGGCCGGTGGCCGCGACTTTGCCGTTGATGAAGACCTCGCCGCCCGCGACCAGGCGCTCCGCCTCCCGGCGGGAGCAGACTCCCGCCTGGGCGAGGAACTTGTGGATGCGCATAGGTCCTTCGTCGGGCACGCCCTACCCTTGGGGCCTTTCCGCCCGCAGGGCGAGACAATCACGCGGCGACCCGCGGACGGACTTTTTCTCGCCCTCGGGCCCGGGTTCGTCCTACTAGGCCCATGCGCCTTATCGACGGAAACGCCATCGCCCAGCAGGTCCTTGCCGAAGTCAAGGCCCGCGTCGCCCAGCTCGCCCCGATCGTCCCCCACGTCGCGTTCGTCCGCGTCGGCGACGACCCCGCCTCGGTCTCCTACGTCACCAAGAAGCAGAAGACCGCCGCCGAGGTCGGGATGAAGGCCAGCCTCCAGCTCTTCCCCGCGACGGTGACCAAGGAAGAACTCTTCCGCCACCTCGACGCCCTCAATGCCGACGCCTCGGTCCATGGCATCCTGATCCAGGCCCCGCTACCGAAGCACCTGCCCGAGACGGAGGTCTTCAACCGCGTGTCTCCCGACAAGGACGTCGACGGCTTCGGCACGCAGAGCATCGGCCGACTCGTGCAGGAACTGCCTGGCGCCTTCGCGGCCTGCACCCCCGCCGGCGTGATCGAGCTCCTGCGCCGCTCCGGCGTCGAGACCGCTGGGAAGCACGCCGTGGTCGTCGGCCGCTCGCTCATCGTAGGTAAGCCTGCGGCCGCCCTGCTCCTCGCCAAAGGCTGCGACTGCACCGTGACCATCGCCCATTCGCGCACCAAGGACCTGGCCGGAATCGTCCGCCAGGCCGACATCGTGGTCGCCGCGATCGGCAAGCCCCGCTTCATCACGGCCGACATGGTCAAGCCCGGCGCCGTCGTCATCGACGTGGGCATCAACCGCGTGCCAGACGCCTCCAAGAAGACCGGCTACCGCATCGTGGGAGACGTCGATTTCGACGCGGTGGCGCCCGCCTGCGAGGCCATCACGCCCGTCCCGGGTGGCGTGGGGCCGATGACAGTGGCCATGCTGATGAAGAACACGGTCGACGCCTGCGCGCGCCAGCGTGGCTGAGCGCCCTCCGCCCCTCCCGCCCGTCCCCGCCGGCCTCTGGTGGCGGACCTTCGCGGCGTTGGCCGACGTCCTCCCGCTGCTCGTGCTGAGCTGGTGGCTGGCGGTCCGGCTCGCGGGGCCGGACGAACAGACCGCGCTCACGACGGTCGGCGCGTTCTACGATCAGCTGCAGACCCTTTCGCTACAGTCGCAAAGGACCGGCTCCACGGCCGCGCTCTGGGACCTCGCCCTCCACCCGCCCGAGGCGACGCTGCAAGCGTACGCGACCTGGCTTGGCTACCTCGGCACGGTCTCGTTCTGCTTGGTCGGCGCGGCGCTCAGCGCCCAAGAGTGGCTCGGCCAAGGCCGCACCCTCGGCAAGCGAATCTTCCACCTCCGCTCCATCGACGTCACCACGGGCGAAGCCCCGGGCTTCCTGCCAGCCTTGCTGCGCTCGGCCTGGAAAACGGCCTTCCTCTGCCTGCCGAACCCGCTCTTCACCCTGCTCGGGATCGTGAACGCCCACGTGCCGCTTTTCCGGAAAGATCGTCGCGCCTGGCATGACCTCTGGACCCGCACCCAGGTGGTCGAGGACGACCCCCACTGACTTTGCGCATGAAGGCCGCCTGTCTCATCCTCGGCACCCTGCAGGTGCTCCTCGCCGCCGACCTACCCTTGCCCCCGCTGATGGAGGGCCCACCCGTGGCCGGGCGGCGCGTCGCGGTCACCGCGCCGGAATACACCGGGACGCAGGTGCGCCATCTGCTCGCCCTCCCCGATGACTGGACCCCAGATTGGAAGGCCCGCGGAAAAAGCTGGCCGGTCATCGCCGAGTACACCGGCAACTATTTCCCGGCCTCCGGTTCGACCGGCGAGGTCGAAGGCGCCGCCCTCGGTTACGGCGTCTCCCGAGGCAAGGCCCTCTGGATTGTCCTACCCTACGTCGCGAAGGACCGGCGGAAGAACGAGGTGACCTGGTGGGGTGACGTCGAAGCGACCGTCGGCTACGCCAAGACCAACCTCCCCCGGATCTGCGCGGAGTTCGGCGGAGATGCCAAGCGGGTCGTGCTCTGCGGCTTCTCGCGCGGGGCCATCGGCGTCGCGTTCCTCGGCCTGCATGACGACGAGGTCGCTGGCCTGTGGTGCGGCCTCTGGGCCCACGACCATTTCGATGGCGTGCAGGCCTGGAGCGCACCTTGGGGCGCCCCGCTCGCGCGCTACCGCGAGGAAGCCGCCGTCCGGCTGCGTCGCCTACAGGACCGACCCGTCCTGATCAGCCAGGGCCACCCCGGCGAGCAGACCCGGGAGTTCGTCGCGCCCATCGTCCCGAAAAACGTCTACTACCTGACGGTCGATATGACGGCGCTCTACGGACCCTTCCCCAACGCGGCGGTCAAGCACCCGCACAACGATCGCTGGCCTTTGCGCGACGGTCCGGCGACCGCATCCGCGCGGGCGTGGTTCGAGCGCGTGACGGCGACAGGAAAGCCCGCGAAGTAAGCCGGCGGCGGCGGGCACAAAAAAGCCCCGGGGTGAGCCGGGGCCTTGTTGACGAACTCAGCCAGGATTAACCCTGGACGCCTTCGCTGTCACCGCCGCGTTCGCGGAAGGGACGGCGCTCGCCACGGTCCGGACGGTCGCCACGGGGGCGGTCCATCGGCTTCGGGGCGGGCGCGTAGTCGCGACCTTCCTTCTCGGCGATGGCGGCGCGGCGCGAGAGGCGCACGCGACCCTTGTCGTCGATGCCGACGCACTTGACGATGATCTCGTCGCCGAGCTTGCAGATATCCTCGACGCGCTCGACGCGCTGGTCGGCGAGCTCGGAGACGTGCACGAGGCCTTCCTGGCCGGGGAGGCATTCGACGAAGGCGCCGAATTCCTTCACGGAGCGGACGACGCCCTTGTAGGTCTTGTTGATCTCGATCTGGGCCGAGAGAAGGTTAACCTCATTGACCGCGCGAGCGAGGGACTCGCCGTCGGTCGCGAAGATCGTGACCCAACCGGAGTCGTCCTGGTCGATGTCGAGCTGGCAACCGGTGTACTCGGTGATGCGCTTGATGTTCTTGCCGCCCGGGCCGATGAGCGCGCCGATCTTATCGGACGGGATCTTGATGCGGTGGGTGCGGGGGGCGCAGGGCTTCAGTTCCGGACGGGTCGTCGGCATGGTCTTGGCCATGATATCGAGGATGGCGTCGCGGGAGACCTTGTTCTGGGCGATGGCTTCCTTGGCGATGCCGATCGGCAGGCCGTGGATCTTCAGGTCGAGCTGGAAAGCGGTGATGCCTTCACGCGTGCCGCAGATCTTGAAGTCCATGTCGCCGTAGTGGTCTTCGGCGCCGATGATGTCGGTCAGCACACGATGCTTCACGATCTTACCGGAAGCGTCTTCGGTCACGAGACCGCAGGAGATACCGGCCACCGGAGCCTTGATGGGCACGCCGGCGTCGAGGAGCGCGAGGGTACCACCACAGACGGAAGCCATCGAGGTGGAGCCGTTGGACTCCATGATCTCGGAGACGAGGCGGATGGAGTACGGGAAGTCCTGCTCGGAAGGCAGCACGGAGAGCAGCGAGCGCTCGGCGAGGTTACCGTGGCCGGTTTCACGGCGGGAGGTCATGCCGAAACGGCCGGTCTCACCCACCGAGAAGGGCGGGAAGTTGTAGTGCAGGAGGAACGAGCGCTTGCTCGGGCCGCCGGTGATGGCGTCGACTTCCTGGGCATCCTTGGAAGTGCCGAGGGTCGCGAGGACGAGACCCTGGGTTTCGCCGCGCTGGAAGAGCGAGGAACCATGGACGCGGGGAAGCACGTCGACTTCGCAGGAAATCGCCCGGAGATCCAACGGCTTACGGCCGTCGGCGCGTTCACCGCTCTGGATGATGGCGTTGCGGTAGACCTTCTCCTGGAGCTTCTCGAAGGCCATCTTGATTTGGCGCGAGTCGAAGACGTCGCCGAGCTCCGCCTTGCAGGCGGCCTTGGCCTTCTCGACTACGACCTTGACGGCGTCGCCGCGCTCCTTCTTGGAGGCGAGGAAGATTGCCTTCTTCAGTTGGTCGCCTTCACCGGCGACGCGCTCGCAGATGGCGAGGGCCTTCGGTTCACAGACGACGAGCGGGAAGACGCGCTTGGTCTTGGAGTACATCGCGGCGAGCTTGCGCTGGGCGGCGATGATCGGCTGGATCGCCTTCTGGGCGTACTCGAGGGCGGCGATGAAGTCGACTTCAGGCAGCTGGTCGGCCGAACCTTCGATCATCATCATGTCGCTCTCATTGCCGACGTAGATGAGGTCCAGGTCGGACTCGTACTGCTGTTCGTGGGTCGGGTTAATGACGAACTGCCCGGCGACGCGACCGAGGCGGATGCCCGCAATCGGACCGTTCCAAGGGATGTCGGAGCAGAGGAGCGCGGCGGAAGCGCCGTTCACCATCAGGACGTCGGCGTCATTGATCTGGTCGGCCGAGAGCAGCAGGCCGATCACCTGGACTTCATTGAGGAAGCCTTCGGGGAAGAGCGGGCGGAGCGGGCGGTCGCAGAGGCGCGAGGTCAGCACCTCCTTGTCGGAGGGCTTGCCTTCGCGGCGGAAGTAGCTGCCCGGGAAGCGGCCGGCGGCGGCGAACTTCTCGCGGTAGTCGACGGTCAGGGGGAAGAAGTCCTGGTCCGGGGAGCGGAGATCCTCGGCGGCGGTGGCCGACACGAAGAGCGTGGTCTCTCCCTTGCTGATGGTGACGGCGCCGTTGGCGAGGCGGGCGATGGAGCCGGTGCTGATGGTGATACCGAGTTCTTCGATAGTCACCGAGTGTTTCTGTTTCATGGTATGTTGTGTGTTGTGCTAGGCGGTATGCCCGGCGGGTTGTTGGTTGGGTGGAAAAAGCGGACGTCCCGGCGCTAGGCCGGGACGTCTGGGGAACCGAGACGCCCGGAGGCGGCGGTCACTTACGCAGGTTGAGCTTCGCGATCAGGGCGTTGTAACGGTCCAGATCGGTCGACTTGAGGTAGGCGAGCAACTTGCGACGGCGGTTGGTCAGCATGATGAGACCGCGGCGCGAGTGGAAGTCCTTGCGATGGGAGCGAAGGTGGTCGGTGAGGTGGTTGACGCGGGCCGAAATCAGGGCGACCTGGACTTCGGGCGAACCGGTGTCCTTGGCATCCTGCTGGTGCTTCTTGATGATATCCGACTTGTCGATCGACATGGCTGTTATTGGGTTAGTTTGGGTTTGGTTTGGCCGACTTGGGGGAAATCCCCGAGGCCCCGCCGAACGGCCGGGCGCTCCGTCTGGAATAGGCTTTCGCCTACCGACCAGCGTGAGAAGGGCTCCGCCCCTCTCCCTAACGAAGTAAGCCTTGGAGATGACAGGCGGCAGGGGGGCAGGCAAGCCGGAAACCCCTCCCCCGCCAAGTTATTCACAGCCCCGAAACGTCTAGTATTCGGCAAAAATGACGTCGTAGGCCAGGCAAGCCGCCAAAAGCAGGGCGACCTTGTCCGGCTGCCCGGCGAAGGCGGGGGCGACCTCCAGGTGGTAATTATCGGCCGAAGTGAACAGCTCCTTGCCCAGACCGGCCCACTTCTTGTCCATCGTCCCGATGACGACCCCGGCCGGGTCCTTGAGCTGGCGGGTCCAACTGAAGACCCCGCCGCTGAACTCGCCGATCGCCCGCCCCTCCGGATCCTCGACCAGGAGCTTGCCGGACAGGGAGAAAAGCTTTTTGCGCAGGCAACCCAGCTTGCGTCCCTGGGCGTCGAAGACCGCGAGCCGGGAGGTGAAGAAGGACCAGCCCTTCTCGAGACGCAGGGCGACGGTCTGCTGATCGTCCTCCAGCACGACGATCTCGGTGGGCAAGGCCTGCTTCTTCACGATCAGGCGCAACCACTTCAGCCGGGGCTTTTCCGCGGCGAGACCGATGCGCTGCCCTGAGACCGGATGGAGGAGATCGTAGGCGTCGGCGAAGCGGAGGACCGCCACTTGCTCGCGGACGAAAAAGGCGTGGTTCTGCAGGAGCATGCCGCATTCAAGGCTCCGCGGAGGACGGGGCAAGCGGCAAGCGGGACCATTAGTCCATTGACTCCCCTGCCCCGCAAAACGGAAATAGGCCCATGGAACAAGGTCCCGAGGACAAACCCAGCCTGACCGGCGCGGAACGCGGCAAGCTCCGCAGCCTGGCCCAGACCCTCGACCCGAAGGTCTTCGTCGGCAAGGCCGGCGTGAACGCGGGGATCGCCAAACTGCTGAACGACGCCTTCCGCAACGCGGACCTCGTGAAGGTCCGCTTCACCGCCGAACGCGAGGCCATGGACACCCAGTCCCAGGAACTGGCGAAGCTGACGGATAGCGAGGTGATCGGTAGCGTCGGCCGCACGGCGACGTTCTTCCGCCTCGGCGCGACCGAGGAGTAAGCCCATGGATGGCGCCCGGTTTGAGTCCCTGCACGTAAGCCTGATCGGCGAGGTGGAGACGGCCCTCCGCGCCCTGACCC
>Ga0255119_1000163_pt1 | contig 19926 bp, 19 predicted proteins | sample Law_Atlam_RepC_8_2_FD_188578 | JGI IMG/M metagenome (GOLD analysis project Ga0255119, IMG submission 188578) | Freshwater microbial communities from St. Lawrence River, New York, United States - Law_Atlam_RepC_8h | ecosystem: Environmental > Aquatic > Freshwater > River | place: USA: New York... | reverse complement strand
CACCAGTGCCATGCCATGGCGCACCAACGCCTCATGCCTTGGGCTGGCCACCTTGTTCAGGACCACTCCGGCCAGCCGCAATTCGGGTCGCATCTGTGCAAACCCCAGTGCCACCGCCGCCGCCGACTGAGCTTGACCGGACACATCCAGCACAAGAACCACCGGCCAGCCCATCAGAACCGCCATATCAGCGCTGGCCCCGCTGCCGGATTCGCCCGGCATGGCCACGCCGTCAAACAGGCCCATCGACCCCTCGGCAATCACCAGATCTGCCCCATCTGCAACCGCGGCCAGCCCTGAAATCCGCGCGGGCGACATCGCCCAGCTGTCAAGGTTGACCGATGCGCGGCCCGAAGCAGCGGTGTGAAAGGCGGGGTCGATGTAATCGGGGCCGCTTTTGAACGGCTGCACTGTCAGCCCGCGGGCCCGCAGCGCTGCCAGCAGACCCAGTGTCAGCGTGGTTTTGCCGGTGCCCGAGGCGGGGGCGGAAATCAAAAGGCCGGGGGGCATCTGCATCAATCAGCCTGCGGAAAGCGGGGTTCAGTGCCGACAGGGCGATAGCGGCGGTCGTAATCGCCCGCGTAAAGGCGGCTTTCGTCAAAATGCTCTGCCCCAAGGGCATGGCCGACAAGGATCAGGGCGGTACGCTCCATTTCGGCGCCGATGGTGGTTTCCAGCGTGGCAAGGGTGGCGTGGACGATGCGCTGATCGGGCCAAGAGGCGCGCCAGACCACGGCCACCGGGCAATCGCCGCCGTAATGCGGGGTCAGATCGGCCACGACCTTGTCCAGCACATGCACCGAAAGGTGGATCGCAAGCGTCGCCCCGGTGGCAGCAAACGCCGCCAGATTTTCGCCCGCAGGCATGGCCGACGCCCGACCTGATGTGCGGGTCAGGATCACAGATTGCGCCACGCCGGGCAGGGTCAGTTCGGCCCCCAAGGCCGCAGCGGCAGCGGCAAACGAAGGCACTCCAGGCGTCACGTCGTAGGGGATGCCCGCCGCGCGCAGGCGGCGCAACTGCTCGCCTATCGCCGACCAGATCGACAGATCGCCTGAATGCAGGCGCGCCACGTCATGGCCTGCGGCATGGGCCGCCGCCAGTTCCGCGATGATCTCGTCCAGCGACATGGAGGCGGTGTTGACGACGCGCGCACCGGGTGGGCAATGCGCCAGCAGGGCCTGCGGCACCAATGATCCTGCGTAAAGGCAGACAGGAGAGGCAGCAATCAGAGCGCGCCCGCGCAGGGTGATCAGATCGGCCGCACCCGGACCTGCCCCGATGAAATGCACTGTCATAGCATCAATCCTTTTCCTGCGGCGATGGCAGCTGTGGCCATGCCATCCGCCGATACAACGCGGCTTACAACTAACTGTGCGCCCGGACCAGCCGCGACCAACGCTGCGGCCTCGGCCACCGAGCCTGTATGAAACCCTGCCTGAATGCGGGGCGACTGTGTGGCGGTGGGCTGACCCGCCACCGCGACCGCGTGAACGGGCAGGCCCATGACAGCAGCCAAGTCGCGCAGGGCCGGGGCGGTGGTCTTGTGCGGCAAGGTGGCCAGCGCCTCCGGCTGCAGGGTGGTTTTGGCAAGCGCCAAGCGCAGCGCCTCGGCCAATGACGCCGCTGGGGCGGCGCTGCGGAAACCCAAACCTGCGACGATCATAGTGTGACGCTCCATTGCATGACCGGGCGGGCGGCGGACCAGCCGCGCATGCGACCCAAGGGTTCAGTCTGGGCGATGTCAATTTTCAGCAAGGTGCCGCCGTGGTGGGCGTGAAAGGTGGTGAGCAGGGCTTCCGTTTCCAGCGTGACCGCGTTTGCGACAAGCCGGGTGCCGGGTCGCAGCAGGGGCAATAGGGCCGCATAAAGCGTGTCGTCACCGCCTCCACCGATGAACACCGCATTCGGTGCGGGCAAGGCGGCCAAAGCACCCGGCGCGCGGTCTTGGGTGACAGTCAGGCAGTGATCAATACCAAAGCGTGAAGCGTTGGCGCGGATGTTTTCCACTCGGGCGGGTTTGGCCTCGACCGCCTGCGCACGGCCCCCGGCAAGGCACCACTCGACCGAGATCGAGCCAGAGCCTGCGCCGATGTCCCAAAGTAGTTCGCCCGGGCGAGGGGACAGGGCCGAAAGGGTCATGGCGCGGATCGGGCGCTTGGTGATCTGGCCATCATGAGCGAAAAGATCGTCTGCCAGACCAAAACCGCGCGGCAGGCCAATGCCCTTGGCGGTGATCGCCACAGCGACGGGGGCGGCAATGTCCGTTAGGTCAAAGGCATCGGCCCGCACGTTGCGAATGCGTTCGCGCGTACCGCCCATGGCTTCGCAGATGTGCAGAGCCGATCCGCCAAACCCCATGCCCGTCAGCCACGCCGCCAGTGCCTGTGGGGCAGCGGCGTCGCGCAGCAGGCAGATCTGGCGGGCACCATTGTGCAGATCGCGGCGCAGGCGGGCAAAGGGGGCGGCGTGCAGCCCGTGACAGGCGGTGCTTTCCAGCGGCCAGCCCAGACGCGCGGCGACAAGGGCAAAGGTCGAAGGTGCCGGATGCGCCAACCATTCGCCCGGGGCCAGATGCGGGGCAAGGCTGCCGCCTGCGCCGAACCAGAACGGATCGCCCGAGGCCAGAACCACCACCGCCTGCCCGCGCAGGGCCAGCACTGGGGCAATGTCAAAGGGCACGGGCCATGCCTGACCACGCGTGCGTGCCTGCGCCAGTTCAAGGTGGCGCGGGCTGCCGATGATCACCGCTGCCTGTGCAATGGCGTTGCGGCTTGCATCGGACAGGCCGGACAGGCCATCTTCACCCAGACCGATGATCTGCAGCCAGGGCCTATCCATGACACGCATCCTTTTGCTGGGCGGCACGACCGAGGCCAGCGCCATGGCAACTGCCTTGCATGCTGCGGGCGTTCAGGCGGTGTTTTCCTATGCCGGGCGCACCGCAGCCCCCGTGACGCAGCCCTTGCCAACGCGGATCGGCGGCTTTGGCGGGGCCGAGGGGATGGCGCATTACATCCGCGCAAATGGCATCAGCCATGTGATTGACGCCACACATCCCTTTGCCGCCCAGATCAGCCGCAATACCATTGACGCCTGTGAAGCCACGCAGGTGCCGTTGATCGTGCTGCAACGCGCGGCATGGGTTGCGGGAGCGCAAGATCACTGGGTCCATGTTGCCGACACTCTGGCCGCCGTTGCCGCCCTGCCTGAAGCCCCGGCGCGGGTGTTTTTGGCGATTGGCAAGCAAACACTGGAGCCTTTTGCCTTCAAGCCGCAGCACCATTACCTGCTGCGGCTGGTAGATGCGCCCGAAGGGCCGTTGCCGCTGCCCGATTGCGCCTTTGTGATCGCACGTGGCCCCTTCACAGAGGCGGGGGATACTGCCCTGATGACCCAGCACGGCATCACCCATATCGTTGCCAAGAACGCCGGCGGCACGGGCGCGCAGGCCAAGCTGGCGGCTGCACGGGCGCGGCAATTGCCCGTGATCCTGATCGAGCGGCCCGCCCTGCCGCCGCGCCAGATCGTGCATGAGGTGACGCAGGTGATGGACTGGCTGCATCAGTCCGCCCGCCTTGGGGTGTAGACAAAGCGGCCAAGCCGTTTGGTGGCGGAATTGCCGACGATGACAACGGTGCGCATGTCGGCCATCTCTGGCGTGGCCTCGGCCAAGGTGACGGTGCTGATGCGTTCATCCGGCGTGGTTACAGCGCGGGCGAAGGTAATCAAACGATCCGGCTCGCATTCCTGCCGCAAGATTTCCAGCGCCTGCGCGAATTGATACGGGCGGCTGGCGGAACGGGGGTTGTAGAATCCCATGGCGAAATCGGCCTGAGCCGCCAGCCGCAAGCGGCGTTCCACCAAGGCCCAGGGTTTCAGATTGTCGCTTAGGTTGATGGCACAGAAATCATGCCCCAAAGGCGCACCGGCGCGGGCAGAGGCGGCCAGCATGGCGGTGATGCCGGGCAGAATGCGGATATCCAGATCGATCAGGTCGGGACGGCCTTCTAGCGCTTCGAACAGGGCAGAGGCCATGGCGAACACTCCCGGATCACCTGACGAGACGATCACAACGCGCGCGCCTGCTGCGGCCAGTTGCAGAGCGTGGGCGGCGCGATCCAACTCTACCCGGTTGTCCGATCCGTGCAGGGCCAGGCCATCGCGTGGGGCCACACGCGCGATATAGGGGAAATAGCCGATCACATCGGTGGCCGCGTCCAAAGCGCTGCGCACTTCGGGGGTGACAAGCTGTTCATCGCCCGGCCCAAGGCCCGCGACGGCCAGCCAGCCATTTGCCAGCGCGGTCATTCCACGCCCCCCAATTCAGGGCGGCGGCCATGGCCATGCACCAGCACAATCGCGAAATAGGGGCAGTCGGTGGCATCCACATCGGCGAGCCTGGCAATACGCTGATCGGGCATGGTCCCGCGTTCCACCAGCCACGCCTGATCCAGCCGCCCCGCCTGTTCCAGCGCGCGGCGCACGCGCGGCAGGTTGCGCCCGGTTTTCATCACCACCAGCGCATCAGAGGCCTGCATATGCCGCAGCAAATCCGCCTCGGGCAGAGTGCCCATCAGCACGGTCAGTACATCATCACCCCAAGTGATTGGCGTGCCGGTGGCATTCCAGCAGCCTGTCATCCCGGTGATACCCGGCACCACCTCGACCACGGCACGCCCTTGCAGGCGTGTGTAAAGATGCATGAATGATCCGTAGAAGAAGGGATCGCCCTCGCACAGCACCACCACTTCGGCTGTTTGCGCCAGCGCGGCCAGACGGTCGGCCCAATCATCATAGAACCGCGACAAGGCGTCGATGTATTCCGGGCTGTCAAAGGGCAGTTCGGTGGTGACGGGGTATTCCATCGGATATTCGGTCACACCCTGCGCCAACATCCCATCGACAATGCGCCGCGCCTGACCCTTGCGGCCCAGCTTGCGGAAATAGGCGACATGGGCGGCCCCGCGGATCAGCCGATCCGAGCGGACCGACATCAGGTCAGGATCGCCCGGGCCAAGGCCGGTGCAGATGATCTTGCCCATGGTCATTCCTTCCGCTGCGCCAGCGCGTTGACGGCGGCCACGGTGATCGCCGATCCGCCCAAGCGCCCGCGCACGATCAGTGACGGGGCGGGCGGAGCGACCATCAGCGCCGCTTTGGACTCCGCTGCTCCGATGAAACCGACGGGGCAGCCGATGATCGCGGCGGGGCGCGGGCAGGTGGGGTCTTCCAGCATGTTCAAAAGGTGAAACAGCGCGGTGGGAGCATTGCCGATCGCCACCACCGCGCCCGCCAGATGCGGCCGCCAAAGTTCCAGCGCCGCCGCCGAACGGGTGTTGGCCATGTCGCGGGCCATGTCGGGCACTCGCGGATCGTGCAAGGTGCAGATCACCTCATTTCCACCGGCAAGGCGGGTACGGGTGATGCCCTCACTGACCATGCGGGCATCACACAGGATCGGCGCGCCCGCGTCCATTGCCGCCCGCGCGGCAATCGCCATGCCGGGGGTGAATTCCACATGCGCTTCAAGGCCTACCATCCCTGCCGCGTGAATCATCCGCACTGCCACCAACTCTTCGTCGGGGGTAAAGCGGGCCAGATCGGCCTCGGCGCGGATCATCGCAAAGGATTGGCGGTAAATCTCGGCGCCGTCGGTGATGTAGCTGTGGGTCATTGGGGCAACTCGGTCAGGAAAGGGGAAAGGGCGCGCTCTGTGGGCAGATCGGCGGCGGTGCCATTGCGGATTAGATCGAAGCCATGGGGGGTGGCGACAAGAGTGGTATCGGCGGGTCCGGGATGGGCGCAGCCCTTTGTGCAACCTGATATATGCAGGGTGCCGGCGGGCAGCAGCGGGGCCAAGCGGCGGGCCAGATCGCGGGTCGGTTGGTGGGCCTGAAGACATCTGGGCGCACCGGTGCAGGCGATGACGCGCAGCATGGGATCATCGGCGCGGGTGATCAAGCCTTGGATATGTGGCAGGGTTTTAGCACCTTCCAGCAGCAGCATCCGCCACGGCGTGACGCGCAGGGGGCCAAGTTCGGCCAGTTGCGCAAGGGTTTGCGCCTGCAGCTGGCCAAACTCAAACCCGATCAGCGCGCCGATTTGCAGCAGGCCGGGTGCTTGGTGAAGGGGGGGTGCCGGTGGGATTTCTGCCACTTGAAACGGCGGCGGCAGCACCGCGCCGCGCGCGATCAGCGCCGCCATCCGGCCCCGGCCTGCGGTGATACCGCCCGCTTCCACAAACCACGCGGTCAAGTCTTGCACGGCGGCAATCGCGTCTTTGGACGATGCAACAATCGCCCCTGTGGCCGTGCCATCCGCCCAAACCATCCAACCACCCGCTGCGCGCTCAACGCGAATATCGGCAGAGGTGTTGCGCAGAACCGGAGTGGAGGCAGTGTCCACGCCGTAGCCGAACTTGCCAGGTAAAGGCATGGCATCGGGTGTGGCAAGGGCCTGCATAAGGGCATTGGCCATGTCCTGGGTGCCATCGCCTTCGGTCCAGAACGGGGTGACGATGATATTGCGGGCGGTTTCAGCCCGTGGCGTGGCGTCAATCAGGCCCAGATCGTCCAGCCCCGCGATCAGTTCTTGGTGGCTACCTTCGGTGACGCCGCGCAATTGCACATTGGCGCGAGCGGACAGGTCTATCAACCCATTTCCATGGATGGCGGCCAAAGTGGCGATGCCTGCGGCCTGATCCTGCGACAGGTGCCCCCCGCGAGGGCGCACCCGCACCACAAGACCGTCGCCAGACAGCATCGGGCGCAGCGCACCGGGGCACCAGCCTTGTATGATCGGGCCTTCAGTCATCCGCGCCTCCGAACCCGGCGGCGATGGAATTGCGGCGGGTCAGCCACAGGCCCGCCGCTCGCAGCGCGTCAAAACGGGCACGCAAAGCGGCCAAAGCGGCGGGGTTTTCGCGCGCCATGAACGCGACCAGATCGGCGCGGTTCAGGGTGGCGTCATAGTACAGATCGAACAGATGCGCGGGCACGTTGCGGGTCAGATGGGCATAGGCCCCAAGGTTATCCAGCGTGGCCGTCACCTCGGCTGCGCCGCGAAAGCCATGGCGCATCATGCCAGAAGCCCAATCGGGATTGGCAGCACGGGCGCGCAAGACACGGCCGATTTCCTCGGCCACCGAGCGGGCGCGGGGCGCATCGGGATGGCTACTGTCCATGTGATAAAGCTGCGCGGGCGTGGCCCCGATATGGGCCAAGGCGGCTGCAAAACCGCCCTCATGTGCGGCATAGTCGGGGGCCATCAGCACATCGGTTTCGGCCAGATCCTGCACATGGGCAAAGGCATCGGCGGTGCGCAGCCGCGCCTCCAGCCCGACTCGGTTTTCGGAAACCTCGCCCTTGGCATCTATCGCCCATGAGGAATTCTGCAACCAAGCCTCGCCCGCCGCGGCGCGGCCTGCGTCGCTGTAATCTTCCAGCGCGTCGGCCATGCCCATGCCGTAAAGGCCCGGTTTGGGGCCAAACACCCGCGCGGCGGCGGAGATATAGGGATTGTCCTCGGGGGACTCATCGCGGGCGGCCAGAACGGCGGCACCTGCTTCAAACATCTGCGCCAGCCCCGGAAAGATGTCTCGGAACAGGCCCGACACCCGCAGCGTCACGTCGATGCGAGGGCGGCCCAGCAGGGCAAGCGGCAGAACGTCAAAGCCCGATACGCGGTCCGACCCCGTATCCCAAGCAGGCGCAAGGCCAGCCAGATGCAGCGCCATCGCGATTTCTTCGCCCGCCGTGCGCATAGTGGCCGATCCCCACAAGTCCAGCACCAGCCCGCGCGGGTAGTCGCCCTTGTCCTGCAAATGCCGTCGCAACAGCTCTTCGGCCAGTTTCACGCCTTGCGCATGGGCGGCGCGCGATGGCACGGCACGGGGATCGACAGAAAACAGATTGCGCCCGGTGGGCAACACGTCACTGCGCCCGCGATAGGGCGAACCCGCTGGCCCCGCTGCAACGCGGCGGCCAGACAGCGCGGTCAAAAGACCATCCATTTCCCCTGCGCCCAAGCCATAGATATGCAGCCCGTCGCCGTACTGGCTTTCTTTGATGTCACAGACAAAGCGGTCAATCCGGGTGATCGCCTCGGCGGCAGATGCATCAGGGGGAAGGGCCAGATCATCCTCGACTCCTGCCGCCTGCGCTTCAGTTCTGATCGAGGCAATCAGGCGGTCGCGGCGCGACGGGTCCAGCCCGTCGGCGGTGGAATATTCGTCCAGCAGACGTTCCAGCCTCAAAAGACCTTCAGGCACGGCAGAGTTGGCCATCGGGGGTGGCAGATGGCCAAGCGTCACAGCCCCAATGCGGCGCTTGGCCTGCGCGGCCTCTCCGGGGTCGTTGACGATGAAGGGATAGATCACCGGGGTGGGGCCCGCCAGCACCTCGGGCCAACAGTCTTGCGACAGGGCGACCGATTTGCCCGGTAGCCATTCCAGCGTGCCATGCGCGCCGATGTGCAGCAGCGCATGCAGGCCTTGCGCGCGCAGCCAAAGATAGAAGGCGACATACCCGTGGCGGGGGGTGCGTTGCAGGTCGTGGTAATCGGAATCGCGGCGGGCAACTTCGCTGCGTTCGGGTTGTAGTGCGATCAAGGCGTTCCCGGCGCGCAGGGCTGCAAAGTGAAATTGATCATCCGTGCAAGCCGGGTCATTCGCCGGGTTGCCCCAAGCCGCAGTCAGCGCCTGTTGCAGGGGTTCAGGCAGGGTGTGCAGCGCCGTTTGATATTCGGACACCGGCCAGCACAGCGTTTCGCGGATCAAAGCGGGGCCGAGGTCGGCGGGGGTTTCAACAGCGTAGCCATTGGCGTGCAGATCGTTCAGCATGCGCGCGACAGAAGCCAGCGCATCCAGCCCCACTGCATGCGCGATCTGATCGGGACGGCCCGGATAGGTGGACAGGATCAGCGCCAGTTGGCGACGGGCGGCGGGGGTGCTGCCCAGATGGTGCCATGCCGCAACGCGTTCGACAATCGCTGCAATCCGGCCTGCGTCGGCGCGGTGGGCAAAGCGGGAGAACTGCAGATCAGGGTCGCGCCGCCCCGGCGATTTGAACGAGGCGATGCCCGCAAACAGCCGGCCATCCACCTCGGGCAGCACGACATGCATCGCCAGATCGGCTGGCGGCAACCCGCGATCCGACGCCAGCCAGTCGCGCCGCCGCGCGGTGGACAAGGCCAGTTGGAACACCGGGCAGCCGGGTCCGTCCAAGGGCGAGGTGCCATCGGTGCCCTTGCCGGAAAAGGCGGTCAGGTTGACGATAGCCGCGGGGGCAAGCCGTGCCAGTGCGGTTTGCAGGAAATCGGCAGCGCCTGCGGCCTTCAGTGAAGGCACGAACAGCCCCACAGCCGCAAAGCCGCGCGTTTGCAGTGCCGCGATGACGGCATCCACCGGGTCGGTATCAGCAGCGGTCAGATAGCTGCGGTAGAAGGTGACAGCCACAGCTGGGCCAGTGTCCGTTGGCCCAGCCACCACGCCCTGACCCGGCATATACCAGCCGCAATCGGGCACGGTCTTGTCGCCCATGACGGGCCCCGCATAAAGCCCTGCCGCTAGTGCCAATTGCGCCAAAGCCGCCTGCGCCGCAACCGCCCCGCCCGCATCACATAGCGCCGAAAGCCGCCGCAGGGTGGACACGGGAAGCGTGGACAGCGCATCCAGCGCCGGATCATCGCGCCCATCAGCGGGCAGAACCGCAAGCGCGATGCCCCGACGGCGACACAGATCTTGCACGGATGCCAGACCATATGGCCAATAGCTTTCGCCACCGATCAGACGGATCAGAATGCCCTTGGCCCCCGACAGGGTGTTCTCGATATAGGTGTCAACCGATAGCGGATGCCGCAGCGCCACCAGATTGGCCAGCCGCACCGATGGCAAACGGTCGCGTCCGCGTTGCCAACCCGCCGCAAAAGCCCCCAGATCGCTGTCGGAAAACGAAAGCACCACCAGATCGGCGGGGGTTTGCCCCGGATCGAACGGAGTGTCCGTTTCCTCTAGCCCGTGGCTTTCGCGGAAGACGACATGCATTACGGTCTTACGCCCCCAGAACGGCGAGGATGGCGGCTTCGTCGATGTCGTGATGTTCGCCAATGACCACCAGCTGCGACAGGCGCGGATTGCTGCCCCATGGGCGGTCATACTGATGCCGCACCCGTTCGCCCACCGCCTGCACCAGCATCCGCATCGGCTTGCCTGCGACGGCAATATAGCCTTTGACGCGCAGGATGTGCTGTTCGCGGGCAAGACGCTGAATGGCGGCCACCAACACTTCGGGATCGGTGATTTCGGGCAGATCAATCACCACCGTGTCAAAATCGTCATGCTCGTGGTCGTCATGGCCGTCGTGATGGCTGGGACGCGCCGCGATATCATCCTCGGCGCGAGAGTTCAGGCCAAGGATCACACGCGGGTCGATCACGCCTTCGGTCATCGCGATGATCGGCAGCTTGCGCGGGGCCTCGGCCTCGATCACCGCGCGGGCGGCGGCAAGACCGGCCTCGCCCACCAGATCGGCCTTGGACAACAGCACGATATCGGCGCAGGAAATCTGATCCTCGAACACTTCGGACAGCGGGGTTTCGTGGTCAAGGCTTGGATCGGCGGCGCGCTGCGCCTCGACCGCCGCCTCATTCGGAGCAAAACGACCCGCGGCCACCGCCTCGGCATCGGCCAGCGTGATCACGCCATCGACAGTGATGCGCGAACGGATCGCGGGCCAATCGAAGGCCTTGAGCAGTGGTTTGGGCAGCGCCAGACCTGAGGTTTCGATCAGGATGTGATCAGGGCGTACGGGCATCGCCATCAGCGCTTCAATCGTCGGGATGAAATCATCGGCAACGGTGCAGCAGATGCAGCCATTGGCCAGTTCGACGATATTCTCAACCGGGCAATTCTCATCGGCGCAGGATTTCAGGATGGCACCATCGACGCCCAAAGTGCCGAATTCGTTGACCAGAATGGCCAGACGCTTACCCTGCGGGTTCTGCATCAAATGGCGGATCAGCGTGGTTTTGCCCGCGCCCAGAAAGCCGGTGATCACGGTGACGGGGATTTTTGCAAGGTCAGTCATGGGGGATCTCCAGAGGGGGAATACGGGCAAGGCTTTGCTTGCGGAAAATCACGGGGCGCGACCGCCAGGGTACGATGCCATCGGGCGTTTCGGCGTAAGCGGCTGCCCCTGCCAGCACATCGGCGGCGTCGGCATCCGTCAGGCGGCCGTAGACATAGCTCCATTTGCCGGGGGCCGAAAGGGCAACGGCGCAGCCCTGACTGCAGGCGGACAAACATTCAACGCCCACAATGCGCACACCCTGCGCACCCTGCGCCACCAGCGCCGCATGCAGCAGCGCGCCGGGTGCCGTGGCACCTTCGTCAAGGGGAAGCCCTGACTGCAGGCGGACAAACATTCAACGCCCACAATGCGCACACCCTGCGCACCCTGCGCCACCAGCGCCGCATGCAGCAGCGCGCCGGGTGCCGTGGCACCTTCGTCAAGGGGAAGCCCTGCCTTGCAGGTCATACAAACGTGCAGCGTTGCCGCCATGGTCGCCTCCGGTCTTGGCCTCGGGGCATACCTGACAGAAAACCGCACGGCATGCGGCCTTCCTGTCGGTTGCGGCACACCCCGTCCGCCCGTTCAGTCACATTCGCTGGCAGGTCTCCCGGCTTGCGGATTCGGGGTTGCCCCCACGGTCGGTCCGCCTTCCCAGCCGCCCAATGAAGGGAAAGCCAGTGGCATCGGATCGACCTTTCCGGTCACGGTCGCGGGTGCGGCTGCGCTTTCGGTCTTTGACCCCGATGGGTCGTAAAACCTGTCGCATTCCCTTTTGGCCTGCCGTAAGACAGGCACCAGCGTTATCACTCCAACTGCGTCGATTGCGGCGTCAGTGTCAAGGACAAGGACCGTCACCATGACCGTTGCATACGACATGCCGGAAGAAAGCACGGCCCAGACCGACGCCCGCCACGCGATGAAGATGGCCAAGAAAAAGGCCGCGCGCGACAAGATCATGGCGACGAAATCCGGCGACAAAGGGCTGGTCATCGTTCACACCGGGGCAGGGAAAGGCAAATCTTCCAGCGGGTTCGGGATGATTTTGCGCTGCATTGCACATGACATGCCCTGCGCGGTGGTGCAGTTCATCAAAGGCGCATGGGACACCGGCGAGCGGCGGATGATCGAAGCGCATTTCTCCGATCTCTGCGAGTTTCACGCCATGGGTGAAGGGTTCACCTGGGAAACCCAGGACCGGTCACGTGACATTGCAATGGCGCAAAAGGGCTGGGAAAAGGCCAAGGCGTTGATTCGTGATCCTGCGAACCGCCTGGTGTTGCTGGACGAGATCAACATTGCCCTGCGCTATGATTATCTGGACGTGGCCGATGTGGTGGCCTTTCTGCAAACCGAAAAGCCGCCGATGACGCATGTGGTTCTGACTGGGCGCAATGCAAAGGAAGCGCTGATTGAAGCTGCCGATCTGGTGACCGAAATGACGCTGATCAAGCATCCCTTTCGGTCAGGCATCAAGGCGCAGGCAGGTGTCGAGTTCTGACGGGATGTGCCGTTTGACCTGTAAGATTGGGAGCCAGCCTCCTAACCTGCATTTTCCAAGGAGAATGCAGGCCTACCCCGGGGATATTTGCGCCAGCATGAAAGCAACGAGATGTTAACCTTTCACTGTCAGACTCAGAATGCGGTACAGGGGGGGACCCCGATGACCGCCCAGTGTGAAAGCACCGCGCTTCCCCCGCTTCGGCGGGCCGAGGCGCGGTGCCGACGTGCTGTCGGTTTCATACTGGTAAAAGTATCCCCGCCGGAGGCTTCTGTCATTGGGCCAAACACCAGTTGGGGGATATGAAATGCCTGCTCTGATGATCCAAGGTGCGGGGTCCAATGTCGGTAAATCGCTGATGGTGGCGGGCCTGTGCAGGGCGGCGCGGTTGCGCGGGCTGACGGTGGCGCCGTTCAAGCCGCAGAACATGTCCAACAACGCCGCCGTCACATCCGACGGCGGTGAGATCGGGCGGGCGCAGGCGTTACAGGCGCTCGCCTGTGGGCTGCAGCCACACACCGATATGAACCCCGTGCTGCTCAAGCCCGAAAGCGAAACCGGATCGCAGGTTGTGGTGCAGGGGCAGCGAGTGGCCACCGTCAAGGCCCGAGATTACGCCAAGTTGAAGCCAAGTCTGATGGCCCCGGTGCTGCAAAGCTTTGCCCGGCTGCGCAGCGCCTATGATCTGGTGATTGTCGAAGGCGCGGGCAGCCCGGCTGAGGTTAACCTGCGCGCGGGCGACATTGCCAATATGGGCTTTGCTCGTGCCGCCGATGTGCCGGTGGTGCTGGTGGGCGATATCGACCGGGGCGGTGTGATTGCGCAGATCGTGGGCACGCAAGCGGTGCTGGACGCAGCGGATGCCGCGATGTTGGCGGGCTTTATCATCAACAAGTTCCGCGGCGATCCCACTCTGTTTGACGATGGCTATGCCTTCATTCAGGCCCGCACCGGCTGGCGCGGCTTTGGCGTTGTGCCTTGGTTTTCCATGGCGCATCTGTTGCCAGCGGAAGATGCGCAAGACATTGCGTCGGGGCCAGGACCTGATGGGCGTGGCGCGGGGGTGACGATTGCCGCGCTGTGCTTTTCGCGCATTGCCAATTTCGACGATCTTGACCCGCTCAAGGCAGAGCCAGGGGTCAATCTGGTGATGGTCCAGCCGGGGCGGGCCATTCCGGGCGCTGCGCGGCTGGTGATCCTGCCGGGGTCGAAATCGACACGCGGCGATCTGGCGTTCTTGCGCGCGCAGGGATGGGATGTGGATTTGGCCGCCCATATCCGGCGCGGCGGGCACGTGCTGGGTATCTGCGGCGGCTATCAGATGCTGGGCCAGTCGATTGCCGACCCCGACGGGATCGAGGGCCCCACCGGAGAAACGCCCGGCCTTGGCCTGCTTGATGTCCACACCGTGATGACGCCTGACAAGAGGTTGTCGCGCGTTACTGGTCGCCATCTGGCCAGCGGGCAGCTCATCGAGGGGTATGAGATCCACATCGGGCGCACCAGCGGCCCTGATTGCGCCCGCCCCTTTGCCCGGATCGACGGCCGCCCCGAGGGCGCGATCCATGCCCAAGGGCGCATCAGTGGCACCTATTTGCACGGCATGTTCCAGTCGGATGGCTTTCGCGCGGCGTTTCTTGCGGGTCTGGGGATCGACGCCGCCGGTCGCAGCCACAGCGCCGAGGTCGAGGTGACGCTTGACCTGCTAGCCGACCATCTGGAAACCCATATGGACGTGCCGGGCCTGCTGGCGTTGGCACGTTAGGGCCGCAGGGCCTGCGAAAGGCGGTCCCACTCCGGCTCTGGCCCCGGCAGGCCCAGCCGAAGCAGGCAGCCCGACCACGGGAAGATCCGGCTCCAGATCCTGTGGCGCGCCAGCCGGTGCTGCGCGGCCTGTGCGTCGGGCGTCTCATAAAGACGGAACAACGTTGTGCCCCCCGCTATCTTCCAACCCGCCACCCGGGCCAGATCATCGGCGCGGCCAGCGTCTAGTGCCAACTGCGCGCGCATTGCATCCGCCCAGCCCGTATCGGAGATCGCCTGCCGTCCGATCTCGATTGCCGGGCCAGAGACGGCCCAAGGACCAGCCATCCGCGCCAGCGCCGCAATGTCGCTATCGGCCCCAAAGGCGAAGCCAAGCCGCAAGCCTGCCAGCCCGTAGAACTTGCCAAAAGACCTCAAGATCAGGAGATTATCCTGCCCTGCCCGCGGCAAAAGCGAAAGCCCGGGGGTGATGTCACCAAAGCTTTCGTCCACCACCAGAAACCCAACCTTTCGGGACAGGGCAAGCATGTCTTCTGGAGTATGGGAGCGCCCGTCGGGATTATTGGGGTTCACCACCACGGCAAGGGCGGCACCATGCAGTGCTTCTCGCGTGCTGACACTGGCAACATCCCAGCCTGCCTGTATCAGACAGGCCGAGTGCTCGTTATAGGTTGGCCCCAGCACGGCCGCGCGCCCGGCCGGCCGCAACAAGGGCATCAGTTGAATGGCCGCCTGCGCCCCTGCAAGCGCTATTCCGGACGCTCGATGCGAAGCACCCCATGTGCGCGCCGCATGCGCCACCAAACCCGCCTGCGCGGCGCGCGTGGGAAGGCTGCGCCAACATTCCGGGTCAAGCAGGGGCAATGGCCAAGGGCGGCGGTTGATACCCGTGGACAGGTCAATCCAGTCGCCTGTGCCGAAAACGGCCATCGCCTGATCCAGATTTCCGCCGTGATCGCGCATAGATGTGCTCCTTGTCATTCGCCCAAGGTGGCCAGATGATGAACACCTCGCAACCCAGCCTCACGCAATGCCGCCATACCATGGCGCGGCAGAGCGCCCGGGGCAAAGATCAGCGCCCGCGCCGCACCCGAATGCGACATCATCCACCCAAGCGCCCCCAGATCGTGTGCAAGCCGTTCGGTCGGGTCCTCCGACGGGCCGCGAAGGGCAACGCAGCGCGCCGCACTCTCGCTGGCAAGAGCGGCACGGGTGGCCAGCGGGGCCTCGGCCTGCCAACGCTCCAGAAGGTCCGATACGTCGGCATATGCCAGATCGCCCGCTTGCGTCGGCCGTGCTGGACCCCAAAACCCGGCCAGCAGGTGCGCGCGCGGCTGCGGCGGCAATCGCGCCAGAACCCGCCCCTGACGCGAGGCCCACAAGAGCCGCGAAGGTTGGGCGAACATCAGCGGATCGCTGGCTCCTTCGGCGGCCACACAAGCCCGCGCCAGAGACAGCGGCGCAAGCGCCCGCCCAGCAAAGGCCGCGACCCCCAGCAGACCAGCGGTGGACATGCCAGTGCCCAGGCCAGGCGGATAAGGCACCCGCAGTAGGGTCCGCCCCGGTGGCAATCCACCAAGCGCCCGCGCAAACCGCGCCAGCAACGCCGGATCCATTGGGCCATGCGTCACCGACTGACACGCCAGCCCGACACCCGCACGCCAGCGCGCAATCACCCGCGGACCGGCAGGCGTCAGCGTGATCAGCGCCACTGGGCCAGCTGGCCCCAGCCGCCCCTGCATCCATTCGCCGAAATGGCAGGGCACCGAAATCGGTCTAGGCACGCCGCCCCCAGCGTTCGGCAAAAACAAGATCGGCCAGTGGAACCCGCTGGGCCCAGCCTTTCGCTTGCAACTCGGGCTCGGAATAAAGCGCATCGACATGGCCAAGGCACAGCCACGCCACCGCGCTGACATGATTGGGCAGATCCAACAGTTGCTGCATGTCGGCGGGGTCAAAGATGCTGACCCAACCGACGCCAATCCCTTCGGCCCTTGCCGCCAGCATCAGGTTCTGCACAGCGCATACAGTGGAATAGACATCCATCTGCGGTTGATGCGTGCGCCCCAACACCACTGGGCCACCCCGGCTGTGATCGCATGTGACACACAGGCTTATGGGTGCGGTCAGTATGCCCTCCAGTTTGAGCGACGAATAAAGCGCACGGCGGTCTTCGGGAAACATCGCCTGTGCCTCGGCATTGGCCTTGGCAAATGCCGTCTGCGCCCGAAGCTTTACTGCCTCTGACCGGATCACGATGAAATTCCAAGGCTGCGACAGCCCGACGGAGGGCGCATGATGCGCTGCTGTCAGCAGGCGCAACAGTGTGGCGTCGTTAATTGGGCGGTCGGTAAACTGACTGCGTACGTCGCGGCGGGTGTGAATCGCGCGATATACGGCAGCGCGCTCGGCCTCGGCAAACGGCCCGGCATCAGTCAAGAACGGTTCGGCGGTCATAGTCTTCCCCTGCACAGAAACGGGACATGCGCCGGCCATCGCCCGCCCCGGTTTCGTCTGGCCGGTCTTCTGACTTGGCTTCATCCGGAACCACGCCTTCCCGAACCTTTCGGCCAGTGGCATTTGTGGTCCCGTCCACTTTACAGCGTTGGGCACGTCGCGGAGTTGCACCGCGTTCCCGATTATCCCCTCGCCAAGACGAAGGGCACCAGACAACAACAGGCTTAATCCCACTGAAACGCGCGCGCAACTGCACATCGGAGGGACGCCATCTCCAAGAACGCTATAGCTTGTGTGGCGGTAACTGACAAATCGGACTTGGGCGTTTCTCATGATTTTGTTGCGGTCCAAATGCTGCAACTTCGCCTTTTGGGTAGCTTGCCGTTAGCAAACAAGAAAGAACGCGTTTCAGAGGATCGAAATTTGTTTGCTCTGCAAAAACAAAAAGCCGTACTGCGACTTCGGTTCGCGGTTTCAATTGGGAGAGGTATCACCTCCGAATTTCTCCGGCCAAAACAGCACGGCCATGAACTGCAAGCGTCGCCGTGAACCTCGGACAACCCAACTGCCGGATGACGTCTACGATGCGTGCGTCGTAAGCAGCCTGCCCGATGAGGCGACAAAGGTCAGAGGCATGAAACTGCCGGTTGGCGCTTGGTGCCGCCCGGATCTGGTCATGAAGCTCCTGCATCTTGGGATCTTCTTTGGCCAACGGTTCTGGCTCAGATGCAGATGTTGGAGCCGTGCTTGACGAACTGGTACGCCAGCGACGCATGAACCCGAGCAGGAAGCCCGCAGGGACACGAGCATTGCCGCGAGCACGGTTGAAGTGTCGCGTTGCCTTTAAAGGCGAGATGACGAGTTCAACAAAATCAATGGGTGTTCTTTGCCATTAAATATGAGATTTTGCCTTTAAAAGCGATACTCTTACCCTTAAAGATGAGACAGAGGTTAAGGGGGCACGTGGCTAAGGGCTATGGAGAGTGACGGAGACGAATTTGGTGCAAATGGAGCGGAAACCGCGCGCAGGGCGGCGCTGCGATGCCAACGGCGCAGGTTGCGGATATCCTCCTTGTCCATTGCGCGGCTTTGGAACGGGTGGCCTACGCCATTCGGGCGGCTAGCCACATCCATCGACACAAGCCGCGTGGCGATATTGGCGCTGCGGCTGCCCGAGAACCAGAGTTCCGCCCCGGCCAGCGCGCCATGGGCATGGACCTTGTCCGTCATCAGTCGGTGGTTGCGCACATCGGTGTCGTCCCACAGCGTGGCCGAGATGTGGAGCTGGTCATCAGATGCCGGATGGATCGAACAGTATTCGGTATTGACCACGCCCCAGCCGCCTTCAGCCTTGACCCCCCGCATTTCGGCCAGCGTGCGCGGACGCACCCAGCCCATGCCGGTGCAATGCGGCACCTGATAAAAGCGGTTCTTCGTTGTCACCGGGCCAAGGCGGACCGGTTCGAACAGGATGTCATATCGCGGATCACGCGTTGAACTGGGGGCCATGTGTCATGTCCTTTGCGCTGTGTGTCCGTTGTCGAATGGTATCGGGCGAGCTGTTGAAGGCTACACACCCCGCTCCGCAAGCATCAATTTTTGACTTTTTCGTTGAAGGGCCACCCAAAAGCCAAGCTTATAGCCATCTTCAATGTGCCCTGTGGGCACCCGGCAGTGACCCTCGCGCGTCTTAAACTGTTCAAGTTTTGCGAAACCGGCGTCCCATTCGTCGGCAACTGGGTCCCACACAAAGCCGATATCGTTAAGCCGCATGAATCTGTCAGGTGTCATTCGCTATGTCCTCTGTAGGTCCGCTATGCATTGCAATCGAGCCGCTTATGGGGGCGACGCGAGGGCAAAAGTGAGATCACTTCTCGGGTGTAGACTAAGCAAACACCTGTTGGTGAGGGTCCGTCAAGCTCTGACCTTATGCCATTCCTGGTGCCCCTATACGCCGTACATTCGCGCTTTCAATTCGCCAACACTTGGGTAACTCGACGAAGGCCCCTTTCAACGTGGGGGTTCAGCGGCCGGTAGGCATGTGTCCGTCATCGAATGATTTTGACGCGAATGAACTACTCTCATCCGCAAGCGATTGTTGGTGCCTGGTTATCCAACCTCGGGTCCCTTCGGGCCAAATAACCTCGGTCCTTGGACCTCGGTCCAATCCCCTGGGGGGGCTGAAACGGCCCCCGCCTGCCAGAGAGACAGCTACAGATGCTGGATCGGCAAATTCAGAGGCGGGCAATGCGGTTCAGTTGGAAGAACCCGCCCCCGGGTTCTGTCAGAAGAAACTGGCTTGAGGCGGGCAGGGCGGCAGCATAGCATTTAGGGATGATCCAGCGCTCACCTCTCGGCTACTTCAAGACGAGCCCAGACATCATCCGCTTTGCAGTGATGCTCTACATTCGTTTGCCGCTGTCGCTGCGCAACTTCGAGGACCTGCTGCATGAACGCGGTATTGATGTCAGCGAAGAAACCATGCGCTACTGGTGGAACCGGTTTAGCCCGATTTTTGATTCACATATCCACAATGGCTTGGCTGGCTTTGTTCGCGGTTTCACTTGGAACTACTAGCAAGCACACGTCGATAGTGAGAGAGAGTTAGGTGCCTGAGCCATTCGCTCCGCCACTTGCACATCGCAAACCCGAGATGAGGTCCCTGACGGGGCCTTTTTTCTTTTTGTTTCAAAGGGGTTTAGCGAAGCCAGCCGACCTTCGGAGAATAGGCGATGGCCCGAAATCGGTCTCTCAACGCCCAGCGTCTCTTTCCATCCGCCCTTCATGGAAATCGAGGCGTATTCGAAAAGTGACGCACTTTCAGTATGTTGGCGAAATCGAACTGCGCCGCAGTTGAAATAGGTTCGTATGCTCTCAGTGCGAACAGAGACACCCGAAGGCGGCGTGGTTGTGCGTGTAGGGGCGCAATTCATCAGGGTAAGAGCCAACGGGCCAGATGTTGCGAAGGGGGGGGCGGACATTCAATCCGCCAAGCTGAGGGTCGTAATCCGGCGTGCCTTGCGGAAATTGGAGCAGCGGCCTCTGGCGCAGACTGCACCCGACCGGCCAACAGTGCAGTTGCGATGAGATCCAGTCTCCGAGCAGGGGAGTTCCGATATTGCATGCATATTTAAA
>Ga0255119_1000158_pt1 | contig 20057 bp, 18 predicted proteins | sample Law_Atlam_RepC_8_2_FD_188578 | JGI IMG/M metagenome (GOLD analysis project Ga0255119, IMG submission 188578) | Freshwater microbial communities from St. Lawrence River, New York, United States - Law_Atlam_RepC_8h | ecosystem: Environmental > Aquatic > Freshwater > River | place: USA: New York... | reverse complement strand
CACATTCGAAACAGCGTTGCCTGTGCGACGAATGGTGCGGGTGCGCAACACACCGTGGCTTGTTCACTAGAAACTTGGGCCGATATCGTGACCGGCAAGTCACAATTGTCTGCAGCGATAGACGCGGGACAAGTAGTGGTAACTGGTGACGTCTCAGCAGTGAAGTTAGCGCTTGCAATTTTCGAAGTTGAAGGTCTGCGTTCATGACGTCGTCGATACCGCGCGCCACAACGCCGTTCGCTGGAAAAATCGGACGGTTAACCCCCGATTCTGAAGGTGCGCCCGTTCCGCAAGTGAAGGCGCCGGCCGATGCTCCAAACATTCTGGTGATCATTCTTGATGATGTGGGCTTTGGCTCGTTCGGAACATTCGGTGGACCCGTGCCCACACCTGGGCTTGATCTTGTTGCCCAAAAAGGTTTGCGTTACAACCGCTTTCACACCACTGCACTGTGCTCGCCTACTCGTGCTGCGTTGTTGACCGGACGTAATCATCACGCAGTGCACATGGGTGGCATTCCCGAACAGGCCAATGGCTTTCCGGGCTATGACACAATCATTCCGCCCGAAGCAGCAACAGTTGCCCAAGTGTTGCGCATGAACGGATACGCCACGGGTTGTTTTGGCAAGTGGCACCTCACACCAATGTGGGAAATGGGGCCTGGTGGTCCGTTTGATCGTTGGCCAACTGGATTAGGTTTCGATCGCTTCTACGGAATTCTTGGCGCCGAGTCATCGCAATACGAACCGCCGGTGTACGACCAAACCACACCGGTGTCGCCGCATCTTGGTCGCGAGAATTATCACCTCACTGAAGATCTTGTTGATCAGACCATCAACTGGATTGATCGCGTGAGCGTCTCGTCACCAGGAAAGCCTTTCTTTTGTTACTTGCCGACCCCAGCTGTGCATGCACCGCATCATGCGCCCCGTGAATGGATTGACAAGTTTGCTGGTCAATTCGATGCTGGTTGGGATGCATTGCGTGCCGAAATTTTCCAGCGCCAGATTGAGATGGGCGTGATTCCGGCCGACACCGAACTAACTCCGCGACCTGAAGAAATCATGTCGTGGGATGAATACCCCGACCGTTACAAGCCAGTCGCGAGTCGGCTTATGGAGGCATTCGCCGGTTTCTTGGCGCATACCGATCACCACATCCATCGGTTACTCGCTTCGCTTGACGAGCGCGGCAAGTTGGATAACACACTTGTCTTCTACATCACTGGCGATAACGGTGCGTCGGGTGAAGGAACTTTGCACGGAGCCTGGAGTGCGCCCTCATTCCAAAACGGTCGCCCCGAAGACCCCGAGTGGTTGCTCGAACACATGGACGACTTTGGTAGCGCCGATTGCGAAAACCATTACAACTATCCGTGGGCATGGGCACTTGATTCGCCATTTCAGTGGATGAAACAAGTTGCTTCGCACTTTGGCGGCACGCGCAATGCGATGGCGGTGTCGTGGCCAAAAGGCATCGCCGATGCAGGTGGAATGAGAACCCAGTTCCATCACGTTGTTGACATTGCTCCAACCATTTACGAAGCATGTGGCATCACACAACCGACCATTGTGAATGGCATTGAACAAATGGAAGTTCACGGCACATCAATGGCGTACACGTTTGACGTTGCTGACATTGAAGATCGGCACGAGACGCAGTACTTCGAAATGATGGGTAATCGTGGTGTGTATCACCAGGGCTGGATGGCTTCGTGCTTCCATGGTCGACCGCCGTGGATTCGTTGGCAAGGAATGCCATTTGATGGAGAACAAGAACGTTGGGAGCTGTACGACTTGCGCACCGACTTCTCGCAAGCCGTTGATGTCGCAGCACAACATCCAGAAAAGTTGGCCGAGTTGATGGAAGTCTTCGATCGCGAAGCTCGACGCAACAGTGTGTACCCGATGCGTGATCCAGGATCGGGTTCGCAGCTTGTTGCACCAGTGCCATCAAGTCTTGGCGACCTGACAAAGATGACCTACACGTCGGCGCATACGCGTATGCCCGAGTTCAACGTGGTGAACGTGAAGAACACCTCTTGGCGGATGACAGCGGTTGTTGAAGTGTCTGCAGGTGCGCACGGAGTCATCGCTTGTCAGGGTGGCAACATGGCGGGTTGGTCGCTGTACCTATCAGAAGTTGGCGTGCCGACTTTTCACTACAACTGGTACGGACATCAACACACATCGGTTGCCGCACCGACCGCGCTCGCACCTGGGCGCCACGAGATTGACATGTTGTTCGCGTACGACGGTGGCTTTGCCGCTGGCGGTGACGTGGCGTTATCGGTTGATGGTGTAATGGTTGCCGAGGGTCATGTGCCTAACACCGTGCCAGTGATCTTTTCGATGAGTGGTGAAACGTTTGACGTGGGCATTGATACTGGTGCGCCAGTTGGCCCGTACCCCCACCAATTTGAGTTTGTCGGCAAGATTGTCGGCGTCACCATCGAACGCCTGGGCGAGCGACCCGAGGCAGTGCTGCAAGCAATGCGTGACGGGCAGGTTCGGGCCAGCATTGCCTCACAATGATCTGCTGTAACCGTTGGCACGCATAAATCATGGGCTCCGACTTATGGTGCTTGTGAAAATGTGGCATAGCCTGACGCTGTGAGCCAGACACCGCTGTTTGATCTCGAGTCTTCTGATGCCGACCGTCGTCGGGTTGAAGAGGCATTACTCGAAGCAGTTCAAACTCCCGACGCGTACCTCACCGAAATCGCCTCGCACTTATTGCTCGCTGGTGGAAAGCGTCTGCGCCCGATGTTCTCGGTTGTGGCTTCGCAAGTAGCTGGTGCACCAACGACCGAAGATGCAGTGCAAGGTGGCATCTCGTGCGAACTCGTGCATCTTGGTTCGCTCTATCACGATGACGTGATGGACGAATCGCCCACACGACGTGGCGTTGAAACTGTGAATGCAAAGTGGGGCAACCTGCAAGCGATTCTTGCTGGTGACTTCTTGTTGGCACGAGCCTCAGAAATTGCTGCATCGCTCGGCACCGAAGTAGCTGCACTGTTGGCGCGAACAATCGGTCGCCTGTGCGAAGGTCAGATTGAAGAGTTGCGCCACACCTACAACGTGGCTCGTCCAGTTGAGAGTTACTTGTCGTCGATCAGTGGTAAGACTGCGTCGTTGTATGCAACCGCTGCTCGTATCGGTGGAATCGTTTCGAAGTTTGATGCACCTATGGTGAACGCGCTCACCGCATACGGCGAGGCCTACGGCATGGTGTTCCAGATTGTTGATGACCTGCTCGATTTGTCGGCAACCGATGCTCAACTTGGCAAGCCATCAGGCCACGACATGGTTGAAGGCGTCTACACGTTGCCCGTTTTGCACACGTTGGCATCTGGTGGAGTACCGGCTCGCGAATTAGCTGACATATTGGGCAAGCCACTTGATTTGGCCGAGCGCGATAAAGCGTTGTCGATCGTTCGTTCAAACGGTGGTGTTGAAGCCGCGATTGAAGTAGCCGAAATGTATGTTGAGGCAGCCGAAGAAGCTTGCCGTGCGTTGCCGAACTCGGCAGCAACCGTTGTCTTGCGCTTTGCACCGAATCACTTGTTGTCAACCGTTCGCTAAAGACAACGAGAAAATTCAGTTGCCCCAGCGGGACTGACCGAAGCGGTATCCGACGCTGCGAACAGTCTGAATCAGGTTGGCCTGCTCTTCACCTAACTTGGCCCGCAGTCGACGAATGTGCACGTCAACGGTTCGGGCGCCACCGTAATAGTCGTATCCCCACACCCGTGACAACAAAATTTCGCGGGTGAACACCTTGCCGGGGTTTTGCGTGAGGAACTTCAACAACTCGTATTCCATGTAGGTCAAGTCGAGTGGGCGACCGTCAATTGATGCTTGGTACGTCTCGAGGTTCAAAGCCAGCCCGCCGTAGTCGACCACATCGGGCTTAATGCTTGACGACATGTGAGCAAACACGTGCTTGAGTCGTGCTTCAAGTTCGCGCGGGTGGAAGGGCAACAAACAGAAGTCGGTAAACAACTCGTCGCGCAATGCAAGATCGTCGAGCTGCGCACCAGTCACTAACAACATGAGCGGCACTTGAATTCCGTCGCGCTTACGCAATACGCGACATACTGCCCATGCGCCTTCCATGTCTTCGTCGGCCATCACAATGGCGCCCAGCCAACCTTCGGTCGGTTCGGCCTTGATTACGGCATCGGCAGAACCAAAGGCCTTCCAACGAAAGCCCGCCATGTCGAGTGTGCGCGCCAGTTCGGGTGACGGTGACTCGGGGAAGACTGCGATGAGATCCATAACCATGCTCGTGCTCAGATGCTCTTCAAGTATCGCTGAAGTTCAAATGGAGTGACTTGTGTTTTGTAACCGCGCCATTCTGAACGCTTGTTACGCAAGAACCATTCAAAGATGTGTTCACCTAGAGCTTCACGTACCAACGTTGATGATTCCATCACATTGAGTGCTTCAGACAACGACTGCGGCAATTGTGCAATACCCAACTTGTCAAGATCGCCGTCATGCATTTCAAACAAGTTGGCGTCGGCTTCGGCCGGCAGTTCGTAGTTCTGTTCGATACCGCGTAACCCGGCAGCCAATATCACCGAGAACGCTAAGTACGGATTACAAGCTGGATCGGGTGAACGATACTCAATACGTGTTGCCGATGGGTTGGCTTTCTTAGGAACGGGCACACGAATGAGTCCGCTGCGGTTGTTGCGTGCCCACGACACATGAACGGGAGCTTCGAAACCAGGCACTAAACGCTTGTAACTATTGACTGTTTGGTTAGTGACAGCAGTGATCTCGCTGGCGTGGTGCAATAATCCGGCCATGAACTTCTTAGCCGTGTCAGACAAGTTGTATGCGTCATCGGGTGAATAGAACGCATTGCTATCGCTGTCGTCGGTGCCGTTGTTATTGAACAACGACAAGTGCAAGTGCATACCGCTACCTTGCACACCTTCAAGTGGCTTGGGCATAAAGGTTGCGTGCACGCCTTGCGCAGCAGCAACTTCTTTCACAACTAAACGGAATGTCATGACACTGTCGGCCATGGTGAGTGCATCGGTATGACGCAAATCAATTTCGTGTTGTGACGGAGCATCTTCGTGGAATGAGTACTCAACCGGGATACTCATGGTCTCGAGCGTGCGAATGGTTTCTTTGCGCAACGTGCCTGTGACGTCGGTTGTGGTGAGATCGAAGAACGATGCTTCGTCAAGCGGCTTTGGAGGCTGACCATTTTCGGGCGGTGCGAAATAGAAGAACTCCATGTCGGGAGCGATTAAGAAATCGAGTCCCATTGCTTGCGCACGCTGCAAGTTGCGACGCAGTACCTGACGCGGGTCGCCGCCAAATGGTGAACCATCAAGGTTGTAGATATCGCAGAACACGCGAGCTTCGGGTGCTTTGTTGTCGGCCCATGGCAACATCACAAATGTGTTGGGGTCGGGAATCGCGAGCACATCACTTTCTTGCACGCGTGAGAAACCGTCGATTGATGAACCGTCAAAGGTCATGCCATCTTCAAGAGCATTTTCAAGTTCGGCCGGACTAATGGCAAAACTCTTGAGGTTGCCCAAGACATCGGTGAACCACAAACGAATAAGTCGGACGCCGCGCTCTTCGACGGTGCGAAGCACGTAGTCACGCTGTTGATTCAGCATGTTCATAGTTTCAGTCTGCCTTTGGTTGCTGAAGAATTGACACGGTAAATGACTCTAGAAATGAAACGGGGGCCGGGTTTCCCCAGCCCCCGTTCAGATTGCTTGCGCCTCGATCAGACGAGGCATGGTGTGTGGCCTCAGCCGCAAACCGTCTCGAGAAGGAGACGGCAGACGGTGTACGGATCCATGTTGGCGTTCGGACGACGGTCTTCGGCATAGCCACGACCGGTCTTTTCGACCATGAACGGAATACGGATTGAAGCACCACGGTCGGAAACGCCGTAGCTGAACTTGTTCCACGGAGCGGTTTCGTGCTTGCCGGTGAGGCGGCTTTCGATGTCGTGACCGTAATTGGTGACGTGCTCCATGACCTTCTTGCCAATGGCGTTACATGCGGCGGTGATGGCCTTCATGTCCTTGTCGTTACGCATGGCCTTGGTCGAGAAGTTGGTGTGGGCACCAGCTCCGTTCCAGTCACCCTTTTGTGGCTTGGCGGCCAACGAGATGACTACGTCGTAATCTTCGGCGATGCGGTGCAACAACCAGCGAGCGACATGCATATGGTCACTCACGGTGAGGGCGTCAGCGGCGCCAATCTGGAATTCCCACTGACCGGGCATGACTTCGGCGTTGGTGCCTTCGATCATGAGACCAGCATCGAGGCAAGCCTGAGTGTGCTCTTCAATGATCTCGCGACCAATGACGCGGCCGGTGCCGACGCCGCAGTAGTACGGACCCTGCGGTTCGGGGAATCCGCCACCGACGGGGAAGCCGAGCGGGCGACCGTCGGGACGAAGCATGGTGTATTCCTGCTCGATACCGAAAATCATTTCGTCAGCAGCGAACTTCTTGGCGGCCTTGGCGCATGCAGCACGAGTGTTGGTGGCGTGGGGCTTGCCGGTGGTTGCCGAAGTGACTTCGCACAAAACGAGAATGTTGTCGCCGCCACGGATGGGGTCGGGACAGGTGAACACGGGAATCAAGGCACAGTCAGACTTGTCGCCTGATGCCTGATTGGTTGACGAACCGTCGAAACCCCAAGCTGGAGGGGTGGTCACGTCGTCAGCCAAGATCTTGGTCTTTGAACGGAGCAACGGTGTCGGCTCGGTGCCGTCGATCCAGATGTATTCGGCTTGATAGGCCACTTGGTCCTCCAGGGATTTGGTCCGGCGATGCCGGGTTAGTTGTACGGGGCAGCGAAAGGTTCGCAGGGGGGCATTTCTCGGTCGTTGCCCAATTGTGAACGCTGTGTGAACCATCTTTGGATCACGGCGCAACAACGAACTCAAACCGCACCCGTTACGGTAACCGCAAACCATCTGAACGCCCACACTGGCGGTGCGGTTAGCCTCGCAGACGTGGCAACTTTGCGCATCGGCTTGGCTCAGATGAACCCCACCGTGGGTGACTTGGCGGGCAATCGCGCGCTCATTACCGACCTGTATGCCCAAGCTGTTACTGCCAAGTGCGACATCGTGGCATTCAGCGAACTCTCGGTGACGGGGTATCCGCCCGAAGACTTGGTGTTGAAGCCAGGGTTCGTGCGCGATAACCGCACAGTGGTTGAAGATCTCGCGAAATTGACTGGCCCATGTGTCGCAGTGATTGGCTTTGTGGATTCTGGAGTTGGCAATCAAGTCGCCTCAGGTCGACCAGTGATTTATAACGCGGCGGCCGTGTGTGCCAACGGTGCGATCCGCAACGTGTATCACAAGCGTTTGTTACCGAACTACGACGTGTTTGACGAAGAGCGCACGTTCGAACCTGGCACTGGTGCACATCATCTTTTTGAAGTCGGAGGCGTGAAGTGCGCGGTATCAATTTGTGAAGACATTTGGCGTGCCGATGGTCCGGTGCAGCAGCAAGCGCGAGACGGTGCACAACTCAACATCAATATCAATGGCTCGCCATTTCATAGTGGCAAGTTGCAAGAGCGTGAAGAGATGTTGCGCACACGTGCTGCCGAAAACAAATGCGCCATTGTGTACGTGAATCAAGTTGGCGGACAGGACGAATTAGTTTTTGATGGTTCATCAATGGTGTTTGATGCTTCTGGAAAATTGCTCGCGCGGGCTCCGCAATTCTCCAGTGGTTTGAGTGTTGTCGAAGTTGATCTTGACAAGCCAGATGTTGCTGAAGTCGCACCGCTGAGCGATCGATACGAAGAGATGTATGGAGCGCTGGTTCTGGGTACGCGCGATTACGTGCGCAAAAACAAGTTCACCGATGTCGTGATTGGTTTGTCGGGCGGAATTGACTCGTCCATTGTTGCTGCTGTTGCCGTCGAAGCTTTAGGTGCCGAACATGTTCACGGCGTGGCGATGCCATCGCGTTATTCATCCGATGGTTCAAAGACCGATGCGTACGCATTAGCTGAAGCACTTGGAATTGATTGTCGAACAATTTCAATTGAGCCAGTGTTTGAGGCGTACTTGTCGATGCTCGCACCAAGCTTTGAAGGTAAGGCTGCAGATCTCACCGAAGAAAACTTGCAGAGCCGATGCCGTGGTCAGATTTTGATGGCGTTGTCAAACAAGTTTGGTTGGATGGTTTTGACAACTGGCAACAAGAGCGAACTCGCAGTTGGCTACTTCACGATTTATGGCGACTCCGTTGGTGGCTACGCAGTCATCAAAGATCTGTTGAAGACCGATGTGTTTGGTTTGAGTCGGTATGTCAATCAACGAGCCGGTCGCGAGATCATCCCCGAGGCCGTATTGACAAAGCCACCGTCAGCCGAGTTGCGTCCCGATCAGCGCGACGATCAGAGCCTTCCGCCTTATGACGTGCTTGATCCGATCTTGGCGTTATACGTCGAACAAGATCGCACGGCCGCAGAGATTATTGAACTAGGCCATCCTGAAGACATCGTTCGACGCATTGCGCGACTCGTTGATATCAACGAATACAAACGTCGTCAATGCCCGCCAGGTGTGCGTGTTTCCGAAAAAGCATTTGGCAAAGATCGACGACTGCCAATCACGAATGGCTATCGCGGCTAATTAGGCGTTGTTTTTAGTGGTGCGTCCGTAAGCGACGATGCAACCAATCATTCCGGCCGCACAGACGGCACCAATGAACGACGGAACATTGATACCGAATTTGTCGTAGGCCGCAGTGCCGATCAGTGACATGCTGGCGCGACCCAAAGTTCCGCCAGCTAAAACGATGCCAAGTCCACGCCCTGGTGATGACGGAATCAGATTTGCTGATAGCGGCAACATGCTCACAATTGAGAACTCAAAACCCAGTAGATAGATGCCTAACAAAATCAATCCGATGATTGCGTTGTTGTGACCAACTGTGAGCAAGAGCCCGGCGGGCAAGATGAGTAATGCACCAAAAATGGTGCTGCGCTCTTTGCCCCACGTATCAGTGCGACGAGCACTCGTGACCGACGCCAAAAGTTCAAAAGCACCAAGACCAAAGACAACTGCCGAGATGCCGGCTTCGGTGAAACCAAACTCGTCTTCGAGCCACGAACCAAAAGTGACGAACAATGTCTGACTCGCAGCCATTAAGAAAAACATCGCCGCGAAAATCCAATAACCATGACGAGGCATCGGGTACTTGGTGGTGTCTTTTGAGCGTTGCGAACCAGCAACATCGTGACCATCAAGCCGAGTCATAACAACGATCGCCATGACGGCAACGCTGATCGCACCGACGGCGTAGCCCCAACGCCACGAGGTTGCCGAAGCGACAAGGCCCATTGCTGTCACGCCAATCAATAGGCCGAGCGCCCATGATGTCTCGGTGAAGCCGATGACTCGACCACGTTTTTCGTATTCAACGTGATCGTTGACCCACGACGCGAGACCAATATCAAATATGAACTTTGCGACCGCAATGAGCAACATGCCAAGTACGAAAATCCACACCGACGGACTCGCTGCGGCAATCGTTGCTGCTCCAGATATTGCCAGCAGTCCACCGGCCATTGCGGTCCGGCGATGCATTCGATCAACGAATCGTCCAAGGATGGGCGAAATACCCATCACGATTTCGGTGATCATGAGTGCTAAGCCAAGGCGCGACAGACTGATCTGAAAATCATCCGAGATGCTTGCAAGAAATGGTGGGGCATAACGAAAACACGCGTTTGATGTCAGTCGCGCAATAGTGAGCGTTGTGACATGGCGGCGCGTCTCTTCAGAATACGAGTCGTCGAGAAACCGATCGGCAAGATACTTTTTCTCGCTCACGTTTTGACTTCGCCGTCAGATTCGATGACATCAAAGTCATTTTCCTCAGTGTTCTCGTGGTCGCCCGCTTTGGCGATCAGATAGCCAATGGCGCGCTCGGTCTTTTCGTAGCGGCGCGTGATCTCCCAAAAATCTGGACCGTGCCCCGAAACATGTAAGTGTGCTAATTCGTGAACAATCACGTAGTCAAGAACCCATGAAGGAAATCCAACCAGGCGAGTTGACATCCGAATGCTTTTTGTTGACGGTGTGCAGAGTCCCCACACCGATGTGAGATTCTCGGCCCATTCAATATCGTTTGGAGTATGCAACGAGTAACGCCTCGCGAGAATTCGTGCGCGTTCGGCGAGATTGACGTCTTGTGTGGCGATCTTTCGTTTGAAGCGGCGCACCATTTCGGCGACATTGGCGGCTTCTTCGGTTTTGCTCATCCAACTCGGAATTGAAACTCGCAAGATATCGCCGTGCATTTGGGCACTGACGGAACGGCGGCGTTTCTTTGAACGAACGACTTCAACTTGAAATGGTTCTGTTCGGATGGGGGAGTCGTCAAAAAGTTTGAGTTCAGAATTTTCTAATTCGGAGTTGCTGGTCATGTCGCTCATTCGACTGCACCGGTATTGCGCAGTTCATCGGCAATGAGTTGTAATGGGAAAAGAAGTGATCCACATTTCCAACCGTCAGTTGGCGTGTGCTCAAACCACGAACCGGCCAAGTTGGGGAAACGTTGTTCGCCGCCACCGAGGTGTTCGTGCATGAGTCGCAACACACCTCCGTGCGAAATGACCAAAACACATCCACCAGCATTTTGCGCAACGATGTCGTCTAGCGCCGCCTGCGCACGTGAGGTGGTTGAGGCAACGCTTTCAAAATTGGGTGGACGGCGATCGGACTCAAGGTACCCAGGCCATTGGGTGCGAATCTCGGCTTGAGTCAGGCCCTGCCATTCGCCAGCATCATTTTCTCGCCAGCGCGGGTCAAGTCGGTGGGCCGAACAGCCGATGACTGAGGCAATGGTTTGCCCAGTCAGTCGAGCTCGTTCTAAATCGCTCGTGACAACGACGTCAAAAGTGGGGCATTCGGTGGCGATGAGCCCACCGGCGAGGCGGGCTTGTTCGAGACCGAGTGTGGTAAGCGGTGGATCGGCCTGGCCTTGCCAGCGACCAGCCGCATTCCATTCGCTTTGGCCATGTCGCAGAACCAAGATTCGCGTGCGAAGTTGGTTGACGGGTTCGGCTGGCACAACCAACGAGGGTAGTGCGGGTACGCTCGGCGAGGTGGCAACTCTGCGTCTCTTTGCTCAAGCCCGAGAAGTGGCCGGAACTTCAAGTGATACGGTCGACGGCGCGACGGTTGAAGAAGTGATTGCCAATGCGACTGCTCGGTACGGTCAAAATTTCGCCAACTTGCTACCAACCTGTCGAATTTGGGTGAATGGCGAAGCGGTACCTACTTCGACTCCCGTGAGCGATAAAGATGAAGTAGCGGTATTGCCACCCGTCTCTGGAGGATGCCAATGAACATGTCAAAGAATATGCCGGAGAATATTCCAGCTCAACCATCTGGTGATCCAGCGGCGTTGTCGTTGCCCGATTTACGCGCCGAACGTGATGCCTTGCGCAAACACGAAGATGCTGTTTCGTTTGTGCGTCGTCTAGCCCAAGGTCGCGTCGACTTAGTGACTGCAGTGCGCCGACACAAGGCCGACGGTACGGGGGAAGTTTCGGTTGCCGAGATCGTTCGCTCCGGTGTGGGTCCAGCACCAAGTACGGGTTCGGCCCGTCCGCCCCGCGACACTGAAGTGAGTGCTGATCATCCGTTGTTGACCGAGTTTGATGCCCTATGTGATCAATTGGGCTTTGACAATATGGCCGACCTTGATGATGCCGGCTTGCAGGCACTGGAGTCGGGCTTGAAAGCGTTTGAGACCAATCAGTCTGATATCCGTCGGCAGTTGTTTGATCGTATTGACGCCTTAACCGCCGAATTGGTGCGTCGCTATCGCGATGGCGATGCCTCGGTTGACACCCTTTTACAGAACTAGGGCCACCAACTTAAGTCCCTTCTTGGGGCACGTTCAGGCAAAGTTCGCCGACCACCGATAGTTTTCATCTTCTGTGACGCGTGTAGCCATGCTCTCTTTCCACACCTCGCCTTTGGCTCAGCCAGGGGTTGGTGATTCGGGCGGTATGAATGTGTACGTGCGCGAACTCGTGGCGGGTCTTGCCCACGCCGGTGTTGAAGTGACTACTTATACGCGTGAGTGGCGCAGTGGATTACCTCGTGAGGTTTTGGTTGAGCCGAATCATCGCGTGGTTCATGTGCCGGCCGGTCGATTTGATTTGCCCAAAGAAGAACTTGAAGGCATGGTGCCGACCTTTACCGATTTCGTCTTAGACGATATTCGTCATGCTCACGCGGCTGATGTCGTGCATGCCAATTATTGGTTGTCGGGCGTGGCCGGGCATTCAATCAAGCATGAACTTGATATTCCGTTAGTAACGACTTTTCATACTCTGGCGCGCGTCAAGGCCGAGGGTGGCGACCCCGAACCCGAACGTCGCGAACGTGCCGAAGCACAAATCATTGGTTGTGCCGATGCGATTTGCGTGAGTTGCGACGAAGAAGAAGATCAGTTCCGTCGTTTGTACGGGAACCCGCCAGGGCTTGTTGAAATTGTTGCGCCCGGCGTTGAACACGCCTTCTTTACACCTGGCGATAAGCGCGGTGCACGTTTTGCTTTGGGTATGGGCGAGGGTCCGGTGTTGTTATTCGTCGGTCGCATTCAGCCTCTCAAGGGTGTCGATGTCGCGGTTCGTGCTTTGGCTGCGTTGAATCGCCGAGATGCTTCGCTGTATGTCGTGGGCGGTGCGAGCGGACTAGAAGGCGACACCGAAGTCATCCGCGTGAATGCATTGATTAGCGAACTTGGCTTGACTCAACAGGTTCACTTTGTTGAACCACAGGCGCACCATATGTTGTCCACGTATTACCGCGCTGCGGACGCAGTGTGGGTACCAAGTCGTTCTGAAAGTTTTGGACTCGTTGCACTTGAAGCCGCCGCATGCGGAACTCCGGTCATTGCTAATGCAGTTGGCGGATTGTTGTCGCTTGTCGATCATGGACTCACCGGTTACCTAGTTGCCGATCGCGACCCAAACATGTTTGCTCAATACACCGCCGAATTGTTGAACAATCCGGCATTGGCATCAGCGATGAGCATCGCAGCAGCAGAGCGTGGTCGTCGTTACACCTGGAGCTTTGCTGCCGCGCGTTTGCGCCGCGTGTATACCGACATCACTTCGCGCGCCCTCGTGAATTGCTCGTGAGCGATCTCTTTAACGATCCGTCACTAGCTGTCATCGAGCGTCAGATCGATGAATGGTTAGCCAAAATGAAATTGGGCGACGATGTGATTTTGGCGATTGATCATGGCGATCCTGATCCGGCATATCGCGCGCGTTGGTATGTGCGCATGAAGGGTGACACCAAAGATTTCATCACGGTGTGGCTCACACTTGGTCAACGCACCTTGCGTTATGAGACGTACGTGATGCCCGCACCCGAAGAGAACATTGCCGAGTTCAACGAGAACTTGTTACGCCGCAACGACAAGTTGATTGGTGCGCACTTTTCACTAGGTCTTGAAGACGCTGTGTATTTGCGTGGCGAGTTACCACTATCTGGTCTTGCCGAATCAGAAGTTGACCGCATCGTGGGCTCGCTATACGCCCACGTCGAGCAATGCTTCCGACCGTTGTTGTCAATTGGTTTTGCCTCGCGTTTCAAGAACCAGTAATCGCCCTTTTGGCAAACGGCTCTCCCACACTGCAGTCGTCTCGCCGGTGCAGATTGGGAAGTCGGCATCGGCGAGACCACCAATCGGGTTAGCGTGAAGGTATGAGCAACACCTCGGGTTCTTCAACTCTGGCCATTATCGGTGGCGGCAATATGGGCGCAGCTTTAGCGGGCGGTCTGTTGGCTTCGGGTTTCGTGGCAGCAACTGAATTGGTGATCGTCGAAGTCATTGCGGCTCGCCGTGAACAACTCACCACGCTGTTCCCCGGTGTCACGATTTCTCCGCTGATTACTCCGTGCGGTTCGGCCGTGATTGCGGTGAAGCCACCTGATGTTCCTGCTGCCGCGCAATCAGCCGTGACGGCCGGAGCGACTCGGGTTTTGTCGATCGCCGCTGGTGTCACGATCAAAACTCTTGAGGCCGCGTGTGGATCTGGCGTTGCAGTGATTCGAGCGATGCCCAATACGCCGGCATTAGTCGGCGAGGGTGCTTCGGCAATTGCTGGTGGGGCACATTCCAACGAGGTCGATATTGCTTGGGCCGAGGCCGTACTCGGTTCGGTGGGCCTGGTTGTTCGCGTTCCTGAGACTCAACTTGATGTCGTAACCGGTTTGGCTGGTAGCGGTCCGGCGTATTTGTTCTTAGTTGCCGAAGCCCTGATGGACGCCGGTGTGGCGTCGGGATTGCCTCGGGCAACGGCTGAAACTTTGGTGCGTCAACTATTTGTCGGTTCAGCGAAATTGCTGGCCCAAGGCGAGGCACCAGCTGACCTGCGGGCCAGCGTGACTTCGCCCGGCGGGACCACGGCGGCTGGGGTTTCGGTGCTTGAAACCGAGGCTGTGCGGGCTGCTTTCATTCAGGCGGTTAAAGCCGCAACTGACCGCAGCCGCGAGTTGGGCAACCGTTAAAACCTTGGTGAAAACCCCTGAAAACGGGTGAGAAATTTTGCAAAAAATCTCTGCGCAAATTTTCACATTTGGTGGAAAGCGGGTCTAGGGTATGTCGCAGGTCACATGACCGCTAGCTGAAGAGCTGGGAGTCGCGCTCGAAAGAGCAGCGCCGACTGGGCCGGTGTCATCGGGGGGTTGACACCGGCCCTGTCGCATTCTCGGGTCGTATTTTTGCGGTGATCCACTGACACACTGTCGTTCGTGAGTCGCACCTATGACACCGTGTCGTTCTTATCTGATTTGGGTTACGAGTCAGAGCACGCCGGTGTGGTCAAAGCGGTTATTCGTGAATCGGCTCCGCATGTAGTCGTGATTGATCTCACTCATGGCATTACGCCTTTTGATACGCGTGGTGCCTCGTTGTCATTAGCCCGAGCTGTTCCGTATCTCACCGAAGGAATTGTGATTGCCGCAGTTGATCCGGGTGCAAGTAGCGAACGTCGACTTGTTGCCGTTGAAGTTGCCGGAGGTGCCGGAATATTCATTGGTCCCGATAACGGAGTGTTGGCACCAGGAGTTGCACTTGCTGGTGGAGCAGAACGCGCAGTTGTCCTTGATCGCGATGAATTGCATTTAGCAACGCCCGGAACGACTTTTGTTGCCCGTGATGTATTTGCACCAATCGCTGCGTTGTTAGCAAATGGCGAAGACCTTTTTGATGTTGGAACTGAAATTGATCCGTCGCTGTTGCTGCCGGGCATTGTTCCGATACCGCGCGAAGAAAACGGTGGCTTTGAATGTGAAGTGCTGTGGGTCGATCGATTCGGTAATTGTCAACTCAATGTGAGCCTTGATGATCTTGAAACTTCGTGGGCTGCGCCTGTTCAGCGCGTGCGAGTTTCATTTGGTGACACCACACGCAACTTTGTCGTTGCCCAATCATTTGCCGAGATGGGTCAAGGTGCAGCCGGATTGGTGATTGATTCGTCAGGTTTGTTGTGTGTCGCAGTTGATAGTGGGTCTGCAACTGAACAGTTGGGTTTGGGTGAAGGTCAGCAAGTCACTTTGCAACCCGGCGGCGATGAACCGGCCCTCTCAACTCCAGTGGCGTTGCGCCCCACCCCATAATCGCTAAGGTGAAGTCATGCGTCCAGCGACCACATTGTCAGTTGCAATTTTGTTAGGTGCGATTTTTCTTGCGGGATTCATTTCGCTAATGCGTTTGTAATCCGTTTGTCGTTCATCGATTTTGGTTGACTTGAAGCAATTAAGAAACCGCTAAAGAGCACAACGACTCCGACGAGCAATGTGATGGCGAACGCTCGGTCTTCGCCCATGCGACCGGCCAATGTTCCGCTCCCCGACAACACCAAGGTTCCAATTGCAATCAGTGAATTACTGGCGGCATGTCGTCGAGAACTGGTGATGTGTCGCTGTGCTTCGCCGACTGCAGGAATACGACCACGGATGACACGAATGATTGACCACACCGCGCCGCCGATGATCACCAGTGCCGCGACGCCAGATCCGACTGCGGCAAAAACACGTGGTGCAACCCCGAAGAGTTCACTTCCTTGTGGCATTGCTAATTGACCAAGATCACGAGATTTTGTTGGAGCGATGAGGACGACTCCGACAGCTGCGCCAGATAATCCGATGAGCCACAGTTTCGTGATGTGTCCGACTCGATGACCGAATAACAGATAAACCGTGCCGAGTGCTAACCACGGAACGTTGAGCACTGCGCCTGCTAAGAAAAAAACTCGGAATGAAGCAAGGCTCCAACCGCGTGCCTCGGCCCACCACAGCGCAACAGATCCGAGAGCGAACAGGAGAAGTGAAAAACTCCACGCACCATCATGTGGTCGTCGCCGACGTAACCAGCGATCAAAAGTTGAAATGCTGAATGCCAAGGCGACCAATGTTGCGGCGGCAGCGAGAGCAGCATTCAGGGTCACAATCTGAGGTTAGAGCAGAGCGAGCATCAATTGAGTGGGCGTCGTGCGAACCTTGATGACAGCGGTGACCGATGACCATCGCTTATCAACAGGTTTACGTGATGAGAATTCGTCTTCTGTCGTGGTGACGCGTAGCGTTTTCGGTATGGCCGAACGCCCCCGACGCCGAATTCCTGATGCCACTGTCGCAAGATTGCCGATTTATCTGCGGATACTTCACGATCTCGTCGAAAAAGAAACAACGGGAATTTCCTCTGAACAACTTGCCGAACTCGCGGCAGTCAACGCGGCAAAAGTTCGCAAAGATTTGAGTTATCTCGGAAGCTACGGAACTCGTGGTATCGGATACGAAGTGCGCTATTTGGTCTTCCAGATTGAACGAGAACTTGGTCTGAATCATGAATGGCCTGTCGTTATCGTGGGCGCCGGCAATTTGGGTCAAGCTTTGTCGGGCTATGGCGGGTTTGGGCAAAAGGGATTCCCCGTGGCCGGAGTGGTTGATATCGACCCAGCCAAGATTGGCGGAGTCGTGGGCGGGGTACGGGTACGCCACATCGACGAACTTCCACAGGTCGTCGCGTCGCGTCAGGTAGCGATCGGGGTTGTGGCGGTTCCGGCCGATGCTGCTCAAGACGCCGCCGAACGTCTGGTGAAAGCCGGAATCACGAGTGTTTTGAACTTTTCGCCCGTTGTTTTGACTCTTCCCTTCGGAATTCACGTCCGAACGGTCGATTTAGCCCTCGAATTACAAATTTTGAGCTATCACGAGCAGCAACGTCAGACTCGCCAGGCCGCGATTGTTTCATCCAAGAGCGCTTCGGCGTAGTCAAGAAGTCGACCAAGATTCTGTGCGCGTAGGTACCTCAAAAGGTCTTAGGGAATAAGGTAATAACCGTGTCGATCGTCGTATTCGGGGTGAATCACCGTACCGGGCCCCTCGCCCTTCTTGAGCGGGTCACTATTGCCGACGACGCAATTGCCAAGACCGTGCATGGCCTGATGTCACGACCCAACATCCGCGAAGTCGTGGTGTTGTCGACATGTAACCGCACCGAGGTGTACGCGGTGGCAGAAAAGTTCCATGGCGCCTACGGCGACTTGCGCGATTTCTTTTGCGATCTGGGCGGCTTCTCGGCCGACGAATTGATTCCGCACGTGTACAGCCAGCATGACGATGCCGCCATCAGCCATCTTTTTGAAGTCGCCTCTGGTCTTGATTCGGCAGTGCTTGGTGAAAGTGAAATTCTTGGTCAAGTACGTATTGCCTGGGAACGTTCGCAACGTGAAGGTGGCGCGCTCTCAACTTTGAATCTGCTGTTCCGCCACGCGATCGAAACCGGCAAGCGCGCTCGTACCGAAACTTCGATCGGGCGTCACACCGCAAGTGTGAGTCATGCTGCTGTTGATATGGCGCGCGAAAGTCTTGGTGCCATCGACGGGATGACCGTGCTTGTTGTTGGTGCTGGCGACATGGGTGAAGGAGTCACTGTTGCGCTGGCCGATTCTGGTGTTGGTCAAGTTCTTGTCACCAACCGAACAATCGCGAAAGCGCAAGCTCTTGCCGATCGTGTTTCTGGTTCAGTGACCGAGTTCTACCGATTGGCTGAATCACTCGTCGAGGCTGATGTTGTCGTCACTTGCACTGGTGCTGGTTCAACTGTTATCGACGCGGACATGGTCAAGAACGTGATGCTGCAGCGTCCCGAACGTCCACTGTTTATTGTTGATATTGCAGTGCCACGCGATGTTGATTCTGATGTCGCCAACATTGATGGTGTGACTTTGCTCGATCTCGACAACTTGCGCGATTGGGCCGCACGAGGTCAAGCGCAGCGTGCAACTGAAGCTCTTGCAGTTCGTGACATCATCGTGCAAGAGATTGAGCGTTTCAATATGGAAACGACAGCTCGTCAAGCAGCACCACTGGTGGCGCAATTGCACGAACGAGCCGAAGCCGTGCGCGCCGCCGAAATTGACCGGCAAAGCAAGAAATTGTCATTGTTGACGCCCGAGCAACAAGATGCTGTTGACGCAGTCACCAAAGGCATTGTGGCCAAGTTGTTGCATGACATGTCGGTACGTCTCAAAGATGACGCCGGCACACCACGTGGCGAGCGCAACTCTGCGGCAGTTCGCGATCTCTTCGATCTTTCGTAATGATCGCAGTGGCACGATGAGCGTCCTTCGTATCGCCACTCGTAGTTCAGCGCAAGCTCGCACTCAATCAACAGCAATTGCCGAGTTACTTGAAGCGACTCACCACGGATTGTCGGTCGAACTAGTTTTTGTCGACACGACTGGCGACCAACAAAAAGATGTTCCGTTGCACACCATTGGTGGACAAGGCGTGTTTGTCAAAGAAGTTCAAGCCGCTGTTTTGGCCGGCCGTGCCGACATTGCAGTTCATAGCGCTAAAGATCTCCCGTCCACGCCAGCTGATGGTTTGTGTATTGGTGCCTTTGGCCAAAGACGTGATCCGCGCGACGTTCTTGTTGGTCGATCATTGACCGATTTAGCTCATGGCGCAACAGTGGCAACGGGTTCAGTACGACGCCGTGCGCAATTATCTGCTGTGCGCCCCGATCTTCAATTCGTTGAATTACGCGGCAATATTCCGACACGTCTCGAAAAGATTCCAGCCGATGGATCAATTGTGATGGCCGCTGCCGCACTTGAAATTTTGGGCTGGACCGAACGAATCAACGAATACATCTCTGTTGACGTGATGGTTCCGGCCGTTGGTCAAGGTTGTGTCGCTATTGAGTGTCGTATTGACGATGACAACACGAGAAATATCTTGGCCGCTATCGATGATGCGCCATCGCGTCGAGCCGTTGAACACGAGCGAGCATTTCTTGCTGAACTTGGAAGTGGTTGTTCACTTCCAGTTGGCGCGTATGACGATGGCAACAAGATGTTGGTGTATCTGGCATCAGATGATGGAACAAAGCATCATTTCGCGACAGTGACGACTGGCCAATCGGCATCGCACGACGACTTACTTGTTGCTTCACGTCGTGCGGCTCAAGTCGCCCGAGACGCTGTCGCTGGTTGAGACATGGCAATTGACTCGCAAATGCTTGCTGGTCGAACCATCATCGTGACGCGTGCCGCCGACCGTGCTGGTGGCTTGACCTCTTTGTTGATTGAGGCTGGAGCAACGGTTCTAGAAATTCCTGTCACCACAACGGTTGACGCCGGTGATGGTGGTCGCGATTTACAAATGGCAATCAACAACATCGAGCAGTACGACTGGGTTGTCGTGACATCACCAGAAGGGGCGCATCGGTTTCGTGATGCGATCGCTCTACTCGGTGCATCACCGCGACAATTCAAAATTGCCGCAGTGGGCACAGCAACAGCCGAAGCAGTAGGCGGCGCCGACTTGATACCGAATGTGCAAACCGGTCGGTCACTGGGTGAAAGTTTCCCAACGGGGCAGGGACGTATTCTTTTGGCTGTTGCCGAATCGGCAGGCACCGACTTTGAAGTTGCGGCGCGTGGCAAAGGCTGGACAGTCGATCGAGTCACCACCTATCGGACTGTTTCGAT
>Ga0255119_1000141_pt1 | contig 21504 bp, 17 predicted proteins | sample Law_Atlam_RepC_8_2_FD_188578 | JGI IMG/M metagenome (GOLD analysis project Ga0255119, IMG submission 188578) | Freshwater microbial communities from St. Lawrence River, New York, United States - Law_Atlam_RepC_8h | ecosystem: Environmental > Aquatic > Freshwater > River | place: USA: New York... | reverse complement strand
GGCTCTCCGCCGCCTCAAGAAGAAGATCGACCGCGAGGGCATCATCAAGGACGCCCGTGCCAAGCGGGGCTTCGAGAAGCCGGCTGAACGCCGTCGTCGCAAGAAGAAGGTCAAGAACTTCAACGCTTACCTGCGTAAGAAGTGGGATAACGTCTAAGCGACGCCCGCCCCTCACCGCGCCCGAAGGCCCGTCATCGCGACGGGCCTTCTGCTTTGGCTTGGTCCCCGCGGGAACCGGGGCGCAAAAAGGGCCGAACCCGGAGGTTCGGCCCTTGGTCTCGGCGAAGCTGGGGACGGCTTAGCGGAGGAACAGCAGTTCCTGGTAGGACGGCAGCGGCCAGTATTCGTCGGCGACGATCTCTTCGAGGGCGTCGGCGGCGGCACGGACCTTGAGCATGGCCGGGAGGACCTTGTCGCAGGAGTGCTTGGCCTGGGCGTGCGTGTCGGACTTGGTGACGTCGCGGGCGGCGTCGAGGGCGTCGATGGCCGAGGACAGTTCGTCGGCGAGACCGACGACCTGCTTGCGGAGCTTCCCACCGGACTTGGTCTTCTCGACCGGGGTCAGGTCCGCGGCGAACTTGAGGGCGGCCGGGAGGAGCAGGGTCTTGGCGATCTCGGAGACGAGCTTCGATTCCGTGTTGATCGCCAGCACGTAGGAGTGCGTGTAGATCTCCTCGCGGGACTCGAGTTCGGCCTTGGAGAGCACGCCCTGGCGCTCGAAGACCTCGACCGTCGACTTGGCGACGATCTCGGGGAGGGCGTCGGGGGTCGTGCGGAGGTTCTTGAGACCGCGCTTGGCGGCTTCCTTGTGCCACTCTTCGGAGTAACCGTTGCCGTTGAAGATGATCCGGCCGTGCTTGGTGAGGATGTCCTTGAGGACGTTCTGGAGCGCGGCGTTGAAGTCGGAGTTCTTCTTGAGGGCGGCGGCGAGCTCGTCGGCGAGCTTATCGAGCGAGTCGGCCATGATCGTATTGAGCACGGTCAGGGGACCGGCGACCGAGAAGGCGGAGCCCACGGCGCGGAACTCGAACTTGTTGCCGGTGAAGGCGAACGGGCTCGTGCGGTTACGGTCGCCGGCGTCCTTCGGCAGGACGGGCAGCGTGTCGACGCCGAGGGTCATGTGACCACCCTTGCGGGAGGACGAAGCGGAACCGCTCTTCTTCACCTGCTCGATGACCTCGTTGAGCATGTCGCCCAGGTAGATCGAGATGATGGCGGGAGGGGCTTCGTTGGCGCCGAGGCGATGGTCGTTGCCGGCCGAGGCGACGGAGGCGCGGAGCAGACCTTGGTGGAGGTCGACGGCGCGGACGACCGCGGAGCAGAAGGTGAGGAACTGGGCGTTCTCGTGCGGGTTGTGGCCGGGCTCGAGGAGGTTGCCGACGCCGGCGCCACCGATGGACCAGTTGACGTGCTTGCCGGAACCGTTGACACCCGCGAAGGGCTTCTCGGCGAGGAGGCAGACGAAGCCATGCTGGGCGGCGACGCGGCGGAGCAGCGTCATCGTGAGCATCTGATGGTCGTGGGCGACGTTGGCGGATTCGTAGATCGGGGCCACTTCGTACTGGGACGGAGCGACTTCGTTGTGGCGGGTCTTGATCGGGATACCGAGTTTGAAGCACTCGCGCTCGGTTTCCATCATGCACGCAAGCACGCGGTCCGGAATGGTGCCGAAATACTGGTCCTCGAATTCCTGGCCCTTGGCCGGCTTGGCGCCGAACAGCGAACGACCGCAGGTGTAGAGGTCGGGACGGAGGTGGAAGAGGCGGGCGTCGATCAGGAAGTACTCCTGCTCAGGACCACAGGAAGCGGAGATGAAGCCGTGCTTCTTGCCGAAGAGCGCGAGCACGCGGGAGGCGGCCTTGTTGACGGCCGCCATCGAGCGGAGGAGCGGGGTCTTCTTGTCGAGGGCCTCGCCCTTCCAGGAGACGAAGGCGGTGGGGATGCAGAGCGTGGAGCCGTTCTCGGTGTCGAAGATGTAGGCCGGGGAGGTGACGTCCCAGGCGGTGTAACCGCGGGCTTCGAAGGTGGAACGGAGGCCGCCGTTCGGGAAGGAGGAGGCATCGGGCTCGGCCTGGATCAGCGCCTTGCCGGAGAACTGGGCGAGCGTGCCGTTGCCGTTGGGCTCGAAGAAGGTGTCATGCTTCTCGGCGGTGAAGCCGGTGAGGGGGTAGAATACGTGCGCGTAGTGCGTGGCGCCACGTTCCAGGGCCCAGTCCTTGATGGCGGCGGCGACCACGTCGGCGGCGGCGGCGTCCAGTTTGGTGCCGGCTTCGATGTTCGCCTTGAGGGACTTGAAGACGTCCTTCGGCAGGCGCTTTTCCATCTTATCGAGGGAGAAGACATTCTGACCATAGATCAGGTCGATCTTCTCATTGCGGAAGTCGAAGCTGCCCTGGAGGCGAGGCTGGGAGGCAATCGCCTCGATGGCGTTGCGACGTGCGGGGTTGGTGCTCATGGTTGGGATTGGTGAAAAATGGACGAAAGGTCTCCATTGGGAAAGCACCCTGTGTGCCACGGTTCAACAGGGAACCATTCACAACCCCCCTTTGCCCATTATTAGACTTTGTGTCTAAAAACAGGCAAAATCAGCCTGCTTATTTCCACGCATAGACCGCGCGGAGGAAATAGGCCGTATCCAGCCCAACCTGCCCAGGGAGGGGTTGGCCCCGGAAGTCATTGGAGACCCCTACCTTGAGGGAGAGCGGCCCGTCTCCCCGGAAGATATTCAAGGCGGATTCGTGCCGGACGTAGAAATTCTGGGCGGACGCAAAGGAGGGGACCAGCGAGAGAGCCGTCTCCACCTTGGCCCAACCAAACTCCCGTTCGAAAAGCAGACCCAGATCCATGGACGGGGTGGCCAGGCTCGGCTGACCGGTCAACGAGTAGTTCTCGTAGCGGTGCGCCAGGCCAATCCGGGTATCGAGCTTGCCGCGGGCGTCGGTGAACAGACGCAGGCCGAGCCCGGCGGCGTTGACCGAGAGGAAGTCGACCTGGCGGGCGTTATCGTAGCCCGTGTCGGTCCGCGCGTACCAGTAGACGACGCGGGTCGGGTTCGTCTCATAACCCAAGGTCACGTGGAGGTCATCGGCCGAAGTCTGGTTTCCGGCGACGGCGCGGACCAGGCGGACGCTACCCGTCAAGGTGTCCGCGACGGTGGTACCCCTCGCCTGGAAGCCGGCGCTAAAACCGCTGCCTTGGGCCGCGCCGGAACGACCCGACAGATCGAGGTCGGCCTGCATCTTCCAAAGCCGCGTCGGTACGACCTCGGCCGGCCGGGCACCGGGCTCGCGCCACAGTTCGACGGTGGCGTCCTGGGCGAAGGTCTCCGCGCCACCGGAGCTTGCCACCCGCCCACCCACGGCCCACGCCACGCCATCGAGCACCGCGCCCCGGCGGCCGCTGAGACGAACCGCCTCATCGGTCCGGAAAGACTCGATCCGCGCCAACGGGATGCGCAACGGCTCGCTCCCACCCCACCCCTGGACGCGCAGTTCCAGCTGGCCATCGGCGACGCGCTCGATGCGTCCGCGGAGGAAGCTGCCATCGAGCAGCGTGAGGGTGTCCGCGCTCGCGGCGGCGGCGAGGACGAGGGAGAGAAGGGAGAGCGGGCGCATCCGTGACCACAGACAAACAGCCGGACGCAGGGTTGCCAACCCTGAGGTAAGAAGTTGTGCTGACCGCATGGACCTCGACGCGATCATCCTCGGCGCCGGCCCCGCGGGCCTGGCCGTGGCGCACGCGATGCAGGCCCGCGGCGCGAAGGTCAAGGTCCTCGAGCCGTCCGGGCGGGTCGGCGGGTCGATCCGGACGATACGCGAGGACGGCTGGCTCGTGGAGGTCGGCCCCAACACGCTCCAGCTGGAAGGCGAGGCCGACCTCGCCTTGCTGCGAGGCTACGGGCTGGAAGCGGAACTGCAGGAGGCCGACACCGCCGCGGCCCAGCGCTTCATCCTATCCCGCGGCGAACTCCACGGGCTCACCGCCCGACCGAGTTCGCTCTTCAAGTCCCGGCTCCTCTCGACCCGCGGGAAGCTGCGGTTGCTGGGCGACCTCTTCCTGCCGCGCGGCGGTTTCGAGGGCGAGACCATCGAAGGCTTCGCCACGCGCCGCTTCGGCGCGGAGGCGGCGGCCCGCCTGATGGACCCGGTGGTCTCGGGCGTGCACGCGGGCGATCCCGCCCGGTTGGTGATGGGCAATTGCTTCCCGAAGATCCACGCGCTGGAAAAGAGTCACCGCTCGGTGATCCTCGGCCTGGCCCGCACCCGCGGGGAACCGCGGCGCATCGTGGGCTTCCGCGCCGGCATGCAGGCCTTGGCCGACGGCATGGCGGCCCCGTTGCGGGCAAAGCAGGCGCTGCGGCTCGGCTCGATGACGACCCTGATCCGCAAGGACGCCAAAGGCTGGAACGTCGCCTGGCGCGACGCCGACGGTACGGACGAAGGCGCCCGGGCGAAGCACCTGGTCGTCACCGCGCCGCACTGGCACTGGGCGGCCCTACCCTTCGACGAGAACCTCCGCGCGGCCTTCCGCGACTGGGAGCGGACCGAGGCTCCGCCGGTCACGGTCGTCGCCCGCGGCTACCCGCGCGAGGCAGTCGCGCACGCCTTGGATGGCTTCGGCTTCCTCGTCCCCGGCGAGGAACGCCGGCGGCTGCTCGGTTGTCTCTTCCCTTCCTCGGTCCTCCCGGGACGCGCCCCCGCGGGACATGTCCTGCTGGCCTGCTTCATCGGCGGGGCCCGTCACCCGCGGCTCGGACGGTCGACGGACTCCGAGCTACGCCAACTGGTCGACGAGGAACTGGGCGCGACGCTCGGCGCGCGCGGCGTCCCCGCGCAGGAATGGATTCAACGCTGGGAACGCGCGATCCCCCAGTACGGCATCGACCAGACCCGGAAGGAAGCCGCGCTGGCGCAGGCCGAGGCGGCCAACCCGGGGCTGCATTTCCACGGCGCTTTCCGCGGCGGCATCGCGCTCATGCAGGTGATCCGCGGCGGGGATGCGCTGGGCCTCCGGCTCGCGGGCGGCTGACCTAGGTCGACGCGCGCTCGACCGCCGGGTCTGGCAGGCCGCGGACAATCCAGATCGCGGGCAACATCAACAAGGCTCCGCCGAGGTAGACCCAGAAGTGGGAGCCGAAGTGGAAATAAAGCAGCGCGGCGGTGACCGGCCCAATCACGCGGGCCAGCGAACCCGCCGAACGCAGGATGCCGAGGTTACGTCCTTGCTCGTCGGCGCCGGAATAGAGCGAGACCAGCGCCGAGACGCTCGGCAGAATCAGACCCGTGGCGAAGGAGATCAGGCCGAGTCCGAGATAGAATGCTCCCTCGGACCAAGCAGGGGAAGGCGTGGCAGGGGCCGGCGTCGGGATCAACGCGACGCAGACGAACGCGACGGAGGCGATCAGCATCCCCAGTATGATCACTTTGCGCTGCCCCAGTCGCTTGACGAGCTGACGGGCGAGGCCTTGAGCAAAGATCATGCAGGCACCGTTGAAAAGGAAGAGCCACGCATTATCGCGCGGGCTGTAGACGAACAGCGCAAAGGTCAGGAACACAATCGTGTTCTCCATGCCGGTGAAAGCGACCTGGTAGACCAGATTCGCAAACGATGTGCGACGCACGGCGGAAGAACGAACCGTGGCGAGGTCGAAGATCGAAGGGCGCTTGGCGTCCGCGGAAGCCCGGCGCTCCGGTGCGAGCGTCTCCGGGAAGAACTTCACGACCAGCAGGAAGTTCAACAGGGCGAGCGAGGCCGCGATGGCGGCCGGGACGGAGAACGGATTAAGCCCGAAGGACCCCTCGGCCGCGCCGTGAGCGAATTGGACGGACGACGCTAAGCCACCAATGACGGGCCCGAAGACGAAGCCTAGGCCGATAGCGATACCGACCACGGCCATCCCCTTCGTGCGGTCTTTTTCGTCGGTAATGTCTGCGGCCGCCGCGCTGGCGACGGCGATATTGCCGGCCATCATGCCCGAGATAAGCCGCGTAACGACCACGACCCAGAACTGGGCCGCGAAGATCCAGAGGAGATAGGAAAGGGCGTTGCCAGCCAAGGTGATGGTCAAGATACGACGGCGACCCAGCCGGTCGGAGAGCGCGCCCCAGATGGGCGAGAAGACAAACTGCAGCAAAGAGTAAAGGGTGCTCAGCAAGCCTCCGAAGAGAACCGTCTTCTTGAAGACCGTGTCGCCACCCATCCATTCCGCAGCCGAATTCAGAGAACCAATCAACGTGCCAGCGGAGCCTTCCCGGATATAATGGTCCAGCAGGTGCGGAAACAGCGGGATGATGATACTGAAACCCACGATATCCATGAACACCGTCAGGAAGATGAGTCCGAGGATGCGGCGCTGCGGGGACGGGGGGCTCACGGTCATGGGGGCGAAAATGACGCCCGGGGGCCGAGGCGCAAACAAAACAGCGGCTTGCGGAATCGGGGTGGCCGGCGAAGATGGCCCCATGCGCCTCGCCGTCCGTCTCCTGCTCGCCTTCGTCCTCGGCCTCGGCGCCTGCGGCGCGGCGACGGACCCCAAGCTCCTGCTGATCGAGCAGAAGCTGCAGGGCTTCTCGGACGAGGATTACGCCGGGGCGGTCGAAAAGCTGCTGGCGGAACAGGAGGCGCGGACCGGCGTGCCGCTGCGCCCGGGCGCGCTCCGGAAATGCGGGCTCAAGGTGTCCTCCGAAGCCGGGATCGGGCTCTGCACGCCGAAGCCCCTCGTCCGGGCCGTCGGCGCCGCCCTCCAGCGCCGCGGTTTCGCGCGCGACGCGGTCATCATCTGCGACGGCCGCCAGGAAAGTATGCGGGCCTGCGGCTTCCTGCCGGCCTTGAGCAAGGACGAAGCCCGCTTCGAAGGCTACCCGGCGCAGGCCTGGGACCAGCTGGCGCCCGGCTGGGCCGGTGACGCGCGCCTGCGCTACGAGAACCAAGTGATGCCGAGTCCCGGCACGCCCAACGTCCCCTGGGGCAATCCTCGGATCAGCATCCTGCCCAAGACCCTCTTCGATGACGTCGACTTCTGGATCAACCTCCCGGTGCTCAGCGACAGCAAATCGCTCGGGGTGCACGGCGCCTTGGCCGCCGCCTCGCTCGGCAACATGGTGAACGCCGAGCGCTTCCTCGACATGCCCTCGAACGCGGCCAAGGCCGCCATCGAGGTCTGCGCGATCCCGGGCCTGACCCGGCGCCAGGCGCTCACCATCCTCTCGCTGGAGCGCTACCAGGTCCTGGGCGGGCCGACCTACGACGCGGGCTGGGTGCGCTCGGACAAGGTGATGCTGGCGAGCGCGAACCCTGTCATCCTCGACTTCGTCGGCCTGCAGAAGATCAACGCCGGCCGCGCCGCGCGGCAGATCTCGCGGATCCACCCCGAGCCGCCGATCTTCAGCCTGGCCAACGACGGCGAGATCCGCCTCGGCACCTGCCGGCCGGACGAGATCACGCTGGTCCGGCTCCCCGCCCCCTGAGAACCATGTTCAACCGAATCAAGCAAATCCTCGCTCCGATCCGTTATTGGAAGGAGCTGCCTTTGCGGCCGCTCGCCGACCGCCCGGCGACGGCCGCGGCGCCCGCCGCCAAGATTCCGCCGGTCGTCGTCCAGACCTGGGAGGACCGCCTGTTCGGGAAGTCCCACCTGCGCGAGATGGAGAAATTCCGCGCCCTGAATCCGGAACTCAGCTTCGAACTCTGGGACCGCGCGCAACGCGAGGACTACCTCCGGGAGAAATGGGGCACACACCCGATCTTCGGGATCTACCAGCGGTCGCTCTTCGGCCCCATGAAGGCGGACATCTTCCGCTACTGCCTGATGGCCGACCGCGGCGGTTTCTACTTCGACATCAGCAAAGGGTGCACGGTGCCGCTCCGCACGCTCTACGGCCCGGAGACCGAGGCGCTAATCACCTTCGAACCCCATCCGAGTCCGGTGGCCTGCCCGCCGGCCGTCGCGCCGCACCTCAAGCACGCGGACAAGCTCGCGCTGCAATGGGGCTTCGCCTTCGCCCCGGGTCACCCGATCCCGCTGCGGACCATCGCCAACATCTGCGCCGAATACCCGCGCTACCAAGGCAAGGTCTTCGGCTTCCCGAAGGACGCGATCCGCGAACTGACCGGGCCGATCATGTTCACCAAGAGCCTGCATGACGCCTACGCGCAGGGTCCGCTGGCGAACGTCGTCCAAGCCGGCGTCGACTTCGACGGCCATGGCGTGTTCGCGCTGAAGGGCTCGAAGGTGCGCTACATGACGGCGCCGGCCTACACGAAGGCCAAGCAACAGCCCATCGTGCTTTAGGACGCCAGCCGCCGCAGGTTGTCGGCGCCGGCGCGGAAGGCGGCGAGCTGGAAGCGTCGGTAGACCGGCAACCCGCACCACACGAACCAACGGCTGGGCCGCACATGATAGGAGACGGTCAGGACGAGTGATTCGCCTTCACGCTTCACTTCGGCCCGCCAGATGCCCCGTCCATAATGTCTGCGCGCGGTGACATAACCCAAGGTGACGCTTTCGGCGGCGGCTTCCACGACGTCGACCTCGACGATCGCGGGTAACATCAGGGGCGCGAGTCCAGGGAGATTCGGGACGAATAAGCCCAGTCCCAGGCGGTCGCCGACCCGGACCGCGCGACCTTCGTCCTCGAACTGCGTCCGCCGCACCATGACGTGCGCGGGGTAGAATCGGTAGCCGAGCAACGCCTCCCGGATCCGCGCGAACGCCTCCGGGGACCAAGGCCCGAGCACGACGCGATGCGTATCGGCGAACACCGCCGTCGCGCGGTCGCCGCCGTCGACGGGCGTGCGCAGGTCGGGTGCCGGCGGCGCCGCGTCGGCGAACGCCGGCGCTTGGGCGGCGAGCAGCAGCGAGCCGAGCAGGTTGAGCGAGCCGTGGACCGCGGCCATCTGCGGGATCGTGAGGTACTCCCAGCCGAAGGCCTGCGCGGCGGTGTAGCCGACGCCGAGCAGGAAGCCGGGGACCAGGCAGACATACGGCCAGGGCCCGCGCCGCACCGGCATGCCGGTGGCCCAGAGCAGGAACCCGGCGGCGAAGGCGATGGCGCAGCCGACTTCAACCAAGCCGGGGCGGAAAGGATCCGTCCGTAACGCAAAGCACAACGCGGTGGCCGGCGCTCCGGCGACGTAAAGCCAGAGCCCGAGGTCACGCCGGCGCGAGCGCGGCAGCGGGCGTTCGCTCGCCGCCATCGCCAGCGGCAGGACGCCAAACGTGATGGCGAAGTGGACGGTGGTCAGCGTGGCGAGCGGGTCCGGGAAGCCCGCGAAGGTCCGATCGTAGCGCGACCAGACCCAGGCGGACGCCGCGACCAACGGACCGGTGGCCGACAGCATTTCCAAGAAGCGGCGCGGCGACGGCGCCAAGTCATCGGCGAGGAAGCGACGCAGGCCATGCGCCCCGAGCCAGAGCGCGAAGAAGCCCGCCGGCGCGGCGGCCAAGGCCGGCCAGAAGCCCACCCCGTCCGTGCAGACATCCACGGCCGACCAGCCCAGTAAGCTAGGCAGGGCGAGACGGCGCAGCCAGGCCGGGAAGCCGCGGTCCAGGTGCTGCGCCCAAACCAAGGCCAGCCAGAAGCAGAGCGCGGCCAAGACCTGGAACCAATCGACTCGGGCCAGCAGGTCCATTCCCCAAAAACTAAGGGCAAAAATAAGGCGGTCAAGGGAGGTCCCTTGCCGCCTGGGCGTTCATTAGGCTGGCTTCAGAGCTGCAAGCCAAGGGCTTCGGAGGCGGTCGCGCGCTCCTCGAGCAGTTCCTTCTCGGTGACCGCAATCTTCTCCTTGGAGAAAGCGTCGAGCGGCAGGCCCTGGACGATTTCCCAGGAGCCGTCGGCCTTGGTGCGCAGCGGGTAACCGAACAGGATCCCCGGGGTGATGCCGTAGTCGCCCTTCGAGAGGACGGCGGCGGAATGCCAGTCGCCCGCGGGGGTCGGGAAGTGCAGGCTGCGGAGGGTGTCCAGCGCGGCGTTGGCGGCGGAGGCCGCGGAAGAGGCGCCGCGGGCCTTGATCACGGCGGCGCCACGCTTCTGGACCTCGGGCACGAAGGTCTCCTTCAGCCAGGCATGGTCGGTGATGACCTGCGGGGCGGGCTGGCCGCCGATGGTGGCGTTGGTGAAGTCGGGATACTGCGTCGAGGAGTGATTGCCCCAGATGGCGACGTTCTTGACGACCGAATTGTGGACGCCGGCCTTGCCCGCGAGCTGCGACTTGGCGCGGTTCTCGTCGAGGCGAGTCATGGCGAAGAAGTTCTCGGCGGGCAGGTGGCCGGCGGAACGCAGGGCGATGAGGCCGTTGGTGTTGCAGGGATTGCCGACGACGAGGACCTTCACGGTCTTCTTCGCGCTGCGGGCGATCGCCTGACCCTGGCCGATGAAGATCTTGCCGTTGATGCCGAGCAGGTCCTTGCGCTCCATACCGTCCTTGCGGGGCACCGCGCCGATGAGCAGGCACCAGTCGGCGTCCTTGAAGCCGACGTCGAGGTCGCCGGTGGCGACGACATCAGCGAGCAGCGGGAAGGCGCAATCCTGAAGCTCCATCACCACGCCGGCGAGGGCATTGAGGCCGGGCCCGACCTCGATGAGGTTGAGGGCGACAGGCTGGTCGGGCCCGAACACCGCGCCGGAGGCGAGGCGGAAGATAGCGGCGTAACCGATGTTGCCGGCGGCGCCGGTGACGGCCACGCGGATAGGAGTCTTGGATGCCATGAGGAGAGGCTACCTAGTTAGCCCCCGCCCCCCGGGAGTGAAGCGGAAACTCACAACCCCAGCTCGCCCTGCATCAAGTCATTAGCCGCCGGGGCGGAAACGCTGTCGCGTACTAATTGGGCGAGGGTGGCCTGAGAGCGACCCTCGAGGGCGCACAGGGCCCGGAGCACCAAGGCCGCGGCCAAGGCGTCGTAGAGGGCGCAATGGAAACGCCGCCGCTTGGGCGGGCAATGCTGGGCAGCCAACGCCTCGAGGCGGGGGCCCAGCCGAAGGTCGGCCACCAGCTGACCGAGACGGAAGTCGCCCAACGACGGCGCCCAGGCCCGGGCCAGCCGGCAGGTATCGATCCACGGACCCCATTCGGCGACGGCGCCGCCCTCGCCGACGAACGCCGGCACGGCGGATGGACGGGCCCAAGTCCCGCGCAGCAGGTCGTGCTCGACCGTGGCGTTGTGGGCGGCCAGGAGACCGGTCCGGCGCAGGGAAACCCAGCGCTCCCACTCGGCCTCGAACGGCGCGGCGCCAGCCAGATCACGGGCGGCCAAGCCATGGCATTGGGTGTCAAGGGCCGGGATGGCGGCGCGCGGCGCGTGCAGGGCCGTCGCCGCCGAGACGACCTCGCCCCCCAGCAGGGTCGCCACGCCGAACTCGACGACCCCCGTGCGCGGACCGCCCTCGAAATCCACCACATGGATAGGCACCTGATGCCAAGGCAGGGAAACCGGGGCCATGGTCAGCAGGTGCGGAAGTATTCTCCCAACGGGGTGAGGCGTCCCTCGGCATCCTGCAAGGCGGAGGTCCCGAGCGCGGCGCTGGTGGGACTGGCGGGGAACCAGGCATGCCGCTCCAGGCATTCGAGCGCGTCGAGTTTCGGCATGACCTTGCGCATGAAGGCGAGTACCTGCTCGGGCTTGAATCGGTTCTGCTCGCGGGACTTCGCTTCCCAGTCGCCGACGGCGAACTCGGTGAGCCATACCGGCCGGCCCCCGTAGGTCTTCGAGGTCGCCTGGATCCGGTTGACCAACCCATCAGCGTCGGGTCCGCCGTAAGAATGCATGCAGATGAAATCGACGCGGAGTTTCCGCTCCGCGACGCCTTGCATGAAGGCCTTCATCCACGCGTTGTCCGGATGTACGCAGACCGGGCTGCCGAGGCGCAGGCCGGTCTTCATCAAGGCGGGCCAGGCGGCGAGGGCCTTCTCCACGGAGAGGTTGGCCTGGTCCTTGCCGTCGGGCTCGTTGAAGCCGAGCAGATGACGCTGGCCGGTCGCCTTCGCCTTCTCGCCGAGCTTCAGGAGCGAGGTGTCCTGCCCCCAGTAACCCCAGACCATCGGGGTGAAGTCGACTTCGGCCGGCAGGCCTTCCGGCCGCGAGGAGCCCCAGGTGTAGAGCCAGGAAGGGCGTAGCGCCTGGACCTTCGCCTCCCACCCGTTGCCTTTCTTCGCGACGAGGCCGAGGCCCTTCTTGCGCGAGCCGCGGGCGGCGGGCGCGACCTGGGCGCCCAGCGCAAGCGCCAGCGTGGCGGCGGAAGCTACGGAAAGGAAGTCGCGACGGCGCATGGGGTCGGGCGGACTATCGCCACTCGTGCTTGGGGTAGCGACCCCGAAGTTCCTTCTTCACCAGCTCATAGGAGCCTTTCCAGAAGGCGTCGAGGTCGCGCGTCCGCTGCTGGGTCCGGCGGGCCGGCGACTGGATGCAGACCACGATCGGCACCTTGCCCTGGCAGACGCGCAGCTTGCTGCCCGGGAAATCATAGAGCTCCTGCACCGTCGCCTCGATCTCGGCCTCGGCGTCGGCCGTGTACTCGATGCGGGCCGGATGCTTCTTGCGCGGCAGCACAATCTTCTCCGGGCAATAGGACTCCAGCGCCATCGCCTGCTCATGCGTCAGCCACCCGCGGACGATTCCCATCACCGGGCGCTCGCGGATGTCGCGGTAGGCCACGGCCCCCGCGCACACCTCCTCGATCACCATCCGGCGGCCCGCCTCGTCGAACGGGGCGATACCTAGCTCCGGGCAATGCTTCGCGAGGAAGTTCGCGCGGCGGATCCAACCATCCACCTGGCCGTCCCACTTCTCAAGCTCCAGCCGGCCGGCCACCACCTCCTCGGCGAGGAGGCAGCTGGCGGCGTCGGACGGGGTCGCGTCGCGTTCGACCGTCTCTAGCACCAGGTCGCGGAAGCGCCGTTCGACCCGCGCGAGCACGCGACGCAACGTCGGGTCGTAGCGCGGCGCGGAGACCTCGGTGAAATCCTCCGGAAAAAGTTCGCACAACCAGGCCTCCTCGACCGCGGTGCACAAGGACAGGTAGGTCGTGACCTCCCCGCGCGCCTGGATCTCGTCGATCTCGGCCGCCACGAGGAGCTTCGCATGACGGACCGCCGACTCGCGACGCAGCTCGCCCTTGCGGCCATGGACGAGCGCGCAACGCAAGGTGCCGGCGTCGAGCCGGATCGCCAGCCGGTCGGAGAAGCCCAGCAGGAGGCAACGGCGGAGCGCAGCGGGATCCGCGGGGTCGTCGTTGACGGGCAAGCCCTGCCCTTCGGCGATACGCAGGAACTGACGGGCCGCCTGGTCGGCCTGGCGGGCGGACTGCGCGTGGACCCCTAGGCGCTCGCAGCCATCGAGGTCGAACTTCATCTCCGCGGCCCGGCGCAGCAGCGCGAGGCGCGTGAAGAAGTCGGACCCATCCTCCTGCGCGACCGCGTCGCGCGCGTTCTCGGTCCGGTCATCGACCTTGCGGAAGAGGATATCGCGGCCCTGCGACAAGCCGGCGATGCGGGCGACCTCGGCGACGCAGCCGAACTCGCCGGCCGCCATCAGCATGCGTGCGTAGCGGGGGTGGGCCGGGAAGACCGCCATGCGGCGGCCCAGCCGCGTCAACGCGCCGGCGCCATCCACCGCGCCCAAGTCCCGCAGCACGGTCAGCGCCCGCTGAAGCGCTTTGTCGTCGGGCTTCTCGTACCACGGGAAGGTGGTCGCGTCGCCCCAACCCGACGTCAGGAGCAGCAGGATCGTCTCGGAGAGATCGACCCGCTTGATCTCGGGCGTCTCGCGCAAGGGCCGCGCGGCGTGGTCGGTCTGCGACCAGAGCCGGATGCAGCGGCCAGGGCCCGTGCGGCCCGCGCGGCCGGCGCGTTGCTCCGCGGAAGCCTGGGAGACCGGCTCGATGAGCAAGGTGTCGATGCCGCGGTGCGGGTCGAAGCGGGCCACGCGGGCGAGGCCGGCGTCGACGACGGCGCGCACGCCGGGGATGGTGAGCGAGGTCTCGGCGACGTTGGTGGCGACGATCACCTTGCGGCGAGGCCCTGGCTTGACGGCGCGGTCCTGCTCCTCGGGCGGCAGTTCGCCGTGGAGCGGCAGGATGTCGACGCCGCCGGACTCCGGCAGGTTGCGGACGGCGCCGAGAGTGCGCATGATCTCGTACGAGCCCGGCATGAAGACGAGGATATCGCCTTCCGGCTCTTCCTGCAGGATACGCCGGACCTGCTCCGCCGCGGCGTCCCAGACCGGACGCGTAGAATTACGCGGCTGGTGCGTGTACTCGACGTCGACCGGGAAGGTGCGGCCATCGGCGGCGAGCGTCTCGGCCGAACCAAGCCAGCGGGCCACGCCCTCCGTGTCGAGCGTGGCGGACATCGCGACCAACAGGAGGTCGGGTCGGCCGGTCTCCTGGAGGCGGCGCGCCAACGCGAGGGCGACGTCCGAATGCAGGTTGCGCTCATGAAACTCGTCGAAGACCACGGCGCCGATGCCCTTGAGCTGGGGATCCGAGGCCATCTGACGGAGCAGCAACGCCTCGGTCACGAACTTGATGCGGGTTTGGGCGGATTCGACCCGCTCGAAGCGGATCTGGTAGCCGACCTCCGCACCGAGCTTACCGCCCCGCTCCTGCGCGATGCGCGCGGCGAGCAGGCGGGCGGCGATCCGTCGGGGCTGCAGCACGACGATCTGCCCCTCGACCAGACCGAGGTCCAGCAGCATCTGCGGAATCCGCGTCGACTTGCCCGAGCCCGTCGGCGCGCGCAGGACGAGGCGCCGCGTCCGCCCGCAGGCGGCGACGAGGTCGGCCTTCAGCAGGTCGATGGGCAGGGGTTGGCTCATGCGAGCGGCAGGTCGATCAACCGGGCGGAGGCCCGGCCAGCCCGCAAGGTAAGGCGGGCCACCGTCACGGGAAGGTTAAAACGCCGCGGGCCGGCGCTGCCCGGGTTGAGTCGCAGCACCCCGCCATCCTGGACGATGCGCGGCACGTGGGTATGCCCGGTGATCACGACGTCGGGCCGGTAGGCCAGCTCGTCGACGGGCAGATGCCCGTGGTGCATCAGGATACGGATGCCGGTGACCTCGCGCAGGAGGACCAGCGGGAGGGACTCGTCATCGTCGCAGTTGCCCGCCACGGCGAAGGTCGGGGCGAGGTCGGCAAGCACCGGTACGATGAGCGGGCTGCACAGGTCACCGGCGACATAGTACTCGGCGCACCCTGCCAACGCGATCACCGCCTCCGGCCGGAGCCGGCCATGCGTGTCCGCCAGGACCCCGATCTCGACCGTCGCTCCCACCTCAGGCCGGCCGACGGAGTTTCCCCGCCGGCACGGGACGCAACGCGGTGAACTCGGCGCCGAGCGTCGAACGCAGTTTCTCCGCGAGGCCCGCCGGCAAGGCCCCCAACGCCGCCTGGAACTCCGGGTCGCCCGGGAAGGCGGACTTCCCGGTCTCGGCGACCTTGGTGACCGGGAGCTCGACGACTGGAAAATCGAAGGCACTCCGGGCGGCGGCCTGGTCGGCCTCCTCCTCGGCGCCGGCGACATCCAAGGGCGGCAACGTTGACTCGTAGCTCGGGGTATCCTCGATCGGCACGTCGACGATGGGGGCGGGGGCTTCCCGGCGGGCAGCCGGAGCCGACGACGCGGCGATCGCAAAGGTCGGCGCTGGGGCGGGCGACCCCCCGAAGAGGTTCACCGGTGGCACCAGGTACCGGTTTATTTTTTTTTCGCCGGGCTCCCGAGGGAGACCAGCTGAAGCGGCGGCGATGTCCTTGATGAGGAGGTCAATCGACCTCGCCCTGCTTTGTTCGATGGCCTTGAGCAACGTGACCTCGAAGTTGGCCCGGGGCGAAAGTCCCTGTCGGATGCCTTGTTCGCCGGCCTGCAAGCATTCGAGGACGCGCACCAGCTGTTCCGTGGCGAGGGGCGTGCCGAGCAAGGCGCTGGAGCCTCCTTGGCGGACGGAGTCGAGGGAAGCCTGACGGACCTTCGCCTGCAGGTCGCCCAGCACGCGGAGCAAGTCGCGCCCTTCCGTGTGGAAAGCGTCGCATAAGGCCAGGATGGCCCGGCCGTCGCCGGTCGCGATCGCGCGGGCGAGGTCGGTCACCTGCTGGGCCGAGGCCAGACCGTAGATCGAGAGGACATCGGCCTCCGTGACCGTCTTGCCAGAGAAGGAGATGACCTGGTCGAGGATCGACTGCGAGTCGCGCATCCCGCCGTTGGCCAGGCGGGCGATGGCGGTCAGCGCATGCTCATCGGCCTTCACGCCGTCGGCCTTGACGATGCGGGCGAGCTGGGCGGCGATGACCTCCTCGGCGATCGGGTGGAACTCCAACCGCTGGCAACGCGAGGTAATGGTCGGCAGGACCTTGTCGGACTCGGTGGTCGCGAGGATGAACTTCACCCAGGGCGGCGGCTCCTCCAGCGTCTTGAGGAGCGCATTGAAGGCGTCCTTGGTCAGCTGGTGGACCTCGTCGATGATGAAGACCTTGAACGGGCAGGAGGACGGCGCGAACTGGCACTCGTCGCGGATGCGCTTGGCGTCCTCGAGGCTGCGGTTGGACGCGGCGTCGATCTCGACGACGTCGAGGCAGCTACCCTGCTCGATCGAGAGGCAGACCGGGTCGTCGACGGCGAAGTCGGCCTTGGGGCCGCCGGTGCAGTTGAGCGCCTTGGCGAGGATGCGGGCGGTAGTCGTCTTGCCGGTGCCGCGCGGGCCAACGAAAAGGTAGGCGTGGGCCAGCCGCTTCGTCTCGAGGGCGTTGCGGAGGGTCCGGACGATGTGCTCCTGCCCGACCAGCTCATCGAAGCGGCGGGGGCGCCAGCGGCGGGCGATGACTTGGAAGCCGGGTTCGGACACGTGGTCAGAGGGAAGGGTCGGACCCGCGGGGTGTCAACGGAGCGATGCTCGGCTTATTCCCACTCAATCGTCGCCGGCGGCTTGGACGAGACGTCGTAGACCACGCGGTTGATGCCCTTGACCTCGTTGATGATGCGGGTCGAGGCGCGCTGCAGGACGTCGTAGGGCAGGCGGGCCCAGTCGGCCGTCATGGCGTCGGACGAGGTCACGGCGCGGAGGGCGCAGACGTTGTCGTAGGTGCGGCCGTCGCCCATGACGCCGACGCTGCGGACCGGGAGGAAGACGACGAAGGCCTGCCAGACCTTGGCGTACTGGCCGGAGGTGCGGAGCTCGTCGATGAAGATGTGGTCGGCCTGGCGGAGGACGTCGAGGCGCTCCTTGGTGATGTCGCCGCAGACACGGACGGCGAGGCCGGGGCCCGGGAAGGGGTGGCGCCAGACCATCTCGTGCGGGAGACCGAGGGCCTCGCCGAGGGCGCGGACCTCGTCCTTGAAGAGCTCGCGCAGCGGCTCGAGCAGCTTCAGCTTCATGTGCTTGGGGAGGCCACCCACGTTGTGGTGGCTCTTGATGGTCGCGGCGGGGCCGCCGTTGGGCGAGAGGGACTCGATGACGTCGGGGTAGAGCGTGCCCTGGGCAAGGAACTCGACCTTGCCCTTCTTGGTGCGCTGGACCTCGGCGATCGAACGCTCAAAGACCTTGATGAACTCATGGCCGATGATCTTGCGCTTGCGCTCGGGGTCGGTGACGCCCTTGAGCTTGCGCAGGAAGACGGCCGAGGCGTCGACCACGCGGAGGTCGACCTTGAACTTGCCGCGGAACATCTTCTCGACCTGCTGGCGCTCGCCGAGGCGGAGGAGGCCGTTGTCCACGAAGACGCAGGTGAGCTGCTTGCCGACGGCGCGCTGGATCAGGGCCGCGGCCACGGAGGAATCGACGCCGCCGGAGAGCCCGAGGATGACCTGGGACTTGCCGACCTTCGCGCGGATCTCGCGGACGGCGGTGTCGACGTAATCGTCCATCTTCCAATCGGCGCGGCAGCGGCAGATGCGGAAGAGGAAGTTGCGGAGGATGTCGATGCCGCGCTCGGAGTGGGCGACCTCGGGGTGGAACTGGATACCGTAGAAGCGGCGCTTCGGGTCCTCGACCACGGCGCACTCGGAGTTCTCGGTGCTCGCGACGGCCTTGAAACCCTTCGGTAGGCGGGTGACCTTGTCGCCGTGCGAGTTCCAGATGCGCAGCGGGGACTTGAGTCCCTGCAACAGCTGCGAGCCCTTGCCGAAGGTGAGCGTGCCATGGCCATACTCGCGATGACTGCTGCTGGCGACGTTGCCGCCGAGCATCTGGCCCATGAGCTGGACGCCGTAGCAGATGCCGAGCACCGGCACGCCCATCTCGAAGATGGCGGCGTCAGGATGGGGCGAGCCCTTGGCCTTCACGCTGGAAGGGCCGCCGGAAAGGATGACGCCCACCACGCCGTCGGCGCGCAGGGTCTCGGGCGAGACGCCGAAGGGATAGATACGGGAGTGCACGTTGCACTCGCGGATCCGGCGGGCGATGACCTTGGTCAGCTGGGAGCCGAAATCGAGGATGGCGATGGACTGTTGGGCCATGGGAAGGAAAGGGAAAGGAGGGGGTCAGAATTTGAGACGGGCGTTGTTCCAGGCGCAGCGGGGGCAGGTGGCTTCCTCGCGGCGGCGGGGACGAACGTAGGTTAGCCCGCAACGGGCGCAGGAAAAGGCCGAATTGAGGCGACGGTGGTCGCAGAGGAGCGCGTCGCGCCGGTCATACCAGGCCTGCAGCCCGAGCAGCACGACGACGGCCAGCCCGCCCACGAAGGCGAGGAAGGTGGCCAGTTCGACGGTCGTGAGCATGGGAAAGTCGCGGGGGGGCTAAAAAGGCGAGACGCGCCGCCTGGGCAGGCGAACGCGTCTCGGAGGGGCCTCGCTGGTCGGCCTTAGGCCTGGGCGGCGGCCGCTTCCTTCTTGGCCTTCGGCTGCTTGGCAACCTTGGCCTTCGGGGTCATGGCCGGGGTCTTGTCGTCCTTGGCCACGAGCTCGATGAGCGCCTGTTCGGCGGCGTCACCCTTGCGGGCGCCGAGCTTGTAGATGCGGGTGTAACCTCCGTTGCGGGCGAGGAACTCCGGGGCACGGGTCTTGAAGAGCAGTTGCGCGGCGTCCTCATTGCGCAGCTTGGCGATCGCCAGGCGATAGTAGTGCAGCTTGACGGCCTTGTCGGAAGACTGGGCGGCCTTCTTGGCGAAGGTGACCAGGCGTTCGGCGTAGGGACGCAGGGCGCGGGCGCGGGAGAGCGTCGTGGTGATCCGGGCGTTCGTGAAGAGCGCGGCGGCGAGGTTGGCGATGAGGGAGCGGCGGTGGGCCGTCTTCACCCCGAGGACGTGATGGTGGGAGCGATGGCGCATGAGTGTGAATCCGGGGCTGCGGGGTTAGGCGTTGACGCCCTTGTCGAGGAGGCGTTCGTCGATCTTCTGGCCGAGGGAGAGGCCGAGCTGCTCGAGCTTGGCCTTGATCTCGTTGAGCGACTTCTTGCCGAAGTTGCGGTACTTGAGCATCTCCTGCTCGGTCTTCATCGCCAGCTCGCCGACCGTGTTGATGTTGGCGTTGTTGAGGCAGTTGGCGGCGCGGACCGAAAGCTCGATTTCGTTCACGGACATGTTGAGGAGCTTGCGGAGGCGGTTCTGCTCCTCGCTGACCTCGGAGCGACCGCTCTCGAACTCGACGTTATCGGCGGAGACGGTGTCGAAGACCTCGAGGTGGTGGCGCAGGATGGCGGACGCTTCCTTGAGGGCTTCGTCCGGGGTGATGCGGCCGTCGGTGGTGACCTCGAGCACGAGCTTATCGTAGTCGGTCTTCTGACCTTCGCGGGTGTTCTCGACGGAATACTTCACCACGGTGACCGGAGAGAAGAGGGAGTCGACCGGGATGGAGCCGATGGCCTGCTCAGTCTTCTTGTTCTCCTCGGCGGAGGCCCAGGAGCGTCCCACGGTGACCTCGAACTCGGCAAAGAAGCGGCGCTTACGGTCGAGGGTGCAGATGACCTGGTCGGGATTGACGAGGGAGACGGTCGCGCCCTTGGTCTCGAACTTGATGTCCGAGGCCTTGATCACGCCGGTCTTGTTGACGTCGATGGCCCCCTTGAAGGCCTCGCGTTTGTTGGCCTCGGTGCGGATGCGCACCTTCTTGAGGTTCAGGACGATGTCGGTGACGTCCTCGACGACGCCTTCGATCGGCTGGAACTCGTGCTGGACGCCTTCGATCGTCACCGCGGAGATCGCGGCGCCTTCGATGGAGCTCAGGAGGATGCGGCGCAGGGAGTTGCCGACGGTGTGGCCGAAGCCGGTCTCGAAGGGTTCCGCCATGTACTTGGCGTAGGTCGGGGTCGCGGAGGACTCCTCCTTCTTGAGGTGCTTGGGACGCTGAAATTGACCGAGTCGCTTGCTCATGGCTGTGTTTCCGTAGGGAGGGTTGGGGGTGGGATCAGCGGCTGTAGAATTCGACGATGATCTGGACGTTGATGTCCGACGGAAGTTCTTCCTTGGCGGGTTCGCGGACCATCTGGCCCTTGAGGGCGTCGGCGAGGACCACAAGCCAGGCGGGGGCGGCGCGACCCTGGCCTTCTTCGATGGCGCGGGTGGCGAGCTGCTTGGAGGAGGTGCGGTCCCGGACCTCGAGCTCATCGCTGGGCGAGACGGCGAAGCTGGGGACGTCGACCTTGCGGCCGTTGACGCGGATATGGCCGTGCGCGACGAGCTGGCGGGCGGCGGAGCGGGAATTGGCGAAGCCGAGGCGGAACACGACGTTGTCGAGGCGCGTCTCGAGGATGCGGAGGAAGTTGTCGCCGGCGACGCCGCCCATCCGCTTGGCGCGGGCGAAGGCGAGGCGGAACTGCTTCTCAGTCATGCCGTACATCATGCGAAGCTTCTGCTTCTCATTGAGGCCGACGCCGTATTCGGAGACCTTGCGGCGGGTCGTCTTGCCGTGGATACCCGGAGGGTACGGACGGCGTTCCTCGCCCTTGGAGGTCGGGAAGATGTTCTGACCGAAGCGGCGGTTAAGCTTGGTCGTGGGACCGGTGTAACGGGACATGGTGTTTTAGTTTTTTGGTAGAGGTGGCGGAGGGGGAGTTCCCGCCCGGGTTGCCATAACCGGACGGTGATGCGGAAAGCGGGGGAGGATCAGACGCGACGGCGCTTGGGCGGGCGGCAGCCGTTGTGCGGGATCGGGGTCGTGTCGAGGATCGAGGTGACGTTCAGGCCGAGCACCTGGAGGGCGCGGATGGCGCTGTCGCGGCCCATCCCCGGGCCCTTGACGCGGACGGAGACGTCCTTGAGGCCGTGGGCCATCGCCTGCTTGGCGGCTTCCTGGCAGACGACCTGGGCGGCGTAGGCGGTGGACTTGCGGGAACCGCGGAACTGGTGGCGGCCGGCGCTGCCCCAGGAGATCACATTACCGCTGGCGTCCGTGATGGTGACCTTGGTGTTGTTGAAGGTGGCGAGCACGTGGCAGATGCCGACGGTGATGTTCTTGGAGCCCTTCGCGCGGCGGACCTTGATCTCGCCGATGTCCTCGCCGAGCAGTTCCTTCGCGGTGATCTCCTTGCGCTCAGGGGCGGCGCCTTCGGCGGCCACTGGGGTGGCGACGGCTTCGGCGGCGGGGGCC
>Ga0255119_1000138_pt1 | contig 21680 bp, 21 predicted proteins | sample Law_Atlam_RepC_8_2_FD_188578 | JGI IMG/M metagenome (GOLD analysis project Ga0255119, IMG submission 188578) | Freshwater microbial communities from St. Lawrence River, New York, United States - Law_Atlam_RepC_8h | ecosystem: Environmental > Aquatic > Freshwater > River | place: USA: New York... | reverse complement strand
GGACATGGCGCGTGGGTCTTTAATACGCGTTCGCCTGCGGAAGCGGCTTTGCGCGCTGCCTCGCGCTCATGCAAGCGTGATGATTTTGCACTTGTAAAAATATTTTAGTATAAAGGATTCGGGAGTGTATGTCCCAGAACCCATACCTAATCAACACAGGTGGACTTTTTGGATTGCCCTGGGGAAAATCGCTGAAAGATTCGTATGCTTTCTCGCAGATAAATTACATAACCAATCTTTTGATACCTCTCAACTTAAAAAATATAGCAGATTTTAAACAAGAAGATTTTCGTGTTTATGCAAATTGCCAGAAGCTTGCACAAAACCTTAAATCTTTGATGCAAAATAAGCTTGATACCATTGATGGATATCCAACGTTGATGATTTATTATAAACCAGTTTCGAAAAAAATTGAAGATGCGGTTAGTTTAAAAAAAACAAAGTATGATAAAGCCATTGTGAACTTCAACCGTTTCGTCACGGATACAACTAGGTATAAAAATGACAATGCAGCATCTGAACTTATGAATATACAAAAGGATATTTTAGATTATTCTGATTTACTATTATGTCTTTGTAGATACGATGAGAAGAGCCCATTATTGAATCTTTTACCAAAAATTAAAGAGCAACAGGAACTCAATGAGAATTTTTTTGAGTCACAAGAAAAGAATGGTACAAAGAGGTAGTCAAATGTGACACTAATTTCATGCGATGTAATTTATTCGAATCTACATTAAGCATCTGCCGCGGCAGGCATCACCAGCATGAGGCTGACAACCCGTTGCCGGAGGAGGTACTCCAGCTCCCGGTCGGGGACGCCTTGTGCGTTCACGAGCCTCATCTGCTTGCCACGCTGGTCGCTGACCCGGAGCCCTTTCTTCGTGCCGCTGCTGCGCACGTACACGACGTGCTTGTGCACTTCCACCATGTACTGGGCCTTGGTCTTGAAGAACTCGGCGTTCTTGAGCAGCGATTTCACGGAGATGGACCCGTGCCCGTGAACGAGATGGTGATGGCTCAGCGATACGGTGCAGCCGAAGTGTTCGCAGATGCGAACGCGCTCGCTGGCACGCGTCCCTCCGACCCAGTTGCCGTTGCGCTGGTCCAGCAGGCCATTCGCGAAGCACTTCTTGCGGAAGGCCTCCACGTCTGCGGCAGTCTTGAGAGGCACGCCCACGCACTTGGCCGCCGCGTACAGTCCGCAGATCGGCTGCTTGCCCGGCGCCCTCGCCTTCTTGTCCTTGCGCAGGCCCTTGGACTTGTTCTTGGACTTCTTCTTCGGCGCTACAGGCATGTGTTCAACGCAGTTGCGCAGCCCGTGCTGTCAAATGCTCGCAAATTACTCCCGCGCAAAAACACGCGGCTTTGGATTTATGGGGGCTGAATTCCGCCCAACCTCGGGTTCGTGGCACAGAATTGACGAAAGAGTCGAAAATGGAAGGGTTCTGACCTCGTATTCCCATTCTGCTTGCCCGGCCGCGCACTTGCGTATATAAGCATCGCGTGGGCATGCAGGTCTTTGTCAAGACGCTGACCGGCAAGACGATCACGCTCGAGGTGGAATCGACAGATACAATCGAGATGGTCAAGAGCAAAATCCAAGACAAGGAGGGGATAGGGCCGGACCAACAGAGGCTTATATTTGCTGGGAAGCAGCTGGAAGAGGGACGGACAATGGCGGACTACAACATCCAGAAGGAATCGACAATTCATTTGGTTCTCCGGCTGCGGGGTGGTTGTTAAACTGGTTGTTATACAGGCTCTGTTTATAGTGCCGTTTGCGGCGACTGAGCAGTGCAAGTTTTTTGGTTCTTTATTCAATGAACGCAAACAAGACTGTAAAGGTCATATCAGTGTGTGGACTGGGTTGGCGCGAATTCTATGTCAGTTTATATAATTTGCTTTGTCATTTGTATGACGAATTATGTGTGAATATATTTGTATTTGATTATAAAAGTGTAAAGGGGTATGGCGTCACAGAGCAATCGATATAATGTGGCAGCAGAAAATGACGAATTACAGAGACTTGAAGCTGAAAAAAAACATCTTTTAGACATGCGATTGTTCGCACTGTGGAAATTACAGGAAGCCAAAATCAGTCAAGATCTTAAAGCGAAACTGCACCAGTTAGAATTTAAGTGTCGGATTGTATATCAAAAACACCTGGAGCTACAAGCGCAGTTGACTGCAAGTAGAGAAGAATTAAAAAACTGGGAAAAAAAATTCGCAATGAATGTGCAAACAGATGTACCATTGGGAATTGATATCCAAAATTTAAATTTGTCGAACCAGACCCTTAAAAATGAAATTCAGAAGATTTATAATGGCGACTTAAATGACTTCCAACATCTCGAAAATGAGACTCGGAATATGAGAATGTCTAATAATGATTTAGAGTCACATATCAACAAACTTAACCAATATTTGTTGAATTGTACAAGCGCGAACAAAGCACTGAGTGCTGAGATTCAGGACAAAAATTCTAAAATAAGAGCTGTTCAGGATCATTTGCGAAGAAAACAGAGTTTGGCTTCGTCGACTCGTAGTGTTCCTTATAATCCTATACAGGGTCATACGGTCACCAATGAAGAAAATTTCGATGATGCAAATCTTCAACTTCCTTGGTCTCAACCAGACGACTTAGACAATCGAGGATTTCTTAGAGACCATAAAGACTCCAAATGTGTAGTGTGTTCCGAAGAGTTAACTAATTTAGAGCAAGGTTTGATAGTAGTAACTCCATGTGGTCATAGGTTCCATGAAATTTGTATTGAAGACTGGATTGAACTAGGAACTCAAAAAGTATGTCCTCAATGTCGAACCCCAATAGATTCTCAGTCGCTCACATTGCAGACCAATTGGGACAACACAAAAAAGCTTTATTCATGTTTTCATGTAAACTTAACATAAGGAATTAATAAACTTTGCTTTTCATTTCTCCTTTGCGATCTTCTCTCGCGCCTGCAAGCGCGCCCACACCTTTTCGTACGCGGAATTCTTTTCTGTCCTTTGCTGCGCGGCGGCGTGCAGCGCACTCAATTTCGAAGCGCGAAGCGCATGATTCCTAGCTTCCTTCAGCGCGCGATGGCGCACGGCCAGCGAGCGGAGACGTGTTTCCTCGCGCAGCTTGCTCTTGTCATGCGGGCTCGCGCCGCACGGTGGAAGATGTGCGCACTGGGGCTTGTACGCCTGCACGAGCTTGGCGTAGCCCTCGGGGTTCTCGCAGAAGCAGGCGGGCCAGCACGGCGAGTAGGCGGCGAAGTTTTCGCACGTGTCTGTGCTGGTGGCGGCCGCGAGTTTCGCGCGCGCGCATGTCTCGGCGGTGGCGACCTCGGCCGGGGCGCAGCCGGCGCGGAGGAGGTAGGGCACGAGCGCGTCCTCGATCTCCGCGGCGGCGGGGGCGACGGCGAGGACGGCAAAGGCGGCGAGCACTGCGAGGGCCGCGGCGCGCATGGCATGCGGGCTGTTATATAGGGGGCGGGCGCGCGCGGCGCTTCTCGCGCTCGGAATTTTTGGCGGCTCGACGGAGGCCTGCAGCGGAGGCCTGCAGCGGAGGCCTGCAGCGGAGGCCTGCAGCGGAGGCCTTCAGCGGAGGCCTGCAGCGGAGGCCTGCAGCGGAGGCTATGCAGCCGAGCCACAGGCGGGCAAGTTCGGACATTCCTCTTGGAAGCGACGCGCGATCTTTGTGTAGCCTTCGGAGTGCTCGCAGAAGCACTCTGGCCAGCACTTGGAGAAGGCAGCAAAGTTGCTGCACTTGTCGGCGGGGACGAGCGCGGTGGCGACCTGCCGCAAGCACTGCTCAGCGCTTGCAATGGCCGCAGGGCTGCAGTTGCTTCTCGCCATAACATCGGGTGGCTTCGAAGGTTCAACGGTGGCTCCGGGCTCGGCGGCGGCTGGCGCCTGCGCGAGGGCGAGGACGGCGAGGCCGGCGAGGACGGCGAGGCGGGCGAGGCAGGTAACGACAGCGGGGCGGGCGGAGCGGACGCGCATGCCGCGCGGTCCTTAAATAGCAGGCGGGCGCGCGGGGATAAAGTGCTGGGCGCCCGCGGGCCAGCGGCGGCGAACAGTCTGGCGCTTCCGACGCGCGCGCTTCCGACGCGCCTAGCGCTTCTCGAGGCCGAGGCCGATGCGCGCGTCGCACATGCACGCGGCGGGGGCGGTGGCGGCGCTCGGCGGGTCGGTGACGGCGCCGAAGCCGCAGTGCACGCACGACTGGTTGCTGCCGCCGAGGGCGAAGTAGCCGTCGGCGCAGGGCGCGCAGGGCTCGTCGGGCGCGGCCTGCGCGGGGACGCCGTGCCCGGGGACGCAGGCGCAGTGCTCGATGGCGCTGGCGGCGGGGGCGCTGGTGTTCTTGTGTGCCGGACACGGCTGGCAGGGCGCGTTGGTGCGGCCCGGGGAGAAGAAGGCGTGCGCGCAGTCTTCGCAGGGCTGGGGCCCCTCTGGGGCCCCTGCGTCCGGGGCGGGGCGGCCGCGCCCCGCGCTGCACTGGCAGTCGATTGGGGCGGCGGAGCCCGGGAGCGAGACCTCGCGCGGCGCGCACGGCTGCGGGACGACGGAGCCCTCGGGGCAGAAGGAGTCGGCGGGGCAGAGGATACACGCAGTGGGCGCGCCGTCCTCGAAGTTGGCGGCGCGCGCCGGGCGGTACTTGCCGGCGGCGCAGAGCGGGCAGGAGGCGGTGCCGTCGTCGGCGACGAGGAGCGGCTCGCGGCCGGGGCCGCAGACGCAGCGCTGGAGGGCGGGCGCGCCGGAGGCGTTGAGGGTGCTCGAGTGCGGCGGGCACGCGAGGCACGCGAGCGCGGCCTGCGCTGGCTGGTAGGTGTCGGGGGCGCACGCGGAGCAGAGGTGGTCGAGGGCGGAGGCGTGGAAGGTGCCCGCGCGGCACTTGGTGCAGGTGTTGCTCTCGGCGAGGCGCTCGTAGCCGGGGCGGCAGAGGCAGTCGCGCTCGGCGGTGCCCCACGAGAGGCTGAGGTTGAGCGAGTTGGCGAGGAGGCCCTGGTGGCGCTCGTGGCTGTCCTCGTCGACGAGGTCGCAGAGGACGCACGGGTACTGGCGCGCGACGAAGTAGTGCCCGGGCGCGCAGAAGGCGCAGGCGGCGTCGGAGAAGAGGGGCTGGATCATGTACGCGGGGCAGATGCTGCAGCCGAGTGCCGTGCGCTGGTCGAAGCCCGGGAAGCACTTGCAGTCCTCGAAGGCGTCCATGGGGAAGTCCGGGCCGATGAGCGCGGGCTCCTGGCCGCTGTGCGCGGGGCAGGGCACGCAGTGGCGGAAGTCGTCGCCGGGGAGCGCGGGGTCGCCGTAGTGGTTGAGCGCGCTGCCGCCGACGCCGGGGATGTCCCCGCGGCCGCAGTAGAAGCAGGCGGCGAGGCCGATGCCCGGCTTGAAGGAGCCGCGGCGGCAGGCGGCGCAGCGCTGGGGCGCGCGCTCGGCGGAGCGCGCGAGGGCGGCGGCGGCGAGGGCGGCGAGGACGGCGGGCTCGGCTTGACCGGCCAGCGCGTCGGGCTCCGCGAGCGCGGCTAGGGCGGCGAGCTCGGCGGCGAGCGCCGCCTCCGGGCGCGGCTCGTGCCCGACGGCGCACACGCAGTCGAGGACGCTCGCGCTGGTCTCGGCGTGCGTGGCGTTGGCCTCGAGCGCAGGGTGCACGGGGTGCGAGGCGTTGCCGCCCTCGGCGAAGAGCGCGGCGGCGAAGGCGGACAGCGAGGCGGTCGCGGCCGCGCAGCTGGCACAGACGGTGGCGTTGGTGGCGGGCTGGAAGTGGCCGGCGCCGCAGACAAGACAGGGCTCGTCGCCGATGCCGGGCTTGAAGTGGCCCGGCGCGCACGGCACGCAGGGGCCGAAGCCGTCGGCGGGGATCGCTGGCGCGGCGCGCTCGTAGCCCGCGACGCAGCGGCAGTCGGCGAGCGCGGTGCGGCCGGTGAGCAGCGTCGTCTCGTGCGCTGGGCAGAGCTCGCAGGTGGGGGAGCCCCGCTCGGGCTGGAAAAAGCCGATGGCGCAGAGCTCGCAGGTGTCGGTGTTGCCGGTCGCGGAGAACTCGGGCTTGCTGAGGCCGGCGGGGCAGGCAGTGCAGTTCTCGAGGACGTCGGCGCAGACGCCGAAGCACGAGCCCTCGACGCGCTGTGTGCGGCAGCGGTCGGCGGGGGCAGCGACGTCGCACACGCAGGCGGCGGCGCCGGTCTCGCCGGGCACCGTGGTTGCGTTCTCTGGGCAGCGGCGACAGACGCCGGCGTCCTCGAAGCGCCCGGCTTCGCAGAGTTCACACGCGAGGAGCGGGTGCAGGGTCGTGACGTTCTCGCCGAGCAGTGAGATGTTGCGCGGAAGCTCCGGCACCGCGGCGCGCCCCGCGGCGCAGCGGCAGGCGGTGATGCCCGCGGGCATCGCGGCGGAGGCGTTGCTGCGGCTGTTGGCCGGGCACGCGAGGCAGAGACCGGGCGGGGCGCCGGCGCCGAGTGGGAGCGCGCGGCTGGGGGGCGTCGAGATGCTTGCCCAGAAGGAATCGTCCGGACATAGCTCGCAAACGGGCTCGGGGCCTGGCACCCACACGAACGGCGCGGCGCACGTGCACGCAGAGGACCCCGGGCGGCTCGAGGAGTGGGCAGGGCACGCGAGGCACGGCCCAGTGGGGTCGACAATGTACTCGTCCATCTCGCAGAAAGCGCACGGGACGTCGCCGATGAAGGGCTTGGAGGTGCCTGGTGGACACGGAGTGCATGCAAGCTGGTACTCGCCGTGCCCGACGTCGCAGACGCACTTGGAGTGGTCGGCGTTGGGCACGCGCTTCATCGCGTGGCATTGTGCCTCGACGACCTCTCCTGCCTGGCAGCGCTCGCCCGCCTTGCAGGCCTCGCAGCGCGTCACGCCGTCCTGTGGGGCCAGCTTGAAGCCCGCGGCGCAGAAGCACTCTTCAGGGGTGAATGCGCCTGGGGCCTCTGTGATCTCGTTTTCAAGGCAGGCGATGACGTTGGGGAGCGCACTGTTGGCGTTCTCGGGGGGACACCAAAAGTTCTGGGGGCAGAGCTTGCAGGCGTCGAACCGTGAGGTGCGGAAGTAGCCCTCCTGGCACACGGCGTGTGAGATATCGATGGTTCGCGGGCCGGGTGTCGTGAGGAAGGCGTCGAAGAGCGCGACGGCGGCCCGCGACTCGTTGGCGTGCAGCTGGAGCGCGAGCCACGTCGCGCCCGCGTGCAGGCGGTCGGCAACGCCGCCGGGGCACACGAAGCCGACGTCGCACGGCGCACACGGCGCGCCGGCGCCTTCGGTGCGGTAGAACCCCGGCGAGCAGCGGCAGCTGGTGCGGCTGGTGCTCATCTCCGGGGCGTCCTCGCCGGACCCGCACGCCTGCGTGGTGATGCCGTCGCAGAAGTGCGCGCGCGCACACGGCGCGCAGGCGCTGCGGTTGTCACACGAGGGGCCGAAGCCGAAGGAGGCATTGGGCGCAAGGCAGTGCATGCCTGAGGCGCAGCGGCAGGCGAAGTTGACGTTGCTGGCGTTGGCAGCACAGACCTCGACGGCCCCACCAACATGGCACACTGAAGTGGGCGGGCATGTCGAGCACTCGAAGGCGGCGGCGCCCGCTGCGGCGGCGGCGGCGGCGGCGGCGGTGAGTGGACTTCTGAACGTGCCGGCGTGGCACTCGCAGTCCTCTGCGCTGCTTGTGCCGCGCGGCGCCGAGCTGTCGGCAGGACACTCGACGCGCTGCTCGCCGGCACAGAAACTGTCGGCGGGGCAGACGACGCAGACGAAGCCTGAAGGTGCGTCTGGCGCGCCGGCGCGGTAGAAGCCCGCGTCGCACTCGCATGCGGCAGGGGCCGCGGAGCCGACGCGGCCGAGGGTGCTGGAGTTTGCGGCGCACGCGCTCGCGAGCGCGCCGCCTGGACAGAAGTTGTTGACGGGGCACAGCGCGCAGGCGCCGGCGGGCGCGCCGGCGGAGAAGCCCCCGAAAAAGCCGGGAACGCAAACGCAGTCGGCGGGCGCGTTGCTGGCGGCGGGGGCCGAGGTGTTTGGAGGGCATGCGACGACGAGGTCCTGGGAGGGGCAGTAAGAGTCGGCGGGGCATGTGCCGAAGGTGGCCTCTGTGGAGAGCAGCGTCGGGCCTGAGACGATGTGCGATATCGGGGGCACGCCCTCGGCGGCGAGGCCGGCGTTGATGTTCTCGACGGTGAGGCCGGCGACAAGGTATGTGCCCTGCTCGAGGTCTGCGACGTCGAGCTCGGCGGCGACCACGACGCCCTCGGTGAGCAGGCGGCGCGCGCCGAGCGCGCGCGGTGCGCCTAGCAGGCGGCGGCGCGAGGTGGCTGTGGCCAGGGCGCGTACGACGCGTGCGGCGGGCGCGCAGGTCCGCCCAGCGCCCGCGCAGGCCGCGGTGCCCGCTGCGGCGAGGCCGCGGGCAAAGGCAGGCTCGGCGAGGCCGGCGGCGGGGTGTGGCCAGAAAAGCTCCAGCGCGACGCGTGCGCCTGAGCCGGCGAGGCGCACGAAGCCTGAAATGGCGATGCAGCCCTGTACGCCGAACGCGCGCGGCACGGCGCTCGAGTTTGGAGGGCACGGCACGCAGAGGCGCTGTCCGACGGCCGCGTGCAGCGCCAGGAAGTGCGCCGGGCCGCAGTCCTCGCAGGCAGCGGCGCCGAGCGCAGTGGAGAAGGCGCCAGGCGGGCAGAGCGCGCACGACGCGCCCTCGCCAAAGTATCCCCGCGCGCACACACAGGCCGCGCTGCTCGCGGCGCCGTCTCCGTCGGTAGTGGAGTTGGCGGGACACGCGGTGCACGCTGATGCCGCGCCGAGAGCGTACGCCCCGGGCGCACAGCGCGCGCAGGCAGCGTCTCCCGCGGGCTTGAAAGTGCCTGCGGCGCACGGCTCGCAGGGGAGGCCCGCGCCGGCGAAGGCGTGTCCAGAGTCGCAGGAGCAGTTCCCGGGCGCAATGCTCCCCGGCGCGCTTCCCGCATTCGCCGGGCACGCGACGCAGTCGAAGACCTCTCCGCCGTCCTCGGCGGGCCCGAGGCGCGAGAACGTGCGCGCTGGACACTGGACACAGGCGTCTTCGGGGCGCGCGCGCACGCCGCCGGGGAGCAGGAGTATCATCTCGGCGGGCGCAGGGCCAGTGCCGGCAGGACACGCGGCGCAGGGCGCGTTCCCGGGGGCGGGCTTGAATTTGCCGGCGACGCACGGGGCGCAGCTGAGGTTGCCCTCGAGCGCCAGCGCCTCGGCGAGCGAGAAGCCTGTGAACCCGGCGTCGAGGGCGGCCAGCGCGGCCGCGGCGCCAGCGCTGGCGCGGCGCTCGAAGCCCGTTGCACAGCGGCAGAGGCCGATTGTCTCGCGGAAGAGCGGGCTGTCGGGGTGGTCGACGGCGTCGGCGGCTTGCCCGTTGAAGGCGCCCAGGAACTCGATGGAGGTGTTTGCGTACTGCATGCACGGGCGGCAAAAGCGGCCCTCGCCGGTGCTCACGACGTAGGAGCCGACATCGCACAGCGCGCAGTCGGTGGCGCTCGCGCTCGCGGCGAGGGGTGTTACAAAGCCTTGCGGGCATGCCTGGCAGTGCGCGGCGGTAGGACTCGCCAACTCCGCCGCGGCGCTCTCGTCGAAGTCGCGGTAGTATCCAGGAAGGCACGCGACGCAGTCGCCGTCGCCGTCAGCGTCGCCGTCGGGGTTCGGCAGGTGCAGCAGCTGGGGAAGCCCGCCCGCGTGTCGGAGCTGCCAGGCGTTGCGCGCGAAGCCGCCGCGGCAGCGGCACGCGCCCGGGCCGGAGCGCGCGGGCGCGACCTCGTGGGCGCCGCACGGCGTGCAGGCGGGGGCGCCCGGTCCTGCGTACGTGTCGGGCGGGCAGCCGAGACAGGCGCTCTGTCCGCTTGCTGGCTGATGCTCGCCAGGCGCGCAGGCGGCACAGACGCTTGCGCCCGCGAGCGCGGCGAAGCTGCCCGGCGCGCACGCGCCGCAGCGAAAGGCGGGGCAGCCGGCGCACTCCGGGTCGGCGTCCTCCCGCGCGTGCCCCGCGAGGCAGACGCAGGCATCTGCCGCGGCGGCGCCTTCTGGGCTCGCGCTGGCCGCAGGGCATGCGCGACAGGCGGTCGCGGCGGACTGTGGCTGGTACTCGCCAGCGGGGCACGGAAGACATGCCGACTGCGCGGGCAGCGCGCTGAAGGACCCCGCCGCGCACGGCGCTGCGGCGCTGCCTGGCGCCCCGAAGAATCCAGGCCGAGCGACGCAGTCGGCGAGCGCTGCCGCGCCCGCTGGAGCCTGTGTGTTAAGGGGGCACGCGCGACAGGCGGTCGCGCCGTGCTCGTCCTGGTAGTGGTCGGCAGGACACGACAGGCATGCATCTTGCCCGCGCAAAGGCTGATACGACCCGGGCGTGCAAAGCTGAGCCGCGGTCCCGGCGGAACCGAAGGCGCCGGGGGCGGCGACACACTCGGCGAGCGCGCCCGCGCCGGCGTCTGCGATCGTTAGCGTCGGACACTGTATGCAAGAGGCCGCGGCGCTCTCGGCGTACGTGTCGGGCAGACACGCTGCGCACGCGGCTGGCCCTGCGTCGGCCTTGGCAGAGCCAGCTGCACAGGCGGTGCAGGCGGCGCCCTGCGCGCCGAGCGCGCCCGCCGTGAAGCCCGGGATACAAGCGCAGCCTGCCTCAGAGGCGGCACCCGCCTCCGAGCGCGAGCCCTGTGGACACGCGACGCTGACATTGCCGCCGGGGCAGTAGAACCCGGGCGCGCACGCGGCGCACGCGCCGCCGGCGGCCCACGACGCGTTCTGCGCGAAGCCCGCGCGGCACACGCAGTCCTCGATGTCGTCGGAGCGGTTCTGGGAGTCGGAGTGCTCGGGGCAGCGCGCTAGCGCGTCGCGGAAGCAGTAGGTGCCCTCGGCGCACTCGCGGCACTGGAAGGGGTCCGCGGCCTCCAGGAGCAGGCGCGCGCTGCGCGCCGGGCTCTGCGCGGGCGCCGGGCTCTGCGCGGGCGCCGGGCTCCGCGCGGCCGCCGCGCCGCGCCCCGAGAAGCGCGTCGCGGCGCGCGCGCTGTCGTTGCCGCGGCGCTGCACGTGCAAGTGGACGCCGGCACGCGTGCGGTCGCGAGTAACGGATTCCGCCCCGACCAGCGCATTCCGCTTGCCGGTGCCTGCACGCCAGAAGCGGTCGACGAGGCCTGCGCGCGCCGGGCCCGCGAACACCAGCAGTGCGAGCACGGCGAGTGTATTGCGAAGAAAAATTGTACGCCTCATGAAAAGTGCTTCTCTTATACTGAAAAAGCTTTCGGCATAGGCTCTCTACGGCATACGTGTGTTTTATTAAAAATCGACAATGAGTGTCGTAAGTTAAGGAAGCAGGCGCGGCGCTATGGCGTAAGGCCGCCTGTGCTCTGCAGCGCCTGCTGTGAAGTCTTGATTTCTTGCAGCGTCTGGTTCGCGTCCCGCAGAATGATGTCTAACGCGCGGGCCTGTGCCTGGATGTCGAAGAGAGTGACGTTGGCTTGTGCCATCATGACACTGATCGCGCCAAGAGCGAGTGTAGCATCGTCGACAAGGAAGCCCGTACGATTTGCGAGCGAGTGCACGATGCGTACCTCCGCGTCGATGTTGTCGACTGTTGTATGGAGTCGCGGCATGAGATCGTCCATGTTGCCGTTGATGCTCTGTGTGGTGGAGTCGATGTTTGTGACAGTTGTTTGTATGCTCGGTAGAATGCGGTCGATGTCATTTACCTGCTCCTCGATAAAGTCCACGAGCGAGAACTTTTCATTAGCCTTTTCGATCAAGATGTGCGCGTCGTCTGCGACCGTGTAGGCCTTGTCCACGAGAGGCATCAAGTACAGGCTGCTCGCCCAGGCTGAAATCCCAAGAATGAAAATCAAGAGCAGCCATGTGATCCCGTGGCCAAATATCGAAGGACAAGTCTCGCGATCGACTTGCTTCGCGTTACTCGCCGGCTGCATGAATCGTCGAGCTTTAATATTAAAAAACGTCTCGCACAAACTGCTCTGTGGCAGTTAGTACATTTAGGTACAACAAAACGTGAGACTGTGAACGGTCGGCGCTGAGCACTGCGCATTCAGAGTTATAGTAATACTATAAAAGAGTTGGTCTTTGTATGGAGCTTAGCGTGCAAAATCCTTACACAGTACGATATAACCAGAACAAAGACTCTTCAGTAAACTCATACATAATTTCGGCGGACCTTGCAGGCTCGTACGACATCAAGTTAAACACTGGAATCACTGGGCCGGACGTCGCTGTGCTCCTGATGCTACTAGCTCAGATTGTTCAAGAACTCGACAGATCAGATGAACATGGAACATCTACGTCTATGCATAGTGAAAATATGACGAATTCCATAAAAATGCTTACAGACACAATCAAAGCACTTGAAAGTCCTACTAATGTAGGCAAGGCAATCTCTTCGAATCACCAAAAAATTGTGCAAATTGGGAAACAGATCCTCTCCGAAGTCAAAAACGGGATGAAACGAAGTAAACACAGTTATTTGGAGGATATGGGTCGACAAGCGGGAGAGACATTAGTGCATGGCATTCTCAACCCAAATGTTAAACTGGAGAGAAACCGAAAACGAAAATCCTATGAAATGTCGAAATTTTTAGGTCTACAACGCACTGTGTAGCCTTTACGAGCTCGTCGATGTCATCAATTATTATCTCTCTGTGAGAACAATAATACCCGTAATGTACGCTTCTATCAAAAACTCTTCAATGTGTCAACTTTTACATAATTATTGCGACGTGTACTTTAGCGCGCTAGGCGCCGAGGACTGTAGTGTTTGTTTATTTAAGATGCATTGGGTATGAAATTGTATTGGGACGAATTGGCAGACACGACGCAGGTGTATGTGTTGATATCCGAATACGTACACCTCAAGAACATCGAGGAGCTTGAGCGATTAGTGTTGCAGGGTGCCGCAGAGGTGATAGAAGACAAGCTTCTTCAGCGCGGCGTGATATGGGATCGCAACCACGAGTTCATGGGCTCTGAGCATCTGTACATCGACTCCGCTGTTTACCACGTGGAGACGTATGCGAGGGCGCGAAGACTCTCGAGTAAGGTGGTATACCTGTTGAGAAATGCGCCCAGTGCCCGCACACGGTTGGTTGCCCCAGTGTCAGCGACCGCCCCATCGCCTGCGAAAGACCCTATGATTCCCCTGGCGCTTTTCTGCTTAGCGCTGCTTGCCATGGCCTCGGTAGCTGTGGTGTTGGCTGGGCAATAGGCAGTTGCGGTCGCCACTCGTGATTTAAGAACTATTTATTTGCAATATATCCCAAAATCACGCGACAGCGTTGTCTCACAGCCAAAAACTTACTCGCGCCTCGCGTGGTGCATCGTGTAGTGCCTCGCGTCCATGCAGTGGCGAAAGCGCAAGCGCCCCGGCAAGCACGAGCATGTTGGACACGAGCACCACGAGCGCGAGGAGCATTGCTCTGCAGTGCTAAATACGCGCGCGGCCCCTGGCCGAGATGCCACGTCATCCCCGTGTCGCGCTGAATACCGCAGAAGCGCACCATCCCGCGTCCGCGCGCCCACGAAACGGCGCGTCCTCTTCTCCTGTGCCGTAGAAGTCGCTAAAGGCAAGGGTGTCGGGGAGCTCGGAGCCGGCGTCGGCGTTGGCGTCGGCGTCGGCGTCGGAGTCGCACAGGTCGAACGACGCCCTGGCTCGGTGCGTCGCGAAGGCGTCGAGTATGTTGCGCGCGGATTCCGCAATGGAGCAGTCGCCGCAGCCCTGCGTCCACGCGCCGAGCAGTGTCTCAAACGCACGCCCGTGGTCGATGTCGTCTCTGTACAGCATCTCGACGGCGAGGCTCTTGGCGCAGAGCACCTCGTCACAGGCAAGGTTCACGCTCTCCATTCGGATGAGTGTGTCTGACACAGGAGGCCAAACGTGTTTGGAAAGGTTTTGCTCTGATGCTAGATACGTCCGCCCGTGTCGTGTAGTAAAGTTTCAAACACACTTTTCATTTTTTTTTAATTTTTTAATGGAAAAATTAAAATATTCGAAAAAAAAACGAGATATATGGTTGAATTTTATTTTTTTTTATGTAAAAAGATGAGTAATTTAAACTTCGGAAGGCACATCCTACTAATATTTCCCGCGTTGCGGCTGTACGCGGAAGAAACGAGTGCTGATGTCCAACGTTGTTCGAGGTTTTCGACTCGACTCAATGGTGTGGGCCCTGGTGCACGCAAACACCCCAGGCAGCGTCGACGAGAGCGCTGAGCAGCTCGAGGAGCGCGTGGAGAGTATGCGCCGCAGCGCGGGCGGCGCCGACGCCATGGAGTACTGGGGAGTACAGCTGTTGCACCAGCAGCAGTGCGCAGTGCTGCCGCTGGACGCATGCGCGCTGGCGTTTGCGATGTCACAGCACGCGGCGCTCGGTGTAGACAGTAGCGCGGCGGGGCTCGGGGCCGACATATTGGAGAACATTTTCGAGCTTCTGCGCACGGAAGCGGCGGCGGTCGCGACGCGGACGCGCGAGGCGCGTTTTGCGCTCTGGGCATACTGCATCACTCCATGGACGAGCACAGTGGCGCGTGCGCGCGCCGAGATGCGAGTTGTGCACTTTTTGGAGGCGCGTGCAGTGGACCAGGCGCACTTTGCGCGGACACATGCGGCGTTTGTGGAGGGACGCGGCGAATGTGGCTGTAGGCGCTGCATCTCTGTGCGCCATTCACTGGCAGTGCGCCCGCGAGCGGTCAAGTGTGTTGCTCGTGCCTGACGGCGCGTGTGGCGATTGATAATAAACGTCTGCGACTTTTAATCGGCACTTGTCTTGAACGCACTTGCCGCAGCGGCGCAATGTCTTTGAAGGCGGCTAGGCGTGCGATATATAGCGTGCACACAGCATGTCCGTGGCGCTGGTGACAAACGTGCTCGACACGCTCTCCACGTACATTGTGGTTTTCCTGCTGGTCGTGGTGCTATACCCCCTCTTCAACGCGCAGCTGCTTGGGGCGCTCTAGGGCGGACGACAGTCTGTGACGGCGTCCTAGAAGTCCATGCACAGCAGCAGGTACTCAGCCTGCTGCGGCCGTGGCAGCACGAGGAAGCCGAGCTTACGGTACATCTCGAGGAGACACTCGTGGCTGCGGTCGCGCTTCTCGTCGACGTGAAGCTCGAGCCACACTGCCTCGTTGCGCGCGGCGTCGCGCTTGACGCGCGCGAGCAAGCGCGCGGCGAGGCCCTGGCGGCGGTGTGCTGGCAGCACCGAAAGCGCACGCACGTTCCAAACGGGGCGATCGGTCCCGCGGAAGTCGCAATCGACACTGTACGTGAAGACGCATGCCACGGTGCGGTTCTGGAAAGTGGCTGTGTAGAGACGCCCCTTGTCGCGGAATAACGCGGAGTAGTCGCGGTCCCCGTGAGCGGCCCTGAGGAGGAGCTCGAGCTCGGCGCGCGCCGCAGAGTCCAGCGCGCGCGGACACTGTATTTTGAGGGCGTAGCAGAGGCGACAGCGCAGGCGGCGATAGGCGCCTCTCATGAGTTCGAGTGCCGCGGCGAGCGCGTGCTGCGACGCGGCGACGAGGGGCGCGAGCATCGGCCGCGGTTTGAGCGCTGAAACGAGTGACGAAGACTGTAAATCAAGAGAAAAAAAATGAGATAAAGTTAAAAAAGGCAGTAAAGAACTACGAGAGAACTTAAGGGACAAGAAAGAACGAAGATCTATGCCGAGTGTGGCGCGCAGGGGTGGGCGCAAAATGCTGCGGGTGCGCGCGGTGGTGCTGCGGGTTCTGGACAGCAGCGCGCGCAGCAAGGGGCGCTGGCGCGGGGACACTTGCGGCGCGGTGAGCTTCGTGGCGCAGTTTGAGGACACGAACAGCGTGCTGTCGTGCACACTGCAAGACCGGCTGCAGGCGGACTTGGTGGTGCCCGGGCGCGCGCTTGCGCTGAGCGTGGTGGGCGTGCGCGAGGACGGGTGCTCGCTGCTCGTGGACGTGGAGGACGGGCCGCGCGGGACGCCTGCGTGCATCGCGCAGGTGAACGAGTTCGCGGCGGCGGCGGCGCGGCTGGAGGCAGCGCGGCTCGCGAGCGCGCCGCGGAAGCGGCAGTGCTTCGCAGGGATGTAGGCGCAAGCGGAACACCTAAAGGCCAAGTTGAAATTCATTGAGGATAAATACGTTCCCATTGATTGACCGTCAGCACAAACTCGCGCAAACGCGTGGACGATCGCAGCGCGATGAAGCTCGCCGTCGTCACAGCCGACGGGGACACGGTGATCCGCTTCTGCGCAGACGACGCCGACGTGCTGGCGGAGATCTCGCTGCTGAGCCGGCGCGTGGTCGCGGGCCGCGCAGCGCTGGCGCTCGCGCCGGCGCCGCAGGGCGCGCGGCTGCTGGCGCTGGCGGAGGCGGCGGCGCCGGCGGCGGCAGAGGCGACAGAGGCGGCAGAGGCGGCAGAGGCGGCAGAGGCGGCAGAGGCGGCAGGGGCGGCAGGGGCGGCGCCGGCGCCGGCGGCGGCAGATGCGGCAGAGGCGGCAGAGGCGGCGCCACAGGCGCTAGCGGAGCCGGGGCTGGCGGAGGGCGCCGACGCGCTGCCCGACGGGCTACTCGACACAATCGCGCACGCAGCGGCGCCCGGCGCAGAGGTCGCGCGCGTCGTCGTCTCGCTTGGGGAGCACATGCCGCTGCTGAAGCCCGCGGAGACCCCGCGCTGCACCAACCTCTGCGGGAAGATGGCGCACTACGCGAACTCGGGCATCTACAAGGACGGGGTGCGTCCGTACGTGCGGCGCACGCGGAGCCTCTTCGGCGCGTTCACGTGCGTGTACACGAAGCACGCCAACTTCCACACCGGCTCCGCGCGCTCCTCAACGCTCTTCCGCGGGGGGACGAGCACCGAGCGCATCAAGCACGCAATCGCACACATCTTCGCCGAGAGCGTCGTGCACAGCGTGCTCGTGCACAACTGCGTCTTCACCGGGAACCTCGGCGTGCCCGTGAGCCGCAGCAACGGCGCGGTGCAGCGCGGGCTCGAGGCCGCCTTTGGGTGCCAGGCGCAGCCGCTCATGGCGATCGACGAGCAGATGTTCGCGGTGAGCCTGCTCCTCAAGGACTTCCGCGCGCCGCTCGTCGAGGTCGCCCCCGGAGACTGCCCGGTGGCGAGCGTGCGCATCAACATCTGCCGCACCGGGGTACTCAACATCTTCATGGCAGCGCCCGGGGGCGTCGACGCGCGCACGCACCTCGACGAGACGCTGCTGCCCGTTGCGCACCGGCTCTTCGCGGTGATCGCGCGGGTGGTCTGAGGCTGCGTTGTTGGTATTTAAGAGAGGTTATCGAATAATGTACGGTGGAAGCAAAACAAACGTAGAAAGTGAAAAACGAACATTGGAACCATATATAGACGGCATAGGAAAGGTAAGACTTGTGTTTCATCACAAATTAAACTCTATAAAGTCTTACCTTATGTACTCGGAAAATGAAGAATATCTTGGGTATGCTAGAAAACACTCAGACGGGTCGTGGAGATTTGATCATTATCCCGCTATAGTGATCCGCAAGACAAGCAATTCTCCATACGCCGTAAACATTACTGGATGCTGACTTCCAGCAGATTGCGGTTACACTTTTGAGTGTTTAAATGAATAGATCAACATACACCATGAGATTGTATGACTATTTCCGTTCTATAATAAAAAAACTGTATAGTCTTTTGCATGTACTAATTCCCAAACTCCATGTGGAACATAGACTTTAGCTTCACGCGCACTTGTTCAATTTTTGCCTGTTCTATTGCACTCCAAAAAGGCGTCCTCCGCACGTTTTCCACCCCCTTTTCTATCGAGACGAATTGAATGAACGGAACTGGCGCTCCTGTCCCGTGGTGAATGTCATGTTTCACTCCCGAGACGTTGCAAAAAACGACCTCTTTAAAGTTATTCATGAGCATCTCCTGCATGGAGACATCGCTTTCTATGAAGAGCCGCGACTGCTTGAACGCCGGGGCTAAAACTCTGGTCACTCGCACCTCGATTTCTGGGCGCGAGTTCAAATCGCGCGGCATCAGCTGGAACTCGTAACGTAGCACGTACTGCACATCGGTCCAGCTGACTCCCGGGAACCAGAAACGCATCGTCGAATGCGACTCCACCGCAAAGCTTGTCGCCGTGTGAGCGCAGATGAATTCCTGTAGGTCCAGAGGCAAAGAGTCCAACGGGAACAGTGTGTCGACGACGTCCGGATGCGAGCTGTGCTGCATGCCTGCGAAGGGTACATATAAACAGAAGCTGTGAAGCTCGCTGTTACGCGCGTCCCGCGCGCAGCGCGGAACCGCGCTGGCCTCCCTTGGCGTATATTAGATCGCGCGGGCATGGGTTCATCGAGCTGCGATAAGGCGCTGCTTGTCTCGATGGCGTCGCTGCAGCGTAATGTGATGCTGGCGGTCTTCGGCATGAACGCGACGGACCGCACGCACTTGGCGGAGATCTCCATCGAGATGAGTCTCCGTGAGATCACGCAGGCCGAGGACTCAACGCGCGAGCAGCTCGCGAAGCTTGTCAAGGTCGTGCGCGAGCGCGACGTGAAGCGGCAGCGCGCGCAGCTCACGGCGGACCTCATGAAGAGCCGCAAGCTGCGGAACGACCTGTGCATGCTCGAGAACAAGAAAGCGGGCATGCAGATGCAGATGGACAAGTTGCGCGAGTCGAAGCTCAACATGCAGATGCTGGAGTCGATGAAGCACACGAACCAGGCGCTCCAGAACCTCGGCTTCAAGATCAGCGACGCGGACGCCATCATGGAGGACCTGGAGGAGAGCAACCGCGACGCGCGGGACATGCAGTCCACGCTCTCCTCCAACTTCAGCGACGACGAGTACTTCTCGCAGACGGACCTCGAGGCCGAGCTCGCGCTGATGCTCGGCGACGACGCGCTGGTCGCGACGCGCACGCACGCGGACGCGCCAGCGCAGCGCGCGCCCGAGGCCCCGTCGCAGCCGGCCGTGCTTGTGCACATGCCGCAGGTCGCGGTGAGCATGGGCGACGGGTCCGACGACCCGCCCCCCGGCGCACCCGAGGCGCCAGCCGAAGAGCGCGCGCAGGCCCCCGCGGAAGCGCGCGCGCAGGCGCCAGCAGAAGCGCGCGCACAGGCGCAAGGACTCGTGGCGCCCGCCTCCAGCATGGGCGCGCCGAAGAAAACGCGCGCGCGCGGCGCGCGCGCGGCGCAGGAGGCGGCGCCTCCTGTGGCGCCGGGCACAGACGCCGCCGACGCCGCCGTCAGTACCGCCGACGCCGCCGCCAACGCCGACGCCGCCACCGACTCCGCCGAGCTCGAGCCGGAGCCCGAGCCCGCGCGCGCCTAGCACGCTAGCGCGCGCGTCCAAGCTGCGTTCGCGTATATCGCGCGCCCGCGGCATGCGCTGGCTGCTCCCCGCCGTGCTTGTGCTCTGCGCCATGCTGCACGCGCACGCGCTTCCGACCTTTATCACCAAGTTCCTGCTTCCGGAAAACACCGACGCACAGCCCGTGGTCACGCAGAAGGTGCAAGAGTACATTCAGGACCTCGCGCAGCGCCAGGCTATTCAGTTGGGAAACTGGACGCTGCAGGTGGCGATGCAGGCTGTCGAGCCCTAAACTAGCATTCAGTCGAACTAAATAATAAAAATTTATTAATGTTTTGAAAAATGATTTCCGGCTATGCATACTGGTACATACTTTTCAATTGAATAATATGAGTTGAACGCGATATAAAAGACCTTCTATAAATGCTCAGTGTCAGGGGGTGTGGTATCGAACAATCCCTTGATAAGAGCCGTAGGGCTCAGAATCAGTACTTTGTCAATTTAAGTGACAATGGGAGCTTGGAACTTAGGCCAGTGATTATGAATACATGTGTTACATTGGTAAAAGACAGCTTGAACATTGCAGAATTCGAAGACAACGAAGACACGCCAGCGTTAGCTGTTGCAAGATACAAAGAAGTAGAGACGTTGGGTAAAATTCTGAAAAATTTGACCAGAAAATACAAAATGATTCAAAAAGAACCATCTAAAGCACTATGTCGATTCCTATTTTCTTCTAAACTTGCGCAGATTGACAAGAAAACAAGTGACCCGCTTCTGCCCTTCTTGCGCGATGACGAGTATTACGACAGGAGCATATGCTATGAACTTAACGACGACCCCGCATACGCACGCCTGGTCTGTAAAAAATTATGCATCGCTAGCAGAGATGCAGTCATACGATTAAAAAAAGTAAAGGAAACCCCATCGCTATCTATGGTTGATATTACACAATATAATGGGAAATGGATGGTTTCGTGGGGAAAAGAGAGTATCATCATCGAGGACCGGTTGTTAAAAAGGCTGCAGAATATGTATTGTTCTACATTCAAAATGACAGACACTGCTCTGTTGGACCAAAATTTCAACAGACGACTCTTTTGTCTATTGATACGCTATCAGTCATTGGGTGGTCAAGATAATATGACAACAAAAGGGGGTTGTTTTCATGAAGCGTCAAAGTTATTCTCATCAGTCACATGGTCTGCTTTCACAGACTTGAAAGTAACAAAGGAGTGCACAGCATCCCCTTTCAACAGCAGCGCAACTACATTTTGGTCTGCATTTGCTGACACTGACTGTTTCTTTGGCAGCAAAGGTAACTTCTTTGATGCAAGTGACACAGAATTACGTGAAGGAGGCTCGTTTATGGCGGATGGCCCTCCTGTAGAAGAAACCCTGGAACTTCTTGAAAGACGCATCCATGCAATCCTCGGACGAAACACAAATCCTACATCCTTCGTAGTTGGTTATCCACCCTGGAGGGATATGGACTGCTGGAAAAACCTAAAACAAAGCAAGTATCTTGTTTTTCATTTGGACAATTGTACAGTAGATCATTTTGGCCACATGTCTTTGTTTATATTACAGAACGAAAACGGAAAAAAACAATGGCCTGTGACTGAAGCAATTCAAATGAAACTGATAAGTTCATTGGGTACCAAGTATAATTAAATTTCAGCTTCTATTTTTAACTAGTTCTAGAATATTTATTCAATATTTTTAAGGAGTCATCAAAGGGGGGTCGCAATGGACTGACAAAAAAATGCGTACACAACTTTTTTTAAATCATCCATATATATATATAATAAAAAAATATTACGTATCCTCGGGCAAGTGATCATTGTATTCCCGATTTTCTTGTTCATACTCTTCTTCACGCTCTCCTTCTTGTTCACGCTCTTCTTTACGCTCTTCTTTACGCTCTCCTTTGTTCTTGTCATTTTCATTTCGATCTGCATACCAGGATGCTTCATCAAACTTCATCTCTCTAATACGATTATGACTTGACCCATCACGTTTGCCTTGTTTTTGATATATATCTTCAAGAGATAACATGTTTTTTACAGTAAGCCAGCAAGGCGGTTTTGTATTACTGCTCAAAAATAGCTGGAAAAACGTTTCCACATTCTGTGTAGGTTTCAAGTCTTCTATATTTTGAAGTATTTCAGCACGTTTCAATTTTAAATTTTCAAACATTATCATCATATCAGAACTAGTTACCCATTCAGGAAGTATTTTTTTTAAAGCAAAATCGCCTTCCTTATTGGTCATGAAAGCTTGTCCTTTTTTAAATTCTTCTTTCCATTCTTGAAATAAAATTCTTAGCGTTGTTCCATATTGTTCTCCATATTGTTCTTCTTCTTTAGAATAATTTTTAATTTCTATATAAATCGAATTTAAATTATTCATTATTGAACTA
>Ga0255119_1000101_pt1 | contig 24251 bp, 18 predicted proteins | sample Law_Atlam_RepC_8_2_FD_188578 | JGI IMG/M metagenome (GOLD analysis project Ga0255119, IMG submission 188578) | Freshwater microbial communities from St. Lawrence River, New York, United States - Law_Atlam_RepC_8h | ecosystem: Environmental > Aquatic > Freshwater > River | place: USA: New York... | reverse complement strand
GTCACCAAGGGCGCCTACAAGGACTACCACCTCGTCTGCGAGTTCAAGTGGGGCGAGCAGACCTGGGGCAGCCGCACCAAGCGCTCCCGCGACAACGGCATCCTCGTCCATTGCTTCGGGCCGATCGGCGCCCAGGGCGGCGCGTGGATGGCCAGCATCGAGGCCCAGATCATCGAAGGCGGCGTGGGCGACATCCTCGTCCTCAGCGCCCGGACCGCGGACGGGATCCCGCTCCCGGTCTCCATCAGCGCCGAACTCGGCAAGGACCGCGACAAGGAGTCCATCTGGACGCCGGGCGCCCCGCGCGTTACCATGACCGGCGGCCGTCTCAACTGGCAGCACCGCGACGTGGACTGGAAGGATGTGAAGGGCTACCGCGGCCGCGCCGACGTCGAGTCGCCTTTCGGCGAGTGGACGCGCTTCGAGGTCATCGCGAAGGGCGATACCCTGGAGTATTTCACCAACGGCGTGCTGGTGAACCGCGCGTTCGACTGCAAGCCGAGCGGTGGTCGCATCCTGCTGCAGACCGAGGCGGCCGAGATGTTCGTGCGCCGCTACGAGCTCCACCCGCTGGGCAAGTTCACGGAGAAGTGGACGCCCGCGCCCGCGCCCAAGAAGACCTCCGCCGCCCCGGCCCCCGCGCCGGCGCGCGCGAAGGACCTGCCGGCCTACCTGGCCCGCCCGTCCGAGATGGTGCTGGCGAAAGGGCAGGGCGTCGGCCCGACCCCCGAGGCCCGCGTGCCCGCCGGCTTCGAGTTGATCCAGGCCGCCCCCGCAGGCATGGTCGCGCACCCGACGTTGGGCTGCGTGGACGCGACGGGCCGTCTTTTCGTCGGTGATTCCCCGGGGACGGCCTGGGGCACGGCGCGGCATGAGGCCGAGAAGGCCGGCCGCATCGTGATGCTGGAGGACCGCGACGGCGACGGCGTCTTCGATCGCAGCACGGTCTTCGCCGACGGCCTGACGGTGCCGAAGGGCGCCTGCTGGTTGGACGGCTCGCTCTACGTCGCCTCGCCTCCCGGCATCTGGAAGTTCACGGACACCGACGGCGATGGCGTGGCCGACCAGCGCAAGCTGCTGGTGGGCGGTTTCCAGTGGACAGCCAACGGTGCCGACGTCCACGGTCCGTGGGCGCACCCGGATGGCCGCCTTTACTGGACGCATGGTCGCAAGGGTCATGACGTGAAGCAAACCGACGGCACCTTGGTGCATAAGGGGCTGGCCAGTGGCGTCTGGTCGATGCGTCCGGACGGTTCCGACATCCGCTGGCATTCCCTGATCTGCGGCGACAACCCGACCGGCCTGGCCATCGCCCCGACCGGCGAACTCTTCGGCACCTGCAACCTCTATAACGGCGTCCCGCGGTACGACACGATCGGCCAGTGGCAGCTCGGCGGCATCTACACGCGCCCCGACTTCCTGCACATCGTTGCCGACCAGCTCCGCACGCACCTGCAGATGCCCCTCGTCGCGAACCTCGGCCACCTGGTGCCCAGCGGCTGCGCCCTCTGGTCCCGCGGTCCCGAACTCGCCCCGGCCCTCGCCGCCTCCGCCGACAACCTCCACCTCATGGTGGCGCTCTATAACTCGAAGAAGGTCATCCGTCTTGAACTCCAGAAGGAAGGCGCCGGCTACCGCGCCTCCGAACACGATTTTCTCACGCTCACCAAGACGGGCGCCCATCTCACCGACGTCGTCGAGGCCCCGGATGGCTCCCTGCTCGTGCTCGATACCGGCACCTGGTACCCGCATTGCCCCTCCAGCCTGCTCAATTCCGCCAACGTCACCGGCGCGATCTACCGCGTGCGTCCGGTGAAGCCGGTGGCGCTCGCCCCGGCCAAGCCCGCCTCCTATCGGACGCTCACCGACGATGAGATCGCCCGCGACCTCGGCTCCGCGGATGCCGCCGTGGCCCGCCGCGCGTGCGAGCAGATGAGTTTCCGCCAGGTCCGCACGCCCGCCGCGACCGCGGCCCTGCGCGCCTTGCTCGACCGTCCGCTCGACGCTTTCCTCGAGCATGCCGCGCTCTACGCCGGCCTGAGCACGCGGGTATTCACCGTGGACGACCTCAAGGCCGCCGCCAGCCCGCGCCAGCAGGCCCGCCTTCTCCGTATCCTCGCTCAGGTGACGCCGGCGGCCGAGCGGGCCGCCGTCCTCGACTTCGCCGCCGGCACGCTCGGCACCGCCGACGCGGGCTTGGGCGAGAACGCTTTCCTCGCGCTGACGCAGGCCGCCGATGGCGACGCCCGCGTGGCGCCGGTCTTTGCCGCCTGGCTCAAGGCGGGTGAGCCTTCGCCTGAACAGCTCCGCGCCCTGGAACGCTTCGGCGTGGCCTTCGCCGGCCAGCCCCGGACCGCCGCCCTGCTCGGCGATATGCTCCGGCATGCGGCCGCCCCGGTCCGACAGGTGGCCCTGCGCGCCATCGCCGCGTCCACCGGCAAGCTCGCCGACCAGCCTTGGCGTCCCGCGCTGTCGCAGCTCCTGCGGACGGAGCCCGGTCCCTTGGTCTTCGCGGCCCTTACCCGCGTGAAGCACAAGTCCTTCGACGCCGACCTCGCGGCCTTCGCCGCGGAGGCAAGCCGCCCCGCCGCGCTGCGGCTCCGCGCCCTGCTGGCCTTGTCCGATGCGGGGAGCAAGTTAAGTGACGGCGCCTTCGATCTCCTGCTCGGGCTGGCCGGCGACGCCGGCAACCTGGGCCAGCGCATCGAGGCCTGCCATCGTCTGTCCGAGGCCCAGCTGAGCGACGCGCAACTGGACCGCTTCCTGCCGGTACTGCTGCTGGCCGGTCCGATTGAGCAGGGTGGTTTCCTGCGCGTGCTGCGCCAGTATTCGCCGGCCCAGGGCAAGCGCATCGCCGCCGCCTTCGCGCGGTCGCCCCAGCTCGGCACGCTCCGTCCCGACGAGGTGCGCGTGGCCTTTGCCAAGTGGCCACGCGCGGTCTTCGAGGTGATGGAGTCGGCCTTCGACGCCGCCCTCGCGGCCAACGAGCAGAAGAAAGGCAAGCTCGACGGCCTCGCCCGGTCCGCCGCGGAGCAGGGCCGGCCCGCCGAAGGCGCCAAGCTCTTCGCCGCCGGTCAGGGCGCCTGCGTCGCCTGTCATCGCGTGGGCGCGAACGGCGGGCAAGTCGGCCCCGACCTCTCCCGCATCGGCGCCATCCGTACCGAGCGCGAGCTCGTCGAGAGCATCCTTTTCCCCGGCAACACCATCGCCCGTGATTACGAGCTGCACGATGTCGAGACCAGCGACGGGCAGCATCACCTCGGCCTGATCCGTTCCCGCGCGGCGGCCGGTCTGGTGCTGGTCGATGCCGCCGGTCAGGCCAAGACGCTGCCGCACCCCTCTGTCGTCGCCGAGAAGGAGGTTGCGACCAGCCTCATGCCCGCCGGCCTCGACGCCGCTTTCAAGCCGCAGGAGCTGCTCGACCTCGTCGCCTGGCTGCGGAGCCTGCGCTGAGCGTTCAGGCCAGCAACCAGAGCCCCGCCAAGGTGGGGATGAAGAGCAGCAGCGCGCAGCCCCCGCTCCGGGGCTGGCCCCGGTCTTCGTCGATGATCCGATCCGGGTCGTCGGAGAGGCGCTCCTCGACCTCGTCCTGGACCCGGTCCTCGAAATCGTCCGCTGCGTCGTCGTCCATGGTTAAGGAGCCAGCATGCCCGGGCGCCCTTGGAGCGCAAGGGGCCGTCCGCTCTGGGGTTGCCCCACGCCGCCGGGTCTACCTAGGATGCCTTCCAGCATGGCCACGATCCTCTGCATGAAGTGGGGCACCAAGTACGGTCCCGAGTACGTCAACCGGCTCCACTCCATGGTGCGTCGTCACCTCACGATCCCGCACCGCTTCGTCTGCCTCACCGACAATCGCGACGGTCTGCACGCCGATATCGAGACCTTCCCCATCCCGAGCCTGGAACTGCCCGCCGGCGCACCCGAGCGCGGCTGGACCAAGCTCGTGTCCTTCTCCCCGGCGCTCAGCGCCCCCGGCGGTCCGGAGCTCAAGGGCGAGGTGCTCTTTCTCGACATCGACATCGTCATCGTCGGCAACATGGACGGGTTCTTCCAGCACCCCGGCGAGTTCCTGATCATCCGCGATTGGCAGAAGGGTGACTACACCGGCAACTCCTCGGTGTACCGCTGGACCGCGGCCGCGCACCCGGATGTGCTCGAGTATTTCCGCTCGAACCTCGATGCCGTGCGCAAGCGCCACCGCAACGAGCAGGAATTCCTCACCGCGCACCTCAGCGCCCAGGGCAAGGTCGGCTACTGGCCCGCGACTTGGTGCCGCAGCTTCAAGAAGCACTGCGTGAAGGTTTTCCCTTTCTCCTTCTGGCAGACGCCCACCATCCCCGAAGGCGCGAAGATCGTCGTCTTCCATGGCCTGCCGAACCCGCCCGATGCGCTCGTCGGTCGCAGCGGCAAATGGTACCGCCGCGTGTTGCCCACGCCGTGGGTTGCGGAGAATTGGAAGTAAGCGGCAGTATAGCGGGCACGTGGGCAAGGTGACACGGTGACAAGAGGGCAGGAATAACCCAAAAGGGAAACCGGATGATTGGCTGGGGTGTTGATACCACGGCTCACTTTCCGGTTTCTGGTCTCCTTGAATCTGCTCCTTGTCCACGTGCTAACATGCCCACGTGTCCCCTCGAAAGCGCCTTGCGCTTTCGCTTACTTGCTCTCCTCGGCGTCTTCGTCGTTGGCGGCTTCTTCCTTGGCCTGGGCCTGGCTGCTGAGAACGGGCTGGGCGAAGAGGCGGCTGTCGGAGAGTTTGGCGACGTAGCCCTCGTTGATGAGGAACTGGAGGTCGGCCGCGATGCGGCCCTTGGCCTCGTCGGAGGCTTCCGCCCCGGCGAGCGCGGTCACGATGTCCTTGGTCTGCTGACCGCCTTCCTTGTCGAGGGCGTCCAGGATCTTCTGCATCGAGTCGCTGAAGGTCTGCTTCGGGTCACGGCAACGACGGCGCACGCCGCACACGTAGGTGATGCCCTTGGAGCCCTTCTTGTAGAGGTGGAAGCCCTCCTTGCGGAGTCGGCCGCGGATCCCATTGGCGGTGTCGAGCGGGAAGGCGCGCTGGTCCTCGAGGAAAAAACGCACGGAGTCGCGGAGCGGGCCGGCGGGCATCGACTCCAGCAGGCGACCGGCGAAGCGCACCCAGGGATGGGACTTCACGACCTGGTCCTTGCGGAAGGCCTGCAGGAAGCCGCGGGCGGCGTCGAGTGACTCGAGGCGCTCGGGTTCGCCTTCCTGGCGGTCTTTCGGTACGTACTCATTGCGGCGGGACATCGCCTTGAGCCAGCTGTCGATGGCCTCCTGCTCGCGCACCATCTCGAGGCCGGCCTTGAAGCGATCGAAGGAGCTGTCGGGGCAGTGGCGGGCGTGGTGCTCGCGGAGCGCGCGCTGGTAGTTGTGGTGCGTGGGCGAGCCCAGCACGGCGCCGGTCTGCTTGCAGCGCGCGACCATCTGGAAGGCACCCTTCGGGGCCTCGACATCGACCTCGACGACGTCGAAGAATTTGTCCAGGTGACGGGACATCACGTGCTGGATGGCTTCGCCTTCGGTGAGGAAGGGGACGCCATCGGGGAGGGAGACGCTGAGGCTGGCGGTGGGATTGGCGGCCGCGTCGAGCGGGCGCACGACGATCGAGAGGCGGTCCTCCTTGTCGAGGATCAGCTTGGCCACGTCGAAGAGCGCGTAGGTCATCGCACTCTTCTTCATCGCGCCGCCCAAGAGTTCGAATTTCTCGTCGTCCGGGAAGAAGGCGACTTCGACGACCGGGCGGAAGGGCGCCTCATCCTGCCAGCGAGGCGGGCCGCGGTCGTCGCGGCGCGGACCATCCCGACGGGGGCCGCGGTCGTCGCGGCGGGGGCCGTCACGGGGCGGGCCTTTACGGTCGCCGCCGCCGAAGCGGGGACGATCGCCGCGGTCCTCGCGCCCGGCGCCCCGGCCACCACTGACCTTCTCGGCGGGGCCGTTGACCCAGGATGGGCCGAAACCAAGCGAGGACAGCCCCAGATCGAGGGAAGGGTCCTTGGAGGGGGAGTTCTCGGCCGGTTCGGAAGACATCGCAATTTGAGCGTTTGGAAAGATGTTGGTTTGGCAAGCGTTGGCATGAGCGGTTTTTTCTTGCACCCGCCGTCGGGAGTTCCAGCGTGCACCTTCCCCTTTGCTCAGGTGGTGGAATGGCAGACACGCATGCTTGAGGTGCATGTGCCGCAAGGTGTCCGGGTTCAAGTCCCGGCCTGAGCACCAAATATCGGCAGGGCCGGTTCAAAAACGAACCGGCCCTGTTTTTTGTTCCCATGCGGCGAGTCTCCCGCAAAACAGAGGCATGGCACCGCAGGATCGGCTCGACGTTCTCATCCTTGGCTCCGGCGGCCGGGAGCACGCGTTGCTCAAGGCCTGCCTCCGCAGCCCCCGCGTCGCCCGGGTTCGGGTCGCCCCTGGCAACGGCGGGATGGCGCTCGAGGCCGAGTGCCTCGAGGTCGACGCCGCCAACCCCGCCGCCGTCCTCGAGCTGGTCCGCCGGACCGCATCGAATTTCGTGATCGTTGGCCCGGAGGTTCCCCTCGCCGCCGGCGTCGTGGACGTGCTCGAGGCCGCCGGCATCCCGGCGTACGGTCCCCTCGCCGCCGGCGCCCTGCTCGAGGCCAGCAAGGCCTTCAGTAAGGACTTCATGGTGCGTCACCACGTGCCGACCGCGGCCTCCGCGACCTTCCGCCAGCTCGCCCCGGCGCTCGCCTATGTCCGCTCGCAACCCGTGCCCATCGTCATCAAGGCCTCCGGCCTGGCGGCGGGGAAGGGCGTGGTCATCGCGACCACCTTGGCCGAGGCCGAGGCCGCCTTGCGCGACATGATGGAGACCAAGGTCTTCGGCGCTTCCGGTGACGAGGTCGTGATCGAAGAATTCATGCAGGGCGAGGAAGCCTCCATCATGCTGATGGTCTGCGGCGAGGAGTACCTCATGCTGCCGCCCAGTCAGGACCATAAGCGGGTGGGGGAGGGCGACACTGGCCTCAATACGGGCGGCATGGGCGCCTACGCCCCGACCACCGTCGTCACGCCCGACGTCGAACGCCGCCTGCGCGAGGAGATCATCGTCCCCACGCTGCGCGGCCTCAAGGCCGACGGCATCGACTACCGCGGCACCCTCTACGTCGGTATCATGGTCACCGCCGCCGGCCCCAAGGTCGTCGAGTTCAACGTCCGCTTCGGCGATCCCGAATGTCAGGTGCTCATGCCTTCGCTGGAGACGGACCCCGTCCAAATCATGGAGGACATCGCGCATGGCCGCTTCCGTCCGGCCGCCGTGAAGCTGCGCCCCGGCGCCACGATCATCGTCGTCCTCGCCGCCGGGGGCTACCCGGGCGAGATCCGCAAGGGCGACGCCATCACCTTACCGACCGACCTGCCCGCCGGCGTCGACATCGTCCACGGGGGCACGAAACGCCTCCCGGACGGCCGGGTCGTCACCACCGGGGGTCGCGTCCTCGGCGTCGTGGCGCATGGCGCCACCTTGCAGGAGGCCGCTCGGCGGGCCTACGCGGTCGTACCGCAGGTCGGCTTCGAGGGGTGCCATTACCGCCGAGATATCGGCTACCGCCAGCTCAAGCGTGACGGCGCCGTCTGAACGCTTGAACGAGGGCGAAAGCCCCGCATCGTGAGCCCATGGCCGCCGCGCGCGACACCGTGACCTTCGTCTGCACCGGCAACACTTGCCGGAGCCCGATGGCCGAGGCCTTGCTCCGCGCGGCTCTGGCCAAGCGCGGCGAGGGACTCAGTCACCTCCGCGTCGCTTCGTGCGGCCTAGCCGCGGCGCCCGGAGACCCGGCCTCGCCCCATTCGGTCAAGGCCATGGCCCGGATCGGCCTGGACGTCTCCGCGCACCGCAGCCGCCTGCTGTCGCCGGCCGACCTCGACCGCAGCTTGGTCGTGTTCGGCATGACGGGCTCGCACCTCGACGCCCTGGCCCATCGTTTCGACCGCCTGCCTGAGACGGTCCTGCTCCTGCGCGACGTCTTGCCCGCCGACGCCCCCCGCGGCATCCCGGACCCGTTCGGCGGTGATTTCCGCGAGTACGAGGATTGCCGCGATTCCATGGTTGAAGCGATGCCCGCGCTGCTGGAGTTTCTGCGCCGACGCTTTTCCCGATGACCACCCCCGCCTCGATCCTTTCCTTCGGTAGCGACCACGGGGGGCTGGTGCTGCGCCGGGGGTTGATCGACGCCCTGCGGGCCAAGGGGTTCGCCGTCTTGGACCGCGGCACCGAGACCGAGGCTTCCTGTGATTATCCCGACTACGCCCAGGCGGTCGGAGCCGACGTGACGGCGGGCCGGGCCCGCTTCGGTATCCTCGTCTGCACCACGGGTATCGGCATCTCCATCGCCGCCAACAAGCTCCCGGGCATCCGCGCGGCCCTGGTCCAGAGCGCCGACGCCGCCGGGCTCAGCCGCCGGCACAATGACGCGAACGTCCTCTGTTTCGGGGCCAAGTATGTGGACCTGCCGCTTGCCCTCGCCTGCGTCGAGGCTTTCCTGTCGGCTGAGTTCGAGGGCGGCCGCCATTGCCGACGCGTCGACAAAATAGAGCCCGCCCGCTGAGCCCCCGTCTTTTCCGTTGCCAACCTTCGCCTAACTTCCTGCCTTTTCGCACCGCACCATGACTGCCATCCGCCGCATCCCGCTCGCCCAACTCGACCCTGAGATCGACGCCCTGATCAAGTCCGAGCTCAAGCGCCAGCAGACCCACCTCGAGCTCATCGCTTCGGAGAACTTCACGCTCCCGGCGATCATGGAGGCCCAAGGTAGCGTGCTGACCAACAAGTACGCCGAAGGCTACCCCGGCAAGCGCTGGTATGGCGGCTGCGAGTTCGTCGACACCGTCGAGCAGCTCGCCATCGACCGCGCCAAGCAGCTCTTCGGAGCCGACCACGCCAACGTCCAGCCGCACTCCGGCAGCCAGGCCAACGCGGCCGTCTACTTCGCCTCCATCAAGCCGGGGGACAAGATCCTGACGATGAACCTGTCCCACGGCGGGCACCTCACGCATGGCAACTCCGCCAACTTCTCCGGCAAGCTCTACAGCGTGGTCCACTACGGCGTGGGCGCCGACGGCCGCATCAACTACGACGAGGTCGAGGAGATGGCGAAGCGCGAGAAGCCGAAGATGATCACCGTCGGGGCCTCCGCCTACGCCCGCGAGATTGACTTCGCCCGCTTCGGCAAGATCGCCAAGGAGAACGGCGCGTTGCTGCTGGCCGACATCGCGCATATCGCCGGTCTGGTCGCCGCGGGTGTCCATCCGTCGCCCGTGCCGTACGCCGACTTCGTCACGACCACCACGCACAAGACGCTGCGCGGCCCCCGCGGTGGCCTGATCCTCTGCAAGGCGGAGCACGCGAAAGCCATCGACTCTTCCGTCTTCCCTGGAGCCCAAGGCGGCCCCCTGGAGCACGTCATCGCCGCCAAGGCCGTGTGCTTCGCCCAGTGCGCCACCCCGGAGTTTAAGGACTATGCCCGCCAGGTGGTCGCCAATTCCCGCGCCTTGGCCGACGCCCTGGTCGCTCTAGGCTTTGGTCTCATCAGTGGTGGCACCGACAACCACCTCAGCCTCATTGATTTGCGTAAGAGCCACCCGAATGTCTCCGGTAAGGATGCCCAGCTGGCCCTCGATGCTGCCCACATCACGACCAATAAGAACACCGTGCCGGATGAGACCCGCAGCCCGTTCCAGGCCAGCGGTATCCGCGTCGGCACCCCGGCGGTGACCTCGCGCGGCATGAAGGAGGCCGAGATGAAGGAAATTGCCCGCGCGATCTCTATCGTGCTTTCGGACCCCCAGAATCCCGCGAAAATCGCCGAGGCCCGGGGTATCGCCGAGGCCCTGTGCGCCCGCTTCCCCTTGCCTTATTGAGCCTCCGCCCTTGTTTTGGCTTCCCTCAATCACGAACTCCCTCTTATTGTTCCATCTACCCCACACCAATGACCCCCTCCATGCGTAAACGTAAGGGCTTTACCCTCATCGAACTTCTGACGGTGATCGCGATTATCGGCATCCTCGCGACCGCCCTCGTCCCGGCCGTCAAGAAGGTCCAGGAACTCGCCCGCCGTACCTCGGCCCTCTCCAAGATCCGCAACATCGGCTCCGCCATCAAGGTGGCCACCGACAACGGCTCCAAGCAGATTCGCGACCAGGCGTTCTCCCTGACCGCCCCGTCCCTCACGGCCTCCACGATGCCTCAGTACATGCAGATGCTTTCCATCTACGGCGGCATCAATGACGCGACCCAGTGGTACGTCGACTCCGACCCCCTCAACGAGAGCGTCGCCGTCCCCCGGCAAATCCTGTCCGGTGCCGCTGGATCCTTCGTTCCGGACCCCGGCCTGCTCACGGCCTCGGTTTCCTGGACGACCTACACCCCGAGCATCAAATCTGACGAAGGTACCATCCCGCTCATCTGGACTCGCGGTCTGACTGACGCCGGCGTCTGGGACCCGAACGGTCAGTTCCCGTCGGTCTGGGGTTCCGACGGCGGCCACATCTACTTCAATAACGGTCGCGTCGAGTGGTTCACCGACACCACCCAAACGGAAAACCAGTTCACCTCTCGCGTCGATGGCCGTCCGACCCCGCAGTGGAAGCTGGGCGTCTCTCGCACCTTCACCGGTCAGGCCTTGTCGCCTCGCTAAGAGCGCCGCGCTCACCGCACGAAAGCCCCGGGTCACCGGGGCTTTTTTGTTTCCAGAACTTCCCGGTCGGGCAACCTCCTTGTTTCGACCGATGGCTACCGCCCGCACCTGGATCGCCGCCTGCCGCCCCAAGACTTTGGTAGCGGCCGTCGCGCCCGTCGCGCTCGGCGGAGCGGTCGTCGTCGCCTATTCCCGCCACCCGGGACTCTGGGTCGAGCAGGCCTTCATCCTCATCCTGCTGAGCTGCCTCGGGTTCGCACTCGGCGTGCAGGTCGCCTGTAATTTCGCCAATGACCTGGGTGATTCGCTGCGAGGCGCGGACACCGCCGCGCGCGTCGGTCCGCGGCGTGCCGTCTCGGCGGGGGATATCACGCCCGCCGCCATGCGTCGCGGCGTCTGGGCCGCCTGTCTGCTCGCGCTTCTCCTCGGGGCCCCCGTCGCGCTGTTGTCGCCCTGGCTGCTGTTGGCCGGCCTCCTGGCGATCGCCTGCGCGCTCGCCTACACGCTGGGTCCTTTCCCGCTGGCCTATCGCGGGCTCGGCGACGTCTTCGTCGTCGGCTGCTTCGGCGTCCAGGCGACCGTGCTGACCGCCTGGGCGGTCTGCACGCCTGCCCCCGGTGACTGCGGCTGTTTTACGCCGCCGATGCCTTGGGCCGCCGGGCTCCTCGCCGGCCTCGGTCTAGGTTTGCTGGCCGATAACATCCTCGTCGCGAACAACGCCCGTGATTACGAGACCGACCTCGCGGTGGATAAGCGCACGACCGTGGTGCGCTTCGGTCGCGGGTTCGCGCGCCACCTGCATGGCTTCAATACCGTCGTCGGGCTGGGTTGTCTCGCACTGGTCTTCGGTTGGGCACCCTTGGGACTGCTCCCCCTCGGGCTGTGGCATCATCTGGCTTTCCGCCGGGCCCGCCAGCCCGTCGATTTCCTGCCCTTTCTCGGCCGGGCGGCGGGCTTGATGCTGCTGGCGACGATCCTGTGCGTAACTGCCACTTGCCTTGGGTGGGTGCCGGCTGGCACCCTTGGGCTGCGATGAGCCAACCCCCGTCCCTCGCCGATCAGCTCGAAGCCCTCGTCCAAGCCAGCGGCCGGCCGTCGTGGGACGAGTACTTCATGGCCACCGCCGTGCTCGTGAGTTCCCGCTCCAGCTGCGACCGCCTGCATGTCGGCTGCATCGTGGTCTCCACGGGCAAGCACCCGAACCGCCTCGTCGCCGCCGGCTACAATGGCTTCTTGCCCGGCGCCCCGCACGACTCGTACGTCCGCGACGGCCATGAGCTCGCCACGGTCCATGCCGAGCAGAACGCCGTGGCCGACGCCGCCAAGCGCGGGGTGTCGCTCCAAGGCACCGTCTGCTACGTCACCCACTACCCCTGCGTGAACTGCGCCAAGATGCTGGCCGCCGCCGGCATCGCGGAAGTCCGCTACCGCCATGACTACAAGAACGACCCGCTCGTCGGGGAACTCTTCACCCAGTCCGGCGTGAAGGTCGCGCGGATCGGCGGTTGAGATGGCGGGCCGGTTCCAGTCGCTCGCCGGGCGGCTCCTCGTCTCGCACCCGTCGCAGCGCGACGAGCATTTCCACGCGTCGGTCGTCTTGATCCATTCGCATGACCGGGCCGACGGCGCGATGGGAGTGATCCTCAACCGCCCCTACGGCCGGACGCTCGGCCAGGCCCAGCCCCGGCCGCTCGGTACGCCGCTCGACCGCCTGCCCCTGCATTTCGGCGGGCCGGTCTCCGCCGACCAGCTCGCGTTCGGCGGCTGGCGTTTCGCCGCCCGCGGGCCGGCGGCGCGGCGCTACGGTATCAGCCGGGAGGAAGCCGAGACGCTCGCCGGCGACCCAGCCTTCCGTCTGTTCGGGTTCGTCGGTTACGCCGGCTGGGACGCCGGGCAGCTCGAGAACGAGCTTCGGCTCAACGCCTGGATCACCTGTCCCTTCGATCGGGTCTGCGCCCGGCTGGAAGGGGAGGCTTTCTGGAAGGCCCTGCTGGTGAAGCATCGCCCGGACCTGCGGCTCGCGGCGGATTCGCCCGAGGACCCCGGGCTCAACTGATCAGCGACTGTTGGCCGTCAGGATCTCGACCTGCCGGATGAGCGTGTCGCCGGCGGCCTTGCCGTTGGCGGTCAGCATGCGGCGCCGGATGAGCTGCGGGCGAAACTGATCTTTCACACCGTAGAGCGACCAAGGGCCGGGTCGCAGGCGCGGGTCGCCCGCCGGCAGGGCCGTCCAGCCGATCGGCATCCCTTGCCAGCTGAACTCCACGTACCAGCCCGCCGCGGTCGCGCTATCGCCCCCTTTGAGCAGGGCGGGGTAGCGGGTGAGGAAGTCGGGCGTGCGTTTGGGGCGCAGCGTGATGGCCAGGGCCACCGGTTGGTCGCGCAGGAGCGTCCGCACGTCGGCGGAGGAGCGCGCCAGCAGGAGCGTCGGGTCGAAGCCGATCAGGTTCTGGCCATTGAAGACCCCGTGATGGTTCGGCACGCCCCGGTTGTCGGCGTCGGCGTCGTACCAGGCCTGGAATCGTTCGCTGAGCATCAGGCCGACCTCGAAATGCAGGTGCGCGCGTTCCTTGGGGATCGCGGTCTCGCTCGTCGAACTGCGTCCCATGACGCCCAGGACCTTGCCGGCCGCCAAAGTCTGCCCCACCTTGAGCCCGGGCTGGAGGGAGGCCAGGTGGGCGTAGAGCGTGTAGACCGGCAACTCGGCGCGCGGGTGCAGCATCACCACGTAACGACCGTAGGTACCGTTGGGGCGTGCGTTAACGTAGGCGACCACGCCCTCCATCGCGGAGAAGACCAGGTCGGTCGGCTCGCCGGACTTGGTCCGGCCCGCGGGACGGATGTCGAGCCCCTCATGGAAGCGATGACCGTCGTCGCGGACCATGCCGAAGGCGCCGGACTCGAGTCGCCCGGACTCGGTCGGCTGCAGGTAGTCCTCGGGGGAACGCAGCAAGGAGCGGTCCATCGACGTCGGCCAGACGACCTCCGTCGCCGTCGCGCTCGCCGCGCAGAGTCCGAGCAGGAGCAGACGTTGGTACCGACTCCGGGTCACTGGCCCTCGCGCTCCTGCAATTTGCGGATCTTGAGGACCGAGGAGTTGAGGCGCTTGCTCAGTTCCGTCGCCGCCGCGCGATTTGAGAGGCCTTTCTGTTCGACGTGGAAGAGGAGGTTGCCATCGACGATCTGGCTTTCGATCCGCATGATGCCGACCGCCGTATCGTTGACCACGAGCACGAGCTGCTTGCCCGCCGCCTCGGCCGTGTAATGCATGATGTCGGCGCCCGACTTGCGGTCGACCTGTACGAGCAGGAAGACCTGACGCATATCCTGCGGGCCGGCCTCGACGACCTCGGTGTTGAGCACGGACTCGGCCTTGACCAGGGCCGTGGTGATGACCGGGATCCGCAGGCCGCTGACGGGTAGTTCGACGTAAAGCTTCATCGACGGGCCGGTCGAGGGCGGGGCCTCGAGGAAGATGGAGGCGATGTCGGTGGGGAGGTCCGGGGTGCAGCCGGCGAGGCAAAGGGCGGCGAGGGCACCGAGGACGGAGAGGGACTTCATGAAAATCAACCGACCAGGAGGTCGAGGGTCGCGCCTACCTTGAGCAGGTGGGCGGGCTGCAGGTCGAGGGCGGGCACAAGGTAGACCTGCTTACTTGCGGCGTGCTGGTAGGGAATGAGGCCCTTGTCGGCCGGCCCCATCGCCTTGATGATTCGCTTGCGCTCAAGCAGCATCGCGAGGATGTGCTTCAGGACGGTCTTGTCGCCCGACGGGTCCTCCTCGTTCTCATAGAGGGAGAGGAAGAACTCCTCTCGCGACGCGAGTAGCTGCGCACGCTGGGCCTGCTCCTCTTCCCCGCGTTCCTTGACCTCGCGGGTCCACTTGCCGAGGAGGAGGCCGGGCGCCTGGAAGGCGGCGGCGTGGTCCTTGAGCACGTCGGTGCGGTCGATGAGGCCGCCGGTCGGCTTATGCACGATGCACGTGACGATATCGCCGACGCGAAGTTCCTGACCGGAGACGGCGCACGTACGGGCGATGGGTTTGACCTGCCAATCCATGCGCCGAGGATGAGCCCGCGGGGGCCGGGCGGGCAACCCCATTCCCCGGGGATTGGGGCTGACTTATTGACGGTCTCGGGTCAGTCTGCGGCATGAACGGCGTTAGTCCCTCCGGTGGCGCGGCCCTGCTCGTGGTCGATGTCCAACCCACCTTCCTCCGGGTGATGCCTGCGGGCGAAGCCTGCCTGCGACGTTGCCGCCTGGCGGTGGGCGCCGCCCGGCTCCTTGGGTTGCCGATCTTCTTCACCGAGCAGGTGCCCGCCAAACTTGGCCCGACCCACCCGGAGCTGCTCCTGGCGGCGGGCGAAGGCACCCGGGTGTTCGGCAAGACCGCTTTCTCCGCCTTCGGGGCTCCGGGGCTCACCGAGGCGTTGCGGGAAGCCGGCATCACCCACCTGCTGATCGCGGGACTCGAAGGGCCGGTCTGCGTGCACCAGACCGCGGTCGCCGCCCTGCGCGCCGACTTCGGGGTCACTTTGCTGGCCGACGCCATCACGGAGCGGCGGCCGGAGGATGGCGCCGTCAGTCTCGCCGCGTTACGGCATGGCGGAGCGACGATCCTGCCGGTGGAGACGGTCTTCTACGCGCTGCTGGGCGATGCCGCGGATCCCCGTTTCCGCGCTTTCACGGAGCTCGTCAAGCAGGCTCAGGCCTGATCGACCGTCAGGGACGGAGCGGGCGCCACGTCGCTCGGCCGGTCCGGCTCGCTCCAGGCGGCGAAGGCAATCATCGCCGCGTTGTCGCCGCAGTGCTTCGGCTCCGCGAGGAACATCGGCAGACCGCGTTGCGCGGCCGCGTTCGTGAGGCGGGTGCGGAGCGTGCGATTGTTGGCGACCCCGCCCGAAAGGCCGACCGAACGGTAGGTGCCGCGGTCGAGGGCGGCCCCGGTCTTGGCGACGAGCTGCGCGATGATGGCGTGCTGGTAGCCTGCGCAGAGGTCGGGCAGGGCCGCGCGCACTTGCGCGTCGTCCATCTTCTCGAGCTGGTAGCGCAGCGCGGTCTTCAAGCCGGAGAAACTCAGGCGCAGGTCGGCCTTCTCCGGGATGCCGCGCGGGAAGACGAACTTCGCGACGTCGCCTCCCGCGGCGAGGCGTTCGATGAGCGCGCCGCCCGGGTAGGGCAGGCCGAGGAGCTTGGCGCCCTTGTCGAAAGCCTCGCCCGCGGCATCGTCGACCGTGCGGGCGACCACCCGGATCGAGAGGTCCTCGCCCAGGCGTACGAGCAGCGTGTTGCCGCCGGAGATCACGATCCCGAGGTGCGGGAGCAACGCCGCGCGCGCGGCCAGGAAGCCCGCGGGGTCCTGCGCGTGCAGAGGCAGGAAGACCGAGTGGACGTGGGCGCGCAGGTGGTTGACGCCGACCAGCGGGCGGCCGGTGGCCAGCGCCAGCGCCCGTCCCAGCGTGACGCCCATCGAGAGGCAGGGTAGCAGGCCGGGGCCGCGGGTGACGGCGAGCCGCGTGACCGCCGGCAGGTCGCCTTTGAATTCCTCCAGCAGCCAAGGCAGGGCGGAAAGGTGCATGCGGCTGGCCAGCTCCGGCACGACGCCGCCGTATTTCTCGTGCTCGGCCGCCTGCGTGCTCACGCGTTCGCGCACGATGCCCCGGGCCGGGTCGAAGAGCGCCAAGGCCGATTCATCGCAGGAACTTTCGATTGCGAGGATCATCCGCCTGCAGTCAGGCCAAATCGGGGCATGGCTCAACCTCGTTTCGTCTGGCGCAGGCGGAAAGTCCCCGCAACGCTGGTCCCGTGGAAGCCGCCGCCCGACACGCCGCCCTCGTCGCCCTGCTTCGCCGCGAGGCCCGCGCCGGCGTGGTGCCGTTCGCCCGCCTCGTGGAAGCCGCGCTCTACGCCCCGGGGCTCGGTTATTACGTCGCGGAGCGCGCACGCGTGGGCAAGGCCGCCGGCACGGACTTCACCACCGCCGCCGCGCTCGGCCCGATGTTCGGCGAACTGGTCGCCGCGGCCGCCGGCCAACTCGTCGGCGACCTCGCCGCGCACGCGCTGGTCGAGGTCGGCGCGGAGCCCGGCCAGACCCCTTTCGACGGCGTCGCCGGACGATTCGCCGGGCACCACGTCTTCCGCGTCGGCGCAACGCCCCGACTCCCGGCTCGCTCCGTGCTGGTCGCCAACGAGCTGTTCGACGCCCAGCCGTTCGACCGTTTCATCTTCCAGGACGGCGCGTGGCGTGAGCTCGGGGTGCGCGTCGACGGCCCGACCCTCGCGCCGGAAGTCCTGCCCGCCTTCACTGATCCGGCCGCGCCCGCGTTCGTGGCCGGGTTGCCCGCGGCGGAGGAAGGCTGGATCATCGACGTCCCGTTCGCAGCCGAACGCTTGCTCGCGCAACTCGTCGCCGGCGGCTGGACCGGTGCCGTCATTTTCCTGGATTACGGGAAGACGGTCGCGCAGTGCCTGGAGTCCTCTCCGGCGGGCACGGCCCGGGCCTATTACCGCCATCAGCTATCCGGCGACATCCTGACGCGGCTGGGTTCGCAGGACCTCACGTGCCACGTCCTCTGGGATCGGCTCGAGCCGGTGCTGCGCGCCGCCGGTTTCCGCCCCGCGTTGGATCGGCAGGAAGCCTTTTTCGTGAAGCATGCCGCCGGCGCGATGGAACGGATCGCCGCGTCGGGCGACCCCGAGGCCACCGGCCGGCTCCGGGCCCTGACGCACCCGGCCCATTTCGGGTCCAAGTTCCAGGTTTTGCACGGCGTAAGGCCTTAATCGGCGGTTTCCGGAAGCCACGCTCGACCTCGGGGGAACAACCCCTTTTCTGGAGTGTACCCCTCATTTAGCCATGAAGTCCTCCCAGCTTATTCCGTTCACCCTCTGCTTGGGCGCCGCGGTGCTCTCGGCCGACGTCAAGGTCATCCAGACCTTCGAGGGCGATGGCTTCGATAGCTGGCAGACGACGGGCACGGGCTTCGGGCTCGCCCCGGTCACGGGCCGATGCGACGGCGTGAACGGGGAGTTCCGCAACTACGGCGGGAACTCGCTCGTCTGCTCCGGTCATCGCGGCGACGCGGCGACCGGCACCCTGACCTCCCCGGAGATCGTCCTGACCCACTCCTTCCTTGGTTTCCTGGTGGCCGGCGGCAATCACCCCGGCAAGACGGCTGTGCAGCTCCTCGTCGACGGCAAGGTCGCGCGCGAGGCCGTCGGCAAGAACGGGCTGATGCTCGCCGAAGTCGTCTGGGACATCGCGGAGTTCAAGGGTAAGAAAGGCGTGCTCCGTCTCGTCGACCGCGAGGTCGGGTCCTGGGGGTTCATCGCGGCGGACCATTTCGTGTTCTCCTCGACCAAGGAGGTTAAGTTCGCGACCGGTGGCCGGCCCAAGCCCAAGGCCGCCAGCAACCTCGTGCGCGTGCCCGGCGAAGGCACGGCCGCCCTGCAGCCCGGCGCGACGCTCAAGGAAACCGGCGGTCATAAGGCGACCGGCGTCACTTCGCCGACGGCCATCGCCTTCGGCAACGACGGCAGCCTCTACGTCGCCGAGTCCCACCGCTTCCGCTTCGGCGTCGAGGACGACCGCAACCACCTCTACTGGTACCACGACGACCTCGCCGCCGCGACGACCGCCGACCGCCTCGCCCTGCACAAGAAGTGGGAAGCCAAGCGCTCCCACGCTTGGATGACGGCGAAGTCGGAGAAGATCCGTTTCCTCACCGACGAGCAGCTGGACGGCGTCTTCGCGAAGTCCCGGATGTTCGACGAGAAATTCAACGATGTGCTCGACGGTACCGGTGCCGGGGTCATGGCGTGGGACGACAACGTCTACTTCGCCTGTATCCCGCGCATCTGGATGCTGCAGGATCCCAAGCAGGACGGCGTCGAAGGGCAGCGCAAGATCCTGCAGGACGGCTTCGGCGTACGCATCTCGCTCTCCGGCCACGACATGAACGGCTTCGCCATCGGTTACGACGGCCGTGTCTGGGGCACGATCGGCGACCGCGGTTTCAATTTCACCACGAAGGAAGGCAAGAAGTACGACTCCCGCAACCGGGGCGCCGTGTTCCGCTTCGAGCCAGACGGCTCGGACTTCGAGGTCGTGCATTTCGGCCTCCGCAATCCGAAGGAGATCGCCTTCGACGAGTTCGGGAACGGCATCTCGGTCGACAACAACTCCGACCAAGGCGACCAGGCGCGCGTCGTCTACGTCGTCGAGGGTGCGGATTCCGGCTGGGAGATGGAGCATCAGGCCATGCACACGTTCCACCGCTCGATCGGCCTGGAGCAGCGTCCGCCCTCCCGCTGGATGACCGAGAAGGTCTGGGAACTCCAGAACCCCGTCCAGCCGGCCTTCATCATCCCGCCGTCCGCCTACATCTCCTCCGGTCCGTCGGGCCTCACCTACCACCCCGGCGCGGGTTACCTCGAGGCCGAGGCTAAGCACTTCCATATCTGCGATTACCGCGGCTCCGCCGGCGGTTCTGGTATCTGGTCCTTTCAGCTCGAGCCCGCGGGGGCGGGCATGAAACTGGTGGAGTCGCACCAGCTGATCTGGGGCGTCGCCGCCACCGACGTCGAATACGACTGGAAAGGTCGCCTGGTGGTGTCCGACTTCATCACGGGCTGGGAGTCCCACGACGCCGGCCGCATCATCACGCTCTCCGCCGACAAGGTGTGGAAGCCCGAGGCGGCCGCCACGGTGGCCACCTTGATGAAGGAAGGCTTCGCGAAGCGCGGTTCCGCCGACCTCGCGTCGCTGCTCGCGCACGCCGACCAACGTATCCGCTTGCGCGCCCAGATCGAGCTCACCCGCCGACCCGACGCCGCCGACCGCTTCGAGGCTGCGACGAAGTCGGCGAATCCGCTCGAGCGCGTCCACGGCATCTGGGGGCTGGGCATCCTCGCTCGCCGCGGAGCCGCGATCGCCCCGAGCGAGGCCTTCAACGGTAAGCCCACGCCGGTGGCGCCCCTGGCCGATCGCGTCGCCGCCGCGAACCGCCTCGTGCCGCTGCTCGCCCATGCCGACGCCGAGGTCCGCGCCCAGACCGCCCGCGCGCTCTCGGAGTCCCCGCTCAAGGGCAACGAGCTCCCGCTCGGCAAGCTCATCCTCGACCCGTCGCCGCGCGTGCGATCCTTCGCCGCCCTAGCCGCCGCGCGGCTCGGCGCGGACAAGCACCTGCCCGAGGTGTTGACGATGCTCCGTGAGAACGCCGACGCCGATCCGGTGCTGCGTCACGCGGGTTCCTACGCGATTGACCGGATGTGCCGCACCGCCGCCGCCTTCGACGCGGTGGCGCAGGATCCCAACGCTTCGGTGCGCCTCGCGGCCGTCATCGCCCTGCGCCGCCGCCTCGATCCTGCCGCCGCCCGCTTCGTGAACGACGCTTCCCCGATCGTGGCCGACGAAGCCATCCGCGCCGTGCACGACCTCGCCCTCGAGCCGGGTCGCCCGGCGGTCGCCGCGCTCCTCGATACCCGCGACCGGCGCGTCTGGACGCCCTTCATGCTGCGACGCCTCGTGCACAGCGCCTTCCGCCTCGGGGGCGAGGCCAACGCCGCCCGCGTGGTCGCCGTCGCCATCGACGACAAGCTTCCAGAGGAAGTCCGCGGCGAGGCCCTGCGCCTACTCGCCCAGTGGGCCAACCCTTATCCGATCGACCAGTCGACCGCCCACTGGAACCCGCTCCCTCCCCGCGACTCCAAGGAAGTCCGCGGCAGCCTGACGGCCGCGCTGCCGAAACTCCTCCAAGGCAGTTCCGATACCTTGAAGGCCGCCCTGGAACTGGTGACGCTCTTCCAACTTGATGTGGCTTCGTTGCCCGCCGAGACGCTCACCGCCTTGGCCGCCAACGCCAAACTGAGCGGTTCGGCCCGCGCCAAGGCACTGGCGATGCTCCTCGCCCGCCAGCCCGCCAACGCCGGCGAACTCGCCGACAAGTATGCGAAGGACGCCAAGGACGAGGTCGCCATGGTCGCGCTCGGCGAACTCGCCCAGCGCAACCCCGCACAGGGGCTCACCGAACTCTCCAAGGCCGCTCAGACGGGCTCGCCGGCCCGTCGTCAGGGCGCCTGGAAGGCCCTCGCCAAACTGCAGGCTCCCGGGGTCGAGGCCTTGTTCATCGGACAACTCGCCGCCCTCGGCGCCGGTAAGGGCGTCTCGCCCGCCGCGATTGAGTTGTTAGAGGCCGCCGCGGCTCGCCCGGAGGGCGCCGTCAAGCAGGCCCTGACCAAGGTGCAGGGAGCCTTGGCCGATCCGGCCAATCCCCTGGCTAAGTGGCTGCCCGCCCTCGAAGGCGGTGACGCCGCCAACGGCTTCGCGCTCTTCCAAGCCCTGCCCGCCGGGCAGTGTCTCCGCTGTCACCGCGCCTCGACCGACTCGCATGCCGCCGGCGGCGAGGCGGGTCCGAACCTCGCGGGCATCGCCAAGCGCGGTGACCGTCGCTACCTCCTCGAATCGGTCGTGCAATCCTCCGCCTTCGTGGTCTCGGGTTATGGTAGCGTGAACCTTGACCTCGCCAACGGCGGCGCCCTCACTGGCACGCTGCTCCAGGAGAAGCCCGACTTCGTCGACGTCGATGTCGCCGGAAACCGCTGGCGCGTCGCCCGCAAAGACATCAAGGCGATGACCGCCCCGGTCTCCGGCATGCCGGCCCTGGACGGCGTGCTCTCGCTCGGCGAGGTGCGCGACCTCGTGGCCTGGCTCGCGACCCTGGAGAAGGGCGCGGCCGCGACCAAGGCCCCCGAGCCCAAGCCGCTCGATATCGCGACCATCAAGCCCGTGGTCCATGCCGCCGGCGTCGACCCCGCCGCGATGGCGCTCGGCAAGCAGCAGTTCGCGCTGTGCTCCGCCTGTCACGGCCCGAACGCCGAAGGTACCGTCATCGCGCCCCCCCTCGCGAAGTCGAACTGGGTCAATGGCCCGGTAGAGAACCTCATCCGCATCCAGCTCCGCGGCCTACAGGGGCCGATCACCGTCTCCGGCAAGGAATACAAGCTCCCGGGCCCGATGCCGGCCCAGGCCTACCAGACCGACGAGCAGATCGCCGCCGTGCTGACGTATGTCCGCAACAGCTTCGGCAACGCCGCCTCGTCGGTCACCCCAGCGCAGGTCAAGGCGCTGCGCGGTGAGGTCGGCCAGCCTCCGCTCACCGAGGCCGACCTCGTCCCGGCAAAGTAAGCGCCAAGGCTAAGCCAGCGAAAGGGGCGGTCCCGTATGGGACCGCCCCTTTTTCCTGGACCAGCCGCTCGGCCAGCTTCAGCGCGGGAGGTTCAGTCGGCGCAGGACGCGGTTGGAGCCGCCTTCCTCCCGGACCGTGATCTGCCGCAGGCCTTCCTTGCGGACGATGATGCTTTCCTGGGGGACCGTCGTGAAGGTCTGCTTCTCGCCCCGGGACACCTTGACCGTGACGATCAGTTCGGCACCCAAGCGTTCGACTGAGACGACCGAGATTTCAGTCCGGCGATCGGTCTCCTTGTCGACGAGGGAGATCAGGCAATCTTGGGCGAAGTCCGGCGCGACGGCGTTGCGGCCGTTGAGCGGGGCCGGGTGGAAGGCCTGGTCGAAAGCTGCCCGGTCGGTCACGAGTTCGGCCTGCAGGTAGCCGATGCGCTTCCCTTGGTGGAAGTGGTTCTCCAGTCGACGATAGGGGACGGTTTGGCTGATTTCCGCCCCGACCTCCTTGATCGCGACCAGGCCGGCCTTGCCGTTCGGCAGGACGGCGATCTCCGCCAGCAGGCGGCGTTGGTTGCGGAACTTCTCCCACTTCTCCCCCGTGCCCTCCTTGATGTAGAAGGATTCGATGCCCGCGCGGACGTCGGTACGGTTCCAGCCCCAGGTGCCATGTCCCCGGCGGGCCAGCAGGAAGGCGCCGGAGGTCGGCGCGGTGAAGGTGGGGTCCCCGAAGACGGCGATGCCTTCCGGACCCTTGGACAGCGGGAAGTAGATCGGGGTATCCTGCGGGACGCTTTGCTCGAAGATGCGGCGCGCGATGAACTCGGCCTGTTCGGCGCCGGAGGACAGGACTTCGCCCCGCTTCTTTTCCGCCTCCTCCGCGGGGTGCAGTCGCTGCCATTCCTTGAGCAGCCCTTGGTACTGCTCCTGGCTGAACGACTGGAAGCCGTAACTCAGCACCACGTAGTCGCCCTTGGTCAAACTGCGCGGATCCACCGGTTCGCAGAGGACCAGGTAGCGTTCCCCGGAGGCCAGGGGGCGGCTTTGCTCGTAGACCATCCATCCGAGCACCGCGACCTGGAGGGCCAGCGCCCCGGCGAGCAGCGAGCGGCGATGCGGCACGAGGGCGGCGACCCGCGCCTCGAGCCAAGCCGGGCGGAACTCCGGCATCGCCTCGATGATGGCGGGTTCGCGCGGCTGGCGCCAGATCTTGGCCAGGACGAAAAGCACCACGCCCAGCAGCAGGAAGATTCCCGCCATGCCGAGGTAGCCCAGTTCCTTCTCGATGTCGGCGTAGCGCCAGAAGAGCCACGCGAGGAAGACGATCGCGCCGTAGACATAGGGCCGCAGGCGGCTCTCGGCCAGCCCTTGGCGGATGAGCGCGACCGCCAGCAGCAGGGTGGTCACGTTCGCCATGGCGGTGACCAGCACCCAGACCGTTTCGCGCTGTTGGAAGCCGCGCAGGTCGAGGGCCCCGAGGAAGCCGAGCGCGAGGGTCAGCAGGGCGATGAGCCCCATCCATGCCGCGTGGCTGTCCTGCCGGGCGCGGGCCCGTTGGATGGCCCAGCCCGCCAAGGCCGCGGTCGCCAGCGTGTAGGCGTGGTCGTGGCGCAGGAAGGAGTCGCTGAAGTCGCGGTGCATCGAGCCATGCAGGCTGCCGAGCGCCAACGTGATGAAGGCCACGCCGCCCGCCCCGATGAAGCGGAAGCCCCGACCGCGCGCATCGCCCGTCGGGTGCAATGCGGCGAGCACCAGCGGCAGGACGAAGACGTGCACGGGGATGTGCCCGTTGAAGAGGAACCAGAGGAAGACGAACGACCAGGCCAGCGCCCCGGTGAGCGCGGGACGGGCCCGGCGGTAGGCGGCGAAGGCGCTGGGCAGGAGCAGCAGCAGGAAGACCAGACGCTCCCCGTGGTGCAACTGGTTGCGGTGGCGCCACCAGCCGAGGTCCGCCTCCATCAGCATCCAGCTGCCCGCGAGGGCGATCACCAGCAGGTGCAGGACGGTGGCGTCGAGGACCAGGGCGAAGGGAAGCGTGAAGACGCACCAGGCGAGCAGGGCGTCGGGCGCGTGCGCATCCAGGTGGTAAATCTGGCCGATGAGCGCGATGCCGGCCCCGTACATGATGCACCCGAGGAGATGCCCGATGATGGCGCCGCGTTCCCGCCCGGTGTGGAAGCACCAGAGGCCGGCGCCTTGGATGACGGCGAGGGCCGCGAAGACCGTGGTCAGCTGGCCCTCTCGCGAGAACTCCGCCCAGTTATGGCTGATCACCAGGAGGATGGCGGCGCCGAAGAGCAGGACGCCGAGGGTGCGCAGCGCGAAAGCAAGGGCGCCCGTTTCCGTCGGGGCTTCCGGGTAACGGGCGAGGATGCGCTCGCGCTGTTCCTTTTCGACCAGGCC
>Ga0255119_1000093_pt1 | contig 24887 bp, 20 predicted proteins | sample Law_Atlam_RepC_8_2_FD_188578 | JGI IMG/M metagenome (GOLD analysis project Ga0255119, IMG submission 188578) | Freshwater microbial communities from St. Lawrence River, New York, United States - Law_Atlam_RepC_8h | ecosystem: Environmental > Aquatic > Freshwater > River | place: USA: New York... | reverse complement strand
GTCTTCACCATCCATCAGAATTTGCCCGCCATCGGTGCGCACCAAACCGACAATCATGTAGAAGGAGGTGGTTTTGCCGGCCCCATTGGGCCCTAACAAACCCACGACTTCACCTTTTTCAACTTTGACCGATACGTCAAAAACCACTTGGCGGCTACCGTAAGACTTTTGCAAATGGCGCGCTTCAAGGTGGCTGATGGCGGTGTGGGCGCTCATGGCTTGTCTGCACCGGTGCGTGTGCTCGGTTTCAAAACAGGCCCAGCAACGGGCGGGGTTAATTCATTGGTTTTAGGACGTGGTGTGATGGTGGCCTTGACGCGTTGGCTACCAGAAGTGTTGCCTGGCAGGCCGGTTTTGCCATCGACCGAGAAAACTTCGGTGGTGTTGTTGACCAAAATTTGTTGGCCTTGAATGCGGTCGGCCACCACTTGGCCGCGCAGCAAGCGCAGTTCAGCGCGCTGGGTGAGTGTCAGGGTATCGGCCTGGCTGTTGTAAACAACCGCTTCTGCTTCTCCTTCTGTGAATTCGTCGAAACCTTCACGTTTTTGGCGAAAGAAAACACGCTCGCCCGGTTCGGCCGACAAAGTGGCCACTTGGTTGCCTTGGTTGTCTTTTTTAACCTCCATGCGAGCTGCTTTCATAACCAAGGTGCCCTTGGTCATGAGAACTTTGCCGGTGAAGGTGGTGAGTTGTTTTTGGTCGTCGTGCTTGAGCGAATCGGCCTCAACGTTCATGGGTTTGTCTTTGTCCGCTTTTTCGGCGAAAGCACTCTGAGCCGCAATGGCGGCTAGGGTGAAGAGCAATGTGATGAACTTGAGTTTCATAAAGGCGCGAATCTTGCTTGATTGTAGGTGTTCAGAGGGGATGCACACTTGTTTGGAAGAAAAATCACAAAAAAAAGCCCACCGAAGTGGGCTGATGCGCAACACCCGCTTTGAATCAGGCGCGGCCTTGTCGAACTAGGGCCAACAAAGAGTCTGTGACTTGAAGTGCACGGTCCATGCTGCCGGCCAATGTGCCATCGATGTAGTACTTGCCTGCGACTCCCAATGATGGAACACCTTCAATCTTGAAATCATTTTGCAATTGAACGGCGCGCTTGAGTTTGCTGGCCACGCCAAATGATTTGGCTGTGTCTGCAAATTTATTTTTATCAACACCTTGCTTTTCGACCCACGCCAAAATGCTGGCATCGGTGTTCAATGCCAAACGTTCGACGTGAATGGCTTGGAACACTTTGCCATGTATTTTTTCTAACAAGCCCATGGCTTCTAAGGAGAAATACAAGCGTTGCTGGGGTGCGAAGTCTTCTCTGAAAGCGACGGGTACTCGGCGCACCACCACATCTTTGGGTGCATTTTTCACCCATTGTGCAAAAGCGGGTTCGAAGCCGTTGCAGTGAGAGCAGCTGTACCAAAAGAATTCAATCACTTCAATTTTGCCGGCTTCAGTTTCGGTGGGCACAGCGCGGTCCAACTTGGTGTAATCCTTGCCCGCGACAAACTTGGCGGGGCCTTGCGCGAAAGCTGTGTTGTTCAAACTTAAGCCGCCAAGGGCTGCAGCGGTGCTTAAGCTGGCTAAAGAAAATTCACGGCGTTTCATATCGTGCTCCTGATTAAAAAAGGGTTTGTTTAAGTTTAGCGTTGGACGCGAACCAAGGCGGCATCCATGCCATTGGCATCTAAACGTGCTTTGATTTTTTCTGCTTGATCTTTGTCATCAAAAGGGCCGCTTCTCACCCTAAAGATGGCGCGTCCGGCTTGCTCGCGTTCACTGACCTTGGATTCAATGCCCATCATGGACAATTTGGCTTTTTGGGCGTCTGCGTCAGCTGCAGATTTAAAGGCACCTGCTTGAACAAAATAGGTGAAAGGATCGTTGGTGGCTGGCGCTTTGTTTGCGGGCTGAGGTGTGGCCGCAGGGGGTGGTGCAGACGCGGCAGGCGCAGGCGCAGGCGCTGCAGGAGCGGATGCTGCTGGCGCTGCGTTCGGCTTTTGTTTCTTGGCCAAATCTGCCAAGGGATCGGCCGTCACTGCAGGTGCGGGTGCGCCGGCACCAGGATTGGGTACGCCTGCGGTGGCCGCAGCAGGATTGGCAGCCGTAGCGTCTGCCGGTACATCTGGTGTGACGGGTTTGCTTTGTATCGCCCCGTTTGGATTCCAGTCTTTGTTTTTTTCCGCTTCAACCGCATCTTGATCGGCAGAACGAGATTGGTTCTTGTTGCTAAATGGCATGGGCACTTTGGTGACGTACATGGCGACACCGAGGGCAATGATGAGGCCAATGACCAAGCCTAGAACAAAGCCCAGCAAGGTGCCACCGCGTTGGCTTTGGATGTTGGAGTGGAACATGTTGTGAAGTGCTCTCAATTCATACTTAAATAAGTAGCGTCCGAATTACATCTGCTCAGGTGCGGACACACCCAATATTTTCAAGCCATTTTGCAAGACTTGTGCGCAGGCTGCAACCAAGGCCAAGCGTGCCAGTTTGAGGGGTTCTTCTTCCACCAAAATGCGCTCTGCATCGTAGTAGCTGTGGTAGCTAGCGGCCAAGTCGCGCAAGTAAAACGTCACGTCGTGCGGCGCAAAGTCTTGCGCTGCGTCGGTCAGCATGGCAGGGTATTTGGCCAACAGCAACATGAGGGCCTGAGCTTTGGGGTTGTCTAAATTGGACAAATCGACTTTGGCCAAGCTGGCCACATCGCCGCCCCAAGTGCGCAAAATGGAGTGAATGCGTGCGTGGGCATATTGCACGTAATACACCGGGTTGTCGTTGTTTTTGGCCAAAGCCAAATCAATGTCGAACACATATTCGGTGTCGGGCTTGCGGCTGAGCAAAAAGAAGCGCACCGCATCTTTGCTGGTCCACTCAATGAGATCGCGCAGCGTCACATAACTGCCAGCGCGCTTAGAAATTTTCACTTCCACGCCGCCGCGCATCACGCGCACCATGGTGTGCAACACGTAGTCGGGGTAGCCCTCTGGAATGCCAGCGCCAGCGGCTTGCAAGCCAGCGCGCACGCGTGCAATGGTGCCGTGGTGATCGGTGCCTTGAATGTTGACAACCTTGGTAAAGCCGCGTTCCCATTTGGCAATGTGGTACGCCACATCGGGTACAAAGTAGGTGTAGGTGCCATCGCCTTTGCGCATGACGCGGTCTTTGTCGTCACCATAGTCGGTGGACTTGAGCCAGAGCGCGCCATCTTGCTCGTAGGTCTTGCCTGCTTCTTGAAGCTTCTTCACAGCAGCGTCAACGCGGCCACTGGTGTAGAGGCTTGACTCAAGGTAGTAGTTGTCAAACTTGACTTCGAAGGCTTTCAAGTCCAGGTCTTGCTCGTGGCGCAAATAGGCTACGGCAAATTCGCGCATGCCATTCAAATCGTTCAGGTCGCCACTGCCCGTGAATTCACGGTCGTCAGACTTGACGGTTTTCTTTGCCAAGAAATCTTGCGCAATGTCTAGGATGTAGTCGCCGTTGTAGGCCGCTGCGTTTTCGCCACTGGGCCACTCTGCATCACCCGGCTTGAAGCCTTGCGCGCGCAATTGGGTTGAAGTGGCCAAGGTGTTAATTTGCACGCCCGCGTCGTTGTAATAAAACTCGCGGTACACGGACCAGCCTTGCGTTGCAAACAAATTGCAAATGGCATCGCCCAATGCGGCTTGTCTGCCATGGCCCACATGAAGTGGCCCTGTTGGATTGGCGGACACAAACTCCACCAACACTTTTTCATTGCGCTCAGCTTGCTTGCCAAAGCAAGAAGCTGCATGCAGCACTTCTTGGATGACCGCTTGTTTGGCACTGGGTTTGAGCTTGAGGTTTAAAAAGCCAGGGCCTGCAATGTCAATGCTCTCTACCCACTGGGTGAAAGCAGGCGTAGCCATGAGTGCCGTGCGCAGTGCTTCGCCCACTTGTCTGGGGTTTTGGCCTAAGGGCTTGGCCAAGTGCATGGCAGCCGTGCAGGCCAGATCGCCATGGGCTGCCACCTTGGGTGATTCAAAGATGGCTTTGGCACCGGCACCAGAATGCAGGCGTTCGAGTTCGGCGGCAAGGGCCGACAGTAATTCTTGTTTGGCTAAGAGCATGCCTCGATTTTACGGGGCGCTTTGCCAAGTTGCGGGCAAGCTGTAGTGATGCTTTAAAAAGTCGATCCAAAGGCGCAAACGCAGGGGCAAGTGCTTTCTTTGGGGAAAAACACCGTAAATGCCGTTGGGCGGGGCCGCAAACTCGGCCAACACCTCGACCAGGTGACCCGTTCGGATGTCATTTTCTACCTCCCAAGTGCTGCGCCAGGCGATGCCCATGTGGGCTAGGCACCAACCGTGCAAAACTTGGCCATCGGAGCAATCTAGGGGGCCGTGCGGGCGTAAGTGGGTGACCTCAGGGCCTTCGGAAGGGTCTGAGGGCGGAACTTTAAAGGCCCATCCGCGCGTTTGGGAGGCATCACTCGAAAGCGTAAGGCAGCTGTGCTGAAGCAAATCGGATGGCATTTTGGGGGTGCCATGCTTGGCCAAATAGGCGGGGGTGGCCACACACATGCGCCGGTTGTCGGCCAACCTCACACTGACCAAAGATGAATCGGGCAAGTCGCCCACGCGCACCGCAAAGTCGAAGCCCTCGCCGGCCAGGTCAATCACCCGATCGCTTAGGTTGAGCGAAATTTTGACGTCTGGATTTTGTGCATGAAACAAAGGGGCAAGCGGTGCCACATGTCTGCGCCCAAAACCCGCAGGTGCGGTAATGCGCAAATGACCGCTGGCTTTCAAGCCTCCGGCTGAAACGCTGTCTTCTGCATTGGCCACATCGCTCAAAAGACGCTGGCAATTTTCTAAAAAGGCGCTGCCCTCGTGCGTCAAGCTGATGCGCCTGGTGGTTCGCAACAACAGTTTGACGCCCAAGTGTGATTCCAAAGCATCGAGCCGTCTGCCAATGATGGCGGGGGCCACGCCTTCTGCACGCGCTGCTGCACTCAAGCTGCCACGGGTGGCAACCGATACAAAGGATTCAAAAACTTTGAGCTTGTCCATGTTTCAAGGGCTTGTCTGTTTGCGGTTTAAGCCGCCCCGTTGGGGTGACTCAGTTTTTGAATTTCTTCTGCGTTGTAGCCCAGGCTGCTTAACAAACTCTCGTTGTGCTCACCCAATTGGGGCGCCGATTGCCGAACCTTCAAGCGCTCTTGGTCCATGCTCAGCGGCAACAAGACGGTATGAATGCTTCGACCATCGTTCAAGGTCATCGGCGCGAGGCCGCCTGTGGCATGCAAATGAGGATCGTCTAACAATTCGTGAGGCGCTGTGATGGGCGCATAGGGCAGTGAATTTTTTTCAAAAACTTCACTCAGCGTTTGCGCAGAGAAATTTTGAAGACGTTCTCGCAAAATGGGCAGCAGCCATTCACGCGCTAGCACGCGATCGTTGTTGCTGGTGAGTTTGGGGTTGTCGTACAAATCTGAGTAGCCAAAGGCCTCGCAAAATATTTTCCAAGCGGTGTCGCTTACAACCGCCAAGAAGATTTGTTCGCCCTCTTTCACCACAAACACATCGTAGATGGCCCATGCAGAAATTCGCTCGGGCATAGGCGCAGCAGCTTTGCCTGTGACTTGGTATTGCATCATGTGTTGCGCCACCAAAAACACGTTGTTTTCAAACAGGGCGCTTTGCACTTCTTGACCTTTGCCCGTTTGAGCGCGTTGCGCCAAGGCTGCCATGGCACCGATAGCGCCAAACATGCCGCCCATGATGTCGTTCACACTTGTACCCGCCCGCAGTGGGTCGCCCCGTCGGCCTGTCATGTAGGCCAAGCCACCCATCATTTGCACCACCTCGTCAAGGGCTGTGCGGTGCTCGTAAGGGCCAGGCAAAAACCCCTTGAGTGAAACGTAAATGAGCCGCGGATTGAGCTTCTTCAAGCTCTCGTAATCCAAGCCCAGTTTTTGCATGGTGCCTGGTTTGAAGTTTTCACTGACGATGTCTGCGGTGGCAAGCAAGCGCAAGACAGCTTCTTTGCCTTCCGGCGTTTTCAAGTCGAGCGCGAGGCTTTTTTTGTTGCGATTGAACAGTGGAAAAAAACCAGCGCCTGAGCCCAACAGTTTGCGTGTGTTATCGCCCTCATGGCCGTGGCCAATAGGCTCAACTTTGATCACTTCGGCGCCTAAGTCTGCCAGCACCATGCCGCAAGTTGGCCCCATCACCATGTGCGTGAACTCGACCACGCGAATGCCCTCATAGGGCAAGTGTTTCGATTCAGGCATGCACCCATCCTTTGGGCAAACCCGCTTCGGGTGTCATGCCGTAAAGCGGCTCATCTGGCAAGCCATCGCTTAAGGCTTGTCTGGCCAAAATCAATTTGGGAATGCTCACCCCGGTTTGAATGCCCATGGCTTCCAACATGAAAACCAAATCTTCTGTGACCACATTGCCAGATGCGCCAGGTGCATAGGGGCAGCCCCCTAAACCGGCCATCGAACTGTCAAAGGTGCGCACGCCCACATCGTAGGCGGCCAAACAATTGGCAAGACCCAAGCCGCGTGTGTTGTGCATGTGGGCCGCACCCGTTTTGTTGCCAATCTCTGCAAACACGCGCTTGAACAAACGGCGCACCTGCGCAGGGTTGGCCATGCCTGTGGTGTCAGACAAGCCTGATTCATCAGCGCCCGCTTCAATGACGGCAGCTGCCAGTTTCACTACATCGTCTTCGGCCACAAGGCCCTGAAGGGTGCAGCCAAATGCAGTGGAGATACCGGCTTCAACTTTCACGTGCGGTGCCAAATCATTGCGAATTTGAACGATGGCGCGCACTTCCTCCACCATGGCTTCGCGTGTTTTGCGCACATTGGCCATGGAGTGCGCTTCTGAGGCAGAAACAGGAATCGTGAGTTTGTGTGCCCCAGCCTTGAGGGCCGCCTCAGCGCCTTTGCGGTTGGGAACCAAGGCCATCACGGTCAGATTCGGGTACTGGCGTGCATGCTGCACCACCAGGGCAGCATCGGCCATTTGGGGCAGTAAGTGAGACGGCACAAAGGAGGCGACCTCGATTTCTTGCAGTCCAGAGGCGACCAAAGCATCGATCCAGCGCAATTTGTGGGCAGTGGCCATGGTTTGCTTGACCGACTGGAGGCCATCGCGCGGGCCGACTTCACTGATCAATACACGGTCTGATGGCATGTTGTGTTGGAGGTGTGGCAATGCGGGGGTTTCAAGGTTGAACAATATTTTGACCAATTTTGTCGCATTTGGCCTCCATCTTTGCATAAAAGTCACAAGTCAAAGGATATTTCCCTGATTTGTGAATGATGAAACATCGAATAAAGTGAGGTTTGTTCAGGGAACCGGTTGTTTTTCTGATTCCTGCAAGCTGTTGAATTCAGCTTCGACTTGTTTTGTTTTTTTATTTGAGGCTTTTTATGACCGATCGCATTGCCATTCACGGACTCCACGTGGCCACACCGCTTTATCGATTTATTGAAGACCAGGTCTTGCCTGCAGTGGGTGTCAAAAGCAAGGCTTTTTGGTCGGGCTTTGATGGCATCGTGAAAGACTTGGCGCCCGTGAATTTGGCCTTGTTGGCCGAGCGCGATCGCATTCAATTGGCCATGGACAAGTGGCACACCGCCCACCCAGGACCCGTGAGCGATGCCAAAGCCATGAAGGCTTATCGCCAACATTTGACATCGATTGGCTACTTGGTGCCCGAGCCCAAAAGCCCCAAAGCCAACACCCAAAATGTGGATGCAGAGTTGGCGGTATTGGCAGGCCCCCAGTTGGTGGTGCCTATTTTGAATGCACGCTATGCCTTGAACGCTGCCAACGCACGTTGGGGTTCTTTGTATGACGCGCTGTACGGCACCGATGCACTGAGTGAAGCCAACGGTTGCGAAAAAGGCACGGGCTACAACCCCAAGCGCGGCGCCAAAGTGATTGAGTACTGCCGCTATGTGCTAGACCGTTGCGCGCCTTTGAAAAAGGGCTCGCACATTGACAGCACTGGCTACAGCGTGAAGGGTGGCAAGTTGGTGGTCAGTTTGAAAACAGGTACCACCACTTTGGCCGATGCCAAACAATTTGTTGGCTTCCAAGGCGATGCCAAGGCACCCACCTCATTGCTGTTCAAGCACAACGGTTTGCACCTTGATTTGGAAATAAACAAAGCACACCCCATTGGCAAAACAGACCCTGCGGGTGTGTCCGATTTGGTGGCTGAAGCTGCACTTTCCACCATTTTGGATTTGGAAGATTCAGTGGCCGCTGTCGATGCCGAAGACAAAGTTTTGGCTTACAGCAACTGGCTTGGTATTTTGCAAGGCACTTTGTCAGAAGACGTGCAAAAGGGCGGCAAGACTTTCAAGCGCACACTGAACCCAGACCGCGTTTACACCAAGCCTAGCGGCAAAGGCCACGAAGTCTTGCATGGCCGCTCTTTGTTGTTCGTGCGCAATGTGGGTCACCTGATGACCAACCCTGCTATTTTGTACAACGCAGCAGACGGTTCGCAAAAAGAAATTCCAGAAGGCATTCTGGACGCCATGATCACCACCACGTGTGCCATGGCCGACTTGCAAAAAAAGAAGGGCGCTGATTTCCGCAACAGCCGCACCGGCAGCGTCTACATCGTGAAGCCCAAAATGCACGGTCCCAAAGAAGTGGGCTTTGCAGACACTTTGTTTGGCCGAGTCGAAAAAGTTTTGGGCTTGAAGCCCTCCACAGTGAAGCTGGGCATCATGGACGAAGAGCGCCGCACCAGCGTCAATTTGGCAGCGTGCATTGCTGCTGCCAAATCACGCGTGGCCTTTATCAATACAGGCTTCTTGGACCGCACCGGCGACGAAATGCACACTTGCATGTTGGCGGGTCCTGTCATGCGCAAAGGCGATATCAAGGGCAGCACTTGGTTGGGCGCCTACGAGAGAAGCAACGTAGCCGTGGGCTTGCAAGCAGGCTTGCGTGGCCGCGCACAAATTGGCAAGGGCATGTGGGCCATGCCTGATTTGATGGCCGACATGTTGAAGCAAAAAATTGCACACCCCAATGCGGGCGCCAACACAGCTTGGGTACCCAGCCCCACGGCTGCTACTTTGCACGCCATGCACTACCACCAAGTGAACGTGCAGGCCTTGCAAAAGCAGATGGAAAAAACCATCGGCAAGAACGACGCCAAAGCCATGCGCGAAGAAACGCTCAGCAAATTGTTGCAGTTTCCAGTGGTCACACCTGGGCAAGCCGCAGAGTGGACTGCGAAAGACAAACAAGACGAACTCGATAACAACGCTCAAGGCATCTTGGGCTATGTGGTGCGTTGGGTTGATCAAGGTGTGGGTTGCTCTAAGGTGCCCGACATTCATGGCGTGGGCCTGATGGAAGACCGTGCCACTTTGCGCATCAGCAGCCAACACATTGCCAACTGGATGGCGCACGGCGTGGTGACACATGCACAAGTGAAAGCTACCATGGAGCGTATGGCTGCCGTGGTGGATCAGCAAAACGCTGGTGATGCGTCCTATCAAAAGATGGCCGGCAATTTCGCAACTTCCAAAGCGTATCAAGCTGCTTGCGACTTGGTCTTTAAAGGCAAAGAGCAACCCAGCGGTTACACCGAGCCTTTGTTGCACGCTTGGCGTTTGAAGGTCAAAGCCAGCTAGGCTTTGCCTGATTTTGTGGTGTTGCTTTAAGCGGCTTGAACAGCCGCTTCTAATGCGTCAATGAAAATCGATGCCACATCACAACCCGTTTGATCAAAAATTTCTTGAAAACACGTGGGGCTGGTGACGTTGATTTCGGTCACGCTGGTGCCAATGATGTCTAAGCCAATCAACAACAAACCACGCGCAGCCAAGATGGGGCCAATGGCTTCTGCAATGGCACGGTCGTTGTCGGTAATGGGTTGAGCCACACCTTTGCCACCCGCAGCCAAGTTACCGCGCACTTCGCCACCTTGCGGGATGCGGGCTAAGCAGAAGGGCACAGGCTTGCCGCCAATGATGAGCACGCGTTTGTCGCCTTGCGCGATGGCGGGTAGAAACTTTTGCACCATGACCGACTGCGCGCCGTCTAGGTTGAGCGTCTCAATGATGGAGCCAAGGTTCATGCCGTCTGCACCCACGCGGAAAATACCCATGCCACCCATGCCGTCGAGCGGTTTCAAGATGATGTCTTGGTGTTCGGCATGGAAAGCTTTGATGGCGTCGGCAGAGCGTGTGACCAAAGTAGGTCCGATGAATTGGGGGAACTCCATGATGGCCAATTTTTCAGGATGATCACGAAGGGCTGATGCCTTGTTGAATACCTTGGCGCCTTCACGCTCGGCTTGGCTAAGCAAATGGGTGGCGTAAAAGTACTCGCTGTCAAAGGGCGGGTCTTTGCGCATGATGATGGCGTCAAAGTCTTTGAGCCATGCTTGGCGCTCGGCTTTGACTTCATACCAAGCACTCGCATCGCCAGTCAATCGCAAGTCTTGAACTTGCGCTTTGACGCACTCACCGCGCTGCCATTGAATGTGGGGCACTTCGCAAGCAGTGACCTGATGGCCGCGCTTTTGCGCTTCGCGCATCATGGCAAAACTGGTGTCCTTCTTGATCTTGAAGGAAGCGAGGGGGTCGATGATGAAAAGGATGTTCATGCGCTTAATGTCGCACAAAGACATTAACAACGCATGACAGTCGGAAATTTACATGTTTCTGCGGTACTGACCGCCCACCTCAAACAGGGCGTTGGTAATTTGACCTAGCGAGCAAACGCGCACAGCCTCCATCAGCACTTCAAACACGTTGTGGTTGTGAATCACAGCTTGCTGCAAGCGGGCCAGCATGGCGGGTGATTCTTTGGCGTGCTTGGCGTGGAAAGCATGCAAACGGTCGAGTTGAGATTTTTTCTCTTCTTCTGTAGAGCGTGCCAATTCCAGCTTTTCCAAGACTTCATCGCCTTTAGGGTTGCGGAAGGTGTTGACACCAATGATGGGGTACTCGCCGGTGTGCTTGAGCATTTCGTAGTGCATCGATTCGTCTTGAATCTTGCCGCGCTGATAGCCCGTTTCCATGGCACCTAGCACACCGCCACGGTCTGCAATTTTTTCAAACTCCGTGAGCACAGCCTCTTCCACCAACTCCGTCAACTCTTCAATGATGAAGGCGCCTTGGCTTGGGTTTTCGTTTTTGGCCAAGCCCCACTCGCGGTTGATGATGAGTTGAATGGCCATGGCGCGGCGCACGCTGTCTTCCGTGGGGGTGGTGATGGCTTCGTCAAAGGCGTTGGTGTGCAGCGAGTTGCAATTGTCGTAAATGGCAATCAGCGCTTGCAGCGTGGTGCGAATGTCGTTGAACTGAATCTCTTGCGCATGCAATGAGCGGCCTGAAGTTTGAATGTGGTATTTCAATTTCTGGCTGCGCTCGTTGGCGCCATATTTGTTCTTCATGGCCACGGCCCAGATGCGGCGGGCCACTCGGCCCATCACGGTGTATTCGGGGTCCATGCCGTTGCTGAAGAAGAAGCTCAGGTTGGGCGCAAAATCGTCGATGTGCATGCCGCGCGCCAAGTAGGCTTCGACAAAGGTGAAGCCATTGGAAAGCGTGAAGGCCAGTTGACTAATGGGGTTCGCACCTGCTTCGGCAATGTGATAGCCGCTGATGGACACCGAGTAGAAATTGCGCACATCGTTGTTGACAAAAAATTGCGCAACGTCGCCCATGACTTTCAAGCTGAACTCGGTGCTGAAGATGCAAGTGTTTTGACCTTGGTCTTCTTTCAAAATGTCGGCTTGCACGGTACCGCGCACATTGGCCATTACCCATGCGCGAATTTTGGCCGCTTCAGTGTCGGTCGGTTCGCGGCCATTGTCGGTTTTGAATTTTTCCAAATTCTGATCGATGGCAGTGTTCATGAACATGGCCAAAATAGATGGCGCTGGACCATTGATGGTCATGGACACGCTGGTGCTGGGGTTGCACAAGTCAAAGCCGCCGTACAGCACTTTCATGTCGTCCAAGGTGGCAATGCTGACCCCCGAGTTGCCCACCTTGCCGTAAATGTCTGGACGCGGGTCGGGGTCGTTGCCATACAGCGTGACGGAGTCAAACGCCGTGGACAAACGTTTGGCGGGCATGCCTTCGCTGAGCAACTTAAAACGGGTGTTGGTTCTAAAGGCATCGCCTTCACCTGCAAACATGCGCGTAGGATCTTCGCCTTCGCGTTTGAACGCAAAGGTACCGGCTGTGTAGGGGAAGCTGCCGGGCACGTTGTCGAGCATGAGCCACTTCAAAATTTCGCCATGGTCTTCGTAAGTGGGCAATGACACTTTGCGAATGGTGGTGCCCGACAAACTTTTGGAAGTGAGTGCGGTGCGAATTTCTTTGTCGCGAATTTTCACAACATACTCATCGGCCGCGTAGGCCTTTTGCATTTCTGGCCATTGGACCAACAGTTTTTTTGCTGAAGGATCTTGTGTCTCTTCACGACGAACAGCCAAGTCGATGGCAGCCTCTGAGGCTTTGGCACGGCCTGGTTTGTCGATTTCCAGCATGACTGCGGCAGCGCGCAGTTGTTGAATTTCACGGGCCAACTGCGCTTGTGCGCGAGCTTGTTTTTTATAGCCGCGAACGGTGTCACTGATTTCAGCCAAGTAACGTGTCCGTGCGGTGGGGACCACGGGCGTTTGGTTGGTGCTGTGTCTAACGTCGACCTTTGGCAGCAAACCCTCTTTCAACTTCAAACCCAATTCACCCAAGCGAACTTTGAGTGCTTGGTACAAAGCCGTGACGCCATCGTCGTTGAAGCGCGCAGCCATGGTGCCAAACACGGGCATTTTTTCTGTGGGCACTGTCCAAGCTTCTTGGTTTCGCTGAACTTGTTTGGCCACATCGCGCAATGCATCGCTGGCGCCTTTGCGGTCAAACTTGTTGATGGCCACAAACTGGGCAAAGTCGAGCATGTCGATTTTTTCCAACTGGCTGGCTGCACCAAACTCTGGCGTCATGACGTACATGGGTAAATCAACGTGCGGCACGATGGCGGCATCGCCTTGGCCAATGCCGGAGGTTTCAACCACCACCACATCAAAGCCAGCCACCTTGCAAGCGGCCACCACATCGGGCAACGCGGCAGAAATTTCGCTGCCAAAATCGCGCGTAGCCAAACTGCGCATGAACACGCGCTGGCCATTACGCCAAGGGTTGATGGCGTTCATGCGAATGCGGTCGCCCAACAAGGCACCGCCGCTCTTGCGGCGCGATGGATCGATGGACACCACTGCAATGCGCAAGTCATCACCTTGGTCTAAGCGCAAGCGGCGAATGAGTTCGTCGGTTAAAGAAGATTTACCTGCACCACCTGTTCCGGTAATGCCTAGCACGGGCACTTTGTGAAGAGCGGCTTCTGCGCGCAACGCGGCCACCATGTCGGCAGAAGCGCTGCCGTTTTCCAACACGGTGATCAGTTGTGACAAGGCACGCCAGTTGGCTTCGGTGTTGCCTTGAATGGCTTTCAAATCTTTGGGGGCATAAGCGCTGAGGTCTTTGTCGCAGCGCATGACCATCTCGCCAATCATGCCGGCCAGACCCATGCGTTGGCCATCTTCTGGGCTGTAAATGCGGCCTACGCCATAAGCATGCAACTCGCGAATTTCTGCGGGAACAATGACACCGCCACCGCCACCAAAGACTTGGATGTGTTCACCACCGCGCTGGCGCAACAGGTCGACCATGTATTTGAAATACTCAACGTGACCGCCTTGGTAGGAGCTGATGGCAATGCCTTGCGCGTCTTCTTGCAAAGCGGCCGTGACCACTTCATCGACCGAGCGGTTGTGACCCAAGTGAATGACTTCGGCACCCATGCTTTGCAAAATGCGGCGCATGATGTTGATGGCCGCATCGTGGCCATCAAACAAACTGGCGGCAGTAACGAAGCGCACTTTGTGCGAGGGGCGGTATTCGGCGAGGGCTTTGTATTCGGCAGACAGGTCGGTCATGGCAGGGTTCCAGCTTTACGTTTACGTTAACGTCAATCAGCGATCTTAGCTCTTTTACTTAGAAAAGTCTTACAAATCAACATGCCAGCCAACATGGCGGCGGTGAAAATCAGGGCATCCGTGCTTAAAAGAGCGCTGGCGAGAGCTGGGCCTGGGCAGTAGCCTACCAAGCCCCAACCCGCACCAAATAAGACGGCACCGCCTACCAGTGGCAAATCGATGTGTCGCTGGCCGGGCACATGGAATTGGTCGGCAAATCGGGGGGCTTGAGCCATTCGATGTGTCCATCCAAAGGCCAGCAATGTGACGCAGACCGCGCCGCCCATGACAAAGGCCAAAGTCGGGTCCCAGAGCCCTGGAAATGGCCCTTTCCCGATGGCGGTGATGTCTAAAAATCCCAATACTTTGAGAGGCTGCGTCATGCCTGACAAAACCAAGCCCGCCGAAAATAAAAGGCCAGCGGAGAAGGCCAAGCCAAGACGGCCAGCGCGTTCGGGTTGAGCACTCATGCTGCACCTCGCATCAAAGTGACGACCAGCATGCCTGTGGCCATGAACACGCCAACGGCTACCAAGGACCTGACAGACAACCTGCCCAAGCCGCACACCCCATGGCCACTGGTACAGCCGCTTCCCCAGACCGTTCCAAAGCCCACCAAAAGCCCTGCAGGAATGAGCAAATACAGCGGTCTGGTGGAGAGGGTGGGGACCTCCAAGCCTTGACCCAAAAGGCATCCGCCCAGAATCAGGCCTGCTAAAAACGCCCAACGCCATGTGTCGGGGTGTGTGGGCGAAGAAAGAGTTTCCGAGGTGATACCGCTGATGCCAGCAATACGGCCAAGGCCCCACCATAGCAGCCAACTGGCCAAACCAATCAGAATACCGCCGAGTCCGGCAGTGAGATAAGGGTGCAAATTAGAAAGCATCGATTAGAGTTCCGTATAAATGTGTCAAAAAGTTGGCAAAAGTTATCATAATTTGTCGTCTAACAGAAAGATTCCCATGAGCCGCATTGCCGATCCTGAAAAAAAGAAAGCCCTTTGTGCCCGTTTGGCCCGAATTGAAGGCCAATTGAGGGGGCTGCAAAAACTCATTGAGTCAGACGCTGACTGCGAAAAAATCGCCCAACAAATGGCGGCATCTCGCAAAGCTTTGGACAAATCCTTTTTTGCCATGGTGGGTTGCATGATTGAACAAGGTGACCAATCGTCCGAGCATGTGGCTGAAATGCTGACAAAATTTGCTTGAAGTCTGACATGCACACTTCACACGCACAAGTCATTCAGCTGTTTGACAGCCAGTCCAGCACCTACACCTATTTGGTCTTTGACCCAGACACCTTAGAGGCCGTCATCATTGACCCCGTGGACGATCAAATTGCACGCGATCAAAAGCTCATTCAAGACAAAGGTCTCAAAGTCAATTGGGCTTTAGAAACCCATGCGCATGCAGATCACATTACAAGCGCAGGTTTGCTGGCTGAACATTTGGGCTTGAAAACGGCAGCGCCTGAAGCTTGTCACATTGGCACTGCATCGGTTCAACTGGTCGATGGCCAAATGATTCCATTTGGTGCTTTTGCGCTCAAGGCTTTGCACACCCCTGGACATACAGCCGGTAGCATGAGTTTTTATGTGGCAGCCAGCCAAGGCGGACATGTTTTCACGGGCGATACCTTGCTCATTGACGGCTGTGGTCGCACAGATTTTCAGTCGGGCAGTGCTGAAGCGCTGTATCACAGCCTGACTGAGATCTTGTTCAAGTTGCCTGAAGGCACCACGGTCTGGCCAGGGCATGATTACAAGGGCCGAACCCATTCAAGCATTGGCCATGAAATCAAAAACAATGTGCGTGTTGCGGGTCAAACCAAAGAACAGTTTGTGAAAACCATGAACAACCTGAACCTGCCTAAGCCGCGCCGAATAGACGAAGCGGTGCCCGCCAATTTAAATTCTGGATTACGGCAAGACGCCGGAGGAGAACCCATGCGTAACGATGTCTTAACCATCCGACCTGCCCAAGGCTATGCCGGTGATGTCTACCCAGAGCTGGCGTGGCACTGGGTGCAGTCGGGCGAGGCTGTGATGGTCGATGTGCGCTCGGATGCAGAGCGTGCTTGGGTGGGCTTTGTGCCTGAAGCCAAACCACTGGCTTGGAAGCAGTGGCCGGTGGTCGATGTGAATCCAGAATTTGACGCTGGCATACAACGCATTGCAGCTGAGGGGCTCAAAATTGTTTTGCTGTGCCGAAGTGGCGTACGCTCGGTGGCTGCTGCGCAAAGGGCCACGCAGTTGGGCATTGAAGCCTTCAATATTTTGGAAGGTTTTGAAGGAGATCCCGATGCCCATGCACATCGTGGAAATGTAGGTGGTTGGAGAATGCGCGGCCTGCCTTGGAGACAAAACTGATGAATTCAAAAACCACCGCTGAAGCGCTCAGCCCCCAAATTCAAGCTGTCTTGGCACGCATTGAAGCCAAGCGAGATGAAGTGGTGGCACTCACGCAAGACTTGGTGCGCATTCCCACTGTCAATCCACCAGGCGATGCTTACGAAGCCTGTGCCCGATTCATTGGCGAGCGACTCAAGCCGCGTGGCTTTGCCGTGGAGTATGTCCGTGCGCATGGCGCACCAGGCGATTCAGATGCCAAGCCACGCGTGAATGTGGTGGCGCGTTGGCAAGGTTCCAGCGCCGGCGAATGCGTGCACTTCAACAGTCATATCGATGTGGTGGAAGCGGGCAGTGGCTGGACCTCTGACCCCTTCGGCGCAGAAATTCGCGACGGCAAAATTTATGGCCGTGGCACTTGCGACATGAAGGGCGGATTGGCCGCCAGCATCATTGCGTGTGAAGCCCTGATTGAATCGGGCATGCCCATTCCAGGCGCGCTTGAAATCAGCGGCACTGTTGACGAAGAGTCGGGTGGCTTTGCGGGTGTGGGTTATTTGGCAGAGCGCGGTTATTTCAGCAAGCCGCGAGTGCACCACGTCATCATTCCTGAGCCATTGGGTGTAGATCGCATTTGCTTAGGTCATCGTGGTGTGTGGTGGGGTGAGGTAGAAACCAAAGGCCGCATTGCGCATGGTTCTATGCCTTTCTTGGGCGACAGCGCCATCAACCACATGAGTGCCTTCATTCATTTGCTTGAAACCCAATTGCAACCGCGATTGAAACAGCGCCATACATCCGAGCCTGTCGAGCCGCCAGGTGCGCGCGTGAGCACCTTGAACATCAACAGCATTCACGGCGGTCAAGTGGAACAACACTATGCAACCGATGCACGAGGCTGGCCTACCGCCGATTCGCCATCGCCTGTGGTGGCGCACAGCTGCCGCACCGTTCTTGATAGGCGCTTCATTGCAGAAGAAAATTTAGAAGCTGTGAAACAAGAAATCATTGACATGCTCGATGAACTGAAACGCACGCGCCCCGGTTTTGACTTTGGCATTCGCGACATCATGAGCTTTGTGCCTACCGCTACGCCGCGCGATGCACCTGTGGTCGATGCCACGGCACGCGCCATTGCGCGTGTGTTGGGGCGCGAGCCTTCCTACATTTCCAGTCCAGGCACCTACGATCAAAAGCACATTGTGCGAACCGGCAAGCTGAAAGACTGCATTGCTTATGGTCCAGGTATTTTGGATTTGGCGCACCAGCCCAATGAGTATGTGGGCATTCAGGAACTGGTGGATTCGGCCAAAGTGATGGCGCTGGCCAGCCTCACTTTGACGGGTGCCATGCGTTAAAAATTCAAGGCTTGAAAAGCACCTTGGCTTTAAAGCCCGGGTGGGCGCTTTTGAATCAAATCTTGCGTGGCCATTTCATAAGCATGGGCTACTTGCAATAACTCAAAATCACCTTTTGGTTTGCCAATGAGTTGCAAGCCCATGGGCAAACCTTGCGCATTGAAGCCAGCAGGCACGCTGATTGCGGGCAGGCCTGCAAATGTTGGATAGATCACCACTTCCATCCAGCGATGGTAGGTGTCCATGCTGCGTCCTGCAATGTTTTGCGGCCATCGCTCTTTGATGTCAAATGGCCAAACTTGCGCAGCGGGGATGGCCAACACATCAAACGATTCAAACAAGTCGATCATGCTTTGGTAATAACGGGTGCGCGCGGCACTGGCCTTCATCAATTGGGTGCCTGTGAGGTCTAGAGACTGGTCGTATTCCCATTGCGCTTCAGGCTTCACTTTTTCGCGCCAATTGGGAAGGTGAGCGTAAGCGCCTGTGCTGGCGCCAGCCAAGGCTTTGCGCCACACCAGCCAGGCATCCCAGATTTCTTCGGGCTGCATGCCAAGGAGTGTGGTGTCGACACTGCATCCTGTGGTTTCTAAAACCTTAAGCGCATCTTGACAAACTTCCAGAACGCCAGATTCCATGGGCAAGTAGCCATTCAAGTTGCCAAGCCAACCTACGCGCTTGCCGTTCATGCTGGCATCCAAACTTTGTGCAAATGCCGCGCCACTTTCTTGAATAGACAAAGGAGCGCGCGCATCGTATCCAGCCTGGGTTGACAGCAACATGGCCATGTCAGAAACTGATCGCGCCATAGGACCTTCCGTACCCAGTTGCGCAATGAACACATCGGGTAACGATGGCCTGGGCACTCGACCTTGCGATGGACGCATGCCAAACACGTGGTTCCACCCCGCTGGATTGCGCAGGCTGCCCATAAAGTCTGAACCATCGGCCACTGGCAGCATGCGCTGCGCCAAGGCGACGGCTGCGCCGCCACTGCTGCCGCCAGCTGTTTTGCTGGGATCCCAAGCATTTCGGGTGGCGCCAAACACTTCGTTGAAAGTGTGCGAGCCCAAACCAAATTCTGGCGTGTTGGTTTTGCCAATCATGATGCAACCTGCGGCACGCATGCGCGCGGCCATCAGGCTATCTTTACCGGCTGGGGCAAGAGGTGTCAGTGGCGAACCATGGCTGGTTCGAAAGCCTTGCACATCCAATAAATCTTTGACAGCTTGAGGCAAGCCATGCATCCAGCCCATAGATTGGCCCCGGCCAAGTTGGGCGTCACGTTCATCAGCTTGGGCCAAAAGGGCGTCTTGGGGCGCTAGGCTGACGATAGCGTTGCTGGCAGGATTGTAAGTTTCGATTTGCTTCAAATAAGCCTGCATCACTTCGCGGCAAGACACTTGTTTGTTGTGGATGGCTTTGGACAAGGCCAGCGCAGACATATTGGGGATGACCATGAGATGATTTTGCTTTCAGAGGTCTATAGTGGGGTTGTTTTCTAGTTACGGTATTTTGAACTTGGAATTACCAAGTACTTTGCAATTGCAGCTTATTTTCTTTTGGAGTAAACCCTGATGAAACGTCGTTCACTTTTTGCAGCCAGTCTTTCCCTCAGTTTGGCCATGATGGCCGGTGGTCCTGCCCATGCGCAGACCGCCAACAACAAAGTATTGCGCTTTGTACCGCATGCCAACCTCACCGTGCTTGACCCCATTTGGACCACGGCCTATGTCACGCGCAATCACGCGTACATGATTTACGACACCTTGTTCACGGAAGATGCCAAGGGTCAGATCAAGCCGCAAATGGTGGAGTCTTATCAAGTTTCCAAAGACGAAAAAACTTGGACTTTCAAACTTCGTCCTGGGCTAGAGTTTCACGATGGCAAACCTGTGACCAGTGCAGACGTGGTGGCTTCCCTCAAGCGTTGGGCCAGCCGCGATGCCATGGGTGGCGTTCTTGCCACCTTCATCACTGAGTATCAGACACCCGATGCCAACACCTTCAAACTCGTCTTGAACCAACCTTGCGGCATCGTTTTGGATGCCTTTGGCAAAGCTTCTTCCAATGTGCCCTTCATCATGCCGGCGCGCATTGCTGCCACGCCTGGCACTGAGCAAATTAAAGAGCACATTGGTTCCGGCCCGTTTGTTTTCAAGGCCGATGAGTTCAAGCCTGGCGCTTTGGTGGTGTACACCAAAAATGCCAAATACAAATCACGCCCTGAGGCACCCAGTGCCATGGCCGGTGGCCGCCCCGTTAATTTTGACCGCGTCGAGTGGGTCATTATTCGCGACACTCAAACGCAGTTCAATGCATTGAAGGCCGGCGAAGTCGACATCATCGAGCAACCTAGCTTTGAGCAGATGGACGCCTTGAAGAAAACCGAAGGCGTGCGTGTTGAAAACTACGCACCTGCGGGTTTGCAATTCATCATGCGCTTTAACCACTTGCATGCCCCCTTTAACAATCCCAAAATCAGGCAAGCGGCCATGGTGGCCATGGGACAGCAGGCTTATATCAATACCCAAGTGGGCGTGCCCGAGTTGGGTCGTCTGTGCCGAAGCATGTTCCCTTGCGGAACTATTTATTCAGATGAAGACACCGGGTATTTCACAGGCGTTGCCAATCCTGCCAAGGCCAAACAGATGTTGCAAGAGGCAGGCTATGACGGCACGCCTGTCACATTGATGCGCCCCACCGATTTGGCTTCGATTGCCAAATTGCCGTTGGTTGCGCAGCAACAATTGCAAGCTGCCGGCTTCAAGGTTGACTTCCAACAAATGGACTGGGCTACATTGTTGGCACGCCGTGCCAAAAAAGACGCGCCTGCACAAGGTGGTTGGAACATCTTTTTGACAGCATGGACGGCAGGTGACATTACCAATCCACTCTCAATGGCCATGCTCAATGCCAAGGGTCAAACTGGTTGGTTTGGTTGGCAAGATGAACCCCGCCTTGAGTACTTGAAGGGCCGCTTTGCACGCACCACAGAAGTTGCAGAGAAAAAGAAAATTGCTTCTGAAATTCAGCGTGTGGCTTTTGAAACTGCAACCCATGCCCCATTAGGTCAGTACATCAGCCCTGCTGCTGTCAGAAGCAATGTGTCTGGCATGCTAATCACACCCGGCGTCCCCTTGCTTTGGAACATGAAGAAAAACTAAAGCATGCTTCAATTCCTGTTGCGCCGCATCCTCGCGGTGCTGCCGGTGCTGTTCGTGGTGTCATTGGTGGTTTTCCTCATTTTGAGGTTGGCCCCCGGTGACCCTGCGGCGGTCATTGCGGGCAACAGCGCCACCAATGAGGACATTGCCAAGATTCAAGTTCAATTGGGTTTGGATCGGTCTATTCCCGTTCAGTACGGGATCTGGATGGGTAATGTGTTTCAAGGCGACTTGGGTTTCTCTTACTATTTAAACAAGCCGGTCACGGAGCTCATTGCGCAACGCGTCGAGCCTACACTGTCCTTGGCTTTTGGCACCGTCATTTTGGCCATCTTGATTGCTGTACCGCTGGGCACGCTGGCTGCTTGGCGCATGGGCGGCTGGCTTGACCGCTTGTTGTCTGGGTTTTCAGTGGCAGGGTTTTCAGTGCCTGTGTTTGTCATTGGCTATTTGCTCATTTACTTTTTTGCCATTCGTTTGGAATGGCTGCCTGTACAGGGCTATAAATCTTTGAGTGGTCCTTCGGCGGCAGGACCTTGGGCATGGATGCGACAACTGATCTTGCCTTGGATGACCTTGGCCATGATTTATGTCGCGCTCATTGCGCGGGTCACGCGCGCCAGTGTTTCTGAAGCACTGACAGAAGATTACATTCGCACCGCCCGCGCTAAAGGCATTACCGAATCTGCGGTGCTTTTGCGGCACGCATTGGCCAACGCCGCCGTTCCGATTGTGACGGTGGTGGGCATTGGCATTGCCTTGCTGATTGGTGGCGTGGTGGTCACCGAAACTGTGTACGCTATTCCTGGTTTGGGGTCACTCACGGTGGATGCTGTTTTGAACCGCGACTTTCCCGTCATTCAAGGCTTGGTGCTGTTGTTCTCGGTCAGTTATGTGCTGATTAACTTGCTGGTTGATTTGAGTTATTTGGTGCTCGACCCAAGGATTCGTTACTGATGAATAACTTGCAACGTTTGTGGGCCAATGGCTCGGTCAAGTTTGGTGCGGTGGTTTTAGGAACCATGATTTGCGTGGCACTTCTTGCGCCTTTTTTAGGTACGGTTGACCCGAGTGCCATGGACTCTAATTTCATCAACAAAGCGGTGGGTGTTTCTGGGCAATTTGCATTGCTCGATGGCAGCACGGTGCCACACACATTTTGGTTGGGTACCGACAGCTTTGGCCGTGATCTGTACAGCAGAGTCGTCTATGGAACGCGGGTGTCCCTGGGGGTAGGTGCTTGCACCGCTGTGTTGGCCTTGGTCTTGGGCGGCGGCATGGGAATGTTGGCTGGTTATTTTCGAGCTGTGGATGCAGTCTTGATGCGCTTCATGGATGGCCTCATGGCCATTCCCGCCATTTTGTTGGCCATTGCTTTGGTGGCTGCTTTGGGTGCCACCATTTCAACAGTGGTCATTGCCATTGCCATTCCAGAAGTGCCCCGCGTCACACGGTTGGTTCGCTCCTTGGTGCTCAGCTTGCGCGAGGAGCCATTTGTGGAAGCGGCCCGTGCATTGGCCACACCGACGCACATTATTTTGTTTCGCCATATCTTGCCCAACGCGCTGGCGCCCCTCATTGTGCAAGGCACCTTTGTGGCAGCTTCCGCGGTGTTAACCGAGGCCATCTTGAGTTTCTTAGGATTGGGTTTGCCGCCCGACATTCCTACCTGGGGCAACATCATGGCTGAAGGACGCGTGCAGTTCAGTCAGTACCCTGGCAATGTTTTGTACCCCGCTTTGTTTTTGGTGCCCACTGTGTTGGCTGTGAATTTGTTGGGCGATGGTCTGCGAGATGTGCTTGATCCGAAATTTGCAAGACGGGGTGCTTGATGTCAGACACTGTTTTGCAAATTACCAATTTATCGGTGGCGCTGCCAAAGGGTGCAGATCGATCGCACGCCATTGAGCACATCAGCCTCAGCATTCAAAGAGGCAAAACTTTGTGCGTGGTGGGCGAGTCGGGGTCGGGCAAGTCCGTCATGGCAACTGCCGTCATGGGTTTGTTGGCCAAAGAATTGAAGGCCGATGATGGTGAAATTTTGCTACAAGGTGAAGCGCTTCTCAAAGCACCTCAGACCCGGTTGCGTGAACTCCGAGGCCAGGCCATGGGCATGGTTTTTCAAGAGCCCATGACAGCGCTCAATCCGGTCATGCGATGTGGTGACCAAGTGGACGAGTTGTTGGCCACGCATACCAATTGGTCTTCTGAGAAACGCAAGGCAGAAGTTTTGCGGGTGTTTGAAAGTGTGAAGTTGCCAGACCCACTGCGCATGTACGGCAGTTTTCCGCATCAGTTAAGTGGCGGTCAAAGGCAGCGCATTGTGATTGCCATGGCCGTTATTTTGAAACCGGCTTTGCTCATTTGTGATGAACCTACCACCGCATTGGATGTGACCACGCAAAAAGAAATTTTGAAACTTATTTCTCAGTTGCAAGCAGAGCAAGGTTGTGCCGTGTTGTTCATTACACATGACATGGGCGTGGTAGCTGAAATTGCAGACGATGTGTTGGTCATGAACCAAGGCCGCGCTGTGGAGTCAGGCACTTGTGAGCAGGTCTTAAAGCAACCGCGTGAGACGTATACGCAAACCCTGTTGGCTGCCGTACCCAGCATGACGCCACCGCCGCCAAGGCCAGAGGCGCAAGGCGCTGCCATTTTGAAGGGCACAGCCGTTACGAAAACGTATCTGAGTCGAGATTGGTTAGGCCGTGGTCATGAAACGCACGCCTTGAAGGCGGCCAGCGTGGCTGTGCGAGCAGGTGAAACGATTGGCATTGTGGGTGAGTCTGGTTCGGGGAAATCGACCTTGGCTCGTTGCCTGATTAGATTGATTGATCCGACGGCAGGCGAGATTCATTGGGCCGATCATGAAATTGCCAGCTTGAGTGAAAGTCAACTGAGGCCTTTGCGCAGTCATGTGCAGGTGGTTTTCCAAGATCCCAATCGGTCTTTGAATCCAAGGCGCACTGTGGGTCAGTCCATTGTGGAAGGGGCCATTAACTTTGGCATGTCTGAAGACAAAGCGCGTCAACTTTCTGAAACCTTGATGCAACAGGTTCGATTGCCTGTGGAGTCTCTCAGCCGATACCCCACGCAATTCAGTGGTGGGCAACGCCAGCGCTTGGCCATTGCACGCGCATTGGCCTGCGAACCTAAGGTGTTGGTGGCCGATGAGGCTGTTAGCGCACTCGATGTCAGTGTGCAGGCACAGATTCTCACGTTGCTGCGAGAAATTCAAGCACGTTTGGGCTTAGGTATGCTGTTCATCACGCATGATTTGCGTGTGGCCGCTCAGCTTTGCGATCATGTGATCGTGATGCACCAAGGCGAAATTGTGGAGGCAGGACGCACAGCAGATTTGTACGCTTCACCTCAACACGCTTACACGCGCAAATTATTTGAAGCAGCGCCCTCTGCTATTTTTTAAACGTTTTTTCAATCTCCAAAAACTGCCATGACACGCATTTTGATCGCTGGTTATCAGCATGAGACCAATACTTTCGCACCCAGTTTGGCCGATTGGACAGCCTTCAATCGGGGTGAATCTTTTCCGGCTTTCATGCGCGGGCAGGCGGTGATTGAAAAGCTCTCTGGTATCAACATTCCCATTGCCGGCTTCATCGATGTGGCCAAGCGTTTGCGCTGGGAGCTTGTGCCTTCTGCTTGGGCGGGTGCCACACCTTCTTCTTACGTCACCCAGGATGCGTTTGAGCGTATCAGCCAAGCCATCATGGAGGATGTGCAGCGTGCTTTGCCCCAAGGCTTAGACGGTGTGTATTTGGATTTGCACGGTGCTGCTGTGGCAGAAAATGCCGATGACAGCGAAGGTGAATTGATCTCGCGCATTCGGCAGTTGGTAGGCCCTGCCATGCCCATTATTGCCAGCCTTGATTTGCACGCCAATGTGACCAAGCGCATGCTGGCGCAAAGTGATGGCTTGGTTTCATACCGCACTTACCCGCACATTGACATGGCCGATACGGGTGAGTTGGCAGCACAACTGATGCAACGGCGTTTAAAGTT
>Ga0255119_1000079_pt1 | contig 26114 bp, 26 predicted proteins | sample Law_Atlam_RepC_8_2_FD_188578 | JGI IMG/M metagenome (GOLD analysis project Ga0255119, IMG submission 188578) | Freshwater microbial communities from St. Lawrence River, New York, United States - Law_Atlam_RepC_8h | ecosystem: Environmental > Aquatic > Freshwater > River | place: USA: New York... | reverse complement strand
TGCCTTTTGAACAGCGCTTACTTCTGCATCGCATTCGGGCTTGAAGCAAAGCAATGTGTAAGCAGCGCCCAAGGCATCGTACAAAGAAGTGTCTTGTTCAAGCCAGAAGTGGGGGGCTCTGCAGCCGGGCACTGTAGAAGCTGTGAAGCTACCCATGTTGTAGTCAGGTGCTGACTCAGTGTCGTAAACCATGACGGGCGATTGATCGTAAAAATAGCCGAAGTTTAAACCTGCACAACAATATTGCTGCACATTCAAGTCGTACAAATCTTGGCCAAATGCGGCCCTGGCCATCGCCCCCTCTGCAGATTGCTCTTCTAAATTTTCAGGAATTTCTTTTCGTCGCTTGCTCATGGCGTGCGCGTGGTTCATGGCAAAGCGAGAAACCTGCTCAGTGATGGGGTGCCGTTCTTTTTCATAAGCACTCAAAGCAAATGGTGAGGCCCAAGACTCGATTTGCGCCGCCAAATGCCAAGCCAAATTCGAAGCATCTGCCAAGCCAGCGTTCATACCGTAGCCCGCGTAGGGTACCCACAAATGGGCAGCATCACCCGCCACAAAAACTCGGCCTTCTTGCAACTTGTCGCTCACCAAGCGACGGCCAAACCAATCTTCTTTGCTCATCACTTCGTATTCGAATTGATCGTCGACGCCTAAGATGGTGCGTATGGCCCAATCGCGATCGACTGACTCAAAGTCTGCTTCATGATCACGAAGGTAATTGTGAATGAGCCAAACTTCTTTGCCATCGATGGCGTAGATGTTGCCGCTTCGCCTTGGGTTAACCGTGAACATGGCCCAAGCTGGCGGTGCTTTCATGTGCTCAATTAAATGTGGCGCCCTGATGCAGGTGCTTTGAACGCGCTGCACCACCTCATCGCCAACCAGTTTGGCGCCCATGCCTTTTCGAACCATCGATCTACCGCCATCGCATCCGACCATGTAAGCAGCAGACAAGGTGAAGGCTTGCGATTCAGGTGAATCAAGATTTTGAATTTGTGCTGTGACCTGATTTTCATCTTGCATGAAAGACAGCACTTGATGCCGATACAAACAGGTAATCAACGATTGTTTTTGAACGTGCCGTCTTAAGATGGGTTCAATGTACCTTTGGTTAATTCTGTGTGGTGGTTCTGGCGTTGGCCAATTGCCGTCTGGCCCTGAATGATCGGTGAGGCGGGTGTTTCTGCCAGGAATATGTATTCTTGCGATCTCTTCACCCAATGTGCTGGTTCTGTAAGACACATCATGCGGGTAGTTATCTGGCAGGCCAGCTGCTCGTAAATCTTGAGAAATACCCAAGGACCTGAAAAGCTCCATGCTGCGAGAAGAGATGTGATTGCACTTGACATCAGGCAAGGTCTCTGCCGACCGCAACTCAACCAAGCAGCTGGGTATGCCGCGCTTGGCCAAGCACAAAGCCATGGTCATGCCAACGGGGCCGCCACCCACGATGAGCACGGGCTTATCAATTTGGGATGCTAACTTCATAAAGCCATCTTCAGAGCATCGTATTCAAACATCCAGTCGTAGCGCCTTCTCACTTTTTCGGGCTCCCACTCAGAGCTGACATAGTCGACTGCCTTCGCGGGATCGGATAACTGCGGGTTGTGAAAGCGTTTGGCATTGTCACTCGACCGGTTCACGATGTCGGCTGTGCGTTGCCAGCGCAAATTTTCAAATTGTTCAAAGGCTTTGGCGGAATTGTCTTGCGCGGCTAAGCAACGCGCCATGACCGCAGCATCTTCAATGGCCATGTTGGCACCTTGCGCTAAAAAAGGCAAAGTGGGATGCGCAGAGTCGCCCACCAAACAAATCGAGCCTTGCGCCCAACCTTTTTGAGGCGATCGGCCAAGCAATGCCCATTTGAAAGGCTGTTCAATTTTGCGCATCAACTCACACACATCTTCATGCCAGTGGCCAAAATCTTGAAGCAATTCTTCGTGAGTTCCACGCTCTGTCCACGACTCGCCACGCCAGCCATCTTTTTCAATAATGCCCACCACGTTCATCAATTGCCCGCCCCGCACAGGATAGGTAATGACGTGCGCGCCAGGCCCCACCCAATTGGTACCCACTTGGGCTTGTAAATGTGAAGAGATGGTATGGATTGGAACCAACCCACGCCAAGCCAACAAGCCCGTAAATTGCGCTTTGTCTTCGCCCAATAACTTCTCGCGCAAAACGGAATGAACCCCATCTGCCGCGATCAATCCAAAGGCTTGATGGCGGCTGCCGTCTTGCAACTCAAAAATTGCACCATCCGCAGTGCTTTGAGCGTTAACAACCCGCGCATTCAAACGAACAGGCACGTCTGAACGCGCATTGAACGCCTCTAACAAAACTTTGTGCAGATCGCCCCGATGCACCATCCAATAAGGCGCACCAAACCGCGATAGGCAGTCGTCCCCCAAATCAAACAGCTTCCAGCGCTGCCCCGTATTCCACATGCGAATTTCTTTGCCCTTCGCCTGGCATACCAAGCCCAGCAAAGCTTCTTCTATGCCTAAACTTTTTAGAATCCTTGTGCCGTTAGGTGAGATTTGCAAGCCCGCGCCTACCTCGCCCAATTGCGAAGCTTGTTCGTAGACATCAACCTTGAAACCCTGCTGCAAAAGTGCAAGTGCCGTGGTCAGTCCTGCAATACCCGCACCTGCTATGGCAATTCGCTTTTCGGTCATTCTGCTTTGATGTTGTTTTCTTTGGCCACTTGCGTCCACAGCTGAATTTCTTGCGAAATGACTTTGGCAAAATCTGCTGAAGAACTGCCAACAGGTTTGATGTCGAGTTTGCCCATGCGCTCTTGCACATCAGGCAAAGCCATGATGCGAGCCACTTCTTCTTGTAAGCGTTTCACAATGGGTGCAGGCGTGCCAGCAGGCGCCAACAATCCGCTCCAAAAATTCACCGACACATCGATGCCTTGTTCTTTCAAGGTGGGCACTTGCGGATAGGCTGCCAGGCGCTGCTCTGAGGTTACGCCCAAGGCGCGCAATTTACCGGCCTTTAACAAAGCCGCAATGGGGCCAGAATCGATCAGGGTCATTTGCACCTCTTGAGTCAAGACCGCATTGATCGAGGGTGCACTGCCTTGGTAGGGAACGTTGAGGGCTTTCAAACCCGTCTTCGCTTTTACCAACTCCATCACCAATTGAAACGAGGCCGAGGGGTAAGAATAGTTGAACTTTGATGGATTGGCTTTGCTCAAGGTCACCAATTCAGCAAAAGTTTTGGCTGGCGACGCTTCATTGACCGCCAGAATCATGGGGAATGAACCCGCCAATGAAATGGGCGTCAAATCTGTCACGGGGTTGTAGGCCAATTTGGCCACCAAGGCGGGGTTGAACACAATGGGGCCACTGGCAGCCATCAGCAAGGTGTAGCCGTCGGGGGGTGACTTGACCACCAACTCGGTACCCACTGCCGCGCCAGCACCTGGTTTGTTTTCTACCAAAACGGGCTGGCCCAATGCAGGCGCCAGTTTCTCAGCTACAACACGCGCCAAAATGTCATTGGCACCACCAGGCGCGTAAGGCACCACAATGCGGATTGCTTTGTTGGGCCATGCGGTTTGAGCTTGCACAGATGTGCAAAGACTGGCCAACATGAGGAGCGCCACACCCACAAGTGTCTTGCGTTTGTGTGTCATAAGTTGTGATGGTTTCATTTCAATCTCCTGTCTAAATGGTGTCAAATTTGGATCATCAATTTTTGGCTTCTGGGATCTGGGGCTGCAATCAGAGCGGCGTGATGCGAACATGAAGCAATGCACTTCGCCCTGCATCCAAGGCGGCCAAACATCTTTCGATGGCCGCTTCAACTTGCTCAGGATCTGTCAATCTTTCGCCATGCGCGCCAGCAGCTTCAGCAATGGCGGCAAAGTCTGTGGCGTATCCTAAATCAGAAGCAAATTGGTTAGTGCTCTTGGCTTCACCTTGTGGGTACATGCGCAAGGTGGACTCTTTCACTGCAGACCATCCACCGTTGTCTAGTAGCACCGTCAGAATGGGCAGGCCATACTGGTTTGCAACGGAATAGACTGAGCTTGGATTGCTAAAGTAAAAAGAGCCGTCGCCCACAAAATGAATCACCCGGTTATCGGCTTGTGCCAGCTTAATGCCCAGTGCTGTACCGGCTGAAAAACCCAAGCCTCCGCCCGACAAGCCCATCAAGCTACCTGGCACCTCGCGCGGTATTTGTTCAAACACCGCCATGGTGTTGCGAATGGCCTCATTCAAAACAACGTCGTGCAAATCAATTTTTTGACCCATCACGGCGCATAGGTAATGCGGATTGATGGCATTGACAACACCCTTTGCTTGGGCAAGGGATGCTGCCTTCTGTCTGTTTTGTGCGTGCGCTGTTTTCAAGGCCAAGCTCCTGGCCGCCGCTTTTGATTTGAACTCTGGCGTGGCACTGCTTTCAATGATCTCTATCAATTGCTTGATCAAGCGAACACTGTCGCCTTCAATGCGCGCGTTGAGTGGGAAGCCCCACATGGGAATATCGCGCTTGATGGCATCTACATCCAACTGAGCCCAATAGGCGTTGGGGTTGACACGTGTCGTTTTGGGAATCCAAGGGACATCGACATCAACCATCAATCCGAAGTCAGCTTGCTCCGTGAATGCCGCAGGGTTGTAGCCGGCAAAATAAGGCGAGTCACGCCGTATGTTCATGTAGATGGTATTGAATTCACAAACCCGCATGCCGCACAAAACAGCTAATTTTTCTATCAGTGCAGGCGCCTCGCGGTTTCTGCCAGCATAGGCGGTGACCAGCATTGGATTGTCTGAACGCATGAGCTGCTCAGCAATGGCTCGAACTGCACTTGGATCTGCACCCTGGGCTCTTACGGGTAAGTGATTTTGATGGCCATAAGCGCCCACGCTGGCAGCGTCAACAGGCGCTGCCAAAACCTCTCTGGGCAATGTGAGGTAGACCGGTCCGGTGGGGTCACTTTGCATGACAGCGCCAGCTCTAGACACCACTTCATGCGCCATTGAAGGCCATGCCAAGTTGTACTCCCATTTGACATACGGCCTTACCACACTGGCTTGATCAAAAGGCTCTTGAATGAAATGAACATAGGTATCCCGGCCGCCTGTGACGTCATCGAAGGTGGTCATGGGAGCACGACCTGCAATAAGCAACACTGGAATTCGTGTGCGGCAAAGATTGTGCAAGCCCATGGCTGCATTGGCTGTGCCCGCATCGACGTGAACCAATACGGCTTGTCCACGTCCCGTTGCAACGGCATAGCCGCCCGCCATGTGAACCGCCGTGTTTTCGTGCGGGCACAAAATTAACTTTGGAAATGCGCGGCCTTGCTCTCGCCAATGCGCCATCTCTTCAATCAGTGGCGCATGGTCAGTACCCAGATTGCAAAACAAATATTCAATGCCCAAATCAACCAAGCCTTGCAGCAAGTCACTTGAGGCGGTTCGCATGTATTCTTTAGACATAAATTATTTGTTCGACAGGCCCGCTGCCTTCACAACAGGCAACATCTGTTTAAGCTCAGATTCAATTCTTTGCTTGACAACTTCAGGCCCTGCACCATCGCTCTCATGGCCTAATTTGGCAAATGCCTCGCGGGTGCTGGGCATTTCCAAATACTTTTTCAACTCTTGACCCACACGGTTCACAATGTGAGCTGGCGTCTTGGCTGGTGCATACAAGCCCATCCATATTTCAAATTCGATGCCGGGATAGCCCGCTTCAGCCAATGTGGGAATGTCGGGCATGAACCGTGATCTTTGAGGCGATGCCACCGCCAAGGCGCGCAAGGTACCCGCTTGAATTTGACCTTTCACAGGGGCAAGGTCGGCCATGACCATGACGACCCGGCCTGTGACCAAATCAGAAATGGCGGGTGGGAATCCTTGGTAGGGCACATGGATCATGTCAACGCCAGCACTTTGCGTGAGCATGGCTGTGCCCACATGCCCCATAGAGCCAATGCCATTGCTGGCATAGGGCAACCTGCCCGGTTTTGATTTGGCATCTGCCATCAGGTCTTTGAGTGTGTTGTAGTTGTTGGCAGGTGCCGTGATTAAGAAGAATGGCAAACGAGAGACCATGCTCACCGGCACAAAATCAACCAAGGGCTCAAATGGCAACTTACCTGGGTGGGTCAGGGGCAACAAGGACATGGTTGAACCACCTGTGAGCAGGAAGGTATAGCCATCTGGGGCTGCACGCGAAACCATTTCAGCTCCGATGACCGTGCCGCCACCTGGCTTCGGATCGACCATAACCGATTGACCCAAAACAGTGCTTAAGTGTTGAGCCACCAACCTTGCCGCCGCATCGACGCCACCGCCGGCTGGGTAAGGCACCACAATGCGAACCGGTTTGGCCGGCCAATCTTGTGCCAAGCTCAAAAAAGGGCACATACACAGCACAAGGAAACAGGTGTAATAACGAAAAAAATGCGTCTTCATGGAGTTGCCATCCCAACAATTATTTATCCTCGCACGCTATCACACCCCCCTGCCTGAGGAAATGATGGAAACCCCAAGCTCGATAGCCTCTGTTACGGAAAATAGAATTTTGATTCTTAAGGCTAAAACAGGACACGTCCTAGGTTGAAGCCCTGATTGCAATTGAAGAAACTGAAAGTTAGAGTGACCGCAAATTAGGAGCATATATGCACAGTCGTTTGATTCATTGGATGTCTTTTGGTTTGATGGCCTTGATCGGTTCGCTGCTTTCGCTTTCAGCTGCAGGCCAAGCGGCAGACTATCCTTCGAAGCCCATCAAAATTGTGGTCACGTTTCCGCCTGGTGGAAGTGCAGATGCCATCATTCGAATTTTGTCGACAAGGCTCAACGACAAATTGGGTCAACCCTTGGTCATTGACAACCGGCCCGGCGCTGGCGGCAACATTGGCCTGAATGTGGTTGCCAAAGCCGCCCCAGACGGCTACGTATTGGGCGTTGGTGCTGCTGGCGGGCTAACAGCCAATTCCAGTCTTTACCCTCAAATGCCTTTTGATGTGGCCAAAGATTTTCAGCCCATTACGATGCTAGCCGCCATCCCCTTTGTCTTGGTGGGTCACCCATCAGTTCCTGCAGACAACATGCAGCAACTCATTGCCTATGCCAAGTCGCAACCTGGCAAAGTATCGATCGGCCACGGCGGCAATGGCACCGCGATGCATTTGTCGACGGCCTTGTTCACTCAAATGACAGACCTCAAAATGATCGAAGTCCCCTACCGCGGCTCTGGCCCGGCAGCCATGGACACACTGTCTGGGCAAATTCAATTGTCAGTGACAGACTTAGCAGCCGCACTGCCCCACATCAAAGCAGGCAAGTTAAAAGCATTTGCTGTGACCAGCCCTAAAAGACTGAACAACTTGCCTGATGTGCCCACCCTTTCTGAAAGCGGCCTCACAGGGTATGACTCAACGGGCTGGTTTGGCTTGGTGGCTCCGGCTGGCACACCAGCGGCCATCATTCAACGACTCCACACAGAATTTACGGCAGCCTTGAATGACGAGGCCATCAAAACACAAATGCGTCAAAGTGGCATGGAGCCTGTTGCGACGACGATGGAAGGGCTAGATGCTTACATCAAAAGCGAAACCCAAAAATGGGCCAAAGTGATTCGCCAAGCCAACATCAAACTTAACTAAAGCTTCTCATGAATTTGAAATTTGACAGCGATGTGCTGGTGGTCGGTGCCGGTCCCGTTGGTTTAACTTTGGCCATGGACCTGGCACGCAATGGCGTCAAGGTGCACATTGTTGAGGTTCGCAAATTTGCCGAGCCTCCTAATGTCAAATGCAACCATGTTTCTGCCAGAAGCATGGAAAACTTTCGAAGACTGGGCGTTGCACCCAGTTTGCGTGAAGCTGGACTGCCAGAAGACTATCCAAATGACGTGGTGTTTCGAACCGCCATGACAGGCACAGAGCTGACACGCATACCAATTCCTTGCCGCAAAAACAGGTACACCGAAAGAGGGGGCCCTGATACCGAATGGGACACACCTGAGCCACCCCACAGAATCAATCAAATTTACCTTGAACCACTGCTGTTAAAGCACGCCGTGGCGCAAGATGGTGTGACCCTGATCAATCGGACGCAAGTGACCGATTTCGTTCAAGATGAACATGGCGTCAGTGTCACCTTGTTGAATTTAGACACACACGTAAGCCAAGTTTTGCGAGTTCAATATGTGGCAGGTTGTGATGGTGGTAGCTCGTTTGTGCGCAAAAAAATAGGTGCCAAGCTGGAAGGCACAGACGTTATACAGCGCGTTCAATCCACCCACATTCGCGCGCCACAGTTGGTCGATTTGTTGCCAGGCAAGCCAGCATGGTGCTACTACTCTGTGAACACACGCCGCTGCGGCACGGTGTTTGCCATTGACGGCCGTTCAACGTGGCTGGTTCACAACCACCTTCATCCCGATGAGCCTGAATTTGATTCAGTTGATCGCGACCAGTCCATTCGACATATTTTGGGCGTTGACGAAAATTTCGAATATGAAATTATTACCAAAGAAGATTGGGTGGGCAAAAGATTGCTCTCTAATCACTTTCGCGATCGGCGTGTCTTTTTAGCGGGCGACGCTGCACACCTTTGGGTGCCCTATGCAGGCTACGGCATGAATGCCGGCATTGCAGACGCCACCAACTTGGCATGGCTACTGGGTGCTGTGGTCAATGGCTGGGCCCATGCCGACATCTTAAATGCCTATGAAGCCGAGCGGCATCCCATCACTGAGCAGGTTTCGCACTTTGTGATGAACCACGCGCAAAAGATGATCAAGGCAAGGCGGGCCGTGCCGCACAACATTGAGGACCCAGATGCTGAAGGTGCAGCAGCGCGGGAGTTGGTGGGCACAGAAGCCTATGAATTGAATGTGCAGCAGTTTTGTTGCGAAGGCTTGAACTTCGGCTACTTTTACGAAAAATCTCCCATCATTTCTCACGAAGCCGAGCCTGCCCCCGCTTACACCATGGGATCTTTCACGCCTTCTACCCTCCCAGGTTGTAGAGCGCCTCACTTTTGGCGCAACAACGGAACTTCACTCTACGATTCACTGGGCACGGGCTACAGCCTGCTTCGATTTGACAGCAAAATTGAAGTGAAACAACTTTTAAAGCATGCTGAATTAGCGAACATGCCTCTACAACTCATCGATTTAGAGCAAGAGACCCACAAACCTTCAGCTTACGCGCACCCACTGGTTTTGTGCAGAACAGATCAGCACGTGGTTTGGCGGGGTCATGAGTTACCGCCAGCTCTGCCAGCATTTATTGCATTCCTTTGCGGCAAACCTGTTTAAGTCGCGTCCGTGATCAGTGCGGCATCAACCAATCTCACACGTTGGTCAATGTAGTAGCCACCATACTCGGTGTACTTTAAAACAGCACATCCGCATTGTTGACAGACATACACATCGGCGCGGTTGTAGGGGAAATAGTTCAAGGCAATAGGCGCCTCTGGCGAGTCATATCGAGTGCCGTTTGGATGAAACTCTTCGAAGCTCAGCTCAGACTCACCATCCGCCAACTCGCGGCGCAGTGTGCCCTGAAGTTTGAGTTGTTTGGCGGGCCAGCGGTCATCGCTGACACTTTCCCAACCTTTGCAAATTTTGAGTGAGCAAGAACATGGGTCCAAGGGCTGCTTGGCACACGCCTTGAGTTGCTTCGAGTTGAGTGGCAGCTTGGTTGCTTCAGACATTTTTAATTCTTAATCAAGAGATGACTATCAAGAAACTGCATCACAGATGTCAGACCTTTTTCGGGCTGCTCTTCCTGCAGCAAGTGCCCTAGTTTAGGAACCAGCACCGTGGTGGAATTTGACAACACATTGGCGTAGCTCTGGGCATTGGTGCTCGGAATCATCTGATCCTGCTCACCCCAAATAAGCAGCGTCGGAGCCTTAATGGCTTTCAAACGAGACACAGGATCTGTGTAAATGGTTTGATTCGATCTTTCCAAAATAGCACCTCGCACGCCGGGCGCTCTGAGCATGTCGAAATAGCGGTTAACCAGTGCATCGTTCAATGCATCAGCTTCGGCAAAGGCTGGCTCAATTGATTTTCGGACCATGTACTTTGGTAAAACATATTTGATGAGGCCCATGATGGCTGGGACTTCATAGGGCTTGGTTCCGATGTCTTTGGTTTCTGGAAAGCCGTCTGGCGCCATGAGCACCAAGGCTTGCACACGGTCAGGCTGGGCTGCCGCTAAAGACCAAGCCATTTTTCCACCCATCGAGTGGCCAATGACAGAGAACTTGTCTAGCCCTAACTTGTCGGCAAAGTGCGTCAAGATGGCCAGGTCTTTTTCTTCTGAATAATCATGATCAGGGCTAGCACCTGTAAGGCCAAACCCGGGCAAATCCAACCGAATCACCCGGTATTTTTGTTCTAACTTGACCGACCAATCGTCCCAAGCTTGCAAACTTGAACCAAAGCCATGCAACAGCAACAAAGCTGGAGCATCTTGCAGGCCGGTTTCTTTGTAATGAACCTTCAGGCCATCGATATCGATGGTTTGAGGTGAAGAAGCAGCGTAGCGCTTTTCCAATTCGGCGCGCTCAAGGTCTGGCGTCCACAAGCCAGAAAAAATAATGGCCAGGAAGGCAGCACCCAGTCCAATTGAATTTAGCATGCCACAACTTTCACAATCGACACTATGCTCGATTTCATTTTCATCAACTACTTTCTAAGGATGTGCCACCGTTGTACAAAGGGGTTAATTTACCCTATTTGACATATCATCAAGTTAAATTGAAACTTTGCTTGCTCTCACAAAAGGCGCACCCAAGACTGTTCATGTGTACCAACTTCACGCCAACTCAAAATAGACATTGGGTTAAGCAGCACTTCGGCATTGACTTGCCCAGCACCCAATTTCCATTAGAAACCTATCCTGGCTATGCTGCGCCTATTGTTGTGCAGAGCCAGCAGACGGGCCGGAAAGCCTGTGGCTTGGCACGGTTCGGCCTGATTCCAGGTTGGGCCAAAGACGACAAGATCAGTCGACATACCTACAACGCCCGAGCTGAAACAGTCAGTGAAAAACCCAGCTACCGGACCGCTTGGCGGCAAAGGCGATTTGGTATTGCCGTTCTCGACAATTTTTTTGAACCAAATTACGCAACAGGCAAAGCTGTTCGTTGGAAAATTGAACTTTCTGCCAACGAACCTATGGGAATTGCCAGCCTTTGGGATACTTGGATTGACCCTTCAACGGGTGAAGTTGTGACGAGCTTCACCATGCTGACAGTGAATGCTGATGATCACCCTGTTATGAGACAGTTTCACAAAGCTGTTGATGAAAAAAGAACACCCGTCGTTTTGGCCACACATCAATTTGATGCATGGCTAAGCGCAGACACGACACAAGCATTGGACATGATGAACACGAGTCAATTGCCTGCGCTTCAAAGTGTGAACTCACCTCGGCCATGAACGCCAAACAAAGCGATTGATGTGATATTGTTGGTATTCTTTAAATTGCTCAAACTCGCTTTTTTGAGGACTGCATGACGGCACCTACACACTCCAATGATTTAAACAACGCCGTCACCCAAGACGCCATGGCCAGCTTTTCAAAAGCCACTGACCCTCGGCTTGCCCATGTCATGAGTCTGCTGGTCAAGCATTTGCACGCTTTTGTAGATGAATCTCAATTAAGCAAGGCAGAATGGTTGAAGGGTTTGGAATTTCTCACAGCGGCCGCCAAAATCACAGACGACGAGCGCAATGAGTTCAGCCTGTTCTCAGACATCATGGGCATTTCCTCCATTGTCGACGTGGTGTCACAACCACCAAACGGCACACCCAGCAGTGTGCTGGGGCCGTTTCACAAGCATGACTCGCACATTCAGCCCAACGGCACCGACCTCACGCAAGGCCAACCTGGCGTGCGTGTTTGGTTGCATGGCCGTGTGTTAGACATTCATCAAAAACCCATTCCCAACGCACAAATTGATTTTTGGCAAAACGCAGACAACGGCTTGTACCCCGCTCAAGATGCTGCGCAAGACCCGCAAAATTTGCGTTGCAAAATCGAATGCGATGAACATGGCGCTTTCAGTTTATTGACCATTCACCCCAATCCTTACACTGTGCCAACCGATGGACCAGTTGGCGCCTTGCTGGCCGCTAGCAACCGGGGCATTTGGCGGCCTGCACACTTTCATATCATCGTAAGCGCCCCTGGATACATAGGCTTGGTTACAGAGTTGTTTCCTGCAGGCTCAGATTACCTTGATAACGACGCCGTATTTGGTGTGCGTCCAGGTTTGATTGTGGATGTCAAAAATTGCGAAGACACAGAAATAGCGCATCGTTATGGATTGACTGCACCATTCAAAGAACTGGTCTTTGATTTTTCATTGGTTAAACAAGCGTGAACAAACATCGCCAGCATCAACTGGCTTGAATTTAAAGGAGACAAAACCATGCTTCACTATTTAAAGACCCTCTTGGGCTTCGCAGTCATCGGTAGTTTGCATCTTTCAAGCTGGGCGCAAAGCGATTGGCCTAAAGCCAAGCCGGTCACGCTTGTCGTCGCTTTTGCCGCGGGTTCTTCGACTGATATCGTGGCAAGGTCACTCACTCAAAAACTGAATGAACTCACTGGCGGTAATTTCATCGTGGAAAACAAAGGGGGTGCTGGGGGCAACATTGCGACCAGTCAAGTCAAACGCGCTGCACCCGATGGCTACACCATCTTGGTCCACAGCGTAGCCTTTACTGTCAACCCGTCACTTTATGCAGACGCGGGTTACGACGCCCTCAAAGACTTTGTACCCGTTGCGCTGGGCCCTAAGACACCCAATATCTTTACCGTCAACACCAGTGTGGCTGCTAAAACATTGCCCGAGTTGGTTGAAGCCGCCAAGAAGGCACCTTTCAACTATGCATCTTCTGGCATTGGCACCACCACGCATCTTTCCATGGAGCGACTCAAAACAGCTGCCAAAATTGACATTGTGCATGTGCCCTATCAACCCGCTGCAGCCATCAATGCCGTTGTAGCGGGTCATACCCAAATTGCATCAACCTCCATGCCGCCTGCAGTGCCCATGATCAAAAGTGGCAAGCTCAAAGCCTTGGCCGTGACCAGTGCCACGCGCTCACCGCTGCTGCCCGATGTGCCGTCTATCACTGAGTTTGGTTACAAAGAATTTGACGACTACACCTGGTTTGGTTTCATGGCACCTGCAGGCACACCACCCGATGTGGTCAATAAACTCAATGCGGCCCTGAACCGAGCCATGGCATCTGCCGATGTTGTAGAGCGTTTTGCCCAACTGGGTATGGCCAGCAGCCCCAACACCACCATTGAGTTCAATAACTTCGTCAAAGCAGAAGTGCCGAAGTGGGCTGCTGTGGTTAAGAGCTCCGGCGCCAAAGTCGACTGAGCGTCACACGCTCACTCACCAAAGTTAAGCGGCAAGCCCACGTAGTTTTCAGCCATGGTGCGTGAGCCTGCTTCGCTGTTAATCAGGTAGTTTAGTTCTGCCTCTTGAAAGCGCTGCCCCATTTCGCCTTGCTCAGGGAAACGGTGCATCAGGCTGGTGAACCACCAAGAGAAACGTTCTGCGCGCCAGATGCGCGCTAGGCATCGAGTGGAATAGTGGTCAATGCCTGCATGCGATTTTTCAAGGCAAGCTTCAATGAGGGCGTCTGACAAATACTTCACATCGGTGGCTGCCAAATTCAAACCTTTGGCACCTGTGGGCGGCACAATGTGCGCAGCGTCGCCTGCTAAAAATAAAGTCCCGAAGCGCATGGGCTCGGTTACAAAACTGCGTAGCGGTGCAATGCTTTTTTCAATGCTGGGGCCCGTTACCAAGTGCTCTCTTGCTTCAAGGTCTAGGCGATTGCGCAGTTCTTGCCAAAATGCATCATCAGACCATTGCTCTACTTTATCGGTGAGGGGTACCTGCAAGTAGTAGCGACTGCGTGTTGTGCTGCGCTGCGAGCACAGGGCAAAGCCTCGTGTGCTGTTGACATAAATAAGTTCTTCATGCACAGGCGGCGTATCTGAGAGAACGCCCAACCAGCCAAAGGGGTACACCTTTTCAAACTCTTGAATCGACTTGCTAGGCACACTGGCGCGACAAACGCCATGAAAGCCATCGCAGCCTGCAATGAAATCACACGTGATGGTATGCCGTTGACCATCTTTTTCATAAGAGACGCTGGGATGATCAGAATCGAAATCGTGAATTTGAACATCGTTGGCTTCATAAATGGTGGGAAGCCCTGATGCTTTGCGTGCATCCATTAAGTCGCGGGTGACTTCTGTCTGGCCATAAACCATGACCTTCTGGCCGCTCGCCAAAGCTTCCAAATCAATGCGATGACGCTCGCCTTTAAACAGCAAGTCAAACCCAGTGTGAACCAGACCCTCTTTCTTCAAGCGCTGGTCGACGCCGGCTTGCGCCAGAATATCCAAGGTGACTTGCTCTAAAACGCCCGCCCTGATTCGGCTGAGCACATACTCAGGACTTTGACGCTCGACTATCACGGCATCGACACCCGCTTTAAAAAGAATTTGCCCTAGTAACAAACCCGATGGGCCTGCACCCACAATCACGACCTGTGTTCGCATCACTGATTCCAGTACTTTTAAATTATTTACCAGCAATGGCAATCAGTTCCACTTCAAATTGAAGTGTGGCATTGGGCGGAATGACACCGCCAGCACCTCGAGCACCATAGGCAATGGCCGGTGGGCAAGTCAATTTGGCCTTGCCACCGATTTTCATCAATTGCACGCCTTCGGTCCAGCATGGGATGACACCATTGAGAGGAAAATCAATGGCCTGATTGCGCTTGTAAGAGCTGTCAAATTCTTTGCCATCGGGAAAGGTGCCGCGGTAATGCACCTTGACTTTGTCTGTGGCAATCGGACTGGCACCCTGGCCGTCTTGAAGAGACCGAAACACCAAGCCTGAGGCGGTGACTTTTGCACCCGGCTCTTTGGCAGCCGTTTGGGCAAAGTCGTTTTGCGCCCAAACTGACGACACAGAAATGATGCAGAGACTGAATGAAACTAGAAAATGTCTAAGTGACAGCATGTTTTATTGAACCTTTAGGTAAATCTTAGAGCATGTATTTGTAAGGGTTGCCAACTCCATGGGACGTATTGTTGCATCAAGTCAAAGCCATTGCACAAAAAAAACCCGATCGCACTACGCGATCGGGTTTTTTTGGAGGAAACGAGTTTACAAGCTTATTGCCAGTAAACTTTTGCCTTTAGTGCATTGCAGTACCTTGTGAAGTCGTACCGTCAAAGCTAGGGAAGCGGACGTTCTCCACCAACTCCTGAACTTCTTGCTCTGGTTCCTTGGTCAGCAATGACACAATGATGATCACTACAAAGCCCAGTGGCACGCCAAAGATACCAGCAGAGATAGGCGCAATGTCCCACCATGTGTTGGCCTTCAGGATTTCAGGTGTCAATGAACCATTGTGGAACAAGCCGTACATCCAAGGATGGGTCTTGGTCATGTAATAGAACGAAATGCCCAGACCAGCCATCATGCCCAGAGAAGCTCCCCATTTGTTGGCACGCTTCCAGAAGATGCCAAGAGTCAACGCTGGGAAGAAGGCTGCCGCAGCGAACGAGAAAGCCGCAGACACCAAGAACAGAATGTCAGCCATCTTCAAGGATGCGACATAAGCAGCAGCAAAGGCAACGAACACCAAAATCACTTTGGAGAGCGCTACGCGACGGCTGGCAGATGCATTGGGGTCAATCACTTTGTAGTACAAGTCGTGCGACAAAGCATTGGCAATGGTCAACAGCAAGCCATCGGCAGTAGACAAGGCTGCAGCCAAACCACCGGCAGCAACCAAACCAGAAATCACGAACGGCAAGCCGCCAATTTCAGGCGTGGCCAACACCACAATGTCACCGCCCAAACGGATTTCTGCCAATTGCAAGATGCCATCTTTGTTAATGTCAGACACGGACATCAGGGTGGGGTCCACCACATTCCAACGCGCAATCCATCCCGGCAACTGATCCATCGGCGTACCGACCAACAGCGTGTAAATGTCGAACTTCACCAACACAGCCAAAGCAGGCGCCGTGAAGTACAGCAAGAAGATGAAGAACAAAGACCATGCTACTGACTCACGAGCTTCACGCACCGAGGGCACGGTGTAGAAGCGCATCAGAATGTGCGGCAAAGCGGCCGTACCAATCATCAAACAGAACACCAACGCCAAGAAGTTCTTGCGCGAAATGTCTCTTGCTGCATCATCTTTGCCAGGGAATGGCTCTGCATGACGCAAAGGCGGAGCTGCACGAGCCGTATTGGTCGTGCGGGCAGCGGTGTAAGCCGCCTTCGCAGCAGCTTCATCTTTTGGCAAAGCAGCCACAGCAGCTGTAGCCGCCTTGATTTCTGCTTCAGGTGCGTTAGCTGCTTTCAGTTCTTCCAGCTTTTTGGTGGCGGCTTCTCTGTCAGCGGCCAAAGCGGCAGGAACATCTTTCAGTTTTTCAGCGGCTGCATCAGCGCGAGCTTTGAAAATACCGCGAACTTCAAGTTCTTTGGGATCTTTCAAGAGTTGCTCTTCTTTGGCTGTCACTTTTTCAAGCAAGTAGCCATAAGCAACCTGGGGTACAGGATTGCTGGTGTGTTTCACTGACAGCCACACCACCGGAATCATGTAAGCAACGATCAAGATCAGGTATTGCGCAACCTGAGTCCAGGTCACAGCGCGCATACCGCCCAAGAATGAGCAGACCAGAATGCCGGCCAAGCCCACATAGACGCCCACTTCAAATGACAAACCTGTCAAACGTGCAGTGATCAAGCCTACGCCGAAGATTTGGGCCACAACGTAAACGAAGGACACCAAAATGGCCGCAAACACACCAATTAGACGAGCCGTGTTGCCGCCGTAGCGTGCACCCAGGAAGTCAGGAATGGTGAATTGGCCAAACTTACGAAGGTAAGGCGCCAAGAACAAAGCCACCAAACAGTAGCCGCCAGTCCAGCCCAAAATGAAGGCCAAACCGCCGTAACCTGTGAGGTACAGCGTACCGGCCATACCAATGAAGGACGCCGCAGACATCCAGTCTGAGCCAGTGGCCATACCGTTGTAAATGGCTGGCACACGGCGGCCGGCCACATAGTATTCGGCTGCGTCGTTGGTACGACTCATCACACCGATACCACCGTACAAAAGCACAGTGGCTGCCAAGAAAGCATAGCCAATGTACTCTTTCGGCATGCCCATTTGCTCAAGGACGGCAAGCAAAATGACAAAGGCCGCAAAGCCGCCTCCGTAGAACAAGAAAACTTTGTTCAGCGATTGCTGAAACTGGCCTTGGGTTTGGCCTTCCCCTCCAAATACACTCATGAAGATTCTCCTTCTGATACGCCATATTCCTTGTCAAGGTTGTTCATGTAGCGTGCGTAGTACCAGATGATCAGACAATAGACGATCAATGCACCTTGAGCAGCCACCCAAAATGAGAATGGCCAACCAAAAAAGCTAAAAGTTAAATCGCGCGAAAAATACAAAAGCACGAAAGTCACTAAGAACCACAAGGCCAGCAAGAGCCCCGTGATTCTCAAATTCTTGCTCCAGTATTCCTGGTGCCGAGCAGTGAGTTGCATCTTCATCTCCTTATTGTTAAAAAAATACCAACTGTCAAACTTTAAAATTCTTAGCCACTCTGGGCGGCTTATGTTCTCAAACAGGTCCGTCTAATTTCAGCCCTGTTTCCCTCTCGAGTTGTGCCGCCACTTTGGGCTCGAAGCCCTTCAGATGTCGGATCACCGCAAAAGCTTCTTCTGGTTGACCCAGTTCCATGTGCACCCGTGCCATTTGGTACCAAGCAAAAGGGCTCATTGATTGAAGCTCCGTGTTGCGCTTGAAAGCCAACAAAGACTCTTCCAGCCTTCGCTGACGCACCAACACCAAGCCCAAGCCATACCAAGCTCGGTCTAATTTCTCATCCAACTGAAGGGCCGCTTTGAATGCAATTTCCGCTTCTTGACTACGTCCAAGCTCTTCGCAGACAAATCCGACATTGAAGTGGGCATTGGCGTTGTTGGGTGTTTGAGCCAGTGCGCGTTCAAAATAACTCAAAGCTTGTACCAAACGGCGATTGTTCAACTCTTCATATGCGAGGCTGTTGAGCGCTAAGGCATCGGCAGGATTGATGTCGAGAATTTCTTGAAAGGTCTCATGCGCTTTAGCACGCAAGCCAAAAACCAACAGCGTTTTGGCCTTGAATTTCAACAACAAGCATTTGCTGCGAAAAGCAGTGCTTGAGTTAGCAGGGGAAATATGCGTGTTCACTGACATGCCGCTATTCCCATTTCGAAGCACATTTCAATTTTCATTTGCACCACCAAAACCCATGCAATGATGAGCCAACTGCTGGTGGCCAAAGGAATGTGACGGTCCAAGATCAGCCTAGGGCTGATTTTGCGCGTGAGCCAAAGTGTGGGTTTGGAAGCTACGTCTAACAATTGCCAGAAAACATTGTTGTCTCGGTTGGGCCCAGCCAAAAGACCCAGCAAGAATCGCCCGACGATGAACATGAGCGAAAGCTCGATCAAACTCTTGGCAATGACTACAGCAAGCAACATAGGACTTTCTTGACTTAGGTCAATTAATCCGTGAATTCTATTTAATAGATGAATGTCCGCCAAATCAGACGAAATTCCCTATGAAAAATGCGTCAATACGTTTTTTTGTGTTCAATCAAAGGCTTCATTCGGGGAATTGAGTTTCCTGACGCTTAACTTACAAAATTTCGCTGTGCTGAATGAGTCTGCAAGGTCGAAATTCAAGGGAAAACACTGAGGAAACTTCACCAACTCCTCCATCGCAGCCAATGTTTTATCAAGCAGCCTTGGGAGGGCGATGCAGCGCGCAAATCTTATTGCCAGTTGGATCGCGAAGATAGGCCAGGTTCAAAGAACCAAAGGGCCCTTCTCTTGTGCCTGGTGGGTCTTCGCATGGGGTGCCACCATTGGCAATACCCGCAGCGTGAAACGCATGAACCTGCTCCATGGTCTCTGCCAAGAATCCAATCGTTCCACCATTGGCTGGTGTTGCAGCTTGCCCATCGAGCGGTTTGGTAATTGAGAAAGAACCCTTTGGCGTGCGATAGAAATAACGCGTTCCGTTGTTAATGACGCCAGCTGGAATTCCCAGGGTATTTAAAACAGCGTCATAAAACTTTCTAGATGCCTCAAGGTCATTGGCACCGACCATTACGTGACTGAACATGATTTTCCTAACTTGTTTGTTGAAATTTGTGGCTAGCAGAAATGAATCTTAATGTATTTGTTTGGCCGTGATTTTTTGGCAAAACAATAGGCCACAATTGGATTGGTATGTCCATGACTTGGGCCATGGTCAATTGGCTGTCCTTACTTCTTTTCATTGGATTTCAATATGACCCTACAAGGCAGCAAGCGTAAAGTCACTTATGTTGCCTCCTACGAAGCCATTGCATTTTTATTCGGAACGCTTGGCTTCTTAAGCTTCACTGACAGCAGCCTTGAGCGTGCAGGTGCTTTAGCAGTTTTCGCATCCATCTTCGCGGTCAGCTGGAACTTTGTTTACAACGCCATGTTTGAGCGCTGGGAGGCTAGTCGCATTAAGCGTGGTCGCAGTTTTAGTCGCCGTGTGCTGCACGCGGTGGGCTTTGAGCTCGGCTTTTTGGTGGTGCTCATGCCAGTAGCAGCTTGGTGGCTTGACATCAGCTATTTGCGTTCTTTCATGCTCAATCTAGGCTTGAACATTTTCTTTTTTGTCTACACCTTCGCTTTTACATGGGCCTTTGATCGTGTGTTCGGATTGCCTACTTCAGCGGCCACACCTCAGGACTGATCGAGTAGGTGCCCTGACTCATCACAGAATGTGCCATCCAATACAAATATTTCTTCACCCAATTCGTGGGTGTGCATTTGAAACTTGGATCCCGGTTGATAACGAACAATGGAAGTTGCTTTTGCCACTTCATCACCTTGTCGTTCAAGCATGCGCCTTTCCACCCCCAACTCAGGACTGGCAATCCAGGGTAAGTCATGGTGATTGATTACTATCCTCTGGCTGAAGTCAGAATTGATGTCCATCTGTGGCATTTCCGATTTTTTAATAGCTTAAAAGCTTAGCAAGCTTATTGAATGCAGGCTCAAAAGACAAAATCCCTGTTTTCTGTAGCAGAAAGCCTACTTTTTTGTGTTGTGCAAAGCGGTGTAAGGGTAAATTTGAACAGCCTCTAAAGTGTAGCCAGACACCCCCGAGGCAGTTTTGGTTCTAGCCTCCTTGAGTTCACCCTCAATCCAAATCACGTCCATCGACTCCAGTGGTTTCGACAAGTTGAGTTTAGGACTAGGTGTGACCAATACGATTTGATTGGCTGGCGGAGGCGGTGTGTGTATGCAGGCACCAAAATATGGGACCAATAAAAACTCTCGTTGTCCGTTTCGGACAGCATCCAGGGGAACTACAAAGCCTGGCATGCGAATTTTTTGATTGATGAATTTGGTTGAGATGGGTGCTTCGTCTAATTTTGTGCGCATGCTTGCCATCAGTTTTTCAGCCTCTTCCGATCCATCCTTCAAAAAAGCCATACGGCCATAACTAGCCATGTCTTTCTTCATCTGCTGATACCACTCCACGTTCAATAAATCATCCCAAGTTATTTTTTGATAACCGGGAGTTTGTGCAAATGCAGATACAACAAACAAAAAATGAAACGCAAAAAGGCAAAGTTTGTTTAAATTGAATCTTGAAAAATTGCTTAACATGGCAGATATTGAGTAACAAGTTGTGATCAGTTTGGTGGATTCAGGCCATCCAACAAGGACATGCGATAGGCACGCCAAGCAGGTAAGGTGCTGGCCAGTAACGCACAACACAACAAAAGACCAATGCTATACCAAGCATCAGCGCCAGGCCAGCCATTCTGAGTTTGAATGCCAAAACTTTGAAGCAAATAATCTTGAAAAACAAAGATTAAAAGTTGCGCGCCAAGCACACCTGCTGCAATGGCTACACCGCATACTAAGAAAGTTTCCCATGCAACCGTCATGAAAATTGAAGCCGGCCTAGCACCCAATGAACGGTAAATGGCCAATTCTTTGCGACGCGCTGACAAGCCCACTAAAAGCACCGAAACAACACCCAAAAATGAACACACAGCCACCAATGCACCGATCACGATAAGTGCGTTTTCAACAACTCGAACAATTTGCCACAACTCATCCAATGCCACCCCAGGCAAGACAGCCATGAGTGGTACTGAAGTCGAGTTAAGTCTTAAGCTTTCAATGGCTTTGCGGGCTGAAAAAACCGTTGCACGCGAATGCAGCCCTACCCAAACCGCTGTTAACTCAGAAGGTTTTAGTTCGGCAACACTTCGCAGATCCTTTTGTAGATCTGGTTTGGCATCAAACGCTGAAGGCCTCAAACCCATGCCCCACCCAACATGAAGCGCTTCAAAGGCTTCTAAACTGATTAATACCGATCTGTCTAAGGGTGTACCAGTAGGTTTTAAGATGCCCACCAATTTAAATGGATGGTCAGTATGAACCGTCTCTTCAATGGCTTTGTATCCGTGAGTCAATGCAAATGTGTCATTGAGTTTTAATTTTTTAGATTTAGCTACCTCAGCACCAATGACCACTTGCATCAAAGCACCAGCATTGACCTGCGGGTCCTCAAAGGACTGACCCACTTGAAACGACAAGTCTTTGCCAGAAGATTTGTAGCGCTTGAAAAACTCAATGGATGTTCCCATGACAGGAAAGCCATCAAATGAGTCGCCCAGCTGAATGGGTATGGTCCAGGCCACTGCCGGCAATTGATTGATTCTTTGCAAATCTGTGTAAGACATATTTTGGGTAGGCGCACCCAGTTGAAACACGCTGTACAAAAGCAAGTCCGTCTGGCTTCCTCGAGGCCCCACCACTAAATCAACGCCACTTAATGCATTAGAAAAGCTCTGCTTGGCATCTGTGCGGATTTGCTGCACACCCAACAAAATAATGACCGATAGGCAAACAGACACCGCCACAAGGCAGAGTGAGTACTTGCGAGACCAAGCACTCTTCCAAGCCAAATTAAGCCAAAACATGTTGAGGCTCCCGGCGCGGCATTAAAAAAACGCGGTCAAATTTAGATGCTATTCGCATGTCATGGCTGACTGTGATCACACTGGTGTTTTGGGCACTGGCTGTTGACAACAACAGATTCAAAAAATCTATTTTGTTTTCTTCATCTAACGCAGAGGTAGGCTCGTCGGCCACAATCAATGAGGGGCAACCTAGCAGCGCTCTGGCTGCGGCCACTCGTTGCTGCTCGCCAACAGACAAAAGGTTGGCCCTCCGTTGACGCAAGGCCGGCTCCAAATGTAGTGCGTCACAAAGCCTGTCTACATGTGCCTGAACACTGCCAAAAAGTTCCGTTGATTTCTTGAACCGCCTGTCAAACAACTTACTGGGCAATTCAATGTTTTCTTGAACAGTTAAAAATGGCAATAAATTGAACTGCTGAAATATAAGGCCTAGATGTTCGCCTCTGAACCGATCGCGATCTGAAGGCGACAGCAAATTCATTGCAGTTCCCAATACCTTGCAAGTTCCATGTTGCGGTACTTGAATGCCTGTGATCAAGCTGAGCAAGCTTGTTTTCCCACAACCACTTGGGCCACCAATGAACAAAGTTTCACCTTGCTGCAAAGTTAACTCAGCAATGGCAAACAAGGGCTTGGGTTGTTGAGCCCACGAAAACTCAATGTTCTGCAACTCAAGTGCGGCTAATGTCATGGCGAAAAAGATGGCTTACTGGAACGCACCGTTGCAGCTTTTTGGGCGCCCTGCGACACCCATTCCAACTTCAACTGGTTTGAACGGATGTGCGATTTGAAAAATGGAAAACCAAATTTAGTCAAAGCTTGTGGGTTGGCACACTTGTATTTAAAAGCATAGTTCAAATCACTGTGCGCTTTGCCTTTGATGCCCTGAAACATGTCCGACTCAGCCTTAACTTCAAGTTGCTGGCACTTTGCCTCGACTGGCAATTCAATGAAATAACTGGCGTTTTGCAAAGATTTCTGCAACTGGTTCATGGCATCTGTTTGGGCCGCCGTTTTGGGCAAATGTTCAAAACCGAGTAAGGCTTCCATGGGCATGGTCCACTGGCCTTGCAGGACATCGCCGTTCAAACTGAGTTGGAGCGAACCCTTGCCATGTGAGTGCTGCGCAAATGTGGGAACAGCCAGTAAAAGGCTCAAAAAGATGGCCAATGATGTTTTGAGGGTATGTGTCATGGTGTCTCTTGAAGGGCCTAGGGTGTTAACAATGTGACCGGTACAAACTGTAAACGATGTCTCCAGTATGTACCCATTCAAATTAGTGGGCACACCAGACTTCAGTAATTGTCTACCGACATAGGGGAATGCCATGTCAAGCACTTCCTATTCATTCAAATGTGCTCGCAGGAACTGGCGGAAATAGACCATCGCCGGCGCTTCGGTGCGCCCCGCAAGCGTCACATAAGCAAAGCGTGCCGTAGCCTTTAAGCGGGGTTTGAGGGACAGCTCTACCATGCTTCCGTCCTTGAGTCGGTCACGTGCCGCTGCAATCACGCCCAGATAGATCGCGTCAGTCTGCGCAGCAGTGGCAAGCAGGCCGTTGATATCGTCGGATCGCAGGGCGACCATTTCAGCGGGGTTAGCCTGAAGGCCATATTGGTCCACAAGTAAACGTGCCACCTCATCCGAAAGCGGAATGCACGCCACTGGAAAGCGCAAAACTTCTGACATGCTGACTGACTTCTTGCGGGCCAGAGGATGCTTGTCACGAACCACAAAGCCAGCCCCGAGTTCGACCAGCGATTCGATGTTGAGGTCTGCACTGGGTATCACGCGGTGCATGTCGACCACCATGGCGTCGATCTGGCGGCTGCGCAGCTGCTGGATCTGCAGCTCCACTGGCCCTTGCGTTACGGCTACCCGCATGCCTGGCTGGGTGGCGGCTGCGCACATCAGCGGCACCATCAAAAGGGCAGCGGGTCCAGAGCCCAAGCCTACGCTGATTGCGCCGCGGCCACCTTCTTTTAGCAGCTTGGCACTGTGGCGCAGCTCGGATGCATCTCTCACAATATGCCGCGCCCGAGACACCACGTCCAAACCTAAAGGTGTGAGCTCATTGCGCTTGCCAATGCGGTCCAGCACCTTACCGCCCAAATCGTCCTCTAGGCTTTGAATGCTTCGGCTGAGAGCCGATTGGGTAATGAACAGTTTCTCGGCTGCACGGCTGAACGAGCCGATGTCAGCCAAGGCCAGCAGGTGTTCAAGGTGCTTGATATTCATGGTGGACTGCTTTCTATTTTCATGAGAAAAATGAATGATAACGAGAATAATAAGTCATTGGACACATTGAATTGGGGCAACTACCATTTGTGTCATCACCCTGTCACAACCACTTTTTTGGAGCCCGCTATGCACCCCACACGCCGCGCCTTGATTCGTTATTGCAGTACATCGTTTGCAGGTCTTACGTTGGCCGCAGCCGTTGCCGCGCAGACCTACCCGTCCAAACCCGTCAGCATGATCGTGGCGTTTCCACCGGGTGGTGGCTCTGATGTGCTGGGTCGTGCCGTTGGCAAAGGCATGGCAGATGTGTTCGGCCAGCCCGTCATCGTTGAGAACGTAGTTGGCGTTGGCGGCTCCCTTGGGGTGCTCAAGGCAACCAATGCACAGCCTGATGGCTATACCCTGTTGGCGGGCTCCCCGCTGGAGCTGATCTACACCCCGTTGGGCGTAGCAGCCGCTAAAAATAAGCCAGAGGATATGCGCCTGGCCGCTCTGGTGGGGCACACACCCATAGCGATCGTTGTGCGCAAGGACTTGCCAGTGAACACCTTAGACGAGTTTGTAGCTTTCGCCAAGAAGGCAGAGAAGCCTCTCAGCTTTGGCTCCACGGGCATGGGTTCCCTCTATCACCTGATGGCTGAAAAAGCCCTTCAAACTGCGGGTGCACGTGGCTTGCACGCACCCTACAACGGCATGGCGCCTTACCTCAAAGACTTGATGGGCGGTGTGCTTGACTTTGCGGTCGTCCCCCTGGTTGGCCCGGTCATTGGTGCCATCGAGGGTGGTCAGATCAAAGCGATTGCGCTGGCCTCAAGCCAACCCCTTGCACGCTTACCTAAGCTGCCATTAGCAAGCGCCACCAAAGGTTTTGAAGACTATCAGTTCAGCATTTGGATTGGTGTCGTAGCAAGTGCCAAGACGCCAAATGTACAAATGGCCGCCGTGCACAAAGCCACCTACACAGCACTGAACAACCCAGAAATTCGCAAAATTATTGAGACTGCAGGCAGCACCGTAGCCGAACCCATGACCCTGGCACAGCTTGATGCCTTCTACAAAAAAGAAACTGTCACAGCGACTGCCATCGCCAAGTCTATCAAGCTAGAACCTCTGTAAGCCCAAGTTAGCCAGGAGATTTGGGCCATGAATTCAAGCGCAACATCCATCGCCGTGATTGGCGGCGGCATCACCGGCGTCACCACCGCTTATGCCTTGGCTAAGCGCGGCTTTGCCGTCACGCTGTTTGAGAAAAACCGCTACGCAGCCATGGAAACATCGTTTGCAAATGGCGGTCAGTTGTCTGCGTCCAATGCCGAGGTGTGGAACCACTGGTCCACCATCTTGAAAGGCATGAAGTGGATGTTGAAAAGCGACGCGCCGCTGCTGGTCAACCCCAAACCCAGCTGGCACAAGTTGAGCTGGTTTTGGGAGTTCATTTTCAACATCCCTCACTACGATCGCAACACCGTGGAGTCCGCGCGCCTTGCCATAGCCGCGCGTGAACATTTGTTTGCTTGGGCGCAGGAAGAAGGCGTGGATTTCGACCTTAAAAAAGAAGGCATTCTGCACATCTACCGCGATAAAAAGGGCTTTGATCATGCTGGCCAAGTGAGCAAGATGCTGGCTCAAGGCGGCTTGCCACGCAGTGCCGTTACGCCGAGTGAAATGAAAACCATCGAACCCACACTGGCGGGTACTTACTACGGTGGCTACTTTACCGAGAGCGACTCTACGGGCGACATTCACAAATTCACGACGGGTATGGCGATAG
>Ga0255119_1000075_pt1 | contig 26310 bp, 20 predicted proteins | sample Law_Atlam_RepC_8_2_FD_188578 | JGI IMG/M metagenome (GOLD analysis project Ga0255119, IMG submission 188578) | Freshwater microbial communities from St. Lawrence River, New York, United States - Law_Atlam_RepC_8h | ecosystem: Environmental > Aquatic > Freshwater > River | place: USA: New York... | reverse complement strand
GGACCAGGTGTAATAGCAGGACTTCCTGCATTAAAATTCCACTGATACGAAAAGTTCGTAGCACCATCCGCAGAGGTTGTACTATCAGTAAAAACTGCATTTGCATCATTTAAACAAACTTCGGGAAGCGTAAAGCCAACTCTTGGAATGGAATGAATAAGTAGGGGACTCGCCAATTTAAAAGTATCGCTTTTGCAGCCAGAACTTGCTTCTGCAATAAGCCATGGATTTCTATTCCCCCAAGTAGGGTAGGTTGTTGTTTGAGGTGTAAAACTATTTGAACTCGTAATGCCATTGCCGTCATCTAGGTTCCAGTAACTTTTTTGAAGTGTTCCATTTGTAATAGAAGATGTTTCCGTAAAGTTTATATTAATATTTACGCAAGTATTTGTTGTAGCGGTAAATGTGGCAATTGGTTTTGGCGTTATTTCAATATTTTTTGAAACTACATCAGAAGCACAACCATTTTTAGAAGTTACTTTTAAAGTAACAGGATAGATTCCAACGCTACTATATTTAATGGGTTTAATATTTGAACTTGTGGTATCAAGTAATTTCCCATCACTAAAATTCCAGTTCCATTTGGCACCAGTAATTGATGGCGTATTAAAATATACAGAGTCTTGAATACAACCGGTTTGTGTAGATGTAAAATTTGCAAATACACGCTCCGATTTTAATTCGATTGATTTTGTTGCAACACCACAGGCAGTTGACGCAGATGTAATAGTATATAGTCCATCATTGAGGTTGGTGAAATTATTAATAACCAAATTAGCGCCAGTGCTAGAAAAATTATTAGGACCAGTCCATGTATAGGTATTAGCATCCTGTGTTACTGCATTAATGGAGGCTGTTGTGCTGTAGCAAATGGGTTGATTGTTTGTAAATATTTCAGTGTTTTTAGTTGCATCAATAAGCTGAATTACATTACTACTAAAATCAGAAAAATAGCCATACCTGCCAGTAGAACCTGAAGTTCCTTGAATAACACCCACGTGAAATTTCCCTTTGCTATTTTCTATAAGTGCATTTTGCCCACCAGAAATTACAGAGGCGGGTAGGTTTAATCTAGCATACATCCATTCATCATTGCTCCCTGTAACTGGGCTAAACAGGCCCGCATCAATATTAGTATTACTGCCATTTAATTTAAAATCATTGATGCTATTTTTTGGGGCTAATACATTTAAATAAAAACTTCCCGTTGTTGAAGCCCTAGTAACGCTGATACTTTTAGATCCGGTACATTTTATGGATGGTATTATGGCGCCACCAAGCTCACATCCAAATCCAGTAATATGAAAAATATGAACGGGTTTATCTGAATTTACAAAACAGGAATTTTCGCTAAGTGTCGCAATGTAATAGTCACCTGCTCGCAGGGTTGTAACCGTTACGCCATTTATTTTTACAACGGTATTATTTTCGATGGCAAAAACGTAATAAAAATCGGGACTATTAAAATAGCCTTTTATCACAACAAATTCTTGCCCAGCTATTTCGTCTGGTATCAGTTGGTCACCAGCAGTATCGGAGCAGCCCTGTCCGGTATAAAAAAGTGAATCGTCTTTGGTAGAAATACAAATGGGCTTATTGGCTGTAACGATAGAGCCTCCGGGACGTTCTGAAGCCAAGTTTGATGCTGCTGAGCAGGTATAGGTTTCACCCTTTTGTAAAGTAATGGTGAACGGTACGCCGGCTGCATGACCCATTAAATTGGTTTTGGGTGTAATGGTAACCTGTGTATTATTTTCTGTGGCTAGTACAATAAAATCGGTGGTATATAATGGAAGGGGTCTTCCTATAAAGCTCATTTGAAAAGGGAGTGTAAATTTTGTGCCGAGTGCATTTTTTCCTTTAAGTGCATAAATGTCTCCGTTAAATCCATTGGCTATATCATAGTAACAAGATATAGGGGTTGTCGCAGTTATAAGCAAGCCTTTGTTGGTTACCGTATTGGGTGTCACATTTTCAAGCTGTGTAATAAAGGCCGTTAGATCTACTGAATTGGAACTATTTGCAGCGACATTTAAAGTGATTGGGGTAAAGCTTGCGTTAGCAGGTTGAGATACTGTAACAACTGACGCCGTATTTTGTGTTGAAATTCTTAATAAAATGGGCCTATCTCCATGTGCCTGTTGCAGGTCAGGGGCTGCAAACCAAAAGGTGGTATCGGTTTGGGCATTTGCTGCTTTGCTTATCAACAACAAGCATACAAATAAGTAGAGGAGGGGGCTTCTACTGCTCATTATTGCTATTTTTTTGATCAATTTTCAAATCTTGCCTAATATAGTATGCAAACTACTTAAAACGGCCTTAAAATTGTTATAATTTATTTATCTTGAACACCTTAAAACAATTTTAAATGAAAAGACGCAACTTCCTAAAAAATGGCAGCCTTGCAGCAGCTTCTGTAGCATTTATGCCCAATACAAATATTTTTGCAAAGTCATCAGCTAGTAATATTAAAATTGGCATTATTGGCGTTGGTTTAAGAGGGCAAAATCATTTAGACTTACTTTTAAGACGTAAAGATGTAGATGTTGTTGCTATTTGTGATGTTAGCGACTATATGCTGAATAGCGCAAAAGAAGATATTACCAAGTCTGGTAAAAAAATGCCAGCTATATATACTGGCGACACTTATGCTTGGAAGCGCATGTTGGAAAAAGAAAAACTAGATGGTGTTGTAATTGCTACACCTTGGGAGTGGCATAAACCTATGATTGTTGGTTCTTTAGAAGCGGGCGTTAAATATGTTGGTTCCGAAGTTTGTATTGGGCTTAGTTTGCAAGATCACTGGGATGTTGTAAAAACAGCAGAGCGTTACAACGCACAAGTTATGATGCTTGAAAATGTTTGTTACCGCCGTGATGTAATGGCCGTTTTAAATATGGTGCGTCAGGGATTATTTGGCGAGCTTATTCATTTACAAGGAGGCTATCAACACGATTTAAGAGAGGTTAAATTTAACAATGGAAATAATCCAGCTAATACACCAGTAGAATTTGGTGAAAAAGCTTTTTCGGAAGCTTCTTGGAGGACAGAACATTCTGTTCAGCGCAATGGAGATTTATATCCAACACATGGAGTTGGCCCGGTCGCTAATTATATAAATATTAATAGAGGTAACCGTTTTGTGAACTTATGTTCATTTTCTTCTAAAGCACGCGGACTACACAATCATGTGGTTAAAAAAGGTGGTGAAAATCATCCCAATGCAAAAGTGAATTTTAGACTTGGTGATGTGGTTACCACCAATATTCAGTGTGCTAGTGGCGAAACTATTTTATTACAACACGATACCAATTTGCCGCGTCCATATTCACTAGGATTTAGGGTTCAGGGTACCGAAGGTTTGTGGATGGACGTCAATAAGAGTATTTATATTCAGGACAAATCACCTAAATCGCATCAGTGGGATCCTGCCAAAGAATGGTTAGACAAGTATGATCATCCATTGTGGGCGCGTTGGAGTAAAGAAACGGAAGGAGCAGGTCATGGCGGTATGGACTTTTTTGTAATTCATGCATTTGTTGAGTCTATCAAAAATAGCAAGCCAACACCACTTGATGTATACGATGCTGCTACATGGAGTGCCATTACACCACTTTCAGAACAGTCTATTGCACTTGGTAATGAAACAATTGCATTCCCTGATTTTACAGGTGGCGAGTGGATGTATAGAAAGCCAGTGTTTGCTTTAAACGATAGCTATTAATATTCTAGCATGAGCGTTTCTGCAAATGTATTAGCGGTATTTGGTTTTGATGCTTCATTAGTGGCTGTAAAGTCACTTGGGGAAGGCCTCATCAATCATACCTATATCGTAGAGTATGAAAATGACTTCTATGTTTTGCAAAAGATAAATACAACTGTTTTTAAAAATCCAGTTGCGATTGCGCATAATATTCAATTAATAGCTGGATACCTAGCGTCTAATAATCCCAATTACCATTTTGTAGCACCCACCAGTTCTGTGCATGGTAATCAAATGGAATTTATAGAGGAAGGATATTACAGGGTATTTCCTTATGTTAAAGGTTCTCATGCCAAAACAGTGGTTCAAAATGAGGATCAGGCTTACGAAGCCGGTTATCAATTTGGACTTTTTACAAATGCATTAAATGGTCTTGACGCCAATGATTTACAAATCACCATCCCCGATTTTCATAATTTAACGCTTAGGTATGCGCAGTTTGAACTTGCGCTTACGTCCGGAAATCAAGATAGGATAGCTGCATCAAAAAATGAGATTCAATTTTTAAAAGACCATAGCTGGATTGCTGATTTTTTTGAAACAATAAAGGCAAATCCAAATTTTAAATTACGCGCTACACATCATGATACCAAAATAAGCAATTTGCTTTTTGATGAGCATGATAAAGGGATTTGTGTGATAGATTTGGATACCCTGATGCCGGGTTATTTTATTAGCGATCTTGGTGATATGTTTAGAACTTATTTGTGTGCGGTTTCTGAAGAAGAAACAGATTTTTCTAAACTTGTTGTAAGGCCTACTATATATAAAGCCATTGTAAAAGGATATTTAAAAGGTGCAGGGAACATGTTGTCTAAAGATGAAGCAGATCAGATCTATTATGCCGGATTATTTATGATTTATATGCAAGCACTCAGGTTTTTAACTGATTTTATAAATGACGATGTATATTATGGTGCAAAATATCCACTTCATAATTTCAATAGGGCCTCAAATCAAATTAAATTACTAGAAGACTATTTACAAAAGAAAGAAATATTAGAAATTGAAATAAATAATTAATTGTTTTAAATAAGAAATGAAATGAAAAAGTTAGTCGTTATTATTGCCGTTTTATTTGTTGTTAATACACTTGTTGCTCAAAAATATAGTAAGCCAGAGTGGTATGAAACATTTGCAAGTATCAACGCCGAAGTGCAGCAAAACTCTAAAGCCTACGCAACACTTAAGTATGCCACCGAAACCATTGGACACCGTTTAACCGGTTCTGTTAATGGGAGTAAAGCAGAAGCCTACGCTTTTAATTTATTAAAGTCTTATGGGTTTAAAAACGTAAAATACCAGCCTTTTGAAGTAGAAAGCTGGAGCAGAGGGGGTTTAGAGGTAAAGATGGGAAATAGTATTACAAATTTGCAAGCTGTAAAATCGGTATCACTCGCGCATTCGCCAGTTGCTGCCGATGTAACACTTGAAGTGGTGGATATGGGTAATGGATTAGATGAAGACTATGCAAAAGATCCCGCAAAAGTTGTTGGTAAAATTGCACTTGTATATTTAGGTGTTTTACCTGGGTCAAAACCGGGTACACCAAGTCTTCACCGCTCCGAAAAGACAGCGATCGCTACAAAATTTGGCGCTAAAGGAATCATAGTAATAAATACAGCTGCTGGTGGTATTTTACTAACCGGTACGGCTTCAGTTACAGGAAAATTAATTCCTATTCCTGCGGTATGTATTAGTAAAGAAGATGGACTCGCCTATAAAGAGGCACTCTTAAAAGAACAGCAGTTTGCAAGTATCAGCATGACTAATTTTTCTGGACTCATTAAAGCGCGCAATGTTGTAGTAACTATTAAAGGAAGTGATTTACCTAAAGAAAAAATAGTGGTAGGTGGTCATTTGGACTCATGGGATTTAGCAACCGGTGCTATTGATAATGGTATTGGATCATTTTCGGTGCTTGATATGGCACGTACATTTGCTGCGCTTAACCTACGTCCTACTCGTACTGTAGAGTTTGTATTATTTATGGGTGAAGAAGAAGGCTTGTTGGGTTCAAAAGCATATATCGATGCCGCAAAAAAAGACAAATCAATTGATCAAATCAGGTACATGTTCAATTATGACATGACCAACGATCCTACCGGATATTCAAGTTCTACAGAGGTTTCTGAAACCTTGTTTAAATCAATTGGATCTATTGTACAAAGCATCGATACAAGTTTCAAAAATTCATTTAGTGCTGGTGCTGGGCTTCATAGCGATCACCAACCATTTATGTTACAAGGTATTCCTACGGGTGGTGCAGCTGGTGGCAAACTCCCTAACAATGCGGGACCGTGCTACCACGCAGACTGCGATAGCTTTAAACTAGTGGACGAAAAAGGAATGAAAAATACCGTTCGATTTAATGCCATTTTAGTATATGCTGTTGCCGATGCACCATTAATTGAAGCAAAGCATTTGAATGATGAAGAAACTAGATTATTTCTACTAAAAAATAATTTAAAACTGCCACTACAAATTGCAGGTGATTGGCGCTGGAAAGACTAACATTTTATTTAAGTGTGTTTTTTAGCACATTTAAATTTCCGTCAATTGTTTTTTGATCATATTGCAACCCTAGAATTTTAGCAATAAGTGGATATACATGTACGTTTTCAAATCCGTTTATTTTTTTGCCGGATTTGAATGCAGGCCCCCATGCTAAAAAGCTAGCCCTCATTTCGGGAAGCCTAGGATCGTAACCATGTTTGCCCGGACTGCTAGGTCTACCATTTAAACTAAAAGTGTAGGGCAGTTTGGCTACTAAAAGTATGTCACCAATGCGGTTAAATTGGTCGTCTAGTTTACTATAATGAAAATCTTTCGGTGCATTATTTTTTAAATAAACATCGTATCCCTTGGCCTCTTTTAGCAGTGCTTGGTAGGTTGGGATAATGGCAGCAGTATCTTTTGCATAAAGTTGTAAAAGCGCACTACCAGAAGGTACATAAAACTTTGTAGGATCAACGGATTTTGGAAGTCGAATTGGGTTTTGGCTATCTACAAGCGCCATGCCATGATCTGAAACCAAAATATAATTGACAGGAAGGTGTAAGCTGCTTACCGCTTCATTCATTTGTTTGATTACACCATCTATATATTGTACAGCAGCTTCTGCTTGTTTGCTATCTGGTCCATAATTGTGCGCAGCATCGTCTACCTCTGGCATGTAAAAAGTAATAAGGTGTGGCCTTGTTTTATCAGGTAAGCTCAACCAATCTTTTATTTGAGCAATTCTCTTTTCTATTTTTATTTTGTCGTTGTAATTGTAAAAGTAAGTTGGCTTTGTATTTGCAATAGGCGCTTCAGAAGCTACCCAATAAAAGCTGGCTGTTACCATTTGTTGTTTTTCGGCAAGCACCCAAAGTGGCGTTCCCCCATACCAATAAGGGTCGGCTACCATTTTTTTGTTTGACATGGTATAGGTAGCGTTTGCTTTTTCATCAAAAAAAGTATTATCTACTAAGCCGTGGTGTGCAGGATAAAGACCGGTTACAATACTGTAATGGTTAGGGAAGGTTAAAGAAGGGAAAGCGGAGGTCATATAGTTTGCTACGACACCAGATTTTCCATAAGCTTGCAAAGATTTTGCATTAAACTTTTCTACAAAATCTGATCTAAGACCATCTATAGAAATAAGAATAACATACGGCTTTTTTTGAGCGGCTGCACTATTAAACCGGCCCGGTGTAATTTGTTGCGTGGTGTCTTGGGCAGCTGCTAATTGAAAAATAAAGCTGAAAGCAAGTAGAAGGGTTTGGTGTATGTATTTTAATTTTTTCATTCGGCTTTATTAAAATAGTTCAAGTGAATTATCCATGCTATTAAAGTACTGAAGTATGCTGTAAATATACCAGCGCCAACATCTAGAGGAAAGTGTTGCGCTACATAAATTCTTGCATAACCCCCTAATAATGCATAGATGAACCCTAATGGTACAATCCATTTTTTAGAACTAATAAAACAGCCAAATAAGAAAAGTGAAAATGCAGTTGCTGTATGTCCTGATGGAAAACTATTAGTGGTATGTATTACAATACCTGATACTTTGTGTATTAATGCGTTGTCAGAAATGACAGCAGTAGGTCTGTTTTCTGATTTAAAAAATACTTGTTTTGAGCTTTGTGTGATAATGGTTGAAAACACGATTGTAGCAATTAAGAAAGGAACAAATTTTTTCTTGTACATGAGTGTTAATGCAAAAGCGGGGATCCAAATAAATCCATCACCAGCATTGGCCCAGATATAGAAAAAGAAATCAGCAGCAGGTCCTAAGTCTAGGTTCATAAGCAGGAAAGCATTTTCCTTGCCCATGATCATAGATAGTAGTATTAAGGAAATGCCTGTAATTAATGATACGCCTATCCCTATTGTCGCATTTCTATTCAGTTGCAATTGCATCTTGTTGATTTACATGCAAAACTACTATAGTTGCACCTATTTATTAAAGAACACCGGCCAATTCGAGGCTTTTTTTCTTAAGGTGAACGATGTCAAGGTTGTCAATAATTGGATCGGGGGTTAAAATAAGGGAGTTGTTGTTTTCCTTCCACCAATTACTTTGGATAAGTTCCTTAACGTGTAGTACGCCAATTAAGTATTTTCGGTCTTCTTGTGCATGCCATTCTTCTATCCATTCAAATTTGTCTTTAGGAACATTTTTGATGTCATCAAAGCTTACATATACTTTTAAAAAATAGTCGGAAGTTAATTCGTGCGGGGCTTGCTGATATAGTTTTTTATACTCATAACAGTAATTGTATCGAAGAGCAGAAATATCACTTAATACCGCAGAAGCTGTAGGGAAGCTTCCGGCTCCTTTGCCATAAAAGAATTGTTTATCTGCAAATCCGCTTTCAATAACTACGCCATTGTATTCATTTTTAACAAAAGAAAGCGGTTCTGCTTGACTAATAAGTTGAGGTAGTACAAATGCAGCTACTTTTCCATTGGCTAGTTTTTTAGCTTGTGCAATAAGTTTGATGTCTAGTTTTTTTTCTTGTGCTACGGCTGCGTCACTTAATTGAATATTTTGAATACCACTAAATAAAATATTTTCCGGTTTTTCTACGATACCATAAGCGTGAGCTAATAAAACGGTCCACTTGTTTAGTGCATCGTAACCTTCTACGTCTAATTTTGGATTACTTTCTGCAAAACCTAATTGTTGCGCTAGTATAAGTGCTGCTTGAAAACTCAATTTGTCTTCAAACATTTTAGTTAAAATAAAATTGGTTGAACCGTTCACAATCGCCTTGATAGAATGTAGTAAGTCATTGTCATAATATTCTTCTAGGTTTCTGATGACAGGAATTGATGCGCAAACTGCTGCTTCATATAAAAAGGGGAGCCCTGTTTGTTTTTGCAACGCTAACATAGCGGCTAGGTTGTCGGCAATCATTTTTTTGCTAGCACTTACGACTGCTTTTCCTTGTAAAAGTGCCGTAGAAACAATGTCAAATGCTGCTACCGAGTCGTCAATTACTTCTACAATAACATTGATATTTGGGTCTAGTAAAAGATCGTTTTTATCTGTTGTAAATAAACTAGCCGGCGCATTTCTTTTTTTATCAACGTTTTTGATACATACTTTTTCAATGCTTGCTTTTAATGACGGGGTTTGTTGTAATACTTTATATAAGCCTTCGCCAACTACGCCAAAACCAAATAAACCAATTTTTAAAACTTTTTGATGCTCCATTTTATTATTTATTTTCTAGGGTACTAAAAATAAAAAAGCCCACCAGATGTAGTCAGGTGAGCTTGAAATATTAAAAGCCTTAGGCAAAATATCAAACGTCGCTGACTTATCTTTCCATACACATTTATGTGATGGACGGATTTGGCACCTTCATATCACTGCGAATGATATGGGTTGCCAAGGCATCAATGGGCCATTCCCTCTGCCTTTCTGGATAAGATTTTTTAAGAACTATTGTAAAATTAAGTTAGAAAGTTGCATCGCCCAAAAAAACTTTGTTTAAAATCTACTAACATTTGTATGTTTTCAACCATTCAAGCCCTTCGTTGTTATTATATTTACACCCTACTATGGCAAAGAAATCCACTAACGAAGTAAGTTCTATTAATCATACCGAAAGCATCGATGTTTTTGGTGCAAGAGAACACAATCTGAAAAACATCGACATCAGTGTTCCTAAAAATAAATTGGTGGTATTTACGGGTGTAAGTGGAAGTGGAAAATCGTCCCTTGCTTTTGATACGATTTACAATGAAGGTCAGCGCAGGTACATGGAAAGTTTTGGTGCTTATGCCAGGCAATTTATGGGTGATATGGAAAGACCCGATGTAGATAAAATTACCGGCTTATCGCCAGTGATTTCTATAGAACAAAAAACAACCAATAAAAATCCGAGGTCAACCGTTGGAACAGTAACCGAAGTGTACGATTTTTTGAGGTTATTGTATGCCCGTATTGGAGAAGCGTATAGTTATAATACGGGTAAAAAAATGGTGAAGTTCACCGAAGAAGAAATTGTAGCTTCTATCACCGAAAAGTATGCCAATAAAAAAATTGTTTTACTGGCGCCATTAGTAAGAGGTAGAAAAGGGCATTATAGAGAACTATTTGAAGAGGTAAGAAAAAAAGGTTTTTTAAAAGTTAGAATTGATGGTGACATCGTAGACCTCACACCCAAATTACAAGTAGATCGTTACAAAATTCATGATATCGAACTTGTGGTAGACCGATTACAAGTGACACCAGATGATAAAGTAAGGCTTTCACAAAGTGTGCAGCAAACTTTAAAACTAGGAAAGGAGCTTTTGTTTTTGATGGTACATGAATCAAGTAAAGTGGTACAGTATGCCAAGCAACTCATGTGTGAAGAAACAGGCCTAAGTTACGAAACACCTTCGCCTAATGCATTCTCATTTAACTCGCCCTATGGCGCATGCCCTACTTGTAAAGGTTTGGGTAATGTGTTTTCTATTTCGTTGGAACAAATTATTCCGGATAGATCCTTAAGTATTAAGGAAGGTGGTATTGCGCCACTAGGTGTACAGCGTGAAGCTTATTTATTTAAGCAGGTGGAAATGCTTGCGAAAAAACATAAAATTAGCCTCGATAAACCCATCAGTAGTTTATCGGAGCAGTCCATTAATTTGCTATTATATGGAACACCTGACGGCCCTTCTGAGTCTACGTTTGATATGGATGAAACGGCTATGTCTAGCCCATACGAGGGTGTGTTTGAGGGCGTGGTTCCCATGCTTAAGCGTTGGTTTACAGGAACGGGTATCACAGAGGCGCTGCGTGAATGGGTAGAACAGTTTATGGAATTAAAACACTGCCCAAGTTGTGAAGGAGCCAGGTTAAAAAAAGAAAGTTTGTGGTTTAAGGTAGCAGGGAAAAATATTGCAGAGATCAGTGATCTAAATTTAGATAAATTACTTTTTTGGTTTGAGGGTATCGAAAAGCACCTTTCCAAAAAAGACAATGCCATTGCAAAAGATATTTTAAAAGAAATTAGAGAACGTGTTGGTTTTTTACTGGATGTAGGACTTACTTATTTGTCTTTAAGCCGGCCGTCTAAAACCCTGAGTGGTGGAGAGTCGCAGCGTATCAGACTGGCTACACAAATTGGATCTCAGCTTCAGGGTATCACCTATATTTTGGATGAGCCTTCTATAGGATTACACCAACGTGATAATATGCAGCTTATAAAAGCGCTACAAAATTTACGCGATATTGGTAATAGTATTTTAGTGGTAGAACATGATAAGGATATCATGTTAGCAGCCGATTATTTAGTAGATATTGGCCCTAAGGCGGGCAAACATGGTGGTCAAATAGTTGCAGCGGGTACGCCGCAACAAGTATTGCTTTCGAATTCCGATACTGCACAGTATTTGAATGGTCAAAAAAAGATTGCTGTTCCAACACAGCGGCGAACGGGCAATGGACATGCCATTGTTTTAAAAGAAGCCACTGGTAATAATCTAAAAAAGGTTTCTGTAAGTTTTCCGCTCGGTCAATTGATTGTGGTAAGTGGAGTGAGTGGAAGTGGAAAATCTACCCTGATTAATGAAACGTTGTATCCGCTTTTGTCTAAACATTGTTATGATAGTAAGCAACAGCCCATGCCATTTAAATCAATAAAAGGGTTGGAGCATATCGATAAAGTGATTGAAATAGATCAATCACCTATTGGCCGAACACCAAGGAGTAATCCGGCTACTTATTGTGGTTTTTTTACCGAGATTAGAACATTATTTGCAGCTGTTGCCGAATCAAAAATAAGAGGGTATACGGCTGGGCGTTTCTCATTTAATGTAAAAGGCGGACGTTGTGAAATTTGCGAGGGTGGTGGTATGCGCGTGATTGAAATGAATTTCCTACCAGATGTGTATGTGCACTGCGAAAAATGTAATGGCAAACGCTACAATAGGGAAACGCTAGAAATCAGGTATAAAGGAAAGTCTATTAGTGATTTGCTAGATATGACGGTAGATGAGGCTTGTGAATTTTTCCAACCTGTTCCATTTATATTCAGAAAAATAAAAGTGCTACAAGATGTAGGTCTTGGATATATCACACTTGGGCAATCGGCAGTAACGCTTAGTGGGGGGGAGGCGCAGCGCGTTAAATTGTCTACAGAGCTGGGCAAAAAAGATACGGGTAAAACGTTTTATATTTTAGATGAACCTACGACAGGGCTTCACTTTCAGGATATTCAACATCTAATTGATGTACTTAATAAATTGGTGGATAGGGGGAATTCTGTACTCGTTATTGAGCATAATTTAGACGTGATTAAAGTAGCCGATCATATTATTGACCTAGGCCCAGAGGGTGGTGATGGTGGAGGTACTATTTTATTTGAAGGAACGCCAGAACAAATGGTGGACTGCAAAGAAAGTCATACTGCCCGTTTTGTAGAAGCCGAACTACGATAAAATCATTTCGATATGTTCAATATCATCTTCTAGGTAGATGTCTGAATCTTTTATAAATCCAAAACTATTATAAAATTTTTGCAGGTATAATTGTGCGCCAATCCGGATGGGTTGCTTTCCAAATTTTTCATAACAATGAGCAATCGCGTTTTGCATGAGTCCAATACCGGCACCTTGTCGGCGGTAGGCAGGTGAACTTAATACGCGTCCAATAGAAACTTCATTAAATGATATGCCGGCAGGTAGTAGTCTGGCATAAGCAACTAGTTCATCATTATCCCATCCACACAAATGAAAACTTTTGAGGTCTTTGCCATCAATGTCTTGATAATTGCATGCCTGTTCTACAATAAATACTTCGCAACGAAGTTTTAATATAGCATACAACTGCTTGTTGGTAAGGTTATCAAAGGTTTGAAGGGTCCAAGTAAACGAGTTCATGTAGCGCATATTTTGAGGAAAGATAAGTATAAATTGAAGCCCAAAAATAGTGGTAGATCCACATTAATGTAGCACCTTTGCCATCTTACAACGCTAACACCTTCATCTATGTCAAAAAGAGTCGCAATTATTGGAGCTGGTCCTGCTGGTTTAACTGCTGCATACCTACTTGCAAAAGGCAATCAAGAAGTGGTTATTTTTGAAAAAGATCCTCAATATGTGGGTGGCATTTCAAGAACCGAATCTTATAAAGGGTATCATTTTGATATTGGTGGTCACCGTTTTTTTTCAAAGTCAAAAGAGGTCGAAGACTTTTGGACAGAAATTTTAGGCGATGAAATGTTGGAGCGTCCAAGAAGTTCTCGCATCTATTATAACAACCATTTTTTCTCTTATCCACTTGTAGCATTTGAAGCATTAAGAAAACTAGGCATTATAGAAAGTGGTTTGTGTGTTTTAAGTTATTTGAAAGCAAAAGTATTTCCAGTTAAAAATCCAACCAATTTTGAAGAATGGGTGACCAATCAATTTGGAAAAAGATTATTTAATATTTTTTTTAAAACCTACACCGAAAAAGTTTGGGGTATTCCTTGTAACGAAATCAGTGCCGACTGGGCGGCACAGCGCATTAAAGGACTTTCGTTAAGTAGTGCCATTTTTAATGCACTTTTCAAGCCCAATAAAAAAGCCACAGACAAAGTAATTAAAACACTCATCGATTCATTTAGATACCCCAAGCAGGGTCCTGGAATGATGTGGGAGGCTTGTGCCGAAAAAAGCAAAGCTATGGGCGTTACACTTCATATGAATTGCGGTGTTCAAAAAATTGAACATACCAATCATTCATGGACGGTACAAACCACAAGTCAAGGAAATGTAACGGGCTTTGATTATGTACTTTCAACGGCACCCATGCGCGAGCTTGTGGCAAATGTATTACCTGCCTTTCCGGCTTCAGTGGCTGCAAATGCTACTGCACTTGGCTATCGCGACTTTTTAACCGTGGTGCTTATTTGTAAAGATGAAGATGCTTTTTCTGACAACTGGATTTATATTCACGATCCAAAGGTAAAAGTTGGTAGGGTGCAAAACTTTAAATCATGGAGCCCTTACATGGTGCCTGATCCAAGTATGGCATGTTATGGCCTAGAATATTTTTGTTTTGAAGGAGATGGGCTTTGGACAAGTTCCGACGCCGATTTAATTGAACTTGGCAAACAAGAGATAGAAAAAATTGGTCTTACAAAAGGAACAGCTGTTGTGGATGGATACGTGGTGAGACAACCCAAAGCATATCCTGTGTACGATCAGTTTTACAAGGTAAGAGTGGATAGTGTTAGAGATGCGCTTGCAAATTATCCGGGTTTATATTTGATAGGGCGAAATGGCATGCACAAATACAATAACCAAGACCACTCCATGATGACTGCCATGCTTGCTGCAAAAAATATTATTGCAGGTAAAGAAGTATATAATTTGTGGGATGTTAATGAAGACGCCGAATACCACGAAGGTGGTGATAGAGGAACGTCGGGCCGTATGGTACCACAAAAAAATAACTAATCGGTTTCAAATACGTAGCTATAAGCCTTCAAAAATACAAATTGAATTCTGGTATGTACTAGTATAATAGTACTCGTAATAAGCATAAAAATAGCGGTATACTTAAGCATTTGGCCCACAAACGTAGGTGTAATGTTTGGTGGTAAACTGGACTGCGTTTCCATGGCTTTTGTTACGAAGTCATTAAACTCGATGGGACGTAGCATTAAAATAGCAATGCTATTTAATAAAAACATAAATGCAGTACCCACAGAGATGTAGCCATTTATTTTAATCCAATCTTTTAAACTAGGATTGCAGTTTTTAGCTTTATTGATGGCCGTTGTTACAAAACGAAGGCTAGAAAAAGTATAAATAGTAATACAAGAAAATATAAATACGATAAGTAATAGGGCTGGATTAGCGAGTGCAGTTGGAAGCACAAGTAAAGCCATAAAGCCAAACAATAACGCTATTGGAATTAATAAGTAAGTGAGTACTTTAAAAATTTGCACCTGCTTCATAAATATAATTTACGTTTTGTCTGTTAGGTTTAATTTGATTTGCAACTCAACAAATTGCTTGTCATCAATAGTACTTGGTGCATCCAGCATGACGTCTCTACCTGCATTGTTTTTAGGGAATGCGATAAAGTCTCTAATACTTTCTGATCCGCCCAGTATTGAACACAACCTATCAAATCCAAATGCCAGTCCACCATGTGGTGGTGCACCATATTCAAAAGCACCTAATAAAAAGCCAAATTTATGAAGGGCTTCTTCGGTGGTCATGCCAAGTGCGTCAAACATTTTTTCTTGAAGGGCACGTTGGTATATTCTGATTGACCCACCACCTATTTCATTGCCATTTAAAACCATATCATACGCGTTGGCTTTAATAGTTGCATATGGGTGTTCTAAATATTTATCTGCGTTTTCAATAACAGGGCTATTGTTGATCATGACGTGAATATGATCAGGCTTTGGTGATGTAAACGGATGGTGTCTAGCAACCCATCTGTTTTCTTCTTCGGCGTATTCAAAAAGTGGGAAGTCAAGTACCCATAATAATTTAAATTCGTCGTCTTTTCTGAAGCCTAATTTTTTACCCATTTCAAGCCTTAATTCTGAAGTTGCTTTACGGGTTCTTTCTTCTTTACCTGCAAGTATTAAAACAAGGTCGCCAGCTACAGCGCCGGCCGCATCTGCGATGGCTTTTAATTTGTTTTCGGTGTAAAATTTATCGACACTACTTTTATAGGTACCATCGGCGTTGCATTTGATGTAAACAAGGCCTTGCATGCCTATTTGCGGGCGTTTAACCCACTCTGTAAGCTCATCTGTTTGTTTGCGGGTATATTCGCTACAGCCAGGTGCTGCAATGGCTAAAACAGTTTCTGCATTATCAAATACACCAAAGCCGGCACCATTAATTAACGCACCAGTTGCTTCTATTTCACCACCTTTTAAAAATGCAGATTTTATGTTGGCAATTTTCATTCCAAATCTAATATCTGGTTTGTCATTACCAAACTGCCACATCGCGTCTTCCCAGGTCATTCTTTCAATGCCCTCTGTATAATCAATGTTTTTTACGTCTTTAAAAACACGTCTAATTAAATTTTCAAACATTTGTAAAACATCTTCTTGTTCTACAAATGCCATTTCACAATCTATCTGTGTAAATTCTGGTTGTCTGTCGGCTCTTAAATCTTCGTCTCTAAAACATTTTACAATCTGGTAGTAACGGTCGTAACCGCTCACCATTAATAATTGTTTAAAAGTTTGAGGCGATTGAGGTAGTGCGTAAAATTGACCCGGGTTCATGCGGGATGGAACCACAAAGTCACGTGCACCTTCGGGGGTAGACTTAATTAAAAAAGGCGTTTCAATATCCATAAAACCCGCTTCGTGTAAGTAGTTTCTTACCGAACGGTTTACGTTGTATCTTAATTCTAAATTTTTCTTAACTGCGTTTCTACGTAAATCGAGGTAGCGGTATTTCATGCGTAGATCATCACCACCATCTGTATCATCTTGTATGGTAAAAGGAGGTACCGCCGATTTATTGAGCACCACACAACTACTTACCATAATTTCAATGTCACCGGTTTCAATATTTGGATTTTTATTGCTTCTGCTCGCTACGGTTCCTTTGGCTTGAATCACAAATTCTCTACCGAGCGGATTTTCTTCCAAAAAAGAAGCCATCGATTCGCCGAGTAATAATTGTGTAATGCCATAACGATCACGTAGATCCACAAAAGTAATGGCGCCAAATTTTCTAACTGTTTGAACCCATCCTGCAAGGGTTACTTCACTACCAACATGGCTTTCTCTTAATTCTCCACAGTTATGTGAACGGTACATAGTGCTAATTTATTAATCCAATAATTTGAAGGCAAATATACTTCAAATGCCGCTAGAACTTGTCCAAAATGGGTTTATTGCATCCCCTAATTACATAGTTTCTGCTTCATTTTTATGCCTTGGCTTCCAGATTAAGTAGTAGAAAGCTAAAATAACCACACCAATTCCAAATGGAATCATGGCTAGGTGCTTGTAGGTAATCCCTAAAAAAGCAATTTGTGTATCAAAGTGAAAAAATTCAGTAATCATCCAAAAAGAGTTGGCACTTATCCATACCGTAATGGCCACATTATGACAAAGTTCAGACATGAACTGTCTGGTACGCCACGAAATAATTATAGAAATAAGTAGTGTTGGAACAATCATAATGATACCTAGTAGCGGAATGCCTAGGCACCAAGCAATATCTTTAAATAGCCAAAATACAATGTGTAGGTTTTCCATTTTTCGATACTGAATTGGGATGATGTATGCGCTATCTTTTTTGTTGTCTGACATTGTGGTTCAATTAAGTTGCTAAAATATTAAATCTATCGATTGAAGCCTCATTATCTAGGGTTGTTTCTTGCAAAATATGGGAAGTAAGTTGCTCCGCAAAATAGGGTGCCAATGAACATCCTTTGGTTCCCATGCCATTAAAGATACCTATGTTTTTATAATTAGGATGCATACCTACAAAGGGTCTACGTTGTATGTTTGCCGGCCTTATGGCTGCAATATGGTCAATCACTTCGTATGGAATTGTAAGCCACTCGTTTAGTGCTGCTATTGTTTTTTCTTTAAAACTCAGTGAGGGGTCATCATTGTAATTATCCCATTCGTAATTAGAGCCCACCCAAAAAATCGAATCTTTCCATGGTACAATACTTACTGCTTTTTTATAAATGAACCCGTCGTCTAAATCTTTAATGTTTACAAGTAAAGCTTCGCCTTTATTGGGTGCAAAAGGAAGTTGTTTAAAGTATGGATTCTCTTGACCCTTCGCACCTTCGCAAAAAATAATTTGGTTAGCGGTATAGTTCTTATAAACAATTTGATCTGCTGTAACATCTAGTTTTTTAAAATCAAAAACATCTTCTAGTAGCGCGTTTTTTTCAATTAAATAATGGCGCCATGTGGCTAGTACGTTTTCTAGATGAACAAGCCAACAAGGATCTATAACACTATGTCCAAAAGGGCCATCAAAAGCTGCTGTGATAGCATCAGAAAGGAGGGGACTAGAAAGAAAAGTAGGATCCTCTGCTAGCCTTGTTGCAAAGGCTTTTTGCATTTGTTCACTGGCGTGAAAATTTACAATATTACACTGCCGTATAATAGAGGTATTGAGTTTATTTTCTAGCGCCTTATAGATGCGAACTGCTGCTGGCATAACGGCGTCTATTTGCCAGGTTTTTACGATCCGTCTTCCAGTAACCGGATTGATAACACCACTGGCTATTTTGCTGGCTGCTTTTTTATTGCCATCATCTATAACGAGCACTTTTTGATACTGCTCCATGAGTGCGTTACTTAAAACAGTGCCGCTAATACCCTGGCCAACTATAATGATATCGTAGTGGTTTTGGTGCATTTATTCTTCGACTCTTATTTCGGTGGCAGGAATAAAAAGCTTGATCAGGTTATTGCGTAACTTATTTTTTGATGCATTCGTTTCGATGCTTACAAAAGTATTACCAGTACTAAAAACACCAGCAGCTGTAAGTATATACTGGCAATGAATTTGTTGTTGTGCTAATGTATTAAACACAATCTCTTGTGTAAAAGAGGAAGCGTATTTTTTTGCAGTACTGTTTTGAGGAAGCAGTAGGCTAGTACCGCCCATGATGTTTTCGTCGAGTGCTATTTTTGTAAAAGCCGTTGGTGTTGAAATTATTAGAGTAACATCTAGTGTATCTCCTACATGCAGTGTTGCGTTTTCAGGAAGGACAACCCAGCGGCCATTTATTGTATGTTTTATTATTTTTTGTAAGCCAAATGACCCTAAGAACTTTATTGGTTTTTCAACTTTGTTAAAGTGCGACCAAACAATTTTAGTTTGCTGTTTATTGGTTGACCCTGAATGATTTGTTTGAAGCGAATAATTTCCCATATCGTTACTTATAAAATCACCAAGTAATAAGCTGTCAAAACGAGCACGACCTGCTATGGTAAATTGTTTGTTGCCCATTTGTAATTTCCAATAATCAAGTGGGGTAGAAGCGGCAAATGAAATGCGCAAATTATGATGGGTGCTGCTTTCTGGGGCATTTAACAGGGCGCTAAAAATGCCTTTTATGCTGGTGTCTTTACTCGTTTTTAAAACCACAGAATCTGAAACAAGTATCCTGTTGGTGTATACAAAAAAGCTATCGGCGTATTTACTGGTTGCTATAACATCTTTTTTATTTTCAAGTACGGTTGCTTCCAATTGATAGCGTAGTAATTGCATATAACCAAAGGCAGCTTGTATGGGAAATTGGATACGAATTTCAGCGTCTGCCTCAATACTATAATACTGTGATGGGAAAACATTTTGAAACCAACCATCTACTGCGCTATTATTTGATGGGTTGATGAGTGACAAGTGAACCTGACCGGTAACTGGCTTATTGGTTTTATTAACGATTGTTGCATTTATAAATGACTTGTCACCCTCTCTTAAAAATTTTGCATGACGACCACTAATAACCACTTGCCCGGTAGCCATATAGTTGCTACCAACAGCAATCAAAATCAAAAAAAGAAGATGCTTACGTAAGTGCCTCATATTTGTAAATCTAATCATTGATAGGCAAAAAAAAGGCCTGCAACAAATGTTACAGGCCTTCATTAAAACGTCTAATTATTTATTAATAACTTCAGCCATTGTTTTTCCAATATCTGCTGGGCTGGCAACTACATGAATACCACAAGCTGCCATAATTTTCATTTTAGCTGCTGCTGTATCATCTGCACCGCCAACAATCGCACCCGCGTGGCCCATTCTTCTGCCCGGAGGCGCTGTTTGACCAGCAATAAATCCTACTACAGGTTTTGTTTTATTGGCTTTAATCCACTCTGCAGCTTCAGCTTCCATGCTACCACCAATTTCACCAATCATGATGATACCATCGGTTTCAGGATCGTTCATTAAAAGCTCAACAGCATCTTTTGTAGGGGTACCAATTATTGGATCACCACCAATACCAATTGCTGTAGAAATTCCCATACCCGCTTTCACCACTTGGTCTGCTGCTTCATATGTTAGTGTACCGCTCTTTGAAACAATACCAATACGTCCTGGTTTAAATATAAAACCTGGCATGATACCTACTTTTGCTTCACCAGCAGTAATAACGCCAGGGCAGTTTGGTCCAATAAGTCTGGTTGTTTTTCCGAGCAAATAATTTTTCACTTTAACCATGTCTTGCACTGGAATACCCTCTGTGATACATACAACAAGTTCGATTCCAGCATCGGTAGCTTCCATAATGGCATCTGCTGCAAAAGCAGGTGGCACAAAAATGATACTAACGTTTGCGGCTGTTTCTGCAACAGCACTTGCTACGGTATTAAACACAGGCTTGTCCAAATGTGTGGTACCACCTTTTCCGGGGGTAACGCCACCAACAACCTGGGTGCCATATTCAATCATTTGTGTAGCGTGGAACGTGCCTTCTGTTCCGGTAAATCCCTGAACAATTACTTTAGAATGCTTATTAACTAATACTGACATAGTGGTCTCGGTATTTTTATTTGCCGCAAAAATAGGTGAAAAACAATACCTTACCTTCTTTCCTATTAAACTTTACTAAAATATCCCGTTCAATCCATACTTTTGCGCTCGACTTCACAAAAGTCTTCATTTTAAAATCAAACACATGGCAACTACTTCAGACATCTCACGTGGGGTGATCCTTAAATTAGACGGAAGCTTATATTCAGTTGTTGAATTTGGCGAGAACAAGACGGCTCGTGCAGCAGCAAAGGTTTGGGCTAAATTAAAAGGCGTAGACAACAAAAGATCTATTGAAAAAACATGGAATAGTGGTGAAACCATTTACCCAGTTCGTGTTGAGAAGAGAGCTTTCCAGTTTTTATACAAAGACGAAAGTGGCTTCAACCTTATGAACAATGAGACTTTCGAGCAAATTGCTTTAGGCGAAGAAATGATTGATGCGCCACAGTTTTTAAAAGACGGTGCTGAAGTTTTTGTGTTTATCAATACAGAAACCGACCAAGCGATTGGTGCAGAATTACCAGAAAAAATTGTTGTTAGGGTTACTTATTGTGAGCCAGGATTAAGAGGTGATACTGCTACCCGTGCATTAAAAGCTTCTACGGTAGAAACAGGTGCCACTGTAATGGTTCCTTTGTTTGTGGAAGAAGGCGAATTAATCCGCGTAAATACCAAATCTGGTGACTACGTAGAAAGAGTAAAAGAATAAGAGAAATCTTTAATAAATAAAAAAGGGGAAAATTCAATTTTCCCCTTTTTTTGGCAAAAAATGCCTATTTTGCCCCCGAAATTGATCAAAACAACCCCAATTTACCCCAAAAACCGTAAAAATGGACTTAAAGCAAATTCACGAATTAATCAAAATTGTCAATAAAAGTAACATTGGCGAAATCAGTATAGAAGATAAAGATGGTAAAGTAACCATCAAGCAAAAGGAAGAGGCCGCTGTAACCTACACGTCGGCACCTAGCCAGGCGGCGGTATATGCGCCAGCTCCTGCTGCTCCAGCCGCAGCCCCTGCAGTTAGCGCACCAGCTGCTGCTCCAGCTCCAAAAGCTGATAACCTAATTACTATAAAAAGTCCAATGATTGGAACTTTTTATAGAAGAGCCTCTCCAGATAAGCCATTACTTGCAGATATAGGTACCGATGTGGCTACTGGCAAAGTGGTTTGTATTATTGAAGCGATGAAGTTGTTTAATGAAATTGAAAGTGAAATTTCGGGAACCATTGTTAAGGTACTCGTTGAAGACGCAAGTCCTGTAGAATTTGACCAGCCATTATTTTTAGTACAACCTAATAAATAAGTAGGCTACCATTTAACTTTAAATTGAAAAGATGTTCAATAAAATATTGATTGCCAATAGAGGAGAAATTGCTTTACGTATTATCCGTACTTGTAGAGAGATGGGGATTAAAACAGTAGCGGTTTATTCTACTGCCGATAAAGATAGCTTGCACGTAAAATTTGCGGACGAAGCTGTTTGTATTGGTAAACCTAAAGGGGTGGATTCTTATTTAAACATTCCTCATATTATGGCGGCTGCCGAAATTACCAATGCAGACGCCATTCATCCTGGATATGGATTTTTAGCAGAGAATGCCAAGTTTGCGCAAATCTGTGCCGACCATGGTATTAAATTTATTGGCCCTACCCCCGAAATGATTAATAAAATGGGGGATAAGATCACCGCTAAGGATACCATGATTAAAGCAGGTGTTCCGGTAGTGCCAGGTGGTAAAGGTTTATTAGAAAGTGTTGAGGAATCAAAAATATTAGCCAAAGAAATTGGATACCCCGTTATTTTAAAAGCAACTGCTGGTGGTGGGGGTAAAGGGATGCGTGTGGTTTGGAATGAAGAAGAAATTGAAAAAGCATATTCGTCTGCAAGACAAGAAGCCGCTGCTGCATTTAAAAATGACGGCGTGTACATGGAAAAATTTGTAGAAGAGCCAAGACATATTGAAATTCAGGTAGCAGGAGATCAATACGGAACAGTATGTCATATGAGTGAGCGTGACTGTTCGATACAGCGCCGTCACCAAAAATTAGTAGAAGAATCTCCTTCACCATTTATGACGCCTGAGCTGCGTAAACAAATGGGAGATGCGGCCATTAAAGCAGCAGCTGCCATTAATTATGAAAGTGTGGGTACGGTAGAATTTTTAGTGGACAAGCACCGCAACTTCTATTTCATGGAAATGAATACCCGTATTCAGGTAGAGCACTGTGTAACAGAAGAAGTTATCAATTTCGATTTGATTAAAGAGCAAATTAAAATAGCAATGGGTGAAAAAATTTCTGGCCGTAACTACGAGCCGCAAATGCACGCCATTGAGTGCCGTATCAACGCCGAAGACCCATACAACGACTTTAGACCATCACCCGGAAAAATTACCGTACTACATACCCCAGGTGGACATGGTGTTCGTGTAGATAGCCATGTATATGCTGGTTATGTGATTCCGCCGTACTACGATTCTATGATTGGTAAATTAATTACCGTTGCGCAAACGCGTGAAGAGGCTATTGATACCATGTATCGTGCCTTATCGGAATATGTAATTGAAGGTGTTAAAACAACCATACCTTTTCATTTGCAACTCATGCAAAATGAAGATTTTAGAAAAGGTAATTTTACTACAAAGTTTTTGGAAACCTTTACGATGAAATAAAAAAAATCCCTTACAAATTGTAAGGGATTTTTTTTGAATGCTATTGGAGCTATTGTCCACCACCACGCTGTGGTCTGTTTCTTGTCATTTCTTCGTAGAAATCATCTACTGCTTTAATTTGATCATCCGTTAAAGGAACCGCCTTTAATTTCTTTTTACGTTCGTCGGCCGTTTCTTTTCGTTTAGCGGTTCTTTCTTCTTCCGATAAATCACGAAGGCCTCTATTTTGCGCTTGCGCCCAAAGTTGAATTTCTAACACCTTATCTGCTTCTGTATCAGATAATTTAGTTTTCTCCATTAATTGTGGCTTGATACGTTGCTTCATCATTTCAAGCATTTGAGCAGGGTCCATTTGCTGACCACCGCCACCACCTTGTGCCATAACACTTGTAGATGCTATACAACCTACAATTGTCAAAAGTGCGATTATTTTTTTCATAATTTAATTTTAAGTATTGTTAAGTTACTAAATTTTACCTTCTGCTATTTTAATTTTCGGTTAACCCAATTAATTACTCGGTGCGCTTATCTTAAAAATAACATTTCTCTATACTTTGGTAAGGTCCATTTATCGTCATCTACCAAGTGTTCTAGTTTGTCTACATGGTAGCGAATTTCATCAAAAAATGCAGATTTTACATCCGCTTCATAAGCGATGGCTTTTTTTCTGGTGTCTTCGATGTTGTTGGCTACTTTTCTTGCTTCTACCATGGCATTTACCTGCGTGTAAATAACTTGTATGTGCTTACTTACTTGCTGTAATAAATCGGTTTGACTAGCATAGGCATCTGCACCTAAACCAGCGGCTTTTAATCCACTAATATTAGTAGACAATTTATTTTGATAAGAAATCGCTGCAGGTAAAATGTGGTTGATGGCTAGGTCACCCATAATACGCGCTTCTATTTGTACTTTTTTAATATATTTTTCTAGTTCAATTTCATGTCTTGCTTCCAGTTCTACGTGGGTATACACATGGTTTCTTTCAAATAAATCTTTTGCTTTTTTAGTAACCATGGCATCAAGTGCAACAGGTGTTGTTTTTAAATTTGGAAGACCTCTGCGTTCTGCTTCTTGGTGCCACTGTTCACTGTAGCCATCGCCTTCAAATAAAACAGCTTTACTATCTACAATGTATTTTTGAATTACTTGCATGATGGCAATTTCTTTTTTGTCGCCTTTTTCTACAAGACCATCTACATCTGCTTTAAATTGCTTGAGTGTATCTGCAACAATCGTATTTAATACCGTCATAGAAATCGCACAGTTTGCAGAAGAACCTACCGCTCTAAATTCAAATTTATTGCCCGTAAATGCAAATGGAGACGTACGGTTACGATCGGTATTGTCTAATAACAATTCTGGAATACTTCTATGTAAATCTAATTTTAAAATAGCTTCGTCCTGCTCGTCAAACTTGCTGCCCACACGGGTTTCAATGTCTTCAAGGACCTTGGCTAAATATTGTCCTACAAAAACAGAAATAATTGCAGGTGGTGCTTCGTTGGCGCCAAGTCTGTGGTCGTTGGGTGCAGAAGCAATAGCAGCACGTAAGATATCAGCGTAGTCGTGAACGGCTTTAATGGTATTCACAAAAAAGGTCAAAAACATGAGGTTTGTTTTTGGCGTTTTACCCGGAGCTAATAAATTAATACCCGTATCTGTAGCTAAACTCCAGTTGTTGTGTTTGCCACTTCCGTTAATGCCAGCAAATGGTTTTTCGTGAAATAGAACCACGAGTTTGTGACGCTTTGCAACACGGTTCATGATGTCCATTAAAAGCGTGTTGTGATCGACAGCAATATTTACTTCTTCAAAAATTGGTGCGCACTCGAATTGAGCAGGTGCAACTTCGTTGTGACGTGTGCGAAGTGGAATACCAAGTTTGTAAGACTCTTGTTCAAAATCTCTCATAAACGCATATACGCGCTCTGGGATAGATCCAAAATAATGGTCTTCTAATTGTTGTCCTTTTGCAGGAGAAGCACCATATACGGTTCTACCACACTGCACTAAATCAGGTCTTGCATTGGCAATCGCTTCATCAATTACAAAATACTCTTGTTCCCAACCTAGTGTTGGTGTTACTTTGGTAATGTTTTTATCGAAGTAATGACAAACGTCGATGGCTGCTTTGTTGATAGCTTCTACTGCTTTTAATAATGGTGCTTTATAATCTAAAGATTCACCGGTATAAGCAACAAATAAAGTTGGGATGCAAAGTGTTTTACCTTGTCCAATTTCAATAATAAATGCGGGTGAAGATGGGTCCCAAGCGGTATAACCTCTTGCTTCAAATGTTGCACGTAATCCACCGCTTGGAAAAGATGACGCGTCTGGTTCTTGTTGAATAAGTGCTGCGCCATCAAATTCTTCGATAGCGGTACCATCACCTTTTAAGGTAAAAAATGAATCGTGTTTTTCTGCGGTGGTTCCAGTAAGTGGTTGGAACCAGTGTGTATAGTGCGTTACGCCTTTGCTTTCGGCCCATGCTTTAATACCAATGGCAATTTGATTGGCCATTGAACGGTCAATTTTTTTACCGCCTCTTATACTAGTGATTAAACTTTTATAAGATTCATCGGTAAGGAATTCTCTGGCTGTTTTTACAGTAAAAACGCTGGAATTAAAAATGCCTGTAATTTTTGCACTCGCTGCAACGGTGGTATTGTTGTTCTTTAAATCACGGATTGCATCAAAACGTAATGACATATAAATAGTTTTAATATGATTAAAATGTAAAGATAGTACCTAAATTTTTAACTTTTTGGATATTAATCAACAAAAAATCCCCCAATTCTTGATCAAATATGCACTTATCGTTCATAAAAACGCTAATTTCTGTGTTGGTAGGTTATATTGGTTAAATACTGCTGGTGATTTACCAGATTTGAATT
>Ga0255119_1000068_pt1 | contig 27273 bp, 27 predicted proteins | sample Law_Atlam_RepC_8_2_FD_188578 | JGI IMG/M metagenome (GOLD analysis project Ga0255119, IMG submission 188578) | Freshwater microbial communities from St. Lawrence River, New York, United States - Law_Atlam_RepC_8h | ecosystem: Environmental > Aquatic > Freshwater > River | place: USA: New York... | reverse complement strand
TGGCCGCGACCCAGATTCTTAATCAGCGCGGCTGGAAAACAGACTATCTATCGGTAAGGCGCCGCAGCGATCTGAAGCCGCCCACAAGCGAGGAGCTTAAGCAAGCCGTCGACCTCGTCGTGCTCGGTGCCGCCAGACTCGGCGCTACACGATTGATTGACAATCTAGAAATCTAAAAAATTCCTAGCGAATCAGCACCGCCACAATAAAGGCCAGCAGGGCGATGAGGCCCATGGTTTTTAATAGCGTTTTTGAGTTCTTGTCAGGGGGATTCATGCGGCCGCTTCTTTCTTTTGCTGTCTCGCTGTCAACCACTTACCAAGACCAATGACCACCACGATTCCGACCCAGGAAAGGATGTGGGCCGGAAGACCAAGAGAGACATTCCATAGGTCTCGAAGGCCTGGATCGGTCTGAATCATCTCACCGGCGAGATAACCGAGCAGGCCGCCACCAGCGACAACGATCCAAGAGAAGCGGCTCATGAGCGCAAGCACAATCTTCGAGCCCCAGACCACCAGGGGGATCGACAGGGCAAGACCAAAAATTAAGAGGAACATGCTGCCTTTTGCTGCACCGGCCACCGCAATCACGTTATCCAGCGACATTGCGAAATCCGCAATCACAATGGTTTTAATAGCAGCCCAGAGTTTATCTTTGGCCTCGATCTCGTGGCCTGTATCGTCAGCCTGCGGCATGACGAGTTTTACGCCAATCCAAACCAAGAGCAGACCACCGAAACTTTTGAGATAGGGAATCTCCAGTAACTGCACTGCGAAGGCCGTTAGAACTACACGCAACGCAACAGCAGCGAATACACCCCAGAAGATTCCAAGACGCCGCTGTTTTTCGGGCAGATTACGGCAGGCCAATGCGATGACAATTGCGTTATCTCCGGACAGAAGTAGATCAATCCAGACAATCTGCAGGAGTGCGATCCAAAACGCTGGGCTTCCAAATTCCATAAGTACCCCTAGGTCGAATGCAATACAAAAACAAAGGGCCGCTGCCAACCCATCCTCGGCAAGGCCCCTTGAATGGTCAAGGCTCAGACTTTACAGCACAGACTTTAATAATTTTCCCATTTCTGACGGGTTTTTAGTCGTTCGAATACCGCAGGCCTCCATGATCTCGAGTTTCGCCTGTGCCGTATCGGCGCCTCCCGATATCAAGGCGCCCGCATGACCCATTCGTTTTCCAGGCGGGGCAGTCACCCCCGCGATAAAGCCCACGATAGGCTTTTTCATATTGGTCTTTGCCCACTCCGCCGCATTGACTTCATCGGGGCCGCCAATCTCCCCAATCATGATCACCGCGTCAGTGTCAGGATCATCATTAAAAAGCTTCAGAATATCGATATGCTTGAGCCCGTTAATGGGATCGCCGCCAATGCCTACAGCCGAGGCCTGGCCGAGACCCATCTCGGTGACCTGGCCAACCGCCTCATAGGTTAAGGTGCCCGACCGGGAGACAATCCCGATCCTGCCTTTTCGATGGATATGGCCTGGCATGATGCCGATCTTGATTTCCTCTGGCGTAATCAGGCCCGGGCAGTTTGGTCCCAAGAGCAGGGTGCGCTTGTTATGGGCTTTCATTTTGTTGCGAACCACCATCATGTCGCGGACCGGAATACCCTCGGTAATACAAATGGCCAGATCGAGATCGGCCTCGACCGCCTCCCAGATCGCATCAGCAGCACCCGCTGGCGGAACATAGATCACGGATACGGTTGCGCCGGTGGCGGCCTTGGCATCCTTGACTGAGGCATGAATCGGGATGCCCTCAAAATCTTCTCCGGCTTTTTTTGGGTTGACGCCCGCGACAAAACAATTTTTACCGTTCGCATAATCGCGACACATCCGGGTATGAAACTGGCCAGTCTTGCCCGTGATGCCCTGGGTGATAACCTTCGTATCTTTGTTAATCAGAATTGACATGGTGTGAGTTTCTCCTTGGCCTCAAGCTTTTTTAGCGGCGTCAACAACCTGCTTTGCAGCATCGGCCATCGTGTCTGCGGTGATGATGGGAAGCCCAGAGTCGGCAAGAATCTTTTTGCCCTGATCCTCGTTGGTGCCCTTCATCCGAACGACCAGCGGTACTTTTAAACCAACAGCACGCGAGGCGGCGACAACGCCTTCTGCGATCACATCGCAGCGCATGATGCCGCCGAATATGTTGACAAGGATTGCCTTCACATTTGGGTTGCCCAGCATAATCTTGAAGGCTTCTGTCACTTTTTCGGTGGTTGCGCCACCACCCACATCTAGAAAGTTTGCGGGCTCGCCACCAAACAACTTAATGGTATCCATTGTGGCCATTGCAAGGCCCGCACCATTGACCAGGCAACCGATATTTCCGTCGAGTTGGATATAGGCTAGATCGAATTTCGATGCCTCAATCTCGGCAGGATCTTCCTCATCGAGATCGCGCATTTCAACAATCTCGGGATGCCGAAAGAGTGCGTTGGAATCAAAGTTCCACTTGGCATCTAATGCAATGACCTTCCCGTCACCGGTAAGGATCAGTGGATTAATCTCCGCCAGGGATGCGTCAGTATCCCAAAACGCCTGATATAGGCCCTTCAAGATTGTTCTGGCCTGCGGTAGGGATGTAGCGGGCACACCAATCTTTGTCGATAGCGTATCTGCCTCAGAATCGGTCAAGCCTTTCGCCGGATCAACAAAGACCTTGTGAATTTTTTCTGGATGGGTCGCGGCCACCTCTTCGATATCCATGCCGCCTTCGCTCGAACCCATCACGCAGACGCGCTGCGTTACCCGATCGGTGACCACCGCGACATAGAGCTCTTTTTTTATGTCGGCACCCTCTTCGATTAGGAGCCGACGTACTTTCTGGCCGCCCGTACCCGTTTGGTGAGTGACCAGCTGCATTCCAAGGATGTTGGAGGCGTAGTTTTTGACGTCATCGAGCGACTTCGCAACTTTTACGCCGCCCCCTTTGCCACGACCACCCGCATGAATCTGCGCCTTAACAACCCAGACTGAGCCACCGAGGCCCTGAGCCGCCTTGACCGCTTCATCAACCGTGAAACACGGTGTGCCACGCGGAACAGCAACCCCATATTTGCGCAGAATTTCTTTGCCTTGGTATTCATGAATTTTCATGTCTTAAGCCCCCTGATAACTGGCAAAGTTTATCACGCAGCGCACAGCCGACTTTTGGAGAAAACTCTGGAAAACAAGGACTCTAGCGGGATCTCAGGCGTCGAAAGAGCTGCCCGATCGACTCCGTGGTAAAGCCCCGTTGGGCCAGAAATCGTTGCTGTCGGGCGGACTCTGCAGGCTCTAACGGAGGATTGCCAAACTTTCGCTCCCAGACGGCTTCAAGTCGCTCAGATTCTGTAACTTTTAATTGTTTAACCGCGGCGTCGAGTGTATCGCCACTGATTCCTTTCTGCTGCAACTCATAACGTACCCGCGCAGTGCCGTACTTTGCGCCGCGCAATCGACTGACTGAGCCGGCAAACCGCTCATCGGACAGGAGGCCCTCTTGAATTAAACCATCGAGCACCTGATTGACATGCTCTGGGCTTGCAGCAAGCGGTGAAAGTTTTTTAAAAAGCTCTGACCGGGAGAACTCTCTTCGGGTTAGTGCTGCGATAGCCCTAACCCGAAGAGCGGCCAAAGAGAGTGGCTCAACCGGAGAATTCAAGGCCGTGATTTACTCTAGGCCTCGTCCTCAGTTACCGACTGGGCTTCACCAATCTGGCGCGCATTAACCCCGAATTTTTCACGGAGTTTATTTTCAATCTCAATGGCCATATCAGGATTCTGTTTCAGAAACTCTCGCGCATTATCTTTACCCTGACCAATACGCTCGCCGTTATAGCTATACCAAGCGCCCGACTTCTCGACGATATCGGCCTCAGAGCCAAGATCGATGATCTCGCCAAGACGGGAAATGCCTTCGCCGTAGAGGATGTCGAAGGTTGCCGCTTTAAATGGGGGCGCAACTTTATTCTTGACCACCTTGACCTTGGTTTCAGACCCCGTGACTTCATCGCCCTTCTTGATGGAACCCGTTCGACGAATATCGAGACGGACTGACGAATAGAATTTCAGTGCATTGCCACCCGTTGTGGTCTCAGGATTTCCAAACATCACACCAATTTTCATACGAATCTGATTGATAAAGATCACTAAGGTATTGGTGCGATTGATTGTGCCAGTTAGTTTACGCAGCGCCTGCGACATGAGCCGTGCCTGCAGGCCTGGAAGCGAGTCACCCATCTCGCCCTCGATTTCGGCTTTGGGTGTCAGTGCTGCGACTGAATCGATAACAATGAGATCGACCGAGCCGGAGCGCACCAAGGCGTCCACAATCTCAAGCGCCTGCTCACCTGTATCGGGCTGAGAGATGAGTAAATCGCTGAGTGTGACGCCAAGCTTCTGAGCGTACTGGGTATCTAGCGCGTGCTCGGCATCGATAAAGGCGCAGGTGCCGCCGATTTTCTGCATCTCGGCGATGACCTGCAGGGTGAGTGTGGTTTTTCCAGACGACTCTGGTCCGTAAATCTCAACAACCCGACCCCGGGGCAGACCACCGACACCTAATGCGATATCGAGGCCGAGAGAGCCCGTGGAGACCACCTGGATGTCGGGTGCGATCTCGTTTTCACCCATTCGCATGACCGACCCTTTGCCGAACTGCTTTTCAATTTGAGACAGGGCAGCCGCTAAGGCTTTCGCCTTTTCTGCACGGTTTTTGTCTTGTTTGTCTTGCATTATTTTTTCCTTTGAGAAGTCGTGGGGCCAAAGCAGTGGGATCCCTGAAGTGACCAGCGCTGCCGCTTGGACGAAATACTACTGTACAAAAAAACAGGTTACAAGCATTTTTTGATTCTACGGGTCCTACCCCTGGGCGGATATTAGAAAAAAGTCTCGGCGCTTAGTCGAGCAAACAAGCCGGAAAGAGCCCAGAGCGCCGCCTGCCGCTGGATTTCCCCGCGCCCGCCGGAAAAGACCCGTCGGCCGGTGGTGGCACCTGCAGGCGTAGCCCAGCCAAAGAAGACCGTTCCAATGGGTTTACCCGGCAGTGCTCCCTCTGGGCCTGCAATGCCGGTCACTGAGATTGCAAATAAGCCATCTGCCTTGGCCTGGACCGAACTGCCGAGACACTGCCGGTGCTGTCTTCGCAATCCCTGCGCCATCTCAGCGGCTGTCTCTGCGCTCACCGCCCCCCAGCGCGTGAGCGTCGTCTCACTGACTTGCAAAAATCCTACCTTTGCCGCGTTCGCGTAGGTCACAACGCCACCATCGAACCATGCGCTCGTTCCAGGAACTGCGGTGACCCAATGGCTCACTAAACCGCCGGTACAGGACTCTGCGGTCATTAGACGGCCGCCGATTCGAGTCAGCGCAAATCCGATGGCAAGGCCAAACAACAGCGGGGTCGTATCGTGTCGCACGCCTGAGATTAAAAACCGATTAGATGGGCTAAGCGTAGCAATAGCGCGCAGGCGATGAGGGTATAGCCTGCCGCAAAAAGGTCATCAAGCATCACACCCCAGCCATCATGACTTAGGCGATCGATCGTTCGAATAGGCGGGGGTTTAACGATGTCGAAAAACCGAAACAAGGCGAAGCCAACGAGCTGAATTAGCCACTCCGGCACTGCGCCCATCGCGACAAACCCCGCAGGATCGGTCGCCTTAGGCAGCACCCACAGCACAAACCAGAATGCAATGATTTCATCCCAGACCATCGCAGACGAATCGGGCTCCCCCATGGCGCGCCCGGTTATCGAGCAGGCCCAGACCCCAATGAATAGACCCGCGCACAGCAGTACCGCCCAAGATAAATCGGACAACAAGGGATCGATCATGATGAAGACGACCCAGGCCCAGAGTGTCGCAATGGTTCCAGGTGCGACTGGAAATAGGCCGCTACCAAAACCAAGCGCAATAAGATGCGCCGGATGCTGCATCCAGATCTCTGATGCTGGCGTTTTCATAGAGGTTGGCGCGGTCAAATTAGAAATGAGTAAACCCGGGTTGTTGACATCTTGCCTCAGCTGCACGATCAATGGCGACGCCATCGGCGGTCTGCCAGACAATCTGTTGCGAATTCGATCCCTGGATTGATCCGATGCGGGTGAGCTCGAGACCGAGGGGTTGCATCAGGCCCAGAATTGCCTCGCGGCGCTGAACGGGCGCAGTAAAGGCGAGTTCGTACTCGTCGCCGCCCGTAACGGCAAAAATCCGTGCATCGGTAGGATCGAGTTGTTTGACATCAACCGCGCTCAGCAGATCCCGACTCAGCGGAATCGCCTCCCAGTTCATCACTGCTGAAAGCGCAGGGAATTCTCCGCTCCGGCAGCAGACCGCTCCCGACGCGCTTAAGAGATGTCCGATCTCAGAGCGCAGGCCATCCGAAACATCAATAACTGCCGAAGCGATACCGCGGAGTTGCTCGCCCAAGGCGAGTCTCGGTGACGGCCAATTCAACTTCTCATGGCTGGACTCTTGACTTAGAGCATAGGCTGGGCCTCCCAGCCTACCCGAGACCCAGAGGTCATCACCGACGCGAACGCCATCGCGCCTCAGGGCTTGCCCGATCGGAACCGCGCCCATAACGGTGACCGAAAAGACCTGGGGAGCGTTGGCGGGCAGTCCCGTTGTATCGCCACCAATGAGGGGACACTGGAAACGCTTAGACAGCGCAAAAAATCCCTCTAGAAATTCTCTCAGCCAGGCCTCATCAATGGACCGCAACGCGGCAGCGAGAGTGCATCCAACTGGCCGAGCGCCCATTGCTGCAAGATCCGAGAGGTTGACCGCAAGCACCTTGTGGCCAAGCGACCGAGGGTCGACATTGGCCGAGTAATGACGACCTTCGATGAGCATATCTGTTGAGACGACAAACTGCTCGTCTGGGCCCAACGCAGCCGGTGGTACAAGTGCCGCATCGTCGCCAATCCCAAGCGCGTGGGGCTGGCGATGAAACGATTGTGCCTGCGCCGACTGGGCCTTCAGAAATTGGTCAATAAAATCAAATTCACCGAGCTTAGCCATGCGGACGAAGTTGGATCGCTAGCTTATCGAGGACGCCGTTAATGTACTTATGGCCGTCAGTACCGCCAAACGACTTTCCCAGCTCAATTGCCTCATTGATGATCACACGGTATGGAACCTCTGGAACATGCAAGAACTCATAGCTTGCGAGCAACAAGATGGCGTGCTCGACCGGAGATAGCTCCTGAATTGGCCGATCAAGCTGAGATGAAAATGCCTCTCGGAGTGCTGTTGGGTCGCGCAAGACACCATGCAGAAGCGTTGAAAAATACTCCTGATCGCAACGCTCAAAAGCGTCCTGCTCACGCAGAAACGCATCGATCGCCTCAGGCTCTTGGCTGGCAACAAGCCACTGATAAACCCCCTGCACCACCAGCCCACGCGACGCGCGGCGCGTTCCTCGGGCAACCCGATCAACACGGCCCGCACCCCCTGGGGCCTTACTCATCGTCACTGCTCAGCTGATCATCGATCGCAAACAGAAGGTTGGCCATCTCGACCGCGACCCGGGCGCAATCTCGGCCTTTGTCAGTCGCCCGGACAGCTGCCTGTTCATCGGTGTCGGTTGTCAAGACACCGTTGGCAATCGGAATATGAAATTCCATTGCAACGCGCCCAATTCCTGCGGCTGATTCATTGGAAACAATTTCGAAGTGATAGGTCTCCCCACGAATCACAGCGCCAAGCGCGATCAGGGCATCGAAACGCCCTGTCTCTGCAAGCTGCGACAGGGCCAATGGGATTTCGAGAGCGCCGGGGACCGTAATCGCAACAATATCGTTGAGATCAACGCCGAGTGCTAATAATTCCTTTAGACAGGCCTCGCGCTGCGCCTCACCGATCGACTCATTAAACCGGGCTTGAACAATTGCAATCCGAAGGCCTTCACCATCAGAGTCGACCTTTAACTCATTCATCATGATCTCCACCTCGATACCCCACCACTTCCAAACCGAAGCCCATCATGCTGGGCATTTTTCTGGGTTGCGACAATACACGCATCTTGCCCACTCCCAAATCCCGCAAGATTGCTGCCCCAATCCCATAATTACGCAATTGTGCACTTGACCCACCGGATGATTCCCGGGGGCTAGTCGCCCGTAATTTCTCAAGTAATACGCCAGCAGGAGGCGCGCAATTGAGCATCACGACCACCCCCTCTCCATGGACCCGGACCGCCTCAAGGGCCCGGACAAGGCTCCAGCTGTGCGTACCGCTATCCGCGTCAATCGCATCAAGAACGGTAAAGGGCTCGTGGACTCGGACTAAGCTCTCACGCTCAGGCGCGGGGCTGCCCATCACCAGGGCCAGGTGAGGTTGGTGGGCTGCCCGGTCTTCATACACCACCAGGCGGAACTCACCATGAGCCGTGCGTATTGGGCGATCAGCTAAGCGTGTGACAAGGCTCTCATTCGCACTTCGGTACTTAATGAGGTCTGCGATCGTTCCAATTTTTAAGCCGTGGACTCTTGCAAACTCGATCAGATCAGGTAGCCGTGCCATCGATCCGTCATCTTTTAAAATCTCGCAAATCACTGAGGCTGGCTCAAGGCCTGCGAGTTGTGCCAGGTCACAGCCGGCCTCCGTATGCCCCGCCCTTGCCAGCACGCCGCCGGGCTGGGCTTTTAGGGGAAAAATATGGCCTGGCTGCACGAGATCTTGAGGCCTCGCATTCTGCGCAACCGCCGCAGCGATTGTTGTAGCGCGATCCGATGCGCTGATGCCCGTGGTGACACCCTGGGCGGCTTCAATTGAAATCGTAAACGCAGTGCCATGCGATGAGCGATTGTCATTGACCATCAACTGAAGATTTAACTGCTCGCAGCGAGCCTGTGTCAGGGTAAGACAGATTAAGCCTCGGCCATGCTTGGCCATAAAGTTAATCGCGTCAGCGGTAACTGTCGAAGCGGCCATCACAAGATCGCCCTCATTTTCGCGGTCTTCGTCGTCGACAAGCACAACCATACGTCCCGCACGGATCTCGTCGATCAATGCGGCCGGCTCAGAAAGAAAACGTGTCGTCATACATCACTTTTTTAATTGAAGCCGCTCAACGACGCGGGCGATCTGTTTTGCGATCGAATCGATCTCAACATTAATTTCATCGCCTGGCTGACGATGATGTAGCGTAGTTTTCCGCCAGGTGTGCGGAATTAGATTGACCGAGATATCGGTCGTTGGCCCATGATCGTGTAGGGAATTAATCGTCAGACTAACACCATCAAGCGCAATTGAGCCCTTTTCCGACACATACGGCGACCAGCGCGCAGGCAACGCCACCACCATTTCCCAGGACTCTCCGATAGGCGCTACTGTTTTGACATGAGCGACTCCATCAATATGGCCACTAACCAGGTGACCGCCGAATCGATCAGAGGCAGACATCGCCTTCTCTAAATTAACCGGCCCAATCTGATCAAGCCTTGTCGTGCGCTGGAGACTTTCTTGGGACATGTCGACCTGAAACGACAGCGGCGTCAAGGCGACAACCGTCATACAGGCGCCATTCATTGCAATCGAGTCGCCGATCCGGACATCAGCGCAGTCTAAGTCCCGAAAGGCGACTGTTAGACGACTGTCACGACCCTGTCGCGCAACCGCAGTAATCTCACCGATGGCCTGAACAATTCCAGTAAACATAGCCTCAGTCTAGCCGTTTCGCCTAGGCCTTTACCAATTGGGCGCGAATGGCATCGCCAACCACTCTTAGCTGCTTCCAGCGCCAACGCGGGGCCTGATCGGGTGTCGACCAAGGCCCAATACCCGCGGCAATTGGTAGGCCCTCCCCGAGAAACGTGGGGGCCATGTACACCAACCACTCATCGATAAGCTCCTGCCGCATCATCGCGCCGGTGAGCTGGGCACCCGCTTCAACATGCACTTCATTCATCGCGCGCTCACCCAATACCTGCATCAGTAGAGCAAGGTCCACCTTGCCCTCCTGTGTAGGCGGCAGTTCAATCACCTCCACACCTCGCTCTTTTAATGACAGAAACTTTTCCGCGTAGACAGGCTTTCGAGGGTCAACCGCAATCACCACGAGCGCATGCCCTCCTGCAAGTACCGCGGACTGCAGGTCAATCTCAAATCGTGCGTCAACCACCACACGCAAGGGCTGGCGCGTGGTTTCCACAGCCCGCACATTCATCTGCGGGTTGTCATGCCGAACCGTACCAATCCCGGTTAACACTGCGCAGGCCCGCGCACGCCAGGCATGGCCATCATCACGGGCCAGTCTGCTGGTGATCCACTGACTGTCGCCGTTAGAAAGAGCGGTACGCCCGTCCACAGAAATCGCTGTTTTCACCCGAATCCATGGCAGGCCCGTCGTCATGCGTTTAAAGAATCCCGGATTTAAATCCATCGCGTCGTCGGATAAGAGCCCACACCGGACATCAATGCCGAGCTCACGACATCGCTGTAAGCCCTGGCCCGAAACCAGTGGATTCGGATCTTGCATCGCGACGATCAGCCGCCTGATTCCCGCCTGCTGAAGCGCATCAACGCAAGGCGGTGTGCGGCCGACATGATTACAAGGCTCGAGCGTGACATAGGCAGTTGCGCCCAGCGCACGGTGGGGGCCAGCGTCTGCAATCGCCAGAACCTCTGCATGGGATTCGCCCGCCCGACGATGCCAGCCCTCACCCACCACAATTCCATCTTTCACCAATACGCAACCAACTCTTGGGTTTGGCGTGGTCGTGAAGAGCCCCCGAGATGCCAAACCAAGTGCATGACGCATCAGCTGTTCATCGTCGGAGGTGTACATCTATCTCTTCTTGTCCGATTTTCGGGAGATCTTAAGGCTGGATTTCGAACCTTGCCGGGGGCTCACTTCAGCGACTAGCTCTTGGAATTCAGCCACATCCTGGAAGCTTCGGTAGACCGAAGCAAAACGGATATAGGCGACTTTATCTAGCTTCTTAAGCTCAAGCATCACAAGTTCACCAATACGCTGTGTTGAGACTTCACGCTCGCCGCTGGCTGCAAGCTGCTCTTCAACACGCCGGACCGCTGCATCAACAATCTCGGCGGGTACTGGCCGCTTACGTAAGGCCAGCAAGAAACTCGCGCGCAGTCGTTTCTCGTCAAACTCAAGCCGTGCGCCATTTTTCTTGACAACATAGGGCAGTGACAGCTCAATTCGTTCAACAGTCTTAAATCGACGGCTGCAGGCAATACATCGCCGGCGGCGGCGAATCTCGACACCGTCTTCCGAGACCCGGGTCTCGGTAACCTGGGTATCTTCTGATCCACAAGCGGGACAACGCATGGCGACTGTACCGACTAGCGATACACCGGAAACTTCGCTGTAAGGTTGCCGACCTGGGTACGGACTTTCGCGATCACCTGATCATCGGCGGGCGCCTCAAGGACATCCGCAATCAGATTACCCACAAGGGTCATCTCCGTGGTGCCAAACCCCCGAGTGGTACAGGCAGGAGTTCCAAGCCGAATACCGCTGGTGACCATTGGCTTTTCAGGATCATTCGGAATTGCATTTTTATTAACCGTGATATGCGCCGCACCGAGCGCCGCTTCCGCGGCCTTACCCGTAATCGACTTTGCGCGAAGATCGACGAGCATCAGATGGCTCTCCGTTCGGCCCGACACAATCCGCAATCCTCGGGCAACAAGTGCCTGAGACAGGGCCTGCGCGTTATCGAGAATCTTCTGCGAATAAATTTTAAATTCCGGTTTTAGTGCTTCGCCAAAAGCAACGGCTTTTGCTGCAATCACGTGCATCAGCGGCCCGCCCTGCAGGCCAGGAAATACAGCGCTATTGATTGCTTTTTCGTGCATCGACTTCATTAAAATAATTCCACCGCGTGGCCCACGAAGACTCTTGTGCGTGGTTGATGTGACGATGTCCGCATGGGGGACCGGATTCGGATACACACCACCCGCGATCAGCCCCGAATAATGCGCCATATCCACCATGAAAATTGCGCCGATATCCTTAGCCACTCTCGAAAACCGTGCCCAGTCGGTCTTCAGGGAATAGGCCGATGCGCCGGCAATCAGCAGCTTCGGCTTGTGGGTATGGGCCAATGCCTCCATCTGGTCATAATCAATTTCCTCTTTGGAATTTAGGCCATAGGCGACCACATTGAACCACTTGCCTGACATATTGAGCGGCATCCCATGGGTCAGGTGACCACCCTCTGCCAGTGACAAACCCATGATCGTGTCGCCCGGCTTTAGAAATGCCAGAAATACCGCCTGATTCGCCTGAGCCCCAGAGTGTGGCTGAACGTTTGCAGCCTCGGCTCCATAGATTTTTTTTAATCGGTCAATCGCAATCTGCTCGACGGTGTCAACATGCTCGCAGCCCCCGTAGTAACGTCTGCCCGGATAGCCTTCAGCATATTTGTTTGTCAGCTGCGAGCCCTGCGCTTCCATCACCGCTGGGCTTGCGTAGTTTTCAGAGGCAATGAGTTCAATGTGCGCCTCTTGCCGTGTATTCTCGTCTGTAATCGCGCGGGCGACATCCGTATCAAGTTGGTCAAGGTGCGTGTGGCGATCAAACATAAGAGTTCCTATTCGTCGTTGGAGAGGAAAATTCGGTGCCGGCTGGGTCTCGACTCACCGACAAGACACACCATTGAAACCACAACACACCAAAAATAAGGTGCGCAGCAAGCAGATGAAGCGGCTGCGCCACGGCGGGGAAATCAAGATGATTCAAAGCGCCCCCAAGAAGCATCTCAAAAACTATCAGGCCTACCAACACCATGGCTGATCGGCCCAGCAGGGTTCTGCGAAGACGGCTTTTGAAGATCTTCCAAACCAGCAGACAGGCCAGGCCAAGAATCACCCAAGAAAATGAGCGGTGGACATAGAAAATCTGTGGAACGAGCGCAATCCATTGATCGCGCTCGGCCCCCGTCATGCTTCTGCTAATCCAGTCAATGCTCTCGCGAATCTGCAGCCCCAGTATGATCTGCACAATCAAGGCGCCCATCGTAAAGAGTAAGAGATTACGAAACCAGGTCGGTAGAGCCCCACGGACCTCCGCCACAAAGCCTGCACGACTCGCACGCGTCGTGGCATAGATGAGAGCCATCTGAACAAAAAATGCCCCTGCCATATGCAATGAAATCACGACAGGCTTCAGATTGGATGACACGACCTGCGACCCCAGCCATCCATTAAAAGCGACCGCTATCAGCGCAATCACCGCCACCCAGAAAACGGGCGGATCAATCCGGCGATAACGACTGCACACCGCTACGAAGGCGATGATCAGCACGCCTATTGATGCCCCAAGGAGACGGTTGATGTACTCGATCCAGGTTTTCGTTGCGTCAAAGGGTGCTGTCGCGTATCCCCGATTCGCGTAGATTTCTCGCCAATTGCTGGGCAGCTGACTCTCATGGACGGGCGGAATCCACTGGCCAAAACACAAAGGCCAGTCGGGGCATCCCATACCCGCCCCCGTCGCCCGCACCGTACCTCCCACCAGAATCAGAAAATAGACTGCGGTGATGGCCACCCAGCCTAAGGTCTGCAGCGAGCCGGCCGGCTCACGTGCCGAGCTATTGGGCATCTGCGCAACCGGGTCGAGGCTCCTTCGAATAGTCATTTGATCGTCACCCTCGAGAATTTGCGCTTGCCCACCTGGACCACATAGACCCCTGGGCTGAGCATGCACTGCCGATCCTCAATCCTCTCGCCGTCAACGCGGACGCCTCCTTGCTCGATATTGCGAATGCCTTCCGAGGATGAGGGAACAAGGCCGGCCTGCTTGAGAACCGCAACCAAGCCCAAACCATCAGTCCCCGTTGCCGTGCAGGTGATCTCCGCAATGTCGTCCGGGATTGCGCCTTGCTTGACGCGCGCTTCAAAATCCTCAACAGCACGATGCGCAGCCGCATCTCCGTGGAAACGGGCAACCATTTCAACGGCGAGATCGACTTTAATATCGCGCGGGTTTCGGCCTGCCTCGACCTCCGCCTTTAGGGCGGCAATCTGGGTCATCGGCCGCGAAGAGAGCAGTTCAAAGTAGTTCCACATCAACACATCAGAAATCGACATGAGTTTGCCAAAAATTTCTGAGGGCTTTTCAGAAATGCCGACATAGTTACCCTTACTCTTGGACATCTTCTCAACACCATCAAGTCCAACCAGAAGCGGCATTGTCAGAATGCATTGGGGCTCCTGCCCATACTCGCGCTGTAACTCACGGCCCATCAGGAGATTAAATTTCTGATCAGTACCGCCAAGTTCTAAATCCGCCTTTAAGGCGACTGAGTCATAACCCTGGACCAAGGGGTAGAGAAACTCATGGACCGAGATGGGGACCCCGCCCTTATAACGCTTTGTGAAATCATCCCGCTCGAGCATTCTGGCCACGGTGTAGCGTGCCGCCAATTGAATCATGCCCCGTGCCCCAAGGGGGTCGCACCACTCCGAGTTATAACGGATCTCGGTTTTGTCAGCATCCAGCACAAGCGCTGCCTGCTTAAAATAAGTCTCCGCATTGGCTTTTATTTCCTCGGTCGATAGGGGCGGGCGCGTCGCATTCCGGCCTGTGGGATCACCGATCAGCGCCGTGAAGTCCCCAATGAGAAAAATCACGGTGTGTCCCAAATCTTGTAACTGGCGCAGCTTATTGAGCACGACGGTATGGCCAAGGTGCAGATCAGGTGCGGTGGGATCTAGGCCGAGCTTGATGCGCAGAGGTTTCTGGGTTTTCTCGGAACGCACAAGTTTATTGATGAACTCTTGAGCGACCAGGAGTTCATCACAGCCGCGCATCGCAACCGCCATGGCCTGCTCGACGCCTGCCGAGACAGCGACCGGCGCAGGCTGCTCAACGGCACTTTGGGTTATTGGGTTCTGACGCACGCCATGACTCATTTAAATTAGGGGAACAACACGATCTAACGGATCCGGCCATTTGGTAGGACGGCACTCCGATAAGAGGCTAGAATTTTAGCCCTTATGCGACGCTTCTCCATTCAAAACCCCGAACGCCTCTGGACGGTCGGTCCAGCCGTCTTCGGGCTGATGATGGCCCTGATTACAGCCTTAGGCGTTTCAGGGGTATCGGAGGCGGAATCCAAGATGCTGCTCGCCAGTGTCGCTGTCGAACTAAAGCCCACAGGGCTGACTGAACAGGCCTCTGCTCTGTCGGCCCATGGCCTAGAGCTCACCCGTGAAGATGAGGTCCGGAAAAACGACTCCGTAGAGGCATTGCTCGAGCGGCTTGGTGTCGAGGACCCGGCAGCGCGGGCCTACCTAAGACGTGACTCTCGGACCAACGCGGTACTCAGAAGTAACGTCGGGCAGACGGCACTGGTTCGTACCGACCTTGAAGGTAAATTGCTGCGACTGCAGCTACTCAATAAGCTCGATGCATGGATCGTCGAACGTACCGGTGAGGGTCAGTTCCTCACCCGCACCGCACGGCTTGGATCTGAGACACGTATTGAACACCGTTCGGTACAAGTCGGGCGATCATTTTTCGGCGCAATGGACGAGGCCGGTGTGCCGGAGGCCATTACCGAGCAGGTCGTCACGCTATTTGAATCGGACCTTGACTTCCGTCGTCAGGTCAATGCCGGCGACATTGTCCGCGTGATTTATGAGAATCAGCTCGTGGGCGGGAAAGATATCGGTGCGTACAAGTTAAGTGCTGTGCGGTTTGAGGCTGGCCAGAAAACCTACGAGGCGCTCTATTTTGAGAACCCGGAAAGCGGCAAAGGAAATTTCTATGATGCACAAGGCAAATCGGTTAAGCGGGGCTTCTTAGCCGAGCCCCTGCGTTACACCCGAATGTCATCAGGGTTTACAAGCTATCGCCTACACCCTCTGTTTGGTGACCCAAGGGCCCATCGCGGCGTGGATTATGCCGCCCCGCATGGAACGCCCGTGCGTTCAGTTGCCGATGGTGTGGTCGTTTCAAAAGGCTGGAGCACAGGCTATGGCAATACGGTTGAAATTAAACATAATGAACGCTACTCAACCCTCTACGCACACCTCAGCGGCTACGCCCCCACGTTGGCGCGTGGCAAGACAGTCCAGATGGGTGAGGTCATCGGTTTTGTAGGCTCGACCGGTTGGGCAACCGGACCGCACCTTCACTATGAATTTCTTGTCAACGGCCGACATATGGACCCAAGTCGAATACTTGCCGAGAACCCTCAAGTACCAACGCTCGTTGGCGCACAACTCCAGCAGTTTGAAAAAGTAGCCAACGATCTCCGCGCACGCCTGACCCTGCTCGATAACGTGAACACCGCCAAGGTTCAATAGCGCCGTGGTCGCAGGAACAGTTTCAGAAAAGAAACGCTATTTCGCAGGTGTAATGACGGGGACAAGCCTCGACGGAATCGATGTTGCCATCTTGGAAATTGGTAGTCAGGTCACACTCGGTCATGTCAGACCCACGCTTGCGCTTGCTCATTTTTTCTCACGGCCAATGGATCGTTCGCTAGTCGACGCGCTCATGAGCCTCCAGTCGCCATCAGAAAACGAACTCCATCGGGCAGCACTCATCGCGAATAGTTTCTCGGATTCGATCGCGAGAACGGTTCTCGAGGCACTCACCAGCCACGGCATCCCGCGCCGGGCTATCGATGCGATCGGTGTCCATGGTCAGACCGTTCGGCATCAGCCGCAACTGGGCTACTCGATTCAATTGAATACACCCGCACGAATCGCTGAGATTACCGGCATCACGGTAGTGTCTGACTTTCGCAGTAGAGACATTGCGGCAGGGGGTCAGGGAGCGCCCCTAGTCCCAGCGTTTCATCAGGCGATTTTCCAATCGGAGAGCGAACATCGGGCTGTGATCAACATCGGCGGAATCGCCAATATCAGCTGGCTTGCGCAGCCGACGCTCGGCTATGACACCGGGCCTGGAAACCTCTTAATGGATTATTGGATACGCCGCCACCAAGGGCATGACTATGATAACAACGGCCTGTGGGCATCAACAGGTAATCTCCACATGCCACTTCTGCACGCGATGCTCAGCGATCCATTTTTCTCTGTCGAACCCCCAAGAAGCACAGGCCGGGACCTGTTTTCAGAGAACTGGCTCAATAATTTTCTGTCGCAAGCTAGGTTTGCAAATCTTCAGGCCCATGATGTGCAGGCCACGCTTTTGCATCTCACGGCAAGAAGTATCGCTCTGGAGATTCAACGGCTTGAACGGTCGGTCGTTGGGGGCAAAAAACGGCAGTGCGATCGGCTTCTTGTCTGCGGCGGAGGCGCAAGAAATGGCCACCTACTCGAGGCTATTCGACACCAGCTAGCGGCGATACTCGAGCGTGCAATCCCTGTTGAGTCTACGGAGTTCTTGGGCTGGGACCCTCAGGTGATTGAGGCCGCAGCGTTTGCCTGGCTCGCAAGCCGAACGCTTGATGGCCTCACGGGCAACACGCCAAGCGTGACTGGCGCAATCGGCGAGCGCGTTCTCGGAACGATTACGCCAGCCTAAGTCGATTGCAGTTGCATGTCGACCCACTCGAGCCAGTGACGAACGGGCGTCTGCGTTCCTGACTGCAAATGCGTAATACAACCAACGTTGGCTGACAAAATAATGTCGGGTCGGTGCTCGCCCAGGGCATCAAGCTTGCGCAGCTTCAATTCGGAGGAGAGGACCGGCTGCAATACCGAGTAGGTGCCCGCCGATCCACAGCACAAATGGCTATCCGCGACGGGTACGAGCTTTGCCCCCAGCGCGCTCAGGAGGGCTTCAACCGCACCACGAATCTTTAAGCCATGCTGAAGTGTGCAGGGAGGGTGGAACGCAACCCGGTCAGCCGGGACCTCTGATCGATGTTGCTGAACAACCGCCTGCAACTCGGGTAGCAAGGACTCTAGAAATTCGATCGGATCTTTTGCGAGGCTGCTGATACGTCTTGCCTTCTCTGCGTAATACGGATCATCTGCTAACAAATGTCCATACTCTTTCACCATCACTGCGCAGCCACTCGCATTGACTACGATCGCCTCACAACGGCCGGCATCGATTTCAGGCCACCAGGCATCAATATTGCGCCGAGCGTCCTGCGCCCCGCCGATGGGGTCTGCAAGATGCGTTTTGATCGCACCACAGCAACCCGACCCCGGAATCTGAACTGAGGAGACGCCTAGCGTATCCAGTACACGCCGTGTTGCCGCGTCAATACCGGGAAGCATGGCAGGCTGCACGCATCCCTTAAGCAAAATGACAGATCGTGCATGCTGTCGGGTCGGAATCGGTCCCGGCGGCCGAAACTGCGGCACTTTCGCCCGCAGCGTCGCAGGTAAAACACCACGCAGGGCCTGCCCAAGTCGCATGGCTGGCGCAAAAACAGGCGACGTTAATCCCACTTTGAGTGCTTGGCGCAACAGGCGCTCACCCCAGGGCCGCGAGATACGCTCTTCAATCATCGTTCGACCAATATCGACCAATTGACCATAGGCCACCCCCGAGGGGCAGGTGGTTTCGCAGTTTCTGCAGGTGAGGCAGCGATCAAGATGGATCTGGGTTTCCCGTGTAACCTGAGCACCCTCCACCATCTGTTTGATCATATAGATTCGACCGCGCGGCCCATCTCGTTCATCACCGAGAATCTGATAGGTTGGGCAGGTTGCCGTACAAAAACCACAATGGACGCAGCGCCTGAGAATCTCCTGCGCGGTAAGCCCTCGCGAGGTGTTTGCGAATTCAGGTGCAAGGGTGGTTTCCATAAACTCTCTAGCGCAGTTTGATTAAAAAATCGGACTCAGAGGCCAGCGATTAGGCGGCCAGGATTGAAAATCGAGTTGGGGTCGAGTTCTTGCTTGAGGCGTTGATGAATTTTCATGATCGCAGGCGAAATCTCCGAAAACGCACCAATCCTGGCTCGCATCTCAGGATGCACCGTTCGGAATAAGGTTGCGTGCCCGCCAAGAGCCCGGGCGATCTCACGAATCTGTTGGGCCGGCGCACTTGTTTTTATCCAACGCAAACCGCCGCCCCACTCGATGCACTGCGCATCCATTAGGCCAGTAATATGTGCCGATGCAGTCGGCACCGAGATTCGCCAGAGTGCTGTGTCTGGATCATCCGAGTCGAGGGAAAAGAAACCGTCCGAGTGGTCTCGTATGCCCACCCAGAAAGGATTGGCTTTTGAATCGGAGAGCAACTGCCCGCCCATCTTTTCTTTTGCCGCGCGTACAGCCGCAAATGCCCCCGATAAGCGAACAAATAAACGGCCAGAAATCCAACATGTTGCAGAGATCGGATACGGCTTACCACCCCAGGCATTCACCCAATCGATTGACTCCTTGGCATTCACCTCGAATTCGATGGTTTCCTCTGCGGGCGGTTTTGGAAGAACCTTCAACGAGAGGTCTACCAACAGACCTAATATTCCCATTGCGCCAGTGTTTAACCGAGATAAGTCATAGCCAGCAACGTTCTTCATCACCGTGCCACCAAACCGTAATTGCACGCATTGGGTGTCGACCATAGTGATTCCCAAGATGAAATCTTTCGCTGCCCCTGCGCTAAGCCGTCGTGGCCCGGACAGCCCCGTGGCGATCATTCCGCCAGCCGACCCGAGCCCGCCAAATCGCGGAGGCTCAAAGGCCAACATCTGCCCCGACTGCGACAGAACCGACTCGAGTTCGGTTATCGGCGTGCCCGATTTCACCACAACAACCAATTCGGTTGGGTCGTAATCTACGATCCCCGAGTATGCACGCGTAGAGAGGAGTCGGGAGGCCGCCGTGGGGGGCTGACCATAGAAGTTCTTCGATCCGAAACCCTCAAACCGCAGTGATTGACCCGTCGCTTTTGCCTCACGAATCATCTCTATAGACTGGGCAAGCCAATCGGTCTGCGGAGTCACTGTCGGTTCCATGGGCAGTTAAAAGCGCGGGAGTTCTTTAAATTTCAGAGCCCCATGGTGGACATGCATACGACCATATTCGGCGCAACGAGATAAGGTGGGTATGGCCTTGCCAGGGTTGAGTAATCCAACCGGATCAAAGGCGCGCTTCACCGCAAAAAACCCTATGCGTTCCTCAGGGGAGAACTGTACGCACATGCTGTTTATCTTTTCGATTCCGACGCCATGTTCACCGGTCACAGTTCCGCCAAACTCAACGCAGAGCTCAAGAATTTCCGCACCAAATAGCTCTGCACGATGAAACTCTCCGGGATTAGACACATCAAAAAGAATTAATGGATGTAGGTTGCCATCCCCCGCATGAAATACATTCATGCACCCAAGGTTATATTTTTTTTCCATCTCTGAAATGCGTTTCAGCATTTCGCCAAGTCGTCTGCGCGGAATGGTGCCATCCATGCAGTAGTAATCTGCTGCAACACGCCCTGCTGCAGGAAATGCATTCTTTCTTCCAGACCAAAATCGCAGTCGTTCGTCTTCGCTTTCTGAGACTCGCATATCCGTCGCGCCGTTCTGCGCGAGAACCTCCTTCATGCGAACGATTTCTTCCTCAACCTCTTCAGGGGTGCCGTCCGACTCACACAGTAAAATGGCCTGCGCGTTTAAGTCATATCCAGCGTGTACAAACTCTTCGACAGCAGCCGTCGTTTTCTGATCCATCATTTCAAGCCCGGCAGGAATGATGCCCGCTGCGATGAGGTTAGCCACCGCCGCGCCTGATTTCTCGACGTCGTCAAACGATGCCATGATGACACGTGCAAGTTGTGGCTTCGGGATAAGCCTTACGGTGACCTCCGTGGTGACGGCCAGCATACCCTCCGACCCAATCATTGTGGATAAACAATCAAGCCCTGGACTATCCAATGCCTCTGAGCCCAACTCAATCACATCGCCTTCGATAGTGATTGCTCGGACACGCAGCACGTTATGAACCGTTAATCCATATTTAAGGCAATGAACGCCCCCTGAGTTTTCGGCCACATTTCCGCCGATTGAACAGGCGATCTGCGAGGAGGGATCCGGAGCATAGTACAGACCAAAAGGCGCTGCGGCCTCGGAAATTGCAGCGTTACGAACGCCGGGCTGAACTCGCGCCGTTCTTGATACGGGATCAATTGAGAGAATGCTTTTAAATCGCGCTAGCGACAGCACAATACCGCCACGATGGGGCATCGCCCCCCCCGACAGTCCAGTTCCTGCACCGCGCGCGACAACTGGCACATCCATTCGATGAGCAGCTTTAAGAATTGCCACCACCTGAGACTCTTCGGTTGGTAAGACAACCACGGCGGGAAGCTGCCGGTAACCCGCCAGCCCATCACACTCATAGGGGCGCAAGGCTTCAGGCGCCGTCAACAGACTCGCTGAGGGGACAATGGCCGATAGCGTCTGAATTAAGGCATTACGCTTTTCGCTATCTATTGGCTGGGTATAGTCAGAGAAGCGGAGTTCGCCTAAGTGCAGTTCGCGTGGCGCGTTCATAGAGAGCTGGAGGATTAAGTGAGGGAGCACCTGATTGTAGAGGAATCAATCGCCGATAGCCCACATATGGCGGGCTGGAAAGGCTGAATTCGGGCCAATCCCAAGGCCTTAGGAGTAGAATTTTTCAAATGGCAAATCGACTCTCTACAATTACAACCCGCACTGGCGATGACGGCACCACGGGTCTTGGTGATGGATCCCGTGTCTCAAAAACAGATGCCCGCATCTGTGCGATGGGCGATATCGACGAACTCAACAGCGCCATCGGAGTACTTCTGGCCGAGCCTATGCCGCGATCGATATACGACAGGTTGATCGATATTCAACACGATTTATTTGATATCGGCGGAGAGCTCTCGATACCCGGCTATGCCCTGCTCCCGATGTCCCGGGTCGAAGCCCTCGACGCAGAGATTGAGGCCTGGAATCAGCACCTTCCCCGTCTACAAGAATTCATATTGCCAGGCGGTTGTCGCGCATCTGCTCTCGCCCATATCTGTCGCACGGTGGCGCGGCGGGCAGAACGCAGCCTGATCCACCTCCGGGCTGGGGCACCAATACGCGATGAGATCGGCTACTACCTAAACCGATTATCCGATCTGTTTTTTATTTTGGCCCGCACACTAAACCGCTCTGCCGAATGCGGCGGACCTGGAGCCGACGTACTCTGGAGGCGCGATCGATCAGGCGGTATCCGCTAGTGCCAGACGACGCGCACGAACGGAGTTCGCAAGGGTTTCAAGTATTTGTAGGCTCTGATCCCAATCGATGCAGCCATCCGTGATGCTTTGCCCATAGGTAAGGGGCTGGCCGGGCACTAAGTCTTGCCGCCCTCCCACGAGATGGCTCTCGACCATTACGCCAAAAATTCTCTGCTCACCACCTGCTACCTGCGCCGCAATGTTCTGCGATACAGGCAACTGATTTTCCGGCTTCTTACTACTGTTCGCGTGGCTCATATCGACCATGAGCCTGCAGGCTATATTGGCCGTCGTTGACTCCTTGCAGGCGGCCTCAACACTTGCCGCATCATAGTTAGGCGCCTTGCCGCCACGCAAAATAACGTGGCAATCCTCATTTCCACCTGTCGATACGATTGCCGAGACCCCGCCTTTGGTCACCGATAAGAAGTGATGGGGATGGGCGGCGGCTTTGATGGCATCGAGGGCAATCCGCAGATTACCGTCGGTACCATTTTTAAAACCAACAGGGCAAGACAAGCCTGATGCCAGCTCTCGATGCACCTGGGACTCTGTTGTCCGGGCTCCGATTGCACCCCATGAAACGAGATCAGCAATGTACTGGGGCGAGATCATATCTAGAAATTCGGTTCCCGCGGGCAGACCGAGCTCATTAATATTGAGCAACACCTGCCGGGCAGTCTTGAGCCCACGATTAATATCAAAACTGTTATCCAAGGTGGGATCGTTAATCAGACCTTTCCAGCCGACGGTTGTACGAGGCTTTTCAAAATACACCCGCATTACGATCTCGAGATCCTGCGCGTAATGCTGTCGCTGCGCGGCTAATCGCGTTGCGTATTCGAGGGCGGCCTTAGGGTCGTGAATCGAACACGGGCCGATAATCACCAGTAGCCGATCATCCATCTCATGAATAATTCGGTGTATCGCCTGGCGGGTGGTGCTCACAACCTCTGCTGCAGAGGCTGAGATTGGAAAATCGCGAATGACATGCGAGGGTGGCGCGAGCTCTTTAATCTCGCGAATTCGCAGGTCGTCGGTCTGGGAGGGGGATTTTTTCTGTGCTTTGGTATTCATCCCGTTATTTTAGCCTGCGGTCCCCCCGACAGTGAGCGACTCAATTCGCAACGTTGGCTGGCCAACGCCTACGGGCACGCTCTGGCCTTCTTTGCCGCAGGTCCCCACCCCCGAATCGAGCGCCAAATCGTTTCCGATCATCGTCACCCGGGTGAGCGCGTCTGGTCCATTGCCAATAATGGTCGCGCCTTTAACCGGATATTGAATCTTTCCGTTCTCAACCCAGTAGGCCTCAGAAGCCGAAAACACAAACTTTCCGCTTGTGATGTCGACCTGCCCACCGCCAAAGTTCACCGCATAAAGCCCACGATCTAACGATGCGACAATGGCCTGCGGATCCTCCTCGCCCGAGAGCATGTAGGTATTGGTCATCCTTGGCATCGGGAGATGGGCATAAGACTCACGCCGACCGTTACCCGTTGGCGGCACTTTCATGAGCCTTGCATTCAATGAGTCTTGAATGTAGCCCCGCAAAACGCCATCCTCGATTAATACATTGCATTGGGTCGCATGGCCTTCGTCATCCACGTTAAGCGATCCACGGCGATCGGCAAGTGTGCCGTCATCGACAACCGTAACTCCCTTAGCGGCGACCTGCTGTCCGATTTTTCCCGCGAATGCAGAGGACCCCTTACGGTTAAAGTCGCCCTCAAGACCATGGCCAATGGCCTCATGCAAGAGAACGCCAGGCCAGCCGGGCCCAAGGACAACGGCCATCGACCCAGCAGGCGCGGGACGGGATTCAAGATTAATTAATGCTTGTCGGACGGCCTCATCAACATAGTGCCGAATCAGATCATCGGAGAACATCGAGAGGTCTTGTCGACCACCACCGCCACTTGAACCCTGCTCTCGCCGACCTCCCTGCTCCGCAATCACGGTCACCGAGAGCCGAACCAAGGGTCGGATGTCGGCCGCCATCACACCATCACTGCGCAGGACCATCACCACGTCGTACTCACCCGCAAGAGACGCCATGACCTGGACCACTCTGGGATCTTTCGCCCGAGCCATTGTTTCAACACGGCCGAGCAAGTCCACCTTCTCTTGGGCTGTTAATGCGGCCAAGGGATCGCGATCGCCGTAGAGCACCTTCGGCGGTATTGATAACGCGGGGGCGGTAACAAGCTTTTTTCGTGTGGATTGCCCCGCCCTCGCAATGGCCCGCGTTGTGATCGCGGCCTCCTGCAAGGCCGCGGGGCTCAACACATCCGAATACGCGAAAGCCGTTTTCTCCCCGCTGACCGCCCGAACACCAACGCCTTGATCAATTGAAAAACTTCCGCTTTTAACGATCCCCTCATCAAGGCTCCAGGCCTCCGAGCGGGTGTATTGGAAGTAGAGGTCTGCGTAATCCACCCGATGCTGAAAAATGTCTCTCAGTGCGCGGTGAAGGTGTTGCTCATTTAGACCATAGGGCTCAAGCAGTAAAGACTGCGCAGTCGCGAGAGAGGCAATGGCGGTATCAGCAGGTTTCATAGTGACTTTCAGTGTTCGTTCAATTGTCGATGATTCAAAGCTGGTAAATTGGTGCGAATCTCACGGAGTCGTTCAGGCTCCATCTTGCCCAACACCAGGCCCTCGCCCGTGGGAAGCTGCGCGAGAATCTCCCCCCAGGGATCCACAAGCATACTTTGCCCCCAGGTTCTGCGCCCATTCTCGTGCAGGCCGCCCTGAGCGCTCGCCAGGACATAACATTGATTCTCAACGGCTCGGGCGCGGATCAGGAGTTCCCAGTGAACCTTGCCGGTCGTGTAGGTGAATGCAGCAGGCATCACAATTAGATTCAAGGGTGCGAGCCGCCGATAAAGCTCAGGAAATCTAAGGTCATAACAGACCGAGAGCCCCGTTCGGCCTGCGATTGTCTGGCAGACGATTGGCGTCTCACCCGGCTCGATAGTCTTTGCTTCGTTATAGCTTTCGCTTCCTTTTGTGAATGCAAATAAATGAATCTTGTCGTAGCGCGCGCGTTCTATGCCATCTGGTCCGTACACCAAGACGGCGTTGCGCACGCGATCTGGCGTGCTCGCCACGAGGGGTACCGTACCCCCGATTAACCATACCCGGTAACGCGATGCAGCCTGAGACAATGCGCGCTGGATTGGCGAACCCGCTCCTGTGCCATGGGGCTCTCGTATCCGGACTTTATCTCCATCGTCTCCCATCAGGCAGAAATACTCCGGCAACAACACCAGCTGAGCACCCCGCTCTGCTGCCTGCCCCACCCAATAGTTCATTCGCGCAATATTCTCATCGACGCGCGGTGTACTCACCATCTGAACGGATGCCGTCACAACGGGCCCCTGAAGATCAATGTCGGAAGTGGCGGTCATGCCTTACTCACTTTTCTGATGAACGGATCTCGGGGGGATCGCTTCGCATCTCGCGTTTCACAGGCTCGACGATAGGATCATCCCATCCACCCGTGACCTTGTATTCGTATGACAACAATTCCCTCACGGGGTTACGCAATACATATTGGGCGATGAATGCTCCAAGGCCGACTGCGGGATTAACCAGCGCGGCATAGCCCAGTGATGCAAGACCAGCGTTCACCTCTGGCAAGACCAAGACCCGCAGATTCTGGGTTTCACGCCGAATATCGGCCGAGCCCTCGAGCATGACCGAGGCCTGAACGCCAATGATTCTCAAATTCTGGGTCGCAGCCTGTCCATTTTGGAACTGCAGATCTCCACGAATTCTCTCGTAGGTGAACCCCTCAGAGAAAACATCCCGAAAGTCTAATTTAATGCGCCTTGGCAATGACTGTAGATTTAAAACGCCGACCAGTCTTGCAATCCCCGGCTCGGTCTTGAGGAACTGTCCCTGCTGAAGATTTAAGCTGAGATTGCCACTGAGAATCGATCCTGAAAAGTCAAGCGGGGAACCCGGCCAATGTAATCGGCCCTCTATTTTTCCTTGTGTATCTTTTACGACCCCCGGATAGCCGGATCGCGCCAGCAATGCACCGCCATTTTTTAGCGCGAGCTCAACATCCAATGTCGTTCGCGACGATGCACGGCCACGCGGCCCACCAGCGAGCATTGACCATTGACCCTGACCTGTGAGCTCAGCATCGGGATTTGTCATTGCAAATCGCAGGATCTCCCAACTTCGGGTTGCGATTACCGGTGATGCCTGAGCCTCGAGCTTTCCCCAGCGACGCTCTCCAACGCGAAAATCATCAACCGTCAAATCAACAGTCGGCCAATTCTGTGCGGCGTCATCCGACGGCTTTGACGATCCCGAATCCTCAACTGGCTTTGGCTTATCAAGCCAAAGCTTTGTTAATTTCGCCTGCAGCACCGGCGGCCTTGTCGGCCCACGAGTCGGAGCGGGAACCCACTTCAGCTGGCCCGCGAGCGATGGGGTGTCCAGCTCAACTAGAGTTTCACGCCGTTGATTCAATTGTCGGTTCAGCCGAACATTAATTTTCTGGCTCGCCGACTGGATTGTCCAGACTTGCTGTGCCAAAGAGCCTGTCTTTGCCTCAGTCTGTATCAACTCTAATCGTGCGCCCCAATCATCCCGCGCTAATTTTTTAAATGGCCCAAACAGCTGACTTCCCAATCCTTCGAGAGAGGTATTCAGGACGAGCTGGGCCACACCCTCGCGAAGCGTTAAAGTCGCTGCATAGCGTGTCGATCCCTGTAGAGAATTTTTAAATCCAAATCCCGAGGCCTGCTCGGCCCACGTCTCTAGGCCAGCTGCGGTGGCCTGCCCTTCGAAATTAAAGGCCATGCTTTTACCTGCAGTAGTTCCCGCTACGCGGCTAGTCGCTGGGCTAACAAGACTTCGAACACGCAAGGGGCCGCCCATCGCCTGGCCCCGAAGATCAAGCTGTTGAATGCCCTCTCGGTTGAAACTTAAATCACCCGAATTAATTGTGACCTCAGGCAGTGTCGGCGAGAAACGAAACGTGCCACGGCCAACCCCGAGCTTACCTTCCACCACTGAGCGGTCACCGTTATCCAGGTCGAGCTGCATTGAGAGCGATAAATTAGCAGGCGCCTTTGCTGTCATCGCGACCGTTGACTCCTTAAGGGCTGATCTCAGGGGCGACTGATTGACAGCCTCGATCAACCGC